>NPID01000659.1_pt1 | contig 188470 bp, 171 predicted proteins | sample 8637491 | NCBI WGS metagenome assembly NPID01 (sample SAMN07420843, study PRJNA396082) | bioreactor metagenome | isolation source: sample BA6 brine-fed electro-methanogenic bioreactor BA | place: Japan: Kochi | collected 2016-06-14 | reverse complement strand
ATACTACTGGAACTGATTGGACTGGTCCAAATGCTAATGGAATGATAAGATTAGAACTTACACAAGCTGATTTAGAAAGCTTAAGTGGTACAACATATGATGGTAGATTTGATTCAGATACATTTGAAATTGATTTACCAGCTTTAACACCACCTGCTAATAGTGATGAGGATGTTACATTAAAAGTTATTGCTAAAGCTTTTGAAGATGTAACTGATTTAGAAATTACAGAAGATAATAATACAAGTAAAGATTCTGAAAAAGAAACTATTATAGTTGATGCAGTTGTAGGAAGAGTGGAAGTAACAGTAAATGAAGGACAATCAACATTAGAAGATAGTTCAATAATACCAAAAATGACAATAACAGCATATGATGCATTTGATACAAATGAAGCACAAGTATTATTGTTTGTAGTTCCAGAGGGATGGACAGTAGAAGATAAAGGAGATTGGTATAGTGTAGAAGAGATGGTTGCAGACTATTTCAATGAGATATCAGCAGATACATTAACAGCAGGAGAGTTAACATCATACTTATATAATAGATTTCCAGATTTAACAGATAATATAATTTCAAACTTAGAATCAATGGGGATTAGAGCAAGTGAAGTAAATGATGGATTAGCATATTTAGAAGAGATGATTGAGACATATCTTACAACAGATATGGCAGAAGATATATATTCATTTTTAGCACCATTTTATGTACAAGATATATCAGTAAAAGTTGATGCAGGAACAGCAAGTGGAGAAGAGAGAAATGGTGAAGTTACAATAGAAGTAGATGGACCAGAGATAATTCCACCAGCAAATAGTGATGTAGATGTAAAAGACTTAACAGTAATAGCAGGAGCATTAGAGTTTGTAAGTGATGCAGAGGTAAATTATTGGAATAATATATCAGGTGATATCGAGACAGATGGTACTATTATAGTCGATGCAGTAGTAGGAGAAGTAGAGATTACAAAAATAGTAGTACCACAAAGATATAACACAGAAGAGGGTAATAGTGGAGATATACAACTACTAGAAGATGAGACAATCAAGAATGCGAGAGTGTTTGTAAAGTTTACAGATATAGGAGATGTAGATGGAACAGATAATATCGGTGAGACATATGAGATAAGATTTAAGATACCATCAGATTGGGAAGTAGACTTAGATACAAGTAGTTTAGATTGGGAATTTTTAAGAATAAATGCAAATGGAGAACAAGTATATATTTTAGAATTAAGTTCTGAGCAGTTACAAACATATGCTGCAAGTCAAGGTATAACAATAGATCCAAGCAATCCACATCAAAGTGCAGTGTTAAACTTTGAATTGCCAGATTTAACACCACCTGCAAATAGTGATGAAGATACAGTGTTAAATGTAGTAGCAAAAGCATTTGATACAGAATATGATGATAACTTTGATGATACAAATAATACAGATAAAGAATTAGATTCAAGAGAGATAATAGTTGATGCAGTAGCAGGATATGTGAAAGATATTTCAATCATTATGCCAGAAAAATATATACAAGAATTAAGCGTTAGGATTCCATTCATAGGAAGACAAACATGGGAAGAAACAATATTAACAGAAGATGATACCTTAAGTGGAGCGAAAGTACGATTCACATTGTCAGATATTGGAGATAATGGTGAAGATTATGATAATGCAGAGACATATACAATAACAATTGGACTTCCAAGTGATTGGATTGTTGATACTTCAGGAGAATGGGAGAATGCTGGAACATCAGACGTTCCAGGAAGAACATTGTATCAAATAGAACTAAGTATAGATGAGTTAACTCAAGTCAATGGATATGCATCAGATTCAAATGAAAGAAATCAAGTTGGAGAATTTGAGGTAGTATTACCAGATATTACACCACCAGTAAATAGTAGCTGGAATGGAGTATTAAGTGCAATGGTAGAGGCTGTTGATGTAGATAGTGATGATGGAGCAGAAGATAGAGATGCTTCAAATATTGTATTTGATGATATAAATGTTATATCAGATGCAGGTGAAGTAACAATAAAAGTAAATGATATCGATGAAGGTACATTACTTAGTATTGATGAAGATAATCCAATAACTCCAACAATCACTGTAAGCCTTAGTGATGTTATGGATAATGGATATTTATCTGGAAGATGGACAGATACAGACGAGAGTGAATGGTTATCATTTAGAATGCCAGAAGGTTGGAATATAAATGAAGGTAGATTAAATGAATGGACTGAAGAAACAGACTGGAGAGGGAGACCAACAGGTGAGTTTAGATTCGATCCAAGTGATGAGATTCAAGCAGCATTAGATTTAGAGTATCCAGGACTAAATGGAAGAGATCTAAATAGTTTAACTGAAGCTGAATTAAATGTTCTAGGATTAACAAAAGATGATTTAAGAAATATTGATGTTGAATTTACTATGGAGATGCCAGAAGTAATTCCTGATCCAAATAGTGATACAGATTTAGTAGATGGTTTAACAGTTATTGCAAATTCATTTGACCCAGATTATGATAATCCATTACTAAGTAGAGGTGATTTAGAAACAGATAGTGATGATTTAAGTATTACTGTAGATGCAGTAGCAGGTTCAGTTAGTCTAGTATTATCAGCAGATTCTGCAATATCAACATTAGAAGATAGAGCAATTACACCAAGTATAGATGTAACATTTGGTGATGCAGGAGATATTTGGGATACAGATGAGTTTGGGAATTTAGTATTAGCAGATACACAAAGACAGATTTGGTTTAAATTACCAGAGGGGTGGACATTTGATGAGGAACAACCAACAGATGGAACTACTTGGGAAGACAATGGTTGGAGATTGTCAGTAAATAGTAATGGTGACTATATTGCTTATATGAGTTTAAATCAAGCTGTAGAAGATGAGATAGAAGCAAAAGGCTTGGATTTAAATAGTGATGAAGCAAGAAATTATGTTTTAACTTTAGAAGATATTGATTTACCTGCAATAGTACCTCCTGTAAATAGTGATGTTGATTTATTAAATGATTTAAGAGTTATAGCAACTTCAATGGATTATGATTCAGATGCAGCAGGTGGAACAACTCCTTGGGATAGAGGTAATGATAGAGATGTAAATAGTGATGATACTTATATAGATATTGAAGTATTGGCAAAAGCAGGTCCAGTTATATTATCTATTACTGATACAAGTACAGCTGAAGATAGAGCTGTAGCACCTTTATTAACTGTTACGTTTAGTGATGTTGGTGATATGAATGAACATGAACAATTTTATTTTAAATTGCCAGATGGATGGAGCTTTGGTACAAATGAACATGGTGATATTATAGATAATGGTTGGTATATTAATACAAGTGCAGGTTCAGCATCATTAAATCTAAATGCAATGATTCAAGCAAAAATAGATGCTATGGATCCAGCACCAACAGAAGAGGAGTTAAGAGATTTAAGTATTACCTTAGAAGATATAGTAATGCCAGCAATTATTCCTCCAGTAAATAGTGATGTGGATTTAATAGAAGGACTAAAAGTAGTTGCACATTCTATGGATACAGACTCAGATGGTTTAGCTGCATCCGATTATAATAATGATGATAGAAATGTAGAAGCTGGAGTTGACTATGGGACTATTATAGTAGATGCGGTAGCAGGAAAACCAGAGATTTTAGTTAGTGATTATTTTGTAAATGAAGATGAAGTATTATCTTCTATATTATCAGTTAAATTTACTGATGCTGCAGATTTAAATGAAAATCACTGGGTATATTTTTATCTACCAGAAGGTTGGACTTTAGTAGATGCAAATGGATGGATAACTACAGGTACTACTTACAAAGAATTTGGTACTCAATACAAAATGAATGTTGATGGATTAATTGATGCCGAAATTGCTTCTTTAGCAGCAGGTACTGACTTAAGAGATGTAAGTATAACTTTAAATCTTCCTACTCCTTCAATTCAACCGCCTGCAAATTCATATGTAGATGTAGATAACTTAAGACTTGTTGCATGGTCAAAAGATATAGAAGTAGATGATGGTACGAATGATCAATATGAAGGTAAAGCGATTGTAATAGGCACTATTGAAGTTGATTCAGTACCTGATTTTATAAATTATCAAGGTGTAATTGTATCAAATAGTACAGATTCTACAAATGCAGATGAAGCTGATTTAGATATCAATAAAACACTTAACTTTAAAATAGAATATGGTGCAGATGATGAAGATGGATTTGAAGTAGTTGGATTAAAAATTGAATTCACAAGTTTAGTTTTTGCTGGAGATAACACTTCAAATGGTTTACCGATTGAATATAAAATAAGTGTAGATGGTACATATGTTGAAGCTTATGTTATGGATAATGGTAATAAAGAGTTAGTATTTACTTTAAAATCAGATAATGGTACAAGTCCAACATATACATTTGAGATGTTTAGACCAATTGACCATATGTCTAGTACAAGTGAAACATTAGATAATCAAATAGATGATAAAGTATCATTAAGATTCTTCTATACAGCAACTGATGGTGATGGTGATTCTATAAATGGAAAAGTTGTTATTAATGTAATTGATGATGAACCAGTTTTAGACTTAGATGAGATGGGAATAGTATATGAATCAGGATTGACAGATGGTTCAGGTGTTGGTGAAACTACTATCTATGTAGCTGGAAATGTTTTAGCTAATGATACTATAAATAAAGATGGTGTAACAATAACAAAAATTGATGGAGAAACACCAGACACAAATGGAGTTATAACTGTAACTACAGATGATGGAGAGCTAAAAGTTTATACAGTAGACTTTAATGGTCATTTAGCTGGAGATTATACTTATACACTTACTTCAAATGCAGTTCATTCAATCTCTGAATATATGAAACAAAAAGGTGATTATAGTTCAGATACACTTGAAGAAAAATTCACTTATACTGTTGAAGATGGTGATGGTGATACTGCTACTGCAGATATGATTGTACTTATTGCAGATGATGGACCACAAGTTAGCTGGTCATCACCAGATATATTTGAATCAGATTTAACAGTAGATGGAAATACAATTAGTGGTGAGTTAAATATAAAATCTTTTGGAGCAGATGGTGGATCTGTAATAGCCGTTGCTATTTCTGGACTTCAAAGTGATGGATCTATTTATGATTATAATAAAAGTTATCTATATAAATCAGGTGGAGAAGTAATCTACATAACAAAAACAGAAAACTTTGATGATGATGGACAAGTAACATATGAAGGAAATACTGCTTCAGGCAATGTATTTGTTCTTACAATTGATAGTACTGGTAATTATTCATTTACTCAAAATGCACCACTTGATCATATTAGCTCTGATTCTAGTTCTTTATGGGATAGTCTAGGAATTAGTTTTAAATATACAGTTGAAGATGCAGATGGAGACCAAGCATATAGTTATGCTGTAATAGATGTAAAAGATGATTCTCCTGAAAGTGAAGGGTTAGTATATAAAATCGCACAAAATGCAATAGTAACTGAAACATACGAAACTAGTGATTCAACAGTTGCAAGTTTAAGAGTTGATTATGGGGCAGATGAGTTTGGTTCAATTGTTTTTACTGGTGATTATAATATTCCAAATGTAAAATCATCTTCTGGTGATGGTGATAGTGGTTTAACTTCTCAAGGTGATAAAATAATATTTGATTTCAGTGATGATATGAAAACTATTACTGCAACTGCAAATGGAGAAACTGTTTTTATTGCTACAATGAATAGTAATGGAACAAGCTACTCTGTAGAATTATTTGGAGCAATAGATCATCAATTACCTGATAATGTAAATGGTGGAAGAGATGAAGGTCAATCAATAAACTTTTCTTTTATAGCTACAGATTTTGATGGTGATGAGTTATTAAGTTCACTTTCTATTAGAATAGTTGATGATGTGCCAACAATAACAATTGCAGATTTCGAATCACCAACTATTGGAGAGAATGTAATAGATGCAAATGGAGAGTTAGTAATAGATATATTGACACTCGCAGGTATAGAAGGTTTATCTGATGGTGCAACAGTTACTGTAGATACTATTGATGTGTCACAAGGTAAAATTGAGATTATTGATAATAAGATTGTTTATTCAGGTACAGCTGAGTCTGAACATTTTAATGGTGAGGTTCTATTAAGTTTTACTATAACTGATGGAGATGGAGATACTACAAGTGGTTCATTTACTCTAACTGTTAATCCTCAAAATGATAATCCTGTTGCAGTAAGTGATATAGTAACAAAAGTTGCAAATCATATGGTAATAACATCGGGTGGTGATGAAATAGAAATGAAAGTATGGACAACTAACCTTTTTAGTACTGCAGTAGTTAATACTAATGGTTGGATTGGTGTAGATGAGTGGAAATATATAGATAACAATAGAGATAATAATAATCAAATAGATAGTAGAGGGGATGTAAATGATGTTATTCGTATGAGTACAGGATTATTAAACCCTGTAGATAGTATAGATTTATCTTTCAAAAATATTGACCCAAATGATAATATTCAAGTTGAAGTATGGAATTTGAATACTTTCTCATGGGAAACTGTTCATAGTGGCACACTAGTAGGAAGTGGAGAAGTTGATTTGACAATTAATCCAGGTTTTTATTTTACAGAATTGAGAATAACTGCACTAGATAGTAGTAGTAATACACAATTTAGAGTGAATAAAGTTGTAAAATCTACAGTAGAAATAGAGGAAAAAGATATTATTGGTGATTTTACTATAGAAAATAGTGTGTTATTAGCAAATGATACTGATGTTGATGGAGATATTTTATCAATAAAAGAGGGAGCTGTAATATTATATGATGGAAGCAATAGTCAAATTGGTACAGTTACTTTTACTACTAATAATACAATAATTGATTTTAATGAAGATATTGAACTATCATCTGATATAGATGGCTTTGCACATTTTAACTATACAATTTCAGATGGTAATGGAGGAGAATCTACTGCAACAGTAAACATCGATGCAGTTTCAGGAACAGTTGTTGATAATTATCTTTCATATACTCCTGAACTTAATGATAAAATTGTTATAGGAAGTAATGATGCAGATATTATTGAATATGAAGAAGTAGCAGTTATCGATGGAGGAGATGGCGAAGATATATTATCATTTAGTTTTTCTGATACAGATATTGATATGGGTGCTCTTTTAGAAGGAGCTATTAAAAATAGTGATGATAGTGAAACTTCTATTAAAAATATGGAAGAGATGGACTTAACAAGTGGTGAGCATATCTTATCAAATCTATCAATTGATGATGTATTAGCTATAACTGATGTTGATAATACCCTAAAAATCACTGGTGATGGAAATGATATGATTAAACTTGATAATTCATTAGGTTGGGAAGTTGATTCAACAGTTATAGAAGCAGGTTATACTACATACACAAATGCTGCAAATACCTCTGTTAAATTATTAATTGATGATGATATAACAGTAGATAACTCTTAACAAGAAGCCTCATTTTTATGAGGCTTCTTAATCTTAAATAAATTAATCTAAATAATACCCATGTCCAGATTTATTTTTTAATATATCTTTTCCTACTTTATCTCTTAATCTTTTTAAAAGTGATTTAAAAGCAGACTCTCCAACAAACTCTTCACCCCAAATATGAAATTCTATATGTTCTTTCGTTACCATTTTACCTTCATTAGCTAGTAAAAGTTCTAAAAGTCTAAATTCATTTTTTGTTAATTGATGCTTTTCATTGTGAATCGTTAGGGTTTTTTGAATATAGTTGTATTCAAATTTATCATTAAATGATATTAGTGTTTCACCATGATTTAAAATATATTTTGCCGTATTATTTAGAGTGAAAATTATTTTTTCTACTTTTAAAGGTTTTACTAAAAAATCAACCAAATGTAAACGAATTGCTTCAAAAAGTATTTCTTCTCTTTTGTTTGCAGATGTGATTATAATAGGAATATATTGATTATATTGTCTTATATTAAATAAAAGAGGGAGACATGATTTGTTATCTAATTGTACTTCACTAATAATTATATCAGGAGAAGTTGAATTATATATTTTTACTGCATAATCGATATTTTCGCTATAGATTACTTCTTTAAAAAAAAGTTTTAGTGTATTTTGAATATTTTTTGGTACATTATCTTGTTTTTCTATATATAAAACTGTCAAGACACTAAGTACATTTTTTAAAGATGGTTTCATATAGCCTCATAAAATTAAATTATAATTTAGAAAATTTGAATTATAAGTAATCCTTCTATTTTAATTATTTCAATGTTACATAACGATTACTATATTTTAATAATTTAATAATAAAAGGGTAATTAAAGTATATTACTAGTAATATTTAAATATATAAAATTATTTTAAGCAGGGAAAAATTATGAAACTTCAAAAACTATCATTAATAGTAAGCGCCGCCTTACTTTCGTCAGCATGTGTTTTGAATGCAACTACACTAAAAGAAGCAGTTGATAATACAATAAAAAATAATCCTGAATTAAAATCAATAATACATAAAAATAAAGCCTACAGACTTTATGTAGATGAAGCAAAAGGTAATTACCTTCCAAGTATTGATTTAGAAGTTACAGGTGAGTCAAGAAGAACTGAGAGTAAACAATCTGGATTACCAAAGATTACAGAAAATCAGGGTGGAGCAGATGCAAAGATAACAATTGATCAACTTATATATGATGGTGGATATACACCAGCAAGAGTTGAAGAAGCAGAATTTACAAGTAAGATTAATGAGTTAACTAATAAAGTTGAAGCAGAAGGTATTATTTATGATACTGTTAAATCTTATTTGGATTTAGTTAAATATGAAGAAAGATTACGACTTTCTACTATAAATGTTAAAACTCATGAAGAGTATATGAAAACTGCAAAATCAAATGAAGAGATAACAGGAAACTCTTTAGATACATTTGAAGTAAAATCAAAATTACACCTAGCAAAGAAAAATGTAATAGAAGAGATAGATAATAAGCAAATTGCATACAACAGTTTTAAAAGATTAACTGGAACAGAAATAAAAGATGGTGTTTGCGCACCAAATATAGATAATAATGCTTTCCCAAATAGTTTAAAAAAACTTACAGATTATGCAATAACTAATAATAGTAATGTCTTAGCTCAAGTAGCAAAAATAAGTGAACAAAGAGCAATTATTAATCAAGAAAAATCTAAGTATTTACCAACTTTAAGATTAAATTTAGAAGGTACTTGGGATGATGATTTAATCACAGCAGATGTTAAACAAAATATTTATAGTGCAAAATTAATTTTAAATTATAATCTATATAACGGTGGAAAAGACTCAACATCAAATCTTAGAGAAAAAATATTCTTAAATGAATCACAAGAGATATTAAATAGTAAAACAGATTTAGTAGTTGATGAAGTTACATCAGCTTATTATACATTTAAAAATACTAAAGATAAGATTGTTGAACTAAAAGAATATGTATTAGCAAATGAAAATATACTTTCTATTTACAAAGATCAATTTGAAGGTGGTACAAGAACTTTTGTTGATGTTTTGGATGTGGAAGCTGACTTATATAATGCAAGAGTACAATTAGTTGATGAACAAATTAAATTAATTGATACATATTACACAATATTAAAAAATACTTCACAAATTGAAGATTCAATTATGAATCAAGCAAATGAACAATGTGTAGAAGTTAAAACTGAAATGAAAAAAGAGGAACCTAAGCAAAATAATTTAGAAGAATTAAGTTCTGTTTTAAATATTGATACACCTTCTGTAAAAGAAGAAAAAACAACTGTGGTAGTTGATTCAAATTTAGTTGAGTTATTAAAATCAGAGTTTTCAACTGAAATTGAAAATAAAACTTTAGAGTTTGATGAAAGTGATATGTCATTTAGAATGTTATCACCTGAGTCATCAATGCCTATTGGAAAAGATGGGATGTTAGTATTTACTGATAGTTACAAATCTCAAGTTGATAAGTTTGTTTCAAAACTATTAAAAGTTATTGAATCTAACAAAAATAAAATTTCAGAAGTACAACTAAATGGTTACTCATCAACAAACTTTGTAAAAGCAAAAAATGAAAAAGAATCTTATGCTAAGAACCTTGTATTATCAAAGAAAAGAGCAAATAAAGTTTTAAATCATATTACAAAAGTTAATGATGGCAGCAAAAATATTGAAATATTTAAAGCTTATGGAAAATCTTATGATAATCCAGTATTAGATAAAGATGGTAAAGAAGACTTAAATATGTCAAAAAGAGTTGAATTTACAATTAAAACAAAATAGAATATATTAAAGGATTTTGTCTGAATAATAATAGTTTAGATGATGATTTTAACAAAATAGTACAAATAAGAGAAGTAGATACTCTTTTAGAGTCTTTACTTTTTCTTTCTAATTTTCATGAAAGACCTGCTTCACGAGAGTCATTAATTGTTGGTTTACCTATTCATAATAAATTGATGACTCCATCAATGTTTATTACATCTGCAAAAAAAATTGGACTCATTGTAAAACCAGTAAAAAGAGAACTAAAAGATGTAAACAATTTAGCTTTACCTGCTGTATTGTTAATAGAAAATAATAAAGCTTGTATCCTTCTAAAAGTAGATAAAGAAAAAAATAAAGCTTCAGTAATATTTCCTGATATTAGTATGGGTGAAGTTATAATAGAACTTGATGAACTTCAAAAAATATATAGAAGAGACCTTGATTCAAATAAAAATATGCTTATAATTAAACCTGCATATAATTTTGAAAAAAGAGTGGATAGAGATATTGTTGTTGAAGAACCAAAAAAATGGTTTTGGAATACAATGAAAAAAAATATGAATATCTATTGGCTTGTGATAATCTCTGCAATATTTATTAATATATTTGTAATATTTATTCCATTATTTACAATGAATGTTTATGATAGAGTTTTACCTAATAAAGCTGTTGATACATTAACTGTTTTAGTAATAGGTATTGCATTGATTTTAATTTTTGATTTGATACTTAAACTATTACGTTCACATTTTTTAGAACAAGCATCTCAAAGAGCTGATATAAGAATGAGTAGTAAAATATTTGATCAATTACTTAATATAAGACTAGATGCGAAACCAGCTTCTACGGGATTGTTTGTAAGTAGATTACAATCTTTTGAAACTGTAAGAGAGTTTTTTACTTCTGCTACAATTGCTGTATTAGTAGACATACCATTTATTATACTGTTTATTGCTGTAATTTTTTATATAGGTGGACCCTTAGGTTATGTTTCAATAATAGCAGTTTTTATTGCTTTAATATTTTCATTTTTTATGCAAAGACCTATTAGAAGTGCTATTTTAAACTCAACCAAAGAGGATCAGATTAAGCAAACTACTTTAACTGAAACTGTAACAGGATTGGAAATCATAAAAAGTGTTAGAGCGCAAAACCGTATGAGGACACATTGGGAAAAATCTATAAGTCAAACCTCTTTTTATGGAAATAAATCTATTCATTTATCTCAGATTGTTACATATATTACAGGTTTTACTTCACAAGTATCAAGTATAGCAATTGTTGCAACAGGAGTTTATTTAGCTAGTAATGGAGAAATAACTATGGGTGGTATTATTGCTGCAATGATGCTAAATTCTAGAGTTGTAGCTCCCGTATCACAAATTGTTGGTATGATTATTAGAATTGACAGAACAATGTTGTCTTTAAATAATATTGATGAGATTATGAATATGCCAGTAGAAAGAAATGATTTACATAAATATTTAAGTAGACCTGATTTACAAGGTGATATAATATTTAAGGATATGTCATTTTCTTATAAAGATAGAAATTTTGATATTTTAAAAAATATCAATTTACATATTAAAAAAGGTGAAAAAGTAGGAATAATAGGAAAAGTTGGATGTGGAAAATCAACATTGGCAAAACTTCTTTTAAATCTATATGAACCATCAAATGGTTCAATTTTAGTAGATAATACAGATATTAGACAAATTGATCCTGTTGATTTAAGACGAGCAATTGGATATGTTCCACAAGAACCTTTTTTATTTATGGGCTCAATCAGAGACAATATCACTATTGGTGATCCATATGCAACAGATGAAGAGATATTATTAGCTTCTAAAATTGCAGGTGTACATGATATCTTAGGTAAACATGAAGCAGGATATGATTTAATTGTTGGAGAAAGAGGAGAGGGGCTTTCTGGTGGAGAAAGACAAGCTATTACTTTAGCAAGAGCTATTTTATCAAAACCTGAAATATTAATATTAGATGAACCTACAAATTCATTGGATGATTTATCTGAACAAAAATTTAAAATCAATTTAAAAAATATTATAGAGGATAAAACAGTTATTATTATCACACATAAACCTTCTATACTAAGCCTAATAGATAGACTTATTGTAATTGATGATGGAAAGATTATTGCAGATGGACCAAAAGAAAAAATAATTGCAATGTTTAATGCAAATACAAAAAAAGAAGTAAAATGATTAAAGAGTTATTGATATTTTTAACAGTTGCTGTATTAGTTGTTGTTTTACAGTTTATTAATTCAATTTTTTCCACAAAATTTAGTTCAAAAAATATTTATGATGTTCCATTATTCGATTTTGAACCAATAAATGGATTTTTATTAGTTTTTATTTTTTATATAATTCTTTTTATAATTAGATTGATATTTGGAAAAATTTTTGCATGGTTGTTTGAAATTAGAGATGAAAAAGATATTGAGTTTGTTCATACATTATATGCACAATCAAATGCTAAAATAAAAACTTATGCATATTTGCTTTTCTTTATGATAATCTTACTTTTTAGTAGTGCTTTTATTTGGTCATATTTTCAGAAATAGATGAACTTGCAAGAGGAGAAGGTAAAGTAATTCCTTCTGCGAAAATACAGATGATTCAATCTTTAGATGGTGGGGTTATTTCAGAAATTTTAGTAAAAGATGGTTTTATAGTAAAAAAAGGTCAACCTTTGATGAAAATTGATACAACAAGATTTAAAGCTTCATTGGATGAAAATAGAAATACATTAGAGGATCTATTAGCATCAAAAGTTAGATTAGAAGCTGAGATTAATTTAGATATCAATAAATCTAGACCTGAATTACATTTTAGTGAAAACCTTGATAAATATCCAGATATAATAAAAGCTCAAGAAGATCTTTTTAAAACACATTATGAAGAATTAAAAGCAAATATAAATACTTTGATAATTCAAGTAAAACAAAAAGAGCAAGAATTAAAAGAGTTATATAGTAAACAAGAGCAATTAGCACAATCAATAGAATTAATTAAACAAGAGATGGCTACCATAGAAAAACTTGTAGAAAGAAAAGCAAGAGCTAATATAGATTTGATATCTATTAAAAGAGAATACAATGACATTTTAGGTGATTATAACTCTACACGACACTCAATTCCTCGTGCAAAATATTCTATTCAAGAATCAAATAATAAAGTTGTTGAAAAACTAAAAAACTTTAGAACTGATGCGGCAGAAGAGTTACAAAAAATTAATTCAGAGATAAAAAAATATGAATCAAAAGTAATATCTGAAAAAGATAAACTAGATAAAACAGTTATTGTCTCTCCTGTAAATGGAATTATAAAACAAATACATATAAATACAATTGGTGGAGTAGTTAAGTCAGGGGCTGATTTAATAGAGATTGTACCAGAAAGTGAAATTCTACTTGTGGAAGCTAAAATAGATCCTAAAGATATTGCTTTTATAAATCCAAGTCAAAAAGCAATAGTAAAAATTACAGCATATGATTTTTCTATTTATGGTGGATTAGAAGGTAAGATTATAGAAATATCAGCTGATAGTATTAAGGACGAAGATAGTAGAGAAGGAAAAACTTACTATAAAGTTACTGTTCAAACAGATAAAAACTATTTAGAAAAAGATGGAGAAAAATATTCTATTATCCCTGGTATGATTGCAAGTGTTGATATTGTAACTGGTAAAAAAACAATTTTAGAGTTTATTTTAAAACCAATAATAAAAACTAAAGAATCTGCCTTACACGAGAGATAAAAAATCTATAATTAATATAAAAGTATAAGTATTTATTATATTAAAATTAATAAATACTTAACTTTAATATAGTATCATTTTATTATAACTATATATTATGCATAAATTATAAGAAATTATAATATATAAGGAATATAAAATGGTAACATTTCCATTAAAAACAAGTAAAGAAAATGCAGCTATCTCGCCATTATTTGGTAAAGCAAAATATTTCGCATTTTATGATGGTGTGGAGTTGAAAGTTGAGGAAAACCCTTATAAAAAAGGTTCTGAGCTTATAAATTGGTTTTTAGAAAAAAAGGTTGATACTGTTGTAATACAAGAGATGGGTACTAAACCTTTCGAAAAAATATCAAATAGTAAGTTAAAAGTACTTTTTGCAGGTGAGGGTAGAGTGACAACGCAAGAGATTGTAAAAAAGATTCTAAATAATGAATTAGAAGAGTTAACAACAGAACAATTAGAACAAATTGTAAAAAAACATAAAGGTGAAAAAAGTGAATCTTCTTGTCATTCTACTAATCATGACAACAAGAAAAACTGCCATAAGAAAATGAAAGCACAACATAAGTATGTGTTTATTTAATTAAAAGATACAAGGTTTTTCCTTGTATCTTAAACTGCTTGTTTTTGCAACTCTTTATTTTTATTATTTAGCAAATCTAAAAGACCAGTAATTCTATGATTTTTATAATCTAATTCTTTTTCTAAATTTGCGTATTTTTCTCTTAGTATTTTTAGTTCACTCTCTAAATATTTTAGTTGTCTTGTTTGAATATCTATCTTTTTTTTCTTTTCCTCTACTGAATCAGCATATGTTTTTATCTCTTCATTTTTCGCATATATAATTTTTTCATGTTTTGTATTTAGATTTTCCATCTGTAATTCATAATGATTTAATTGTCTCTCTTTTGACAAAGCTCTTTTCTTTTCAGTCTCTATTAGATGATTTGCATTTTCAAGATAACTTTCTTGGTTTTGTAATTTATATGATAGTTCATAGATTAGTTTTTTATATTCATTCTCTTTTTTATTTGATTCTTGTATATTATGTAAAACCTTTTTATAAAAATCTCTCTTTTTTAAATTTTCTTGAGTAGTTAAAAATGCAACTGTAATATATTCATCTTCTAAAGAGTTTGTTTTAAATATTGTACTATTTAGATAAAACTCTTCATCTTTTTTAGATAAAAACTTTGTATCTCCTTGGTATAGTTCACCATTTTTCAATTTTTCCCAAGTATCTTCAATAACTACTTTTGATACATTTGGATGAATTAAGTCTTTAAAGTTCAGTCTTTCAAGTTCCTCTTTTGAATATCCTGAAACTTCTTGCATAGTCTTATTCATATATGTGATTTGACCATTTTCATTCATTTTGAAAATTAATGATACATTATCTACTGAGTCAATATAGTTTTGAAGCTCTTTTTGTTTGTTATTAAGTTTTTTTTGTAAAAACAATTTTTCGCATACAAAATCAATTTTTTGTAGTAAATTATGTATATTTATTGGTTTAAACATATAATAACTAATATTTAAATCAACTGCATCTAATATAGTTTTTGAGTCAGTTTTATCACTAATAAAGATAAAAGGTAGATTAAAATTACTCTCTCTAATTTTTCTTAATAATTCTATACCATCTAAGTTTCTTAGAGTTATTTTTGAGATAATTAAATCTATATTTTTATCATTTTGAGAATATATCTCATATGCTTTTTCGCCATCTTCAGCTTCATATATAGTTTTAAAATATCTTTGTAATGTTTCTAATAACTTTTTTCTTTCTTCTGTTGAATCTTCAACGATTAATATTTTTATCTCTTGTAAATAGTTTGAACCCATAATGAACTCCTTTTACTATTGTCTAATTTTATTTTATCATTTAAAGGTATTACAATAGTATCAAAAAGGAGTAAAAATGTCCTATTTAGGATTTATCATTTGACTAAGGTTCATATATTTTTCAAACTGCTCTTTTGTGAGTATTCCTAGATTTATAGCTTCTTGTTTTAAAGAAGTTCCATTTTTATGGGCAGTTTTTGCTATAAGTGCAGCCTTTTCATATCCTATATATGGATTTAATGCCGTTACTAACATAAGTGAGTCACTTAGATATTTTTCTATATTTTTTTGATTTGGTTTTATACCTACTGCACATTTATCATTGAAACTAAGTATTGAATCACTTAGTAGTCTTATAGATTGTAATATATTATAAGCAATCACAGGTTTAAATACATTTAGTTCAAAATTTCCTTGGCTTGCTGCGATTGAAACGGCAGTATGATTTGCCATAACTTGAACTGCTACCATAGTCATAGCTTCACTTTGTGTTGGATTTACTTTTCCTGGCATTATTGAACTTCCTGGTTCATTTTCAGGTATTATAATTTCACCTATTCCACATCTAGGACCTGATGAGAGCCATCTTATGTCATTTGCAATTTTCATCAAATTTGATGCTAAGGCATTTAAAACTCCACTTAACATAACCTCACTATCATGGGATGTTAATGCATGGAATTTGTTTGGATGTGATATAAACTGATATTTTGTTTTTGTAATAGTATTTAAAGTATTACAAACAAGATTTGAAAACTCTTTATGGCAATTTATACCAGTACCAACAGCTGTACCACCAATAGCAAGTTCAACAAGATATTTCATACAATCTTCTAGTTGGAGTAGGGCTTTATTTAACATCTCAACATAAGCTGATATCTCTTGTCCCAAAGTTAGAGGAGTGGCATCTTGCAGATGTGTTCTTCCTATTTTTATTATATCTTTAAACTCTACACTTTTTTCTTCAAGGGTATATTTTAATTTTATAATTGAGGGTATTAGATGTTTTTGTATCTCTAAAACAAAAGCTATTTTCATAGCAGTGGGGTAGGTATCATTTGAGCTTTGGGATCTATTTACATCGTCATTTGGATGAACTAGTTTTTCAACTCTAAAATTTTTTCCCATATGTTCTATTGCTTTATTTGCAATAACCTCATTTAAATTCATATTAGTTTGTGTTCCTGAACCTGTTTGCCAAACTACTAAAGGAAAATTATCATCAAGTTTATTTTCTAAGATATCATCACAAGCTTTTATTATAGCTTCACATTTTATATCATTTAGTAGTTTTAATTGATTATTTGAGATTGCAGCAGCCTTTTTTAAAAAAGCAAAGGCAGTTATAATCTCTTTTGGCATTTTTTCAATACCTATTTGAAAGTTTTCCAAACTTCTTTGGGTTTGAGCTGCCCAGTATTTATCATTTGGTACATCTATTTCACCCATAGTATCTTTTTCAATTCTAGTATCCATGAGTTATCCTTTTTTATAAGTATAAGCCTTATACTCATATAAAAAGTTTAAATAAAATTATTAAAAAATTTATTCAGATGTTACATCTGGAAGTTTTGAAGTAGTTATAATTCCAATTAAACCTATAACTGCAAGTAGAAGAATAGTTCCATTTAAACCAATATAAGTATTTAAAACACCTATTAAACCACTAAATAGAAGAATAACACCAATTATCGTATTACTAACAGCTACATAGTCAGTTCTTTTATTTCCCTCTGCTAAATCAACTAAATAAGTCTTTCTTCCTATTCTTATACCTTGATAACCAACAGTTAAAACAAAATATATTAAAGGCATTAGCCAAATAGTTGAAAAAATATTTTCAAATAAGATATCTAAGAAAAATACTAAAAATCCTAGAAAAGTTGAGATACTAGCACCTAATAACATAGATTTTTTACTAGAAACATCTGATAGTTTTCCCCAAATTATAGAAGAAAAAAAATCAGCTAAACCACCTGCTAGTATAAAAAGTCCAAGAAGATAGTTATTTGAGTTAGTTTGTTGTTGTGCTAAGATTACAAAAAAAGGTGCACTTAGAACTGCACATAAAAATAGGGCTCTTGATATTACAAAGTTTCTAAAGTTTTTATCTGTTTTAACTAAAGATAGTTTTTTTAGTGCTACAAGTACTGCATTTCCTCCACCTTGTGTTTCACCTTCAAACTCTTTTATTCTAGAGTATACAACTCCTGCAATAATCCAAAAAAATCCAGCTAAAAATAGTAATATTCCAAAATTTTGTGGTGAAAATGGTTTTTCTCCTACAAATAAAAAATATATACCAAGAAATATTATAAGTAATCCAGCTAAACTTCCTGAGTAGCCATTTAATGAACCTCTTCTAGTTTTTGGAATGGTTTTACCCAATACATCTTTTGCCGCAACTGAGCTTAAACCCCTTGCTAAACTAAAAACAATTATTAGTAAAATTATAGCTATACCTGCATTTAAACCTGTCATTGTCCAAGCGACAATTCCGATACCTATCATACTAAAAGCTTGTAAAAAGGCTCCAATAGACCAAACATATTTTCTAATAGGAAGTTTTCTTACATATGCTCCTATTAAAAGTTGGGGAAGTAATGAACCAGATTCTCTTATAGGAACCAAGAAGCTTATTAAAAAAAGTGGAACATTAAGTGTTTCCATAATCCAAGGTAAGATTACTTTTGTGTTTGCAACTGAGTCTGCAAGTTTATTAAAAAAATAGCTGATTATAGTTAAAAAAAAGTTTCCAGGAACAACTTTACAAGCACTCTCATCTATTGCTTTACAAACTCTGGCATCCTCTTCATTCATCAATTTTTCATAAATAGATTCATGTTTAGGTTTTTTGTTCATTTTGAGTTTTTAAAAGATTATAAAAGAGGAAAGACCTCTTTTATAATTAGATAGTTCTCCATTTTGCTGGTCCAGTTGTATGAATAGAGTTACCCTCTGTGTCAACGGCAACAGTAACTGGCATATCTTTTACTTCAAACTCATAGATAGCTTCCATTCCCATCTCTTCAAATGCTAAGATTTTAGCACCTTTGATTGATTGAGAAATTAAATATGCTGCTCCACCAGTAGCAATTAGGTACATTGATTTATACTCTTTGATTAAATCAATAGTTGGTTGTTTTCTTTCTGCTTTACCAATCATACCCATGATACCGATTTCCATCATATCTTTAGTAAATTTATCCATTCTTGTAGATGTTGTTGGTCCCGCAGGTCCTACTACTTCATCTCTAACTGGATCAACTGGTCCAACATAATAGATAAATCTATCTTTTAAATCAACACCATTTGGAAGTGGTTTACCAGCATTTTTGTACTCAACGATTTTTTTGTGAGCTGCATCTCTTGCTGTTAAGATTTTTCCTGAAAGTAATAATGTATCTCCAGATTTAAATTGAGATAAGTTTTCTTTTGTTAAATCTTCAATATTTACTCTTTTGATTGTATCCATTGGAAGTTCAATATCTGGCCAAATATCTAAATCTGGTTTATTAAATGTAGCTGGTCCATTTCCATCTAATTCAAAGTGGATATGTCTTGTAGCAGCACAGTTAGGAATCATAGCAACAGGTAATGAAGCTGCGTGACAAGGGTAATCTAAGATTTTAACATCTAAAACAGTAGTTTGACCACCTAAACCTTGTGCACCAATTCCGATTTTGTTAATATCTTCATATAATTTAAGTCTTAATTCTTCTAAAGCGTTTTGAGGACCTCTTTCTTTAAGTTCATGGATATCAACATGTCCCATTAATGCTTCTTTTGCTAATAACATTGATTTTTCTGGATTTCCACCAATACCAATACCTAAGATTCCAGGAGGACACCATCCTGCTCCCATTTGTCTTACATTGTCCATAACCCAATCATAAATTGAATCAGATGGATTTAATACTGCAAATTTAGATTTGTTTTCACTTCCTCCACCTTTTGCTGCAACTGTGATATCAATTTTATCAGAGTTTGCATCAACTGAGTAGTGGATAACTGCTGGAGTATTGTTTTTAGTGTTTTTTCTTTCCCCTGCAGGGTCAGATACAACTGAAAATCTTAAAGTGTTATCAGGATCAGTATAACCTTTCGCAACACCATCATTTAAAATATCTTCTAAATCTCTTGAAATATCAAGGTCTGCTTTTAGTCCCACTTTTACAAAAAGGTTAACACTCCCTGTATCTTGACATAATGGTCTGTGTCCCATTGCACACATTTTAGAGTTAATTAAAATTTGCCCAATTGCATTTTTAGCTGATTCACTTTGTTCTTTTTCATAAGCTTCAACCATTCCCTTTACGAAATCTTCTGGGTGGTAAAAAGAGATATACTGACATGCATCAGCAATACTATCTATAATATCTTGTTCTGTAATTTTTGCCATAATTAAAACCTTTTGTTAAAATTTGGATAAATTATAACCAAGTATAGTTTATTAAAAAGATAAATTTTGGTGATAAATTTTGTATTAGAAGTTGAAAGTTACAGTTATGCCCATTTAGGGCAAAACTTATTTTGAAAGTTTATTTTGAATAAATTTTTGTAAGTCAATTAGAAAGTCTAATGTTATATTATCTACTTCTTGTACAAAAGCTTTTGCATTATTTTGATTTAACTGCTTTTTATATGAAAAGTTTTTAAAATAAACATCTTGAGTATTTGTATTGATTAGATAAACTCTTATCGAAAATATTGCATATGAATTATCTTCTATAAATTGATGTTTTAAAGTTTGAATTTCACCATTTAAAACATAATCACTATCTATTTTTATATTTGATGTTGAGATAAGTTTATATGTGTTTTGATTAGTTAAAAAATTTGCTACATTTTTTTGTATCAATTTTGATGGTTTATCACTCCATCTACTTAAAGCATAAGCCTCTTGTGAAGTTTTATCTTTTGAGTATAGTATCTCTTTACTATTTAAACTACTTAATGCTTTTGGTTCATTTACTTTTATTGAGATATCAAAATATTTACCTTCAACTTTTTTATTTTCTACATCTATAGAGTAGGTTGACAATGGTGGTAACTCTTTTGTTAAACTAATACATCCATTAAAAAAAACTATTATAAAAACTAAACTAAATATAAATCTTATCATTTTTTCTCCCCTGGACCATATAGAACTTCTCTTGTATTAAATATCATATTTCCGCCATTATTATTAAAATTATCAACTGTATTGTCTATCTTTTGCAAAGTATTCTCTAAACTATCTAAAACTTTATCTACATCTTTAGATGATTTTGCAGTTTGTTTTAAATCTTTTAGTAAAACTTTTACATCTTCATTTATTACATTTTTTATCTCTAAACTTAGCTTGTCAAAGTCATTTAGAGTTTTAGTAATATCCTCTTTTACAACTTTATCAATTGATTTTGACATATTATTTACATTGTCAACAGTTTGAGTGATAGATTTATCTATTAGATTATTTACTTTATTTACTGTTTGATTAAAATCTTTTGAACTATTATTTAAGTTTTTTAAAGACTCTTTGATATTTTCTAAATTTTCTTTATCTAAAAGTTTGTCAAATCTTTTTAACATAGTTTCTATTTGAACACTTATATTATCTGCACTATTTGTTAGCTTATCTAAAAAAGATTTTTTTAGTGGAATTATTGCAATACCTTCATTATTTGGTTTAAGTAATTGACTACTTTGTGTACCACCATCTATCTCTATATATTTATTTCCTGTTACACCTTGTGATTGAATAATTGCATAACTATCAGTTTTTATTAAATCTGGTTTTGTAATTTTTAATATAATTTCTACTTGTTCTAAGTTTTTAGAATTTATTCTAATATCATCAATTGTACCAATATCTAAACCTTTATATTGAATAATAGAGTTTTTGTTTAGTCCCATAACTGAACTTTCACTATAAATTCTATACTCTTTGGCTTGTATCTCTTCTAAGTCATATCTTGCTAACCATAATACAAAAGTAACTAGAGCAACTGTAAATATTATTAAAAAAAGTCCAACTAAGGTATATCTTGCTTTATTTTCCAAACTAATCCTTTTGCAGTTTTAAAAATTTATTTATTTTATCATTATTAGCATTTATAGCATCTTCATATGTTCCTGTTAAAATAAGTTTTGCATCAGAGATGATACAAAATCTATCAAGTACATTTTTAATGGTATTTAATTCATGTGTTATTATCACAACTGTTAAACCTAACATATCTCTTAATTCAACAATCAAACTATCAAAAGCTTTTGCACTAGCTGGATCTAATCCAGAAGTTGGTTCATCTAAAAAAAGTATTTTAGGATCATGTGCTAAACTTCTAGCTAATGCAACTCTTTTTTTCATCCCACCACTTAACTCTTCTGGGTAAAGTTTTCCAACACTTGCATCTAATCCTACCATTTTTAATTTTGTATAGGCAATGTCATTTATCAAATCTTTTGGTAATTTAGTATTTTCTTTTAACATTATTCCAATATTTTCTACTACATTCAAAGAAGAAAACAAAGCTCCAAATTGAAATAAAACACCCCAATTGTGTTTTATATACTCCCTTTCTTTTAGCTTCATTTTTTTAATATTAAAACCTAAAATTTTAATATCTCCACTTTGAATCTCATCCAATAAAATCATTTGACGAAGTAAGGTAGTTTTACCACTTCCACTTCCCCCTAAAATGCCAAATATTTCATTTTCGTTAATATTTAAAGAGATATTATTGTGTACAATTTTTTTATCAAATGCTGTTGAAAGATTTTTTACATTTATCATCTTAAAATCCTAACTCTATTGACAACAAAGAGATTAAAGCATTTATTATTATAAGCCAAAATATCGAATCTACAACGGCTTTAGTTGTATACTTTCCTATATCAGTACCGCTTCTTACTTGCAAACCTCTATAACATCCAATGATTGCAATTAGTATACCAAATAAGGGGGCTTTTAATACTCCAAGAAGAATATGCCTAATCTCAACGTATTCATAAATTCTATTCATAAATTGTGTATAAGAGATACCTAGGTGTAGTTTTACAATAATCATTTCACCTACCAAAGTTGCCATATCTGCAAAAAATACTAATAAAGGCATAACAATAACAAGAGCAATGATTCTTGGTAATATCAAAAATATATCAATATCTAAGCCCATAGTTCTCATAGCACTTATCTCTTCAGTGATTTTCATAGTTCCTATTTGAGCAGTATATGAAGAAGCACTACGCCCAGCAACTATAACAGCAGCCAAAAAAGGAGCTATCTCTCTAAACATAGACATGGTTGACATCTCAACAACAATAATTGCTGCACCAAATTTACTTAATTGATCAGCTCCTTGATAGGCTGTTACAAAACCAACTAAAAACAAAGCCAAAGCAATAATAGGTAAGATATGTATAGCAGCTATCTCCATTTGGTTAACAATAGCTTTAAATCTAATCTTTGAAGGGTGTATTAAACAATAAAGAAAATAGACAAACAATCTTCCAAGAAAATACATAAAGTTTTTAAATGAATCTTTACTATCATAAACCTCTTTACCTAAGTTTTCTAATATAGAGGGTGTTTCTTCTATGACATCATCTTGGTGTACATAGTTATCCTTATAAAGGTTATACATCTTTTGGTGTTTATAAGATATATTTAAAAAGTCAACCTCAATATTTTTTTTAGAAAACATTGTGATATATTTTATTATAAGAATCATTCCAGAAGAATCGATTTCATTTAAATGTGTAAAATCAAATATCAACTCTTTTGAATTTAGATTATCTTTATAGAATTTATCTAACTCTTTTATTTTCTTTTCTAAACCTGTATAAGTCCAGTCCTCAGAGATTTTAAAACTATTCATAACTATTTGAAACTATTTACAATCTCTTCAACAATAGCTGATAGATTCTGTACAGATTTTAGTTCAACTCTTTCTGAACGTGAATGGGGATTAAAAATATTTGGACCAATTGAAGCAACTTTTATATTTGGAAACTTATCTTTAAAGATTGCACACTCTAATCCTGCATGAATTGCTTCAAGTGAAGCATTAGCATCATATTTTTTATATATCTTTAAAACTTCTTTTGTAAACTCATTTATATCTGGTTTCCATGCTGGATATTTCCCTGCCGTTTTAACTTCAAATCCAAAAGATTCAAGTAAAACAATAGTCTCTTTTTTGATGTTTAAAAGACCCTCATTTGACATCGATCTTGCACTTAATTCTATATCTATACAATCTACAGAAGTAGAGATTTTTGCTAAATTTATTGAATCCATCACAACATTTAATTCTTTATCAAATCCTCTTACACCATTTGCAAATGTATAAATGAAATTAGTAATATCACTATTCCAAATATTTAAATGTTCACTTTTAGTATCTATTTTATTTATACACATATTTTCATGAGATTTTTCCGGTTCACTTTTAGAGGCGATTATCGCTTTTACATTTACTGGAATAGAGTTAATTCTTTCTCCCCCTTTAATGTCTAACAATAATCCATCACACTCTTTGATAGTTTTACCAATAAGTTTGATTCCATTTGGGATATTTTTATCAATATCTACTCCACTATGTCCACCTGGAATTTTTGAAATCTCTATCTCATATAAATCATAATTTGCATCATTTGATATAATTTTTTTATCATAATGTTTTGCAAAAATATCAACTCCACCTGCACATCCAATACAGATTTCACCTTCACTTTCACTATCAAGATTTAACATATATTTTGCATCTAATTGGATATCTAAATTATTTGCACCAATCAATCCAATCTCTTCATCACTTGTAAATATATATTCAAGTTCATAACCTCTTGACATCAAATCTAACATATAAGCACAGCCAATTCCATTGTCTGCACCAAGTGTTGAATTATTTGCTTTAAAAAATCCATCCTCTTCAATAATTTGTGGTACACAACCATCATCTAAACAAACTATGTCATAATGGCTTTGTAAACATAAATTTGCTTTAGTATTAGCTTTTTTACATACTATGTTTTTATATCTATCTACAATACATTCATAATCATATTTTGATGCAAACTCTTTCATAAAAGAAATAAAAGGTTCATGTGTTCCACTACATCTTGGAATCTGTGTTATTTGTTTAAAAATTTCTATAATATTGTTTTTCACTAAACACCTTTTTTGTTATTAATTGTAAAGAATTGATTATATCAAATTGTTTTTGAAAGTATAAATTGTATTTTAAGTTTTTTATAAAGCCTTTTTATTATCATATCAATACAATATTTAGGGAGTAGACAATGATTATAGATTATAAAGAAGTAAATGATTTAGATAGGTACAAAATTATGTCTGATACAGTTGTACCAAGACCAATTGCATGGATTGTAACAGAAGATGAGGGAGTTATCAATGCTGCACCATTTTCATATTTTATACCACTATCTAGCAATCCTGCAACATTAGTTGTATCAATAGGTCAAAAAGAGCCTGGTGTTCCAAAGGATTCATTACACAATATCTTAAAACATAAAAAAGCAACTATTTGTTTTGTAAATGAATCAAATGTAGAACAAGTAAAACTATGTGCTAATATGTTAGATAAAGAAGAAAGCGAAGTTGAAAAATATGAAATAGAGGTTCAAAGACCTTTAGAAGATTTTCCACCAATGATAGCTTCAACACAAACAGCTATGTTTTGTGAATTTTATCAAAAAATAGATATACCTGGTAGTACAACTCCAGTTATACTTGAAGTAAAAAAACAATATATTGAAGATGGAAGATTAGATGCTAAATCTCATGTACATGTTGAAAATATAGGTAGATGTGGAGCATTTTTTAAAGCAGTAGTTGATTTATAGAAAAAACTTATTAGGAGAGTTTAAAAACTCTCCCACTCATCACTATCTTCATTTGGTTTTATTACTGTTTTAGAAGTAACTTTTGCAGTATTTTTTATTGGTGCTTTTGTAGATACATTTGTTGATGACGTATAAGTACTTTGTGATTTTGTTGATGTATTAATTTCTGAGTTTTTACCTTCAAAATTGTTTCTATTAACATTTTTAACAACTTCAAGTGCAATTGTATTTGTTTCTTTTGCAATATCATTTGTTTTATCTGCAATAGCAGCGTTTTCTTGCGTAAATTTGTCTAATTGGTTCATTGCATCGGCAATTTGTGTCATACCAATTGTTTGTTCCTTAGCAGCATTTGATACATCATCTATTAAATTATTTGTAATTTCAATTTTCTTTTCTAATTGATTAAACCCATCAATCATTTTACTACTGATAACTTTACCATTATTTGCTCTAAGTGTTGCATTTTCAACTAAGTCTTTAATCTCTTTGGCTGCTTCTGCACTTCTTGCTGCAAGATTTCTAACCTCTTGTGCAACAACAGCAAATCCTTTTCCTGCTTCACCAGCTGTTGCTGCTTCAACAGCTGCATTTAGTGAAAGTATATTTGTTTGGAAGGCAATTTGATCAATTACTGAGATTGATTCATTGATATTTTGAACAGTTTCATTTATCTCTTCCATTGCTTTTACCGTATCATTTGCTAAATTCTTACCTTCATTTGCTGAGCTTTTTGTTTCATTAGATACATTTAACATCTCTTGTGCTTTAACACTTGTTTGTTGGATATTTCCAGTTATTTCATCAATTGAAGCTGCTGTTTCTTCTAAAGACGCTGCTTGTTCTGTTGCATTTTTATTCAATGTTCCAACACTACTACTTAGTTCATCTGCACTTCTTCTTAATGAAAGACCGTCATTTTGACTAGACTGTAACATATCAGTCATCATCTCATTCATTTTAATAAGTTCTTTACCAATCTTACCACTATTTTGGATATTTAGGTTAGCTGTAAAATCTCTTTGTGTATATTTTGCTAAAGTATCGCTAATCTCATTTAAATCTTTACCTATTAGCGTTTGTAGGTTATTTAGCATATCATTTAAAAGATTTTTTAATTCATTTAATGAATCATTAGTAGTACTAGAATTAATTTGTCCGTCAAGATATCCTTCACTAACCTTATTTACTATTTTTTTTACTTCGTCGATTAGTTTATTGTCTTTTTCAATTGAAACTTTTATTATCTCTATATTGTCATTAATCCCTTTTGCCATTTTCCCAAATTCATCATTTGATGTAAGTGTTATCTCTTTTGTATTATTTGATTCTTTATTTAAATATTTGAAAAATGAGGCTAAACCTGTTGAGATTGATTCTAAATTATGATTTAATCTTCTAACTATTAAGAATATTATAATAGCTATGATAATCAAACAAACAATAGATGCAATTATAGAAAAATTTCTAATAAAATTTGCATTTGCTAAATACTCTTTTTTAGGAGCATTTATAACAAAAGTCCAGTTTGTATCAGTATCAGTTATAGCAAATGGTTTTGAATAATATAATGACTCTAAATTATCTTCATAAGAGATTTTCATAAACTGAGTATCTTTATTAACTTTTGAATTCTCTATAAGTTTCTTATAATCAACATCATTATTAGTAACATCCATCAAATCTTTTGTAAGTAAAGTTTTGTTTGGGTGACTGATAATAACTCCATGATTATCAATTATAAAAGCATATGCATGTTCGAAAATATCAACAGAATTGGTCATTTCATTTAGAGTATCTAAACTGATATCAATACCACATACACCAAAATATTTACCATTATGATACATAGGAATACCTATAGTTGCCATTAACACTTTTTGACCATCTACATCATAAAGATAAGGTTTAGTAATATATGTTTTCCCCGCTTTTTTAGGACCACCAACCCAAGCATCTTCCTCATTATAAGGTGCTCCTGCTTGAATTTTTATATCACCTTTTGATTTGATTATATATGGGTTGAATTGACCAAATTTATCATATCCATTTTGACCCTTTTAGTCCATATTTTCAGTAAAAAGAAGCTCTTTTTCTTTGATTTTAAACCAAAAACCTAAAATATCATCATTGTATTTTAATAAAGACTTTATATAAGTTAAAGTCTCTTGCTCACTTAGTTTGGTATTTGTATTGAGAGAATCTTCAAATTTCAAAGCTAAAGCTTTTGCAATAACGATACTTTGGTTAACTCTACTTTGAACTTCAGCTGAATATTTTCCAGAAGCTTCCTTTATTAGGTGTTGAACATCTGTTTGTGCTGTTTCATAAGAAAATTTAGTAACAAAAAATATTGTTAAACTAAAAGTTACAAAGGTAGTTCCTAATATGTAAAATAATAGTTTGTTTCCAAAACTTATACTTTTTGATTTATTCATATTCTCTCCTTTATTTGTATAGGACAATAATATCATAAAATGATGTCTTTATAGTGTCAATCATGCTAAAAAAAGTAGCTAATAATAAATAAATAAAGAAATTACTTATAACAAAATTAAAGGTTTAATCAAATCTTTTGGTTTATCTTTCATCAGCATTAAAGCCTCTTCTACACTTTCTAAACCTTCGAACCTATGAGTTATAAGTTTTGATGGATTTAATCTTCCTGTCATTACTAATGAAGCTAATTTTTCCATTCTTAATCTACCACCTGGCATTAATCCTCCAACTATTTGTTTATGACCCATTCCACAACCCCATTGAGTTCTTGGAATTTTTACATAATCTCCTTCTCCAAGGTAGTTTATATTTCCAATTTTACCACCAGGTTTTAACATATTTATAGCTTGAATAAAAGTATCAACTGTTCCACCTGCTATTATCACTTTATCAACACAACCTGTTTTCTTAATAATCTGTTTAGCTATATCTCCATCATGATAGTTAATAATATCTGTAGCACCAAACTCTTTTGCTAGTTCTATACAATTTGGTCTTGAACCAACAGCAAATATCTCTGAAGCACCTCTAATAGCACTTGCTGCAACAGCCATAAGTCCAACTGGACCTATACCTATAACTGCAACTTTATCTCCAAATTGTATATCTGCTAATTCAGCTCCATGTACACCAGTTGGAACCATATCTGCAAGCATACACGCACTAGCCAAGTCCATCCCTTCTGGCAATAAAGCAAGATTACCATCAGCATCATTTACATGAAAATATTCTGCAAATACACCATCTTTGAAGTTAGAAAATTTCCATCCAGAAAGTAAACCTCCTGAATGCATCGAATAACCATCTTGTGCGGCTAAAGAGTTCCAATCAGGAGTAATAGCTGTTATTAAAACTCTATCGCCAATTTTGAAATCTTTTACAAGAGAACCCACTTCAACAATTTCACCAACAGCTTCATGACCTAAAATTAATTCATGTCTATCACCAAGAGCCCCAGCCCAAACTGTATGTACATCAGAAGTACAAGGTGCAAGTGCAATAGGACGACAAATAGCATCTGCTGGTCCACAAACTGGACGTTCTTTTTCAATCCATCCCGTTTTTCCTATGCTTAACATTGCAAAACCTTTCATAATAAACTCCTTTAAAAATATTATTTAATATTATATATTAGTCTATTATATATCTATATTAATATTTGGGGTTTGTAGTATGTTTTTTTAATAAAATTTGTAGAGATTTTATCCCCTTAAAAGGGGATAAATAAGTAGTTATATTTATTCAACGATTTGATGTAATTTACTACATTGAGATAAGTGCAAATCCATACCTGACATATCTTGCATAATATCTTCAAAAGAATGAAAGTGAGCATTATATACATATACAAATATCTCATCACCTTTTTTCAAGAAGTTTTTTTTACCAAACTCTGTATATGCAGTTGCACCTGCAGCTATTAATAAACCTTTTGAATTTTTTATATTTTTTAAAAAAGGAGTTAACTCCTCTAATGGTCCCATATCTTCTTGGGTATTAAATTTTTCTATCATCCAATCTTTTAACTCTTTAAAAAAGTATGAATACGATTTTACAGCACTAATAGTTCCATAATCTTTTAAAATACCATCACGTCTTACAAAAGAAGCGATATGATATTTACTTAACTCTCCATCCTCTTCAAATTTATCTATTTTTATAAAATCAGGTGAAATTCCTTTTGATGAATCTCCCCAGTTCTTTTTTGTACTAAGTTTACTTCCATCTTGTATTCTATTACTACAATCGTTGAAAGCACCAAAGTATTTTGGTTTAATATCTATCAATTTATCATTTTCATATTCAAAATCACAGATTAAAGCAACCTCTGCTTCAACTTGCATATGCTCTATATTGTTATAATTTATTTTATCTGTACTAATAGGAAATTTTCCTAAAAAAGTATCATGATTTGGAATATAAAATGGGAATATCCCTTTTGGAGCATCTTTTTCTTTAGTCTCTATAACTGAAAATTCATCTGCTTCACCAGCTTCACCTAAATGATTTGCAAAATTTCCTGCAACACCAAACCCTAAATAATCCTTTAACTCTTCTAAGTTAATATTATATCTATTCATTATTTTGTCCTTAAATTAAAAAATTTATGACAATTTGTTTTTTTATTTTGGGATGATTTGTTTTAAAGTGAGAATTTTTTTGTGGAAGTTTATTGGGTAGTTAAATTATATTGTCAAACAAAAATCTACCTGGGGTATAAACTCTTCTCACTATAGTTTACGGCCTTGACTAGCTTCTTCATAATGTATCCTTTCTATTTTTTAGAATAAGAAGTATAACTTCCTATTCTAAGATTTAATTTAAAAATTTAAATTAAGCAAAAAATCTTTCTTCTACTATATCTTGTAATTTTGCCCCTGAGTATTTAGCTCTTTGAACTAATTCCCAGAAATATCTATATGTAGCTCTATCGTGTAACTCGCCATCATATTGGATTGGTCCCCACTCAGCATCTTGTGCAGCTATTAAGATGTTTTGTGCAGCTTCTAGTTCTGTAAAATCTGGTTTCATAGCATCAACAATAGCTTGTACTTGTGTTGGGTAAATTGACCACATTCTCATAAATCCAAACTCATTTCTAGCTCTTTCAGCATCTTTGTATGTTTGGTATGGATTTTTTAAATCCAATGTAACATTATGACAAGGGATTACATGGTTTTGAATAGCTGCTTGACAAACTCTAGCTTTTGCAGCACCAATTAATCTATGTTCAAATTGACCTGGGCTTCTCATATTAATAGCTGGAATAGCACCTTGGTATCCAGATACAAAGTCCATTAAACCAAAATCTAATACTTGTAACCATGGTAATGTCGCAATTTTTTCAACATCTTGTAATGCTCCATGAGTTTCAATAAGCACGTGAATTGGAATCTCTCTAGTAATACCAGCTTCTTTTGCCACTTTTTGAATATACTCTACTTGAGTTTTTGCATCTTCATAAGAAGTTGACTTTGGTAAAGTAATATATGCTAACTTCTCACCAGCACCAGGTACTAAGATATCAACATCTTGTCTCCAATCTGGATGTGAGTGGTCATGGATTCGTGTACCAGCCATACCATATGGATTTTCTTCAGAGTTTACTACTCTAACGATCATTTGAGCATGCTCAACCTCTTTACCTGTTTCAGCTCCGTCTTCACAATCACAAGTGATATCAAAAACTGGTCCTAATTTTCTTTGCATATCAAAACCTTTTTTGATAAGCTTTTCACTTCCTGCAAAGTGCTCACAAGTTGGAATAATAGGTAAAGATTTACCTGATTCAAATAATGCTTCATTTGGGTGTGTCATTTTAAGTCCTTTATTGTCAAGTTAAATTTATTTTTTTGTATTTTTTGTTGGGATTACAACTGTGTAATCTAAATCAAGTACAATATTTTTTAAGTACTTACCATCTTCATCTTTTATCTCTTCAATCTCAGATGAGGCTTGATTTTTTACTGCAACTGTTCTAAGTCTTAGTAAACCAATATCATCTCTTTTTAGCTCAATCTTTTCTAAAACTTGTGTAAAAGCATAGATAGTATCACCTGCATATGTTGGGTTTGCATGTGCTCCACTATTTATTGCATACATCCATTGAGCATTTTGTAATCCATTAAAAGATAATGCTCTTGCCATAGAGATAATAACCCCACCATACATAAGTCTTTGACCCATAGGTGTCGATTTCATCATGTGGTCATTGAAATGAACTTTTGCATTGTTTTGGTATAACTTAGTTGCTAGTGTATGATCACTATTATCAATAGTAATACCCTCTGGATGGTTTAATCTTTCACCAACTTCATAATCTTCAAAGAAATACTCACCACCAGTTGCATCTGTATCAACAGTTGTAATAGTTGGGATATTTATATCTTCAACTATTGGTGTAGATTCTGCAAATGATGGAACCTCTTTGATACCACTTAGAGTTGTTTTGTCTTTTTTATGTACCATTACCCATCTTTTGAAGTTTAAAACCTCTTTGTTATCTTGGTTTACTCCAATAGAGTGTACATAAACAACTCCACTTTTTCCATTTGAGTTCTCTTTTAGACCAATAACCGTTGAAGTCATAGAAACTGTATCTCCAACAAAAACAGGATTAGGAAAACTAATCTCTGCATAACCTAAGTTTGCAATTGCATTCAAAGATATATCTTGAACCGATTTTCCAAATGTTAAGTGAAACATTAAAATATCATCAATTGGTTTTTGTGTATAACCCATTTGTTTTGCAACTACATCTGAAGAGTGTAGGGCAAATCTAGAACCAGTAAAAGCGATATATAAAGATACATCACCATCACTAATTGTTCTAGGTAGTGGATGGATTATCTTTTGACCAAGGGAAAAATCTTCAAAGAAATTTCCCATATTGATTTTGTTACTTAATTTAGACAATATATCCTCCTTATTTATCAAATAGGTTTTGACCTAATGATTTATACGTTTCATATAATGTAATCATCTTTTTAGCCCAGATGATTCTTGATTTGTCAACAAGTTTACCTTTAAATGAGATAACCTCTTTTCCATCTTTTTCTGCTTGTTCATATAAAGCTTTCATCTCTTCAAAATCTTGAATCTCTTTTTGTTTTGGAGTAAAGATATCGTTTATATACTCAGCTTGCACTGGGTGAATAAGTGCTTTACCATCGAATCCAAGGTTAAATGCATCTTTTGTTGAATCTTCACAAGCAAACTCATCATATACATCATAATGTGGTCCATCAATTACAGTTTTACCATAAGCTTTTGCAGATAATGCAATTCTAGCTAGATAGTTAAACATAGCTTTTGAACCTTTTTTAATATCTATTTGAAGTCTATTTGCTAAGTTATTTGAACCAACAACTACAACTTCAAGTTTTTTTGATGAAGCACAAATATCAGGCGAATTTAAAATCGCAAGTGGTGTTTCAATCATAACCATCATTGTTAAATCAGGATTTAGCTCATTTAAAAGCTTCTCAGCTTCTAACACTTGCTCAACAGTTTCAATTTGAGAGAATAAAATCCCATCAATTTCAAGTTGAGAAGCCAATTCTAAATCTTTTTTTAACTCTTCTGTACCAATTTTATTTACTCTTAGAACTCTTTCAGATTCACCAAATTTTGAACCATCTTCTTTATAAACCTCTTGAATAACACTTCTTGCAGTATCTTTTTGCTCTTGTAAAATAGCTTCTAAATCAAATACTACAGAATCAGCTAAAACTGTTTTTGCTTTTTGTACATATCTTTTGTTATAAGATGGTACAAATAACATTGATCTTCTAGCTTTATATTCAACTATAGTTTCACCAGTTTCTTGTGCATGGTATTGCTCATGTAACTGTTTTACAAGTTGTTTTCTTAAAACTTTTCCATTTTTTGTTCTTGGGTAATCTTCAAGAGCAAAAATTGTTTTTGGTGCTTTATATTTTGCTAAATTTGCCTGTGCAAAAGCTAATATCTCATCTTGTTTCTCTTGTGATAACTCTTTATGACCAATCACAGCAATAGCTACAAGTGTTTTATCTTTTTCAATATCTAAACCAAATGCAACACAATCAGCAACATCATCATGAGTTTTTACAACTCTTTCAATCTCATGTGGAGATACTCTAAATCCAAATGTATTGATAATATCATCTTTTCTACCAATGAACCAGATATATCCATCTTTGTCTTTTTTAGCATAATCTCCTGTAAAGAAATATCCATCATGTTTAGCTTTAGCTGTTTCATCATCTAATTGCCAATACTCTAAAAATAAACCTGGATCATCTTCACCGATACAAATCATTCCCTCTTCTTCAACACCAACTTCTTCTAAAGTTTCTGGGTTCAAAAGTTTTACTGTGTGACCTGGTTGAACAAATCCTGCACTTCCTGGTCTAATTGGATTATAAATTGAGTGTGAAATATAATAAGAACATTCACTCATACCAATCGCTTCATAAATATCTTGTTTAAATCTATCTTGCCATAAAGCTATCATCTCATCAGATAGATGCTCACCTGCACTCATACAATATCTTAAACTTGGACAATCATTTATATTAAAATCTGTTTTTTGAATAATCTGTCTATAGATTGTTGGAACTCCAATAAATATAGTACAGTCATGCTTTTTAATCAGATTTATCCAAGTTGATGCATCATTTGAACCCTCATAAGCAATAACTGTATGACCATTGTATAATGGATCCATTAATGCCGAACCTAATACATAAGTCCAGTTAAATTTACCAGAGTGCATGATTCTATCATTCTCTTTAAAGTTAAACCAATACTCAGTTGCAGGAGTTCTTCCTATAAGTGATCTATGAGAGTGTAATACTCCTTTTGGATAACCTGTAGTTCCTGATGTATATACTAAATATGCAGGCTCACCAGCTTTTGAATTATAATGATTTGGTGTTTTATCAGAATTTTTCAAAATATCATTTAAAGCATACACATTCATATTTTTAGGTTTAGCTAAATCTTCAACACTATCTGTTGCTGCAACAATAATTGTTTTTAGATTATCTACATTTTCTAAATATGGAACTAAGTTTTCATACATAGAAGCAGATAATACAATAGCACTTGCTTGTGAATCTTCTGCTAAATACTTAACCTCTGAACCACTTAATAGTGTAGAAGTTGGAACTGCAATAATACCAGCCTTGATTGCACCAAAAAATGAAATAGGGTATGCAAGTGAGTTTTTTAAACAAACTAATACTCTATCTCTTGGTTGTACACCAATACTAGTAAGGAAGTTAGCAACTTGATCTGATTTAGTTGCTAACTCTTTATATGTAATCTCATCAGTACCTAATTTATCATCTTCTATAATCATAGCTGTACTATTCTCTTTAGGTGTACCTATATGTGAAGAGGTACAAGCTACACCGATGTTTAAAAACTCAGGTACTTCGATTTTTATTGTTGGACTCATTTTAACTCCTTACTTATATTAGACCGTATGGCCAGTTCTCTTTAAATGTATGAAGAGGCATTTTATTTAGTACTTGTATAGCAAATTCATAATCCTCTTGGTTTAAACTATTAAGTGCATAAGCTCTTAATATATTTTGTAAAGACTTACCAAACATTGGTGGGTCTAACATTTCACCTTCGTGTCTAATAGCACCACTTAAAAGTGCATCTGCTTCAATTGCAGCTTTTAAGATATCAATATCTCTTTTGATCTCATTAGGAGATGGCGTAAATGCAACTTTACAAACATTGATATGGTTTGGAGTAATAACTTGTTTTCCAGTTAATCCCATAGCATATTCTCTTTGTGCATGTTCATAAACATGTCTTGATGCATCATCACCATGCAAATCTAACCATCTTCTAATATCTTTTTTCTCAACACAAGAATCTGGTAATGAATTTGGTGTAAGTAATACTTCAACTCCACCAATAACCCCTTTACCTTTAATTCTTGCTTCCATTGTAAGCATATTAAAGAATGTTTCTAATTCATCTATCCAACCCTCTGGAGTGATTTTATAAGCCATCGCTTTTGAGAAGTCATGGATACCAAATACAACATGTTGAACTGTTGAGTGGCTCATTAACTTATCTGCTATTTGTAAAGACTTAGGGTGCTCAATAATTGGTTGAATCTGTAGATTACTACCAATCGAAACCAACCAAGATGAAAGGTCTCTAATCTCTGCATCACCATAAACTTCACCAGCTTTTGCCAAAACAATTGCATCAACATATTGATGAATTTGTCTTAACATTTTTAAATCTTGTTCATACTCTTCTGTTCTGAATGGATTTATTCTGATAGCTATTTGAAAGTTTCTTTCTGGAAACTTAGGTAGCTCTTGGATTAAAAGCTCTCTACTCATAGCTTTTTGTCTACAACCATCTTCTAAGTCAAATAAAACTGTGTGAGCTTTTGTTTTATAAGCATGTTTTTGTAGCCTATATTTTGCTTGCTCCATAGTTTCATATGTACCATCCAATGGATTGAATTTGATTGGTGGATAATAAATCTGTATTCCAGGCCACTTTCCACCAAGTACTGGAGTTAAATCGTCATTTGCTGTTAATTTTGATAAATCTACAAAAGATGAATTCATAATCTATCCTTCCTTTTGTTTTTTTTGTTATAAATTTTTTTAAAACATTTCACTTTTGTCTTTTGACGGTGTAATTAATCCATAGTTAAAATAAGCCAAAACTAAAACTTTTTTGTGTGAAATAGCTTTTTAAGATTAAATTTATAATCTCTATAACCACCAGAAATAGGGCGTTTTAAAAATTGAGAATATGTCAGTTTCACATAGTGAGAAAAAATTATTGTATAATCTCAACATACAAAAAATTTTTTTTGAAAATTTTAGTTAAATTGTATAAAATATGATAATTTTTCATAAAATGTTTAAAAAAACAACAAAAAAATCTAAAATAAAGAGAATAAAAAAGTGCAAAATCAGAGTAAATCTTTTACAAAAGGGCTACATGTTTTAAAAGAGGTGATGATTTCAACCAAACCTTTAACTGCAAATACATTGTGTCAAAGACTAGAAATAGATAAAAGTACAATGTCAAGACTTATTTCAACTTTGATACATGAAGACTTTATTGAATATAAAGATAATACAAAAGAGATTGTTTTAAGTGATTTGATGAAAAAGATAGTTCAAAAAGATGATAGACAAAAAATAGTTGAAAAAACAAAAGCTTTATTGGATGAAATCTTTTATTTAACTAATGAGTGTGCATATATTGGAATATTTGATAAAAACTCAGTTTTATATTTAAATCAAGTAGATAAATCAAATAGGGTACTTAAAACTAGAGATTCTATAGGACTTCATGCACCACTTCATACAAACGGCTTTGGAAAAGTGCTTTTAGCCTTTAGTAAAAATGTAGATTTTGAAAATCTAGAATTAAATAAATTTACAAGTAACACTATTACTAGTAAAACAAAACTTTTAAAAGAGATAGAACTAGTAAAAGAAAGAGGATATGCAATAGGTAGTGAAGAACATGAATTTGGTCTTAAATCTCTTGCAGTACCATATTTTAACAAACAAAATAAATTTGTTGGAGCTGTGGGTATTTCTGGTTTATCTGTTAGACTTTCAGAAGAGACTTTACATAAGTATGGACAAGAGATATTTAAACTTGTAAATGCTTATAATTAAAAGGTGTAAATTACACCTTTTTAATTATCTATTATTTTGTAGCTTCTTTATGCCCTAAATATTCATGAGCTAAATATGAGCTTCTTGCATATGGAGTAGAGTGTACAAACTCAAAGCCTAAATCCATTGCTAATTGTTTGTATCTTTCAAATTGTTCTGGTTTAACAAACTCTTTTACTTTTTCATATTCTCCTGTTGGAGCTAAATATTGCCCAATACTTAAAAATTTGCAACCAACATTTATAAGGTCTTTAAATACTTGAACCATCTCATCTTCTGTTTCCCCAAGTCCAACCATAAGTGCAGATTTAGTTTTGATTTTATCGCCACCTAACTCTTTTAGTTTTTTAAGTACCTCTAAACTTCTTTCATATGAGGCATTTCTTCTAATGTGATATAAAGAAGGTACAGTTTCTACATTGTGCCCAATTATTGCAGCACCACTATCAATAACAGTTTTTAGCGCGTCTTCGTCAGCTTTAAAATCAGGAATTAAAATCTCAACTTGAGTGCCAGGAGATTTTTCAAGAATATTTTTTGTTACTCTATAAAACTGACTTGCTCCACCATCAGCTAAATCATCTCTAGCAGGACTTGTAATAACTACAAATTTAAGACCAAGTTTTATAACAGAAGTTGTAACACCTTCAATCTCATCTAAATCTACTTCTGTTGGTTTTCCTGTATGTACATTACAGTATGTACATCTTCTTGTACAGATATTTCCAAGAATCAAAAAAGTTGCATTTTTCTTTGCAAAACATTCACTTATATTTGGACATTTAGCTTCTTGGCAAATAGTGTGTAGTTTATGGTCTCCTAAAAGTTGTTCCATCTCTTTTTGAGCATTTGGAACAAGTTTTTTTCTTAACCATTCTGGTTTTTTAAAATTTGCTTTAGTTGTTGCTATAGTCATATTTTTCCTTTAATAATATCTCTTTTTTTTCATTTTCCTCTTTGGTTAAATCAGAAAATACTAATTCAACATTGAAACTCTTTTTGAAAGATTCAATAATTTTTTTTGAAACCTCTTCAAAATCTAGATTGATATTAAAATCTTCTAAAGTTGAACCAATTTCATTTTTTAATTTTTCAATTTTTGTACATTTTACTGGAATTGAACCATGTTGAAATATCGCTAATTTTGTTCTTCTTTGGGCATTTCCACCAATTTTTGTACAATTTACTAAAATATCGTACGCTTCAAATCCAACTTGGCAATATTCATTTTTTGATAACTTTATTGTATCATTGTCTTTTACATACATACAATCAAGACCTAAATCTTTATAAAAATTCAACAAAAATGTACATATTTTTTCGTAACTTTCCTTAACGCTCAAATCTTTTAATATAACGGTTGGAATTATTAAAGAATATGATAAATCGTGACCATGAAAAAGTACACCTCCACCTGTCACTCTTTTTGCATAATTTCCATTGAATTCTTTTGTAAAAGAATAGTTGTTTATATCTTGAGAGATACCGACAGTAAAGGAATTATCCCATGTATAAAGTCTTAAAATTGGCAAATCATTTTCTTTGAAATTTTTCAATAATGCTTCATCTATAGCCATATTTTCTTGTGCAGATTTTTGACCAGTTTGAATCACTCTAAATTTGCTTTTAGACTCTAACATTTAACCTCTTTTATCTATTAGATTAAGTTAAGAAATTAACTTATATTTATCATAAAAATATCATTTCAAGATGTTACCATATACTTATAAAACCCTTAAATATATAAGGGTGAATGGTTGATTTTGAGCATTATAAATGATTTTTTAAACAGTTAGCTTAAATTAAAAAACTAATTTTTTGATTTAAAATATTTTAAATTGATTTAAAGTATCATATGCTCACAATTCGATTTGATGGTTCGGATAGCTACATAATTTTTACATAATTGACATATGCTCCTTTAAATGGGGCTTTAAAATTAGTGAAAATGATAAAAATCTTTACAAGGAATAATAAATGTCTCATTTAAACTTAAATGATATTGACCCAGCTGAAACACAAGAGTGGATGGAAGCTTTAGATGCTGTTATTGAAGAGGAAGGAGCAGAGCGTGCTCACTACTTATTAGAGAAGCTTATTGACAAAGCAAGAAGAAATGGTGCTTATTTGCCTTATAGTGCTACAACTGCTTATGTGAATACAATTCCAGTTGAACAACAACCAGCAATGCCAGGAAACAGAGATTTAGAAAGAAAAATTAAATCTATTGTTAGATGGAATGCACAAATAATGGTTCAAAGAGCATCTAAAAAAGGTTTAGAGCTTGGTGGACATATTTCATCTTTCCAATCTTCTGCTACTTTATATGATGTTGGATTTAACCATTTCTTTAGAGCTCCTAATGATGTTGATGGTGGAGATTTAGTATTTTTCCAAGGACATATCTCTCCAGGTATATATGCTAGAAGCTTTGTTGAGGGAAGAATTTCAGAAGAGCAAATGGATAACTTTAGACAAGAATCTAAAGGAAATGGATTATCATCTTATCCTCACCCAAAACTTATGCCTGACTATTGGCAGTTCCCAACTGTATCTATGGGACTTGGACCAATACAAGCTATTTATCAAGCAAGATTTTTAAAATACCTAACTGATAGGGGAATCAAAGATTGTTCAAATCAAACAGTTTATTGTTTTATGGGAGATGGTGAGTGTGACGAACCAGAATCACTAGGTGCTATTGGATTAGCTGGACGAGAAGGTTTAGATAACTTAGTATTTGTTATCAATTGTAACTTACAAAGACTAGATGGACCAGTAAGAGGAAATGGAAAAATTATCCAAGAACTTGAAGGTCAATTTAGAGGTGCAGGTTGGGAAGTAAATAAAGTAATCTGGGGAAGATTATGGGATGAGTTATTAAGAAAAGACAAATCTGGAAAACTTTTACAACTTATGGAAGAAACAGTTGATGGTGAATACCAAAACTTTAAACAAAAAGGTGGAGCTTACACAAGAGAACACTTCTTTAACAAATATCCAGAAACAGCAAAACTTGTTGAAAATATGAGTGATGATGATATTTGGAGATTAAACAGAGGTGGACATGACCCTATTAAAGTTTATGCTGCATTTAAAAAAGCAAAAGAAACAAAAGATAAACCAACTGTAATCTTAGCTAAAACAGTTAAAGGTTATGGAATGGGTGCAGCAGCTGAAGGTATGAATATAGCTCATGGTGTAAAAAAAGTAGATGTAGCATCACTTAGACAATTTAGAGATAGATTTAGTATTCCTATTTCTGATGAAGAGATCGAAAAATTCCCATACTATAGACCATCAGAAGACTCTCCAGAATATAAATATATGATGGAAAGACGAGCAGAACTTGGTGGAGCTGTTCCACAAAGAAGAGAGAAGTTTACTGAAAAACTTGAAATTCCTGCATTAAGTGCATTTGATTCTATCACAGCTGGAAGTGGAGATAGAGAAATCTCTACAACTATGGCATTTGTTAGAGTTTTAAATGTATTATTAAAAGATAAAAAAATTGGAAAAAGAATAGTTCCAATTGTTCCAGATGAAGCAAGAACATTTGGTATGGAAGGTATGTTTAGACAAGTTGGTATCTACTCATCAGAAGGGCAAAAATATATCCCTCAAGATAGAGATCAAGTAGCATATTATAAAGAGGACAAAAAAGGTCAAGTTCTTCAAGAAGGTATCAATGAACTTGGAGCAATGGGTTCTTGGGTTGCAGCGGCAACTTCATATTCAATCAATGATTGTCCTATGATTCCATTTTATGTATTTTATTCAATGTTTGGATTCCAAAGAACAGGTGATATGTGCTGGGCAGCGGGAGACCAAATGGCAAGAGGTTTCTTAGTTGGTGGTACTTCTGGTAGAACAACACTAAATGGTGAAGGTTTACAACACGAAGATGGTCACTCACATGTTATAGCAAATACAATTCCAAATTGTGTTACTTATGATCCAACATATGGTTATGAAGTTGCAGTAATTGTTCAAAATGGAATAGAGCGAATGTATGGCGAAAACCAAGAAAATGTATTTTATTATTTAACTACATTAAATGAAAACTATAAACAACCAGCTATGCCAGAAGGTGCTGTAGAAGGGATTATCAAAGGTATTTACAAACTTGATACTATTGAAGCAAAAGATAACTATAAAGTTAAACTTTTAGGTTCTGGTTCAATCTTAGAGCAAGTAAGAGCAGCAGCAGCTGTTTTATCAAGTGATTATGGTATATCTTCTGAGGTTTATTCTGTAACTTCATATAATGAGTTAGCAAGAGAAGCACAAGATGTGGAAAGATATAACTTATTACATATTGATGAAGAGGATAAAGTACCATATGTACAAACTGCACTTGATAGTGATGATGATACTATTATTGTATCTGCAACAGATTATATCAAATCATACTCTGAGCAATTAGCTCCTTTTGTAAAAGGAACTTTTAAAGCACTAGGTACTGATGGATTTGGAAGATCTGATTCTAGAGCAAACTTAAGAAGTTTCTTCGAAGTTGATACTGATTTTATTGTATTTACAACTTTAGCACAACTTGTTAAAAAAGGTAAATTAGATAAAAAAGTTTTAGCCCAAGCTATGAAAAAACACAATATTGATCCAGAAAAAATCAATCCATTAAAAGCCTAAGGAGTAAAAGATGAGTAAACTTATAGATATTTTTATTCCTGATTTAGGAGCTGATACTGATGTTGATTTAATTGATATCATGGTTAGTGTTGGTGATACTGTTGAAGTAGAAGATGGACTTATCACACTAGAAACTGAAAAAGCATCTATGGATGTACCTACAACACATGCGGGTGTTGTAAAAGAGATTTTAGTAAAAGTTGGAGATAAGGTAAACTCTGGTGATTTAATAGCTAAAATAGAAGTTGAAGATGATTCATCTGCACCTAAAGAGGAAGTTAAAGAAGAAGCTCCTGCGAAACAAGAGACTTCAGCACCTGTAGAAACTTCAAGTGCTAGTTCGTCAATGGGATTAAAAGAAGCAGAAGCAGAACTTCAAGCAGCATCAGCAGCAAATGCAGAGATCTCTTGTCAGTTTGTAAATGAACAAACTATTTGTTCAGTAATTGAAGAGGTGCATGTACCAGATTTAGGTGCTGATAAAGATGTTGATTTAATTGATGTTATGGTAAGTGTTGGTGATACTGTTGAGTTTGATGATGGACTTATAACACTAGAAACAGAAAAAGCATCTATGGATGTACCAGCACCATTTGCAGGTGAGATTTTAGAACTATTTGTTGAGCCTGGTATGAAAGTAAATAGTGGTGATTTAATTGCAAAGATGGTTAAAACTGTTGTTATGGAAAATAAACTTCCAACACCAGCAAAACCAGCTCCTGTAGAAGAAAAGAAAGAAGAAAAAGCACCAGCAACAGTTCAAGCAGCAGCTGCAAGTGTTACAGCTGATAGTTCAACTGTACTTCAAGAAAAAGCTAAAAAAGTTTATGCTTCTCCATCTGTAAGAAGACTTGCACGTGAGTTTGGTGTGGATTTAGGTTTTGTAAAAGGTAGTGGTAGAAAAGGAAGAGTTCTAAAAGATGATATTAAATCATATGTAAAAGAGCAGTTAAATAAACCAGCAGTAGCAGCAGGTGGAACTGGTCTTGGATTTGCATTCCCAGAGCTTAAAGAGATAGATTTCTCACAATTTGGAGAGATTGAAACTGTTGAATTAAGTAGAATCCAAAAGATTTCTGGACCATCATTACACAGAAACTGGGTATCAATGCCTCATGTTACTCAATTTGATGAGACAGATATTACAGAGATGGAAGAGTTTAGAAAAGCTCAAAATGCAATCGCAGATGGATTTAAACTTTCTCCACTTGTATTTGTAGTAAAAGCTGTTGCAAAAGCACTTGCAATACATCCTAAGTTTAATGCTTCATTAACTCCTGATGGTCAATCATTAGTTATGAAAAAATATTTCCATATAGGTGTTGCAGTTGATACTCCAAATGGTTTAGTTGTACCAGTTATCAAAGATGCTGATAAAAAAGGGTTTAAAGATATCGCTCTTGAATTAGCTGATTTATCTGCAAAAGCAAGAGATGGAAAATTAAAAGCAGCTGATATGCAAGGTGCAAGTTTTACTATCTCTTCATTAGGTGGAATTGGTGGTACATACTTTACTCCAATTATCAATGCTCCAGAAGTAGCAATCTTAGGATTGTCTAAATCAGAGATTAAACCTAAATGGAATGGAAAAGATTTTGAACCAAGATTGATGTTACCATTATCATTATCTTATGATCATAAAGTTATTGATGGTGCAGATGGTGCAAGATTTACAACAACATTATCGCAACTTTTAAGTGATATTAGACTTTTAAGTCTGTAAGGATAGATTATGGGTAAAATTGTAGATATTTTAATACCTGATTTAGGTGCAGACAAAGATGTAGATTTGATTGATATTATGGTTGCTGTTGGAGATACTGTAGAAGAGGAAGATGGACTTATCACACTTGAAACAGAAAAAGCATCTATGGATGTACCAACAACACATGGTGGAGTTATAAAAGAGATTCTTGTAAAAGTTGGTGATAAAGTAAACTCTGGCGATTTAATAGCAAGAGTTGAAACACAAGATGGAGCTTCTAAAGAGACTCCTGCCCCAGCAGCAAAAGAACCAGAAGCACCAAAAGCTACACCTGCTAAATCTTCTACACCAGTAGATGCAAGTGGAGCAAAAGAGGTAAAAGGTCAAGTACTAGTTATAGGTGCAGGACCTGGTGGTTATTCAGCAGCATTTAGATGTGCAGACTTAGGACTTGATACTGTTTTAGTAGAAAGACACCCAACTTTAGGTGGAGTTTGTCTAAATGTAGGTTGTATCCCTTCAAAAGCACTTTTACACGTAGCAAAAGTTATTGAAGAAGCAGAGCATATTAGTCATGCAGGTATCACATTTGCTAAACCAACAATTGATTTACCAGGTGTAGCAGCTTATAAAGCAGGAGTTGTAAAAAAACTTACTGATGGTTTAAGTGCTATGGCTAAGATGAGAAAAGTAACTGTTATCCAAGGTGTTGCAAACTTTATTGATGAAAACTCTGTGATAGTTGAACACACAAATAGTGATGAAAAAACAGTTGTAAAATTTGATAACTGTATCATTGCCGCAGGTTCTCAAAGCTCTAAAATGTCATTTATTCCTCATGAAGACCCAAGAATTTGGGATTCAACAAATGCCTTAGAGGTAAAAGAGGTACCAAAAAGACTACTTGTAATGGGTGGTGGTATCATTGGACTTGAAATGGGTACAGTTTATCAAAAACTAGGTTCTCAAGTTGATGTTGTAGTACGTGGTCCTCAAGTTATGACAGGAACTGATAAAGATATTGTAAAAGTATATACAAAAGCAAATGAGAAGAGATTTAACTTTATGTTTAAAACTCAAACTCAAGCTATCATACCAAAAGCAGATGGTATCTATGTAGAGTTCAAAGGTGATAATGCACCAGAACCACAAACATATGATGCAGTATTAGTTGCAATGGGTAGAACACCAAATGGACTAAAAATTGGTCTAGAAAATACAGGTGTAGAAGTAGATGATAAAGGGTTTATTAAAGTTGACAATCAAATGAGAACAAAAGTACCACACATCTACGCAATTGGAGATATCATTGGTGGACCAATGCTAGCACACAAAGCAGTACATGAAGGTCATGTTGCAGCAGAAGTGATTGCAGGACACAAAGTATTCTTCGAACCAAAACAAATCCCAGGGATAGCTTATACATTCCCAGAGATAGCAACAGCTGGTATGAGTGAAGCAGATGCAAAAGAAGCAGGAATAGACTACGAAGTAGCATCTTTCCCATGGTCAGCATCAGGACGTGCACTAGCAGCAGACGTAGCAGGTGCTGGTATGACAAAACTTATTTTCGATAAAGAGACTCACCAACTAATTGGTGGATCAATAGTAGGAGATAACGCAGGGGAACTACTAGGAGAAATCTCACTAGCTCTTGAAATGGATTGTGATGCAGAAGATATCGGTCTTACAATTCATGCGCATCCAACTTTACATGAGTCTGTAGGTATGTGTGCGGAGATATTCCATGGGAGTATTACTGATTTGCCGAATGCGAAGGCTGTGAAGAAAAAATAGTTTTTGAAACTATTTAGAGAAAATAAATTCATCTTCCATTAAGGAAGATTGAGTTTATTTCAAATGATAAGTTACTTTTTTATCACTTATATTAATATATTCTTTTTGAGATAGATACTTGATTATATTTTGTATCTTTTCATTAGATAAAGTTCTTCCTGATAATGACATTATTGTATTTGACAATGTATCTATTTTTCTTGGTTTAGTATTTCCTCTTTTTATTAAATAATCAGTTATTATATTAATTTGTTCATTGATAGAAAGTGACTCGAAATTTGATTTCTTAATTATTGGTATTTCATTTAAATTATTGTATCTATAAATTAAAACTTTTTTTTCTTTTAAATGATTAATTAAAATATCAAAGCCTGTATCTTTAGAAATTATATGAAAAAATCCATTTTTATCTTTTTCACATAATTTACCTAAATAAAATGTAATATGAAAATCTAATGCATTTTTGCCACTTCCATTTATAAGTATATATTCAGCATTACTTCCTAAGTTTTGCATTGCATTAGCTAGATCAATTGGTATTTTAGTTTGGTTAGCACCAACAAAAACAAAAATCTTTAGTGGATAATTTTTAGGAATATCTAATGTTGATGGTTGTACATTTTCATAGTCAATGAATATGTAATTTGTTTTGATATCTTTTGTTTCACTCATATGTTAATCTTTATATAAATATATAAGATTATAAAATATTTTTATTTAAATAAACTTTTACTATACATCTTAACTTCTATCGACTTTCTTTTGTAAAAAAGAAAGTAGCAAAGAAATTACCCACAGGTTTCGAAGGCGGAAGCTTCCCTCACTTATTATTTCACTTTTCTGTTTTTCAAAACTCACTAAAACGTAAGTTAGTTACGTTTTTTATGCTCAGACAGTTGAAAAACTTTTCCGAAAAGTAAAATAACCACTCGGCTTCTCAAATGCGGGAAAGTGGGATAATGACCTTTGCATTTTTTAGTACCATTTTGTTTTAGTTGGTGTGATACTCAATAGCTATTTTAAAAGTTCATGGCTAGTGTATTTGTCCAGACTTTGTTGAAGCCGGAAGTTTTTAAATAATTTTCGGAAAAGACTGAGGACATGTTTGACTGGATAAAGGTGACTGAATGTCACGTTTAGGAAGGAGTCCCGCAGGTCAGAAAACTTATTTAAAAGCTGGAGGGAACTTTAGCTTCGACAACCGTCTGGTTGCTTTTTGTCTTACTTTTTACAACTAAAAAGTAAGAAAGCGGAGAGCTTTGCTCTACAAGAGAGTGAATACAGTTTAAACTATTCATAAAACTTTTTAGTATAAACAAAAAAATTGACATTTTTACGATATTCATATATAATGTAGTAATTAAAAGGATATGAAATGACACAGAAACAGATTTGTAAATATCTAGAAATACCATTGACTACATTAAACGATTGGAAAAAAGAGGATAGTAATAGACATAAACTATACCAACTTTTAATCAACCTTGATGAAAAAGAAGTACAAAATATTACACTAAAAAAAACTAATCATAGATTTTTTCATATCTTAAATAGAAATATTGACAACAATTTAAAATTTACTCAAAGTGATATTAAAAAAGCTTTTTCAAGAAAAAATTATCATGAAGCAACAATTAAAGAACAAACAATCTATTCAAAGTTCTTTAAAGAGCTTGAGCCAAATGAGTTAGATGAGTTTGTAAAGAGTTTTAATGTATCAAAAAGAGATATAAAAAGTATATACATCTCTTCTCCTTTTAGAGCTTTAAAAGGTGTTACAAAAGCTTGGGATAGAAGATTTAGGTTAAAACATCTTGATTTACAAAATGAAAATAAAAAAGCGATACCAACTACTTTACAAAATATTTTAAATAGAAAAAAGTTAAATCATGAATGATTTTTTGGCTATAAATACTATTGAATACCTTTATAGTTTATTAGAAAATACTTGTGGAGCATTTAATATTGGATATGAGTTATCAAGTGAAGAGTATATTGAGATGGAAAAGAGCGTTTATAATTCATGTATAACCAACCTTATTAGATTAGTTTTTTGGAATGTGTGCTGAGATATTCCATGGGAGTATTACTAATTTGCCGAATGCGAAAGCTGCGAAGAAAAAATATTTGAAATAAATTAAACCCATCTTCTTTTTTGAAGGTGGGTAATAATCGAATTAGATTATAAGTGTACCATCTGGGAAGAAATAGTTTTTTTATCTGGAATATATGTTTTATCATAATCGCTTGAATTACTTGGGGTAAGCACATTTGTTAATTCATGTATTTTATTAGGATAGACACTAGATAAGTCTTCAATTATTTTTTTTGCTAAAAAGTATGCTAAATTTGGTGGTACAGCATTACCTACCATCTTATAGCCAGCACTTATATTCTTATAATAAAACTTGTGACTATCTGGGAATGTTTGTATTCTAGCACATTCTCTTACACTTAATCTTCTGTATAAATGTTCACTACCTGGTACAAAAATTCTTTTATTTTGTTCAACAAATTGCATTTTAGGAGCTTGCGGGTGTATAGGTGCATGTCTTCCACCTGCTTGAATGGTAAATGAAGGTTCATTCCAACCTCTAACTCTATTTCTAGACATAAACATAGAAGAAAATGTTCCAGTCATATATTCATGATTATCTATTAAACAATTATCATTAGTATAATTTTTATCTTTTGCAGATACAACATTATCCTTTAAATCCCAAATTACATCTTTTAAAAATCGTTTTTTAGAGAATTTTAAAGGAAATCTGAAATTTATATTTAAATCTTTTCTAAATCCAATAAAAAACACTCTTTTTCTATCTTGGGGTACTTTATAATCATGGGCATTTAAAAGTTTAAATGATAAATCATAATCACTATCAGTAAAAAGCTTTTTAATATTTTCAAGTGCTTCTTTGTGTCGACTAGCTAACATACCTGAAACATTCTCAGCTAAAAAAAACAAAGGTTTTTTATCTCTTAAAACTCTAATAAATTCAAAAAAAAGTTGTCCCCTATGGTCATCTATACCTTTTAGCTTTCCAGCTTCACTCCAACTTTGACAAGGTGGTCCCCCAATTAGCCCAACAGCATCTGGAATTTCACTTGATGGAATATTAATAATACTTCTTCTATCTAAAATAGTATTTGGAAAATTTTTTTCAAATGTTTCCCAAATTTCTTTATCATATTCATTTGCCCAAATAGTTTTAAAACCTGCTTTTTCAAAACCTAAGTCTAATCCTCCAGCACCTGAAAATAATGATATTATATTCATAATACTACACCTTAAAAACTAATAGTTTTGCATCTATTAATTGAACTGGATTATTTGGGTTTTTTATTCTAATATTCAGAATTTCGATATTTTCATTTCTAATACTTTCTATAAATTCTTTATCTTCACTTGGTAAAGAATCATATTTTTCTTTTTTCATTAAACAGATTAATTGAAAATCTTTTGTGTCATCATAAGTATAAATATAGTTAAAAATTTTATTTGGGTTATCTATATGCCACATACCTCTAATTCTTAAATCAGTAATACCTAATGGGTCAACTTTTTTAACTTTTCCTAACTCTTTTGTATCAGTAAATTCTACATTAGGTATTGTAATAATTCCATTTGAAATAGTGTTTTTAATTCTTTCATAAATTTCTTTATCAGCACAAAAACAATCACCGTAAACTAACCATAATGATTTTAAAACTGATTGATTTGTATATCCAATAGCATAAAGCATGTCCTTCAGACTCCACTCTTCACAGTTTCTACAAGCAGTGGTTAGCATTGGACTATCAGCATAAAGTTTTGCTTTTGGATAAGAACTGTTCAATGCAATTGCACTATTTTTTGATTCTAGTTTTTTAATTTCTATTGCATCACTATTTTTTAATATTAAATCAGGTGGATTATTCTTGTTACCTTGGTAAGAATATATATTTGATAATTCTTCTAATCTTCTTTCTTCAATAGTTTCATTTATAGTACTTGCAAAAATGTCTTTTATATAAGTTTCTAAACCTTCACCCATATTATTTGCTCTGTTATTGCCTTGTATTACATTTGATATATTTAATTGATAATTATTTACTATATTTATAAATGCTTTTAAAATATTTGACATTTTGTTATTCCTTTTATATAAAAGTGATTTTATCTAAAATGACTTATCATTAAAATTAATTACAAGTATAGTATAACTTTTTTTGAATTTATAAAAATATGTCAAATTGCAATATTTTTTTTAACTAAATTTGTATCTTAAAAGTTTAAGTTGAAAAATAATGTTGTGTAAATACTCTGATAATTTTAAGTTAAAAGATTAAATAATTGTGGTTTAAAATTATTTTCTTGTTTTTTATACATAGTAGATACATAATTTAATTTAGCCATTTATTATATCCTCAAAACTTGGAAATCATGATTTCTCTTTTAATACAATCTCATATCCTAAGTAATCTGCTATTTGCAATACTTTTTTCAATCCAATATCAATAATACCACCATTTTCAAAATTACTTATTGTAGATCTTGAAATATTTAAATCCTTTGCCATTTGTTGGCTAGTGATATTTTTACTTTTTCGTAAAGTTGCAAACTCTTTTCCTAATTCATTAAATTCCAAAATAGATCCTATATGTATGAAATATTAGACATTATATGATTATTCAAATAATATGTCAAGTATATTTTACAAAATATACTAAGAGATAAGTTATGTTTTAATATATTATATATTCAATAAATAATGATATAATTAATTATTAAAATAATCAAAGAAGTCCCAATGCAAGTATCAAGATCAGCTACAAAAGAAGAATTCGGTAATCTAAGAATAGATGCAACAAAAGATGCAATTACCCAAACAAAATTTGATGAATTGTTAAACAAACTACAAATCGATGATTTTACAGAAGATGAAAAAGAGTTATTTCAATCTATTATCCAAGATAGAAGTGTTTCTCAATATGAGTTTGACAGTTTAAATTATGAAGAGATAGTTAAATTAAAACAACTTATCTCAAAAAGTGATTTAGAGGGAAACTATATAGCTGATAGTTTTGTTATGTTTAGTAATGTAACTATGGCAGTATTTTTAAATGCACCAAATATAAGTGATGATGAGACTTATAACAAAGCAGTTTTTAATGCAATTAAAAAATTAAATTTATCACAAGATGATTCTTTTGATATGGTTAAAGAGTTGGGTGGTTTAATTGGTGAGCAGGAGAAAAGAGAGTTTGAAAATAGACTAACATCTGAACAATATGATGCTGGTGTTCGTTACAAAAGCTTTATTGGACAAGATATGCAAGATTATTTTACTAATCGTTTGTCTGAACTAAGAGAGGGATATGCAAATACTACAGATGAGGCTGTAAAAGAGGATTATAGAAAACTTATCAAAGCTTATACTCAAATTCAATCTGAATACAATCAATTAAAATACAACAACAACTCACAACTTGAACAATATACAAGAAATACAAAACAAAATCCTATATATGATTCTGATGTTATAGCTTTATATGAAAAGGTTGAAGATAAATATAACCAAAAAGATAAAGATGAGTTTAATAAATTATTAGAAATCTTAGGTGTTGATGATATATCAGAAGAAGACAAAGAGTTATTTATAGAGATTATTAAAGATAAGAAAATATCAAATATAGAAATGGATAATTTAAGCTATCAACAGATGAAAGAGTTAGCCAAAATAGTAACTAGATTTGATGAAAATGGCAATCTAATAAAAGGTGTCTCTGCTAGTTACAATAGCAAAATAGAAGCATTATTTTCAACAACACGAGCAAGTAGTGATGATAAGTTTAATGAAGCTTTATATAACACAGTTAAATCTATGGATAATATTATAGATATATATAACTTTTTGATGCCAATTTTAAACCATATCAATGAGAGATTAAAAGCGTTTGATGAAGATGAAGTAGGGCTTGTTGAACAAGATATGAATAAAGTTATGGATGAATTGATTGAGAAATTTTATGGATACTATAATAATCCAAAATATATAGATAGCAAAGAGCATTATGAGTTTAAAATAAAACAATATGAAGATTTTAAAGAGTATTATAATCAAATAAAAAATTAATAAACTGTTTTATAACCCACATTATCATATAATCCATTCTTACAAATAAAATATTAGACAAAGAGCATTATGATACAACTAAAAAATCTTTCAAAACATTTTGGTGAAAAAACACTTTTTACAGATTTAAACTTTATATTAGCCCAAGGGCAAAGAGTAGGGCTTGTAGGACGAAATGGTACTGGTAAATCTACACTTTTTAAACTTATTCTTGGTGAAGAACATGCAGATGAGGGTGAGATTTCTATTCCTAAAGGTTATAAAATAGGAGCACTTAAACAACACCTTGAATTTAGTGAGAAAACACTTAGGGAGGAAACTGCATTAGCTTTAAGTGAAGAGGATAAGTATTCTATATATAAAGTTGAGAAGATACTTTTTGGTCTTGGATTTAGTCATGAAGATTTAGAAAAAGACCCTTTGTCTTTTTCTGGTGGATATCAAATACGTATAAACCTTGCAAAACTTTTGATAACTCAACCAAACTTATTACTTCTAGATGAGCCAACAAACTACTTAGATATTTTATCTTTACGATGGTTAAGAACCTTTTTGAAAAGTTTTGATGGGGAAGTTATAATTATCACCCACGATAGGGATTTTATGGATAGTGTTTGTACTCATACTATGGGGATTATAAGACAAAGTTTATTTATGCTAGAAGGGGATACTCATAAGTTTTATGCTCAACTTGAAGCAAATGATGAACACTACGAAAAACAAAAAGAATCACAAGATAAAAAAAGAAAAGAGTTAGAGGAGTTTATAGCTAAAAACAAAGCAAGGGCTTCAACAGCTGCACAAGCTCAATCAAAAGTAAAACTTCTTGAAAAAATGGATGAGATGAGCTCAATAGTTGAAGAGGCAAATTTAAAGTTTGATTTTAATTATAAAGATACTCCGGCAAAGGTGTTGTTGGATGTAAAAGATTTATCATTTGGATATACCCAAGATAATATCCTTTTCAAAAATATCTCTTTTACTCTTAAAAAGGGTGAGACACTAGGGATTATTGGTAAAAATGGTAAGGGTAAATCTACACTTTTAAATACTATAGCAAAAGAGCTTACTGCTTTAACTGGAACAATAGACTATCATATTAGTACCTCTTTTGGACACTTTGGACAAACAAACATAGCCCATCTTAATCCAAACAATACAATTATGGATGAGATATATCTAGCACAGCCAAAACTAGCAGAATCAACTGTTAGAGGAATTTGTGGTTCTATGATGTTTAGTGGTGATGATGCAAAAAAGAAAATCTCTCTTTTGTCAGGTGGTGAAAAAAGTAGGGTAATGTTGGGACAGATTATTGCAAAAGAAGTAAATCTTTTATTTCTAGATGAACCTACAAATCACCTTGATATGCAATCAATTGATTCTTTAACAAAGGCTATTAAAAACTTTGAGGGTTCAACAATCATAGTAACTCACAGTGAAAAGCTTTTAAGAGATGTTTGTGATAGGTTGATTGTATTTTCTAAAGATGGAGCTGATTACTTTGATGGCACTTACGATGAGTTTTTAGAAAAGATTGGTTGGGATGAAGAAGAGATAGAAGAAAAGGTAAAAAAAGAGCCCAAAGTAAATAAAAAAGAGAACAAAAAACTAAGAGCTTCAATTATCCAAGAAAGAAATAAACTAACTTCTCCTTTGAAAAAAACAGTAGAAAAGTTAGAAAATCAAATTATGGAATTAGAAGATAAGATAGAAAAAGAGCAAGCTGAACTTATCCAAGCTTCAAATGCAGGGGATAACAGTAAGATTATTGAGCTTTCACAAATAGTTTTAAAATATGAAAAAGAGGTTGAAGAGCTTTTTGAGAAACTAGAGATAAGTCAACTTGAACTTGATGAAATTACTGCTTCATATGATAAAAAACTTGAAGAGATTTAAATAGAACTAAAGTTTAGAGAAATAATTAGTTATTTTTAAAATGATTATAGAGTTTTTCTAAACTATCAATAAGATTATTATATCCAACAGGTTTTTGTAAAATATCAAATACTCCAATCTCTTTTAGTTTGTTTAGTTTATCAGCTTCGGTATGTGCTGAAACAATAATAATCTTTTGATTTATATTTAAACTCATTATTTTTTTACTAAGTTCTATACCATCTAATCTTGGCATACTAATATCTGTAATAACAAGATTATATTTTGTTTGATTTTTTTGGAATTTATCAAAAGCATCAACTCCATCAAAAGCGACATCTATTTCATTAAAAAAGTTTTTTAAAAATTTAAGTAGTTGATTTCTAACATCGTCATTGTCTTCAACAAATAATATATTTAAACTTCTTGTAAATTCAATTAATTCTGATAAATTAATATTCATTTTTCTTCTTTGTCTTCTATTGGTAATTCAATAAAAAATGTTGCTCCATTAAATTCATTTTTTGCATACAAGTTTCCTTTACAATGATCATTAATAATTATTTTACTCATATAAAGTCCAAGACCTGTACCATTTTTTGACAATTTAGTTGAGAAATAAGGGTCAAATATTTTATCAATTATCTCCTCTTTTATTCCTCCTCCATTATCATGCAATCTAATAATAGCTAAATTATCATCTTTTTTAAAAGTTTCAATCTCTATTACTCTTCTTTGAATATTATTTTCTGTTAATATATCTTCAGCATTTCTAATAATATTTAACAACACTTGTTGAATCTCATTTTGAAAAGAATAAATATTTATAGTTGAATTAAACTTAGTTCTTAATTCTATATCATTTTGAATTAATGAATTTTTAACTAAATCAATTGATTTTAAAACTAATTGTTCTATATTGAAATAGTTTTTTTCTTTATTGTTTTTGAAAAAACTTCTAAAGTCATCTATTGTAATAGATAGATGCTCTGAATACTGAGCTATTAGCTTTAGTTCATTTTCAAAAATATTTTTATCTAAATCTTTTTGAATAAGTATTTTCAAAAGTAAATTATTTGTTGTAGCAGATATTGCTGTTAGTGGTTGTCTCCATTGATGAGCAATCATAGAAAGCATCTCTCCCATTTGTGCAAGTCTTGATTTTTCTACCAATTGTTTTGTGTTTATTTGATTTTTTTCAATCTCTTTTTGTATTCTAATCTCTAATGTAGAGTTTAATTTCGCCAATTCATTTTCTAGTCTTTTTCTATCTGTAATATCTCTTAAGACTGCGTGTATTACCTCACTATTATCAATCTCAATTAAAGTTAATACTATCTCTAAATATTTTTCTTCATTTTTTAAATCAATAATAACCCATTCAAAAGAACTAAACCCTTTGTTAGTTGCTTCTTCTATTTTTTTATTTAATTCATCTTTCGATGAAAGATTATTTAGTTGAAATTGAGGTGAAAGTTTATATAGTTTTGAATCTATTAAATCTTCTTTTTGACAATTGAAAATTTTAAGTGCAGATTCATTGCAATTTATAATATCATTGTCTTTTATCAACAATACTCCATCTGCCGATTTTGTAAAAATATTTTCAAAAAGCTTTTTTTGTTTTGAAAGTTCTATCGTTTTTCTTTCTATTACCTCTTTTGCTTTTTTTAACTCTTTATTATGTCTATTTAAAATAAATTGTCTATATATAAATATTATCAAAATTAAGATGATTGAAAAGATTAGTTGCCAAAAATATTTATAATCAAAAATTGTGTTTATATTGATAGCAGTCCATTTTTTTGAGATTTCATTGATCTCTTTTTGAGATAGATGTTTAATAGATTTATTTAGTATAGATAATAGTGTTTTATCTGCATCTTTGTTTACTCCCATATAAACTTTATATTCCATATTTGTATATCTTGATATATATAAATCTTGAATAGCATAATTGGACATATAATATGAAGCTATAGGAAGTGGTTGGATTGTATAATAGGCCTTTCCAAAATTTACTAAATCGAAACTTTCTTTATCACTTTTTGTATATATTATATTTGGGCTAGTATTAGAAAATTTTAATAAATTCTCAATTTGAGAATCCTCTTTTACTGTAACTGCTTTTTCTATAATTGATTCAATACTTGAAACTACGGGTTTATCTTTTTTTGTAATAATGGCCAATTTATAGTTTAAGTATGAGTCTGTAAAATCAACATATTCTAAAATATTTTGCATATTTGTTACTGTTGAAACTACTTCGCAAACATTGTTTTTTAAATACTCTTTTAGATTGGAGTTTGAATCAACTTTTATAAGTTGAAACTCTAATGAAGTTAGCTCTTTTATCTTTTCCAATATATCTATAGATATACCTTTAAACTTATTATTTTCATGATATTCTATAGGTCTTAAGTCATTTTGAGTACAAACAGTTATAATATTTTTATTATAAATAAACTGCTTTTCCTCATCTGAAAATAGTTTTTCTTTATCTTTTTTTTCAATCTCATTTACACCAAACCATTTTCTTTTTAGAGCAAGTAATTCTTCATCACTTACGGCATTCATACCTTTTTCAAGTATATCTCTTAAAATAACTTTTTTCTTTGAAGTACCAATTCTAATAAGACTTATCATTCTATTGTCATATATAAAGTTTGTTGGAACAACTCCTGAGATATTATTCAAAAATATAACATAGTCTAATACATTTTTTTTACCAATTGTAGCATCAGCTTTACCTAAAGAGAGTAGTTTTAAAGCTTCAACAGAATCTTTTACTAATATTTGATTTATATGTGGATAATATTTCTCAATAGCTTTTTGAGCAAAAAAACCTTTTGGCATTACTATTGTTTTACCATTTAATTTCTCTAAAGAATCAATATATTCATTCCCTTTTTTCACATAAATAGCATTTGCAGCTGTATGAAAAATAGATGTAAAAGCAATATCTTTTGCTCTTTGTGAATTTTTAGAAATATTTATAATAGCATCAAGTTTATCTTCTTGAAGCATCTGCATAAACTCATCCCATGAAGGACCAGATATAAATTTTATATCAATATTTAGTTTTTTTGCAACAAGATTTATATAATCAATAGAAAAACCTTTTGGAGTATTATTCTCATTGAAATTATATGGTGGCCAATTTAATTCATTGTGTACTCTAATAGGTGAGTTTTCTTTTAAAAATAGTTTTTCTTCTTCTGTAAGTTCTATATTTGCATTTGCACTTACAAAAGAAAAAAACAGAATAAGTATCAATAGTTTGATAATAAAGTTCATTTATATTTTTTAGTTACTTTGTTTATATCTAAGTTTATATCCATGTGAATATATAGCTTCAAATAATTCATAGTTTAGTTTAGTTTTAAGTCTAGATACTAGGTTTCTAACACGCTTATTGTTTGAACTATTTCCATCAAAAATATAGTTTTCAATCTCATCATAAGTTTTTAGTAAACCTTTTGAAGTTATGAATAATTTAAATAACATTATCTCATTTTTTGTTAGTTTAATTGCTTCACTGTCTTTATATAATAAAGAGTTATCAGAATCCCAAATAAAACCATAATCAAGATGTACTTTATTTTCTTCAATTTTAGTTAGTTTATTTTTCTCTATAACATTCATCAAAGTATTTGATATTTGCTCAATATTATAAGGTTTTAATAAATAACCATCAATACCAGCATTGATAGTTTGTAACATATAGTCTGGATTACTATGAGCTGAAAAAACTAAAATTGGAATATGTCTATCAAGTTTTCTAATAGCGTTTATCATAGAAATACCATCAACAATAGGCATTTCAATATCTGTGATTATCAAATCAAAATTTGAGTTTTCGTAGCTATTATTAGCTTTGAATACTACTAATCCCTCATCTCCATTTGAACCAACAACAATATTATTAAAAAAAATATTAAGCATTTTAAGAGTTTGTTCTCTTACATCTATGTTATCTTCTATATATAATACTTTTAGATTTTTAGTAAAAGCGATAATTTCTTGTAATCTGTTTTTAGTCATACTTCAACAACCTTCCGTAGATAGAAGTATATTAAATTTTTTGTTTAAAAATAATTAAATATGTTAAAAAAATTTTACTTTAAATTGCTAATTCAAAAGAGTAATTACTCTTTTGAATAGCAAACAGTATCTTTTAGATTTCTATTTCTATATGCAAGTGCAATAGTTACAAATACTAATATTGTAACTACATAAACCCAAGGTGGGATTGGAACAGGGTCTCCTGTTGCATATGAGTGCATTCCTGATAAGTAGAAGTTTACTCCAAAATATGTCATTAAGATTGTACTAAATGCCAATAATGAAGCTGTAGAGAATACAAAAGGATTATTTAATGCCTTTACAAATCTCATATGAACAACTAGAGCGTAAACAACAATTGATACATAAGCCCAAGTCTCTTTTGGATCCCATCCCCAGTATCTACCCCAAGATTCATTTGCCCAAACTCCACCAAGGAAGTTTCCAATTGTAATTGCACTAAGTCCAATAATAAGTGCAATCTCATTGATTGCAGATATATTTCTAATTGTTTCATCTAAGTGTGGTCTATTTTGTCTAAAAATAAACATAATCAATGCCATAAATCCTAAGATTGCTCCAAGTCCAAAGAATCCATAAGAAGCAGTTAAAATTGATACATGGATAGTAAGCCAATATGATTTTAATACTGGAACTAAGTTTGTTATTTGTGGATCAATACTTGTAAGGTTTGCAGTAAACATAAATATTCCAGCAACAATAATTGCAGCACTTAAAGCTAGTAGTGATTTTCTAAAGAAAATAACTCCTGCAAATACTGCTGACCATGAGATATAAAGAAGTGATTCATATGTATCTGACCATGGTGCATGTCCTGAAATAATCCATCTAAATCCCATTCCAAAAGTATGTAGTGCAAAAAGTATTGATAAAATTATAAAGAAAACAAATGTTGTTTTTTTAGGTTTAATTTTTGGATTAAATACTACAATAAAAGCAACAACTAACATAATCAAACCAAAGAATACATATGCAAGAGTTAATTTAAAGAAAATATCAAGTTTATTAAACATTATCTCATTATCAATTTGAGATTTTGAAGGGATTACATCTTTACCAACTTGAGTTTGATATTGGATTGCCATTTCTATAAATTTATTTGCTAAATCCCAATCCTCTTCTGCAATAGAGTTTATTAAACCTTTTGTTAAAACTTCCATAGCTTTTTGATTTTCACCTTGGAAAGTTTTAATTGCTTCTAAAGGAGAATACCATTTATTATTGTCATTGGCATTTAGTTGAGGAAAAATCTTAAATAGATTTAGATTATAAACCATATAAGCAATATTTAGTTTTTCATCAAGTTTTATAATATCCTTTTCAAAAGTTCCTCTTTGGTTTGGTTGAGTCATAGAAGCTTTTTGTGCTTCTTCATTAAGTATATATTTGCCATCTTTGAATACTTCTGCAAAAGCTATATATTTTCTTGATTCTTCAACTCCTAAAAGTTTTTTTAGTTTAGGTGTTTTGATTTTAATCATTTTAATTCTTGACCAAACCTCTGGTCTTGAAGCCATTCCTAAAACAATTTGGTCTGCATTCATATCAAACATTGTACTTCTTGAAGCTAATTTATTTACTATCTCATGGTTTAGAGAATTAAGAGGTTTCATTCTTCCACCAAAACTTTGTACAACAATTTTAGAAAAGTTTTCTGCAGTTTTTAAAGAATCTGTTTTGTATCTTGATAAATACTCTTCTATTTTTTTATCTTCATCAACTTGTGGTGTTGTATTATCATTTGCTTGTAAATTAGATGAAGTAAAGGTGATTAATAATGCTGCAATTAAAGTTGCAACATTTTTACTACTTACATATTTAGTAAGTTTCCAAAATCTTGATTTTTTGTCAAATAGATTCAATAATAATCCTAATGTTAATAAGAAATATCCTAAGTAAGTGGGCCATTTACCTGGGTCATTGTTTACTGATAAAATTGTTCCAAGTTCATCTGGATCATATGAGCTTTGGAAAAATAAAAAGTTACCTTCATGTAAAGTTCTATTCATAAAAATTCTATAATCATATTGTTTTCCATCTTGTTTTATAATAGTAACTTCAGAAGCATAAGAAGATGGAGCCATACTACCTGGATATCTATCTAATTGGAAATCTCTAAGTTTGATAGAAAATGGTAGTTGCATTGTTTTTGAACCATATTCAAGGGTTACAATTGTATCACCAAAATCTTCAACTTTTCTAACACCTTTCATACCTCTTTTCCCAGGAAGTCTTACTGTTTTTGTTTGACCATTTAGTGTTAAATCAACAGTTAAAATACCCATTTCTGCACTACCTTTTTTACTTAAAAGGTAATTTACATATTTTATATCTAGTATTTTATCATTGAAGCTAATAGAGTGTTCAAATCTATTTGCAATATCACTTAAAATTTCAACTACACCTTTTGAACTCTCTTCACCCATACCTTTTCTAAGCGTTGAAGCTGCAAACTCAAGAGGGTACTCTTTATATGAAGTAGAATCCTTTTGTTTTATAATAACTTGTAAGTAAGGCTCTAGTGAAAGTAATTTATTTTCAGTTTGTCCCTCTCTGATACTAATAGTACCTTCATATCCTATGTATCTTGTAACTCCTGCTCCAATTAAAATTACTACAAATGATAGGTGAAATACAAATCTTGCTTTATGTTTCCACATTTTGTACTTATAGATGATAGCACTTAGGTTTATTGTAGTTAAAACCAACGCTGCTTCATACCATAGATTGTTGTAGATTAGAACTCTAGCTGTAGATGTACCATAATCATTTTCTATAAAGGTAGCAATTCCTGCTCCTAAAGCTAAAATAGATAAAAGTATCATTGTAAGCTTAAATGAGGAGATAATATCCCAAATCTTTTTCAATATTTATCCTTTTTATATTTTCAATTATCCTATTATACATATGAAATGTAAACTTTTTGTGGAGTTTTATTGATTGTACTTAAAATTTCGTAATTATAACTAAAAAACTTTACTAAGTTCTTTGGTTGTAAACTGCAATTTAATAATTAATGATTATAATTGCACTATGGATATAGAATTATTAAAAAAGAAAAAAGAAGAATGTCGTTCTTGGAAAAATGTACAACCTTGGTATAATCAATTATTAAAAGTTTTTGAACTAGATAAAACAAATCTAAAAGTAGATTATGGTGATTGGTTTAGTGTAGGGAAAAGGGAAAATCTTACCGATAGTGAATTTGCACTTATTGAAGAAACTGCTAAAAAATTAATCCCTTGGAGAAAAGGACCTTTTAATATTTTTGGCTTAGAAATAGATAGTGAATGGCAAAGCAATATCAAATATAACCTAATAAGACCACACTTTAATTTAAAAGATAAAGTAGTTGCTGATATTGGTTGTAACAATGGCTATTATATGTTTAGAATGCTTGAAGATAAACCCAAAAGATTAATTGGATTTGACCCAAGTCCTTTAACTTTGCATCAATTTGAGTTTATAAATCATTTTGTAAAATCAAATATAATCTATGAGATGTTAGGTGTAGAACATTTAGAGTTTTATAATCATAAGTTTGATTTTATATTTATGTTAGGGGTTTTATACCATAGACCAGACCCTGTTGGAACTTTAAAATCTCTTGCAAGAGGATTAAATAGTAAAGGTGAGATACTAATTGATACTTTTATGATTGATGGTGAAGAAGAGATTTGTTTAACACCAAATAAAAGATATTCGAAAATACCCAATATTTATTTTATCCCAACAATTCCTGCATTGAAAAATTGGTGTGAGAGAGCAGGTTTTGAAAATATTGAAGTGTTAGCTACGACTATTACAACAAATGATGAACAAAGAAAAACACCTTGGTCATTTGATCAAAGTTTAGAAGACTTTTTAGACCCAAATGATAAAACTAAAACAGTGGAAGGTTACCCAGCTCCTAAAAGAGTTTATTTAAAAGCAAGAAAGATACTATAACTTAGAATAGATGTATAGTATCTTCTGGTTGAAGCTCATCATAAAAAAACATTTGGCTTCTTCCTTTATTTTTTGCTTCATATAATGCAATATCAGAATTTTTTATTGTTTTATCAATATTTGCATCATTGCTAGATAAATTATATAAATCAATACCAATACATACAGTTTTTTGAAGGGTTTGATTTGTTTCAGAATTAACTAAAACTTTTACTTCACTAAAATCTTTTATTATATTGTTTGCAATTTTTATAATCTCATTTTTATTTGAAGTACTTAGCATTGAGATTAAAAATTCATCTCCACTAAGTCTTGCAACCATATCAAACTCTGAAATATTTGTATGTATTACTTTTGCTAGTTCAACTAAAACTTGGTCACCAATATCATGGTCAAACTCATCAATAACAGCTTTAAAATGATCAATTCCAACCATTAAAAAATATATTGATTTATAGTCTTTTCTTGATAGATGTATTTGTTTATTTAAGTTTTCAATTAAATAGTGTCTATTATAAACTTGTGTCACAGAATCCAAAGATAATGATTCTATAAAGTTTTTCTTGATAATACCATTTTGTATTATAGGTGAACATTGAAAAAGTGCAGATTCAATTGTATTGTATTGAGAATTTATTATCTCATAATGGCTTTTTGAATTTGCAGCAAATGAAACAATAGCATTTAAATTTGTATGTGTATTTATAATAAAGAAAAAAGATAAAGAATCATCAAGATTAAATTCATCTCCTTCTATAAAAATATTTTCTCTATTATTTCTTTCCATATCAAACAAAGAGAATGTTACATTATCAATATTAAAGTTTGAGTGTAACCAAAGATAAATATCTTCTGCCATTTGTTTTAGATTTGAAGAGTATTGTAGTTGATCATACAATTTATATATTTTTTCTAAAGATTTATATGCTTTTTCATCTGTAGCAGATTCTTTTATCAACTTTAATATACTAGTACTCATCCCTGTCCTTAAAATAAATCTATTGTATTTATATCTTCTTTCTTAAATTTAAATGTTTGACTTCTACCTTTATTTCTTGCTTCATAAAGGGCAATGTCTGAAGATCTAAATATATCTTCAATTTTTTGTGCATCATCTGGATATATAGAAACCCCTGTACAGATTGTTTTCATAAGAGTTTGATTATTCTCTTCATTTACAATTACTCTTACATTTTTAAAGTTATCTACAATCTTATTTGCAATCATTATAGCATTCTCTTCATTTAATATATTGTGTAAAACAACAAAAAATTCATCTGCTTCTATTCTTGCTACTAAATCAGATCTTCTTACGCTATTTTGAACACTTCTGGCTAATTCTTGTAAAACCTTATCCCCTATAGTATAATCAAATTCATCAATAACAGCTTTAAAATGATCGATACCTATTTTAATAAAGGCCATCTTTTTTCTTTCTCTATTTGATAAAGGAAGGGTACTTTTTAAATATTCATCAATATATTGTCTGTTATATAGACCTGTTAAACAGTCTTTTAAAGATAATTCATCAATCTTAAACTCTAAAAATTTTGAATATACGGTTTGCGAAATCAAGTCAAATAAAACTGATATAACCTCTAAAAGATTTTCAATTCTAGTTTGTTCTTTTTCATTATTTTCATAAAAAATTGAAACTTTTAACATATTTTCATTGTTTAGTTCTATATTTATATCTTTAAATTTTAAACCATTTGTTAATTCAAAATTTGAATAAATAAGATTTTCATTTATTGTTACAAGATATTGTTGTATTCCATATTTTGTATGTACAAATTCAGTAATTTTTTTGAACATTAAATCAAAATTTTTCATCTTTTTTAATTCACTGTTTAACTCTAAAATAGATTGAACTGTATTTTTATCTAATAACAACAAGCTATCCATTTTTATATCCTATAAGTAATTTTTCCAACTAATCAACGAACTTCTTTCACTTTTTAAAGTTGTTGAATCTCCATGTCCAGGATAGATTCTAATATTTTTCTCCCAGTCAAGAATTTTATCTATACTTTTTATCATTAGACTTGGATCAGAGTGTGGTAAGTCACATCTTCCAATTGAACCATTGAAAATAAAGTCACCACTAAATAAAGTGTTTTCTATCTCAATTGCAGAACAACCTGGTGTATGACCTGGAAAGAAATGAAACTTTACTTTTATTCCATCAAAATCTAACTCTTCATCAGGTTCAACTAAATAATCAGCCGTAGAATCTGGTAAACCTAATCCATATGGATCATTTTTTAACATAAATGCATCATTTTTAGGTACATAAAGTTTTATATTTAGACTTTCTTTAACCTCTTGGTTTGACCAAATATGATCAAAATGTCCATGCGTATTTAAAACTGCAACAGGATTTGTAACATTTTGTTTTACCCAAGGTGTAGCTGCTACACCAGGATCAATTATAAAATCTTTTCCATCTACAGTTACAATATAACAATTAGTTCTATAATCTCCCATAGCTTGTAGTTTGATTTCCATTATTTTTTAATCCTTACTTAGCTAAAATTTATATAAGTATATATTATTGAAGCTGTAAGGTAGGTTATGAATTATTATAAAAACGTAGAAAAAATCATATTAGAGGTTAATCCAAAAGAAAAAATTTTGATGTTTAAAAGCTTTTATAAAAAATATTTAGAAGAAAATTATTTATTTGAAACCGATTATTTACCATATGAGATGAAAGAACCTTCATATATAAATTTTTTAAAAGTTGTATCACCTAATAATGTTAGTCAAAGAAAATATATGAATACAAAAGAGGGGAAAATTAATCTATTACATACAATTGCACATATTGAATATAGTGCTATTGATTTAGCTTTAGATGCAGCATTAAGATTTGATAATCTTCCTAAAAAATATTATGATGATTGGTTAGAAGTGGCAAATGACGAGGTTAGACATTTTGAAATGATTGAAAAATTATTAGAAGAACTTGATTCTTTTTATGGAGCTTTAGAGGTTCATACAAACTTATTTGAAGCTATGAAGAAAACTCCAGACTTTTTATCACGTATGGCAGTTGTACCAAGATTTTTAGAGGCAAATGGATTAGAGCAAAACCCCAAAATAATGGATAAATTAAATTCAAATCCAGATAAATTTAATCTAAAAATTATTGATGCATTAAATATTATTTTAAATGAAGAGATTGATCATGTTACAAAAGGTGATAGGTGGTTTAAATATGAGTGTGAAAAACAAAACTTAGAACCAGAGGAAACCTATATAAATATTTTAGAAAAAATTTATCCTGGTTCAACATCAAAGCAATATAATTTAAACTTTGAAGCAAGAAAAAAGGCAGGTTTTTCTTGTGATGAATTAAAATTTTTATCAAAAAGAGATAATTGTGATTAAAGATTAGTGTATAATTTTATTAAGGAATTATAAATGATTACATCAAATATTCAAGAGATTTTATTAAAAAACAATCTATACACTAATAATTCAGAAATAAAAAATGAGCCTTTTATTGATACTTTAGTTAAAACAAGCTCTGAAGTAAATTTTGATGATATAACTTATGAAAATATTTTATCTCTTTCTTTAGAACAGATTGAAACTATTGAAGATGAGAGTAAAAAAAGTTTATTGAAAAATCTTAAATTAGCTACAATGTTTTCACAAGATAAAAATTTATCAAAAGCTATGTATGATTCTGTTTTAGGAAAACCTTTTGATATAGGCTATAATTATTTATTCAATATGTATGAGGATAAAAATCTATTTTATTCATCTTATAAAAAGCCAAATTTTAGTACTCTTTTAACAGATATTGTATCTAAAAGATATGATGATGGCGATAAAAAAATTACAGATAAAATATCACAAACAAAATTAAATGAAATTTTAACAGTTGTAAACTCTTTTAGTTTTTTAGATACTTTTTCAAGTGGATATAAAGATGGTTATGACAAATATAAAGATGAAAACAAATATGGGTTTTTGTACAATGACTACTATTTACAATACCAAGAATTAATCTACAAATATCAAAATAATAAAAATGAAGAATTAAATATACTAAATAATTTTAGATAAAACAAAAATGTTTTATCTAAAATTTAGCATTAGGAATAGGGTAGTTTTCCACAACAAAGTCAATATCTTTATCCCCTCTACCACTTAAGTTTACTAAGATAGTATGGTCTTTAGGTAAACTTTGAGATAGTTTCATTGCAAAGCCAACTGCATGAGCTGATTCTAGTGCTGGAATTATACCTTCTAGTTGAGATAATTTATAAAAAGCATCAACTGCTTCTTCGTCATTACATAAACCAACTTTTGTTCTACCTATACTTTTTAAATAAGCATGTTCTGGACCAACTGATGGATAATCTATTCCTGAACCAATTGAATATACAGGAGCTGGTTCACCTTTTTCATCTTTTAGCATGATAGAGTTAAATCCATGCATTACACCCTCTTCACCATAAGTTAAAGTTGCAGAGTGTTCACCAATTTTATCACCTCTACCCATAGGTTCTACACCATAAAGTGTAATTTGTTGGTCATCTATAAAAGGAGCAAATATTCCCATCGCATTTGAGCCTCCACCAACACAAGCAACAATATTATCAGGTAATCTTTTTTCATGCTCTAAAAACTGCTCTTTTGCTTCAATACCAACAATACTTTGAAAATCTCTAACCATCATTGGAAATGGATGTGGACCTACAACTGAACCAATACAATAAATAGCTGTATCAGCTTGTGTAATATAACTTTCAAAAGCAGAATCAACAGCTTCTTTTAAAGTTTTAAGGCCGTGAGTAGCTGGAACAACTTTAGCTCCTAATATTTTCATTCTTACAACATTTGGATGCTCTTTTTTAATATCTACTTCACCCATATGAATCTCACACTCTAATCCAAAATAAGCAGCTGCTGTAGCTAATGCAACTCCATGTTGACCAGCACCAGTTTCTGCAATTACTTTTTTAAAGCCCATATGTTTTGCTAAAATAACTTCTGCCATACAGTGATTTAATTTATGTGCTCCTGAGTGGTTTAAATCTTCCCTTTTTAAGTAGATTTTAGCACCATTACAAAACTCTGTAAGATTTCTTGCAAAACTTATTGGAGTAGGTCTTCCTTGATAGTGTTTTCTTACATATTTCAAGTCTTCAATAAATTTTTTATCGTTTTTTAAATACTCATAAGCTTCAGTTATTTTTTTAAATGGTTCCTCTAAAATTGGTGGAATGAATGAACCACCAAATTTGCCAAAATATCCATCTTTATCAGGGTGGTTATTTAAATAGTTTGACATTAAATATTCTCCTCTTTTTTTATAAATTCGTTAAAAAATTCTGCTCTATTTTTATCCCCAAATTTTCTGATTTTATAAATTTTTTTATATAAAAGATATTTTTCCACTACATTTAACTCTTTTAGTTTGTCATATATATTTAATACAAACTTATGTTTTGTTGTAAGTAGTTTATAATTTGCTTTTATAAAATAGTCTTGAAATTCATTAACTTCATCAATTGAAGTTAATTCAAAATCACTAAGGATTAAAAAATCTATCTCTTTTAGCGTAAACTCTTTTTGTATAGTATTCGAAAAGTAATCTAATAATGCATTTATTTCATTGTTTATTTTAGAGTTATAATCTGCATTTTGTAAATAACTGTAAAGTTTAGGTTTAGTTCTTCTCCAGTTATACAATGTATTAATTTGTACTTCAAAAAGCTTACTTATCTCTTTTGGACTTAGCATAGAGCATCCTATTTTTGCAAAAAATTATATTTTCATTTTTGTTAAATTAAACTTTATAAAACTAAATATTCTCTAAAAGTTTTACTTTTGACTTTGATAATATTTTAGTTGCTTTAGTAAAATCATCATTTGAAACCTTAAAAATAAAAGCTCCTTTTTCTGATGAGTTTATTGTATATGTGTACTCTATATTGATATCATTTTGTGACAACAAAGATATTACTTCATAAAAAGAGCCAATATGATCATCAATTTGTATTGCAAAAACCTCACTAATTGTTAGTGAAAAACCATTGTCATCTAAAATTCTTTTAGTACTATTGCTATCATCAACTAATATTCTTAATATCCCAAAATCACTACCATCAACTAGATTTATAGCTTTTATAGAGATTTTATTTTTTGATAAAATTTCAGTTAGTTGGGTTAATTCCCCTTTTTTATTTTCTATAAAAATTGAGAGTTGTTTTATTGAATACTTCATTTTATTTCCTTTTATCAACTATTCTTACAGCTTTACCAACACTTCTTTCAATGCTTCTAGGTTCAACAAGTTTTACATTGGTTTTGATATATAGATTAGTTAATAGATTATGTTGTATATCTTTTTTAATTTTTTCAATCTCTCCAATTGAATCAATCATAATATCATCATTTATCTCTATTAAAATCTCCAATTGGTCTAAGTGGCCTTTTTTATCGATTATAATTTGATAATTTAAGCTTAATCCATCAGTTTCAGAGATTACATGTTCCACTTGTGATGGGTATACATTTACCCCATTGATTATAATCATATCATCAACTCTACCTACTACACTTTCCATTCTAACCATTGTTCTTCCACATTTACAAGGAGTTCTAGTAAGTGAAGTTATATCACCCGTTTTATATCTAATGATTGGTAAAGCTTGTTTAGTTAGTGAGGTTATAACTAATTCTCCTCTTTGTCCATCTGGTAATGCTTCACCAGTTTTTGGATCAATTATCTCTGGATAAAAATGGTCTTCAAATACATGAAGTAGTTCAGAGTGTTTACATGAACAACTAACTCCTGGTCCAATTATTTCAGATAATCCATAAACTTCATGATAATCAATCCCCCAAACTTTTGAAACCTCTTCTTTTAAACCTTTTGAAGTGGGCTCTGCTCCAAATACTCCAGCTTTTAACTTAAAATCGTTTTTAAAACAAGCTCCAGATTTAGCAGCAACTTCTGCTATATGCAAAGCAAAAGATGGAGTTGAAGCTAAAACTGTAGCCCCAAAATCTTTCATAAGCATCACTTGTCTTTCAGTAAAGCCACCAGAACTTGGAATAACTGTAGCTCCTACTTTTTCGGCACCATTATGAAGCCCCAATCCACCTGTAAATAAACCATATCCATAGGCATTGTGTACTACATCATCTTGATTAACACCAGCCATAGTATAAACCCTAGCCATAACTTCATCCCAGATATCCATATCTTTTTTTGTGTATCCTACAACTGTTGGTTTCCCCGTTGTACCAGATGAAGAGTGAACCCTTACAATTTCACTCATAGGAACTGTAAAAAGACCAAAAGGGTAGTGGTCTCTTAAGTCTTGTTTTTTAGTAAAAGGTAGTTTTGAAATATCATCTATAGATTTGATATCATTTGGTGTAATTTTTAGTTCATCAAATTTATTTTTATAAAAGGGAGTAAGAGAATAAACTCTTTGAACAGTTTCTATTAATCTTTTTGATTGAAGTTTAATAATCTCTTCTTGAGGGCTACTTTCTATTTGATTCCAAATCATATTTATCCTTTTATATCAGATATAGCTTTTTCTAGTACTTCTATATTTTGTTGGGCAACTTTTGGATTAAATTGAACTATAGCTTCTTTAACATCATCTAAACTAAATGGAAAATCTTCACATTTTGCTAAAACAACTCCAAGCATATATACATTTAATCCTTGTATCGGAAACTCTTTTTTCTTAGCCTTTTCAAAAGCATCAATTTGAATCACATTTGCATTTACATCATCTTTTGGAAATGAATCATCAGAGTTTACTGCTAATGTACCTGATGGTTTTAGAAAACTTACATTTCTCAAAGCTTCATTTTTTTCTAAGCCAATTAATAAATCTGCTTGATTTGCATCAATTACAGGATTTGTATAATCTCCTAATTTAATAGTACACGATACAGCTCCACCCCTTTGTGACATCCCATGGTTTTCTGTACCCAAACATGCTACATCTTTATTTCCTGCACATAAAGCTAAAATTTTTACTAAAAAAACAGAACCTTGTCCACCAAACCCTGCTATAACTATTTGATATTTCATCTTATTTACTCCTTTCTTCATCAAGTGTAAAGGCTTCTGTTGGACAAACTACATTTAGACATGAACCACATCCAATACATAAAAATGGGTCAATCTCTATTTTGTCATTTTCATTATATGCCATAGGTGGACATTTGTATACTGTTGTACATTGGTCACAAGCTACACAGTTTTCTTCTATAACAGTTGAAAATTCATTTGGAATATGTGCATCAACAACATCTTTATCTAAAACACAAAACTCTCTTACTACAACTACAATTGGTCCATTTGCATTATCATATTTTTCTTTCATTGTTTTGAAAAAATCGATTGTATTATTTAAATCATTTGAATATACATATTCATATGTTTCAGCTCCACAACCTTGGGCAATTTTTACAATATCAACTTCTCCATTTTGTCTTTGTGGTGGTTGTTGTCTTCCTGTCATAGCTACAACTGAGTTATCTAAAACAACCAATAAGAATTTATGTTTTTGATATACAGCATTTATTAAAGGTGGAATACCTCCATGGAAAAATGTACTATCTCCAATAGTCGCAACCGTATATTTATCTGGATCAGCAATAGAAAATCCACTTGCCATAGATACAGATGCTCCCATACATAAAACAGTATCAATAGCATCTTGATTTATTGCTAGTGTATAACATCCAATATCAGAAGGATATATTGATTTTCTCTTTTTAAATACTTTCATAATAGAGTAGTAAACATCTCTATGTGGACAACCAGGACAAAGGTTTGGTGGTCTTGCTGGAATCTCTTCTTTAAAAGGAATTTGAGGGTAAAGGTTTTCACCTTCATAAATACCCATCTTTTTTAATCCATCTTGAATATATACTTTTTGTAATTCATCAATTATATGCATAGTACCATCTAGTTTTCCTGATACTTTTGAAGTTATAATTTGTTCTTCAATACATGGCATTGGCTCTTCAACAACTAAAACTTTTTCATAGTTTTCAAATTGTTCTCTTATTTTTTCTTCTGGAAGAGGGTATGGCATTTTAAATTTTACGATATCAGCTTCTATACCCAAATCATCTAAGGCTTCTTTTGCAAAACCATATCCAGTACCAGATGTAAGAACCAATAGCTTTCCACCTTTACAGGCTTCAAACTCTGGTTTGATTAGGTTTTCCCAGTTATACTCTTTGATAGCTTTTATTCTATCAATCATCTCATAACCTTGTCTTAATCTTCCTGCTCTTGGAACTGCTGCCCATCTGGGGATATCTCTTTTAAATTCACCTTTTGAAGGTTTAAATTCCACATCCTCTTTTACTTCAACAATTTGTCTAGCATGACATACTCTCATAACAGGTCTTAACATTGTTGGCGTTTGAAATTTTTCAGAGATTTCTGCTGCTAAACTAACAAAATCATAGGCATCTTGTGGTGTTGCTGGATCAAGTACTGGAATCTTTGCAAATTTTGCGAAAACTCTACTATCTTGTTCTGTTTGTGAAGAATGAAAACCTGGATCATCAGCTACAACTAATACAAATGCACCAAGATTTCCTATATAAGCTGCACTCATCAAAGCATCACTTGCTACATTTAAACCAACTTGTTTCATAGTTGCTGCTGCTCTTCTTCCTGCCATTGCACCTGCATAAGCTACTTCAAAACCAACTTTTTCATTTGTCGCCCATTGTGCGTATAAATCTAAATTTAACTGTTTCTTCAATTTTTGAACATTAGTTAAAATTTCACTTGATGGAGTTCCTGGGTATCCAGAAACCATATCAATATTAGAATGAATCATACCTAATGCTATTGCATCGTTTCCCATTAATGTTTGTTTCATTTTTTTCCTAACTATATTAATTTTTACAAATATTATACATATAGTTTTATTTATTAAGCTTTAATTGATAAAAATGTATAAATATTGTGTAAAATTATAATTATTTTAGAAATAATACAATAAATATATCATATTATTTTAAATATTTTGAAAAATACTCTTATATTTTTAAATAATTATAATAAAAAATTAAGTTTTAAAGAAAAATTAAAAATATACTGTATAAAAATTTTAAAATTTGTTAAAAAATATACTTTATTTTAATTTTATATACTTTTATGTTGAAAATTGAGCATAAATTTAAAATTATAAAAATCATTTATTTTAATTTTTCTAATAATAATGATAATTTTTAGTCAAAATTGAATTTGATATAAATAATTTTGTTTTCTTTAGTTTTATATAATTTTTATTCATATAAAATTATCTTAAGTTTAATTTTATTTTAGGAGAAAGTGATGCTAGGAGCAGATTTTGGTGTAAGCTTGGCCTTTTGGTTAACAATAGCCTCTTCTATACTTTGTATCTGGTATGGAGCTGTAAATTGGAATCAAGATGCAGAAGGAAAAGTTAGCAAAGATGCTAAGAAATGGGCAAAAGTAGAAGATAAAATAGAGAAAGGACTTTAATGGATATTCTTGAAAATATAATTATTATTCTTTATCTAGCTTTTGTTGGATATTTGGGGTTTGTTGGATATAAACAAACTAAAAATACAACTGATTATCTAATTGCAGGAAGAGATACACACCCTTTTATAATGGCATTATCTTATGGTGCAACATTTATTTCAACTGCTGCTATTGTTGGTTTTGGTGGTGTTGCTGCTTGGTTAGGTAATTCACTTCTTTGGCTAACGTTTTTTAATATATTTGTTGGCATATTTATAGCATTTGTTTTTTTAGGTAATCCTACTAGAAAAATGGGTTATAGATTAAATGCACACACTTTTCCTGAATTATTAGGTAAAAGGTATGATTCTAAATTTATTCAAATATTTGGTGGTTTGATTATTTTACTTTTTATGCCTTTATATGCTACTGCTGTACTTATTGGTGGAACGCACTTTATTACGCTTTATTTTAATATCGATTATCATACTGCTTTATTGATTTTTTCTGTAATAATTACTGCATATGTAATTGCAGGTGGATTAAAGGGTGTAATGCTAACTGATGCCTTACAAGGAACTATTATGTTTATTGCAATGATTCTTCTTTTGTATTTTACTTTTGATTCTTTAGGAGGAGTTGAACAAGCTTATATAAAGTTAGAAAAAGTTTGGCAAATAACAGTTGAGCCCTTAGTTTCAAGCAGTTTAGGTGACTTTAAACCTGGAAGTGCAGATTTTATGATGAAACTATCAACTATGTGGGGATTTAAAGGTTGGAATGAGATGCCAACATTTTTAAGCAATGGTTGGTTATTTGTTATTACAACAATAACTTTAGGTGTAGGAATAGGGGTATTAGCACAACCACAATTGATAGTTAGATTTATGACCGTTAAATCAAAACAAGAATTAAATAGGGCTGTTCTAATAGGTGGAGTTTTTATTGTAGCAATGACAGGTGTTGTTTTTATAGTAGGAAGCTTAACTAATGCTTGGTATTATGAGTTTAATGAAGGGAAAAATGCTTTACAAAGTGCAGGAAGTATTGGAAAGGTTATTCCACACTTTATAAATACAGCAATGCCCAAATGGTTTAGTTTTATTTTCCTTTTTGCACTTATAAGTGCAGCAATGTCAACGTTATCTTCACAATTTCATACTATGGGCACAGCAGTTGGTAGAGATTTGATTGAACAAATTAAACCAAATCTTAACTCTGTAATGATTACAAGATTTGGAATTGTATTGATGATAATAATATCTGTTGCTTTGGCATATGCTTTTGACAAGCAACCTGCTATTATAGCTAGAAGTACTGCAATATTTTTTGCTTTGTGTGCATCTATATTTTTACCAGCTTTTGTTGCAGGTTTATTTTGGAAAAGAGTAACTAAAACAGCTGCTATATTATCTATGTTTGTTGGACTTATCTCTTCATCATTTTGGCTATTATTTGTTCATTTTAAAGAAGCAAAAGAGTTAGGTATAGCAAAAGCATTATTTGGAACAAATTCTATATTAAGTGGAAAAATTATATTTGTAGATGCACTTGTTATAGCCTTGCCTTTATCAATAGCAACTATTATTGTAGTATCTTTTTTATCAAAGAAAATGGATCCAAATCATATTATTAAATGTTTTAAAGATTAATCTACTCAAGAGTTTTCTTGGGTAGAATTTTCATATATTTTATTTCTATCTGCTAGAATATGTTTTGTTGGCTTTTTATTATAATCTAAAGCAACAATAACAATCTCATCAACTGAAACTATTATTTTGTCCGTAGTTTTATTTTTTATTTCACATCTAACTGTTATTGAAGTTTGTCCTGTTTTGATTAGTTCTGTTCCAATCACAACAATATCTCCAATATTTGCAGGCGTTTTAAAATAAACTTCACTCATTTTTACAGTTGCTAATCTTTGTGTGTCTAAAAGTTGTGCTGCAAAAATTATTGCTTCTTCATCAATCCAAGATAAAGCTTGTCCACCAAAAAGTATTCCAGCAGCATTTAAGTGAGGATACATAACCATTCTTTGAGAACTATATAACAAAATAAAGCCTTTTTAATTATATTTATACAATAGTAAATTTAATAAAAAAATTAAACAAATGGTTAATTTAATTGTTTAAAGATTTAAAAATAAATCCCATCTTGTAGATGGGATTTTATGAGAACCACTTTTTAACTTTGTCAAACATATTTTCAAAGCTTGACTCATGTGGCTTACTTTCAACACCAAATGATTCTTGTAATTTTTCAAGTAATTCTTTTTGTTCATCATTTAAAGATTTAGGATAATTAATTTTTACTTGAACGATTAAATCACCTTTACCATAACCTTGAACAGATTTAACACCTTCATTTCTAAATTTGAATTGTTCCTTATCTTTTGTTCCTGCTGGTACTTCAAGTTCTAATTCACCTCTTAATCCAGGGATTTTTATGGTTGCACCAAGGGCTACTTGAGTAAAGAATATTGGAACTTCAATATAGATGTCATCTTCATGTCTTACAAAATGAGAATCTTCTTTAACTCTAATTTGTAAATATAAATCTCCTCTTGTTCCATCAGGGGCAATATTACCTCTATTTGAAACCCTGATTCTATTACCATCATTTACACCCTCAGGTATATTTACTTCAAATTTATCTTTTATTTCTTTATACCCAGTTCCTGAACATTTATTACATTTTGAAGCTACAGATTGCCCAGAACCATTACAGTGTGGACATGTTTGCGAGAAAGTCATAAAACCTTGTCTCATATGTATTTGCCCTTGTCCTTGACAATGTGGACAAGTACTAAGATTACCATCTTTAGCTCCTGTACCTTTACAGTCACTACAAGCATCTTTATAACTATATTTAACCTCTTTTTTACAACCAAATACTGCTTCATTGAATTCAACAACAAGTTCAACTGCAATATCAAGATTATAATTATATGATTTTCTCTGTCTTCTAGAAGAACCTCCAAAACCACCAAATCCAGAACCACCAAACATCTCTTCAAAGATTGAACTTAAATCATCAAATCCTCCAGAGAATCCTCCTCTTTGACCGTGACCTTCCAAACCAGCTTTACCATATCTATCATAAATGGCTCTTTTTTCATCATCACTTAATACTTGATAAGCTTCATTTACTGCTTTGAATTTCTCTTCCGCTTCATTATCATCAGGGTTTTTATCTGGATGATATTTCATTGCCATTTTTCTATAAGCTTTTTTAATTGTACTTTTATCACTGTCTTTACTTACTTCTAATAATTCATAATAATCAATCTCAGTCAATTAATAGCTCCTATTTAATATTATTTTTCGCGATTATATCTAAAAGTTGCATATAAGAAGATAAACTATGACAACTAATTTAGCACTTTATGATTGAAATTGCTAATTTTTATTTTAAAAATTAGAAAAATAAAGTTTTTGAGTTTATATTATTATTAACAATTTGATATAATATTTAGATGAAAAAAGGTTTAGAAAAATTTTATGATTTAGTTGATGCTTTTGAATCTTTACCAACAATAGGTAAAAAATCAGCATTAAGATTAGCATACCACATAGTTATGCATGACAGTTACTCAGGTATCAAAATAGCACATAGTATAGAGAATGCTTTAAAACATATAAAAAGATGTATTAAATGTGGTTCTATGAGTGAACATGAAATTTGTGAAAATTGTTTAGATGATAGTAAAGATCATACAAAGGTTTGTATAGTACAAAGTGCAAAAGATATTTTTATTATTGAAGAATCTAATCAGTTTGATGGTTTATATTTTGTTATAGAAGAGTTAGAACCTGATAGTTTAGATAGATTGTTAGATTTTGTTGATGAAAATAGTGTAAAAGAGGTACTTTTTGCTATTACACCCTCTTTATCAAATGATGCATTTATTTTATATATTGAAGATAAACTAAAAGATAAAAATATTAATTTTACAAAGATTGCTCAAGGGGTACCAACTGGTGTCAGTTTAGAAAATGTAGATATTTTATCCCTTTCAAAAGCAATTCAAAGTAGAGTAGAAATTTAGTAGGATATTTTATATTATGACTCAAAGAATTATATGCCAAAAATGTATATATTATTTTGTAACATGGCAACCTTCACAACCCCATGGTTGTAAAGCTTATGGATTTAAATCAAGACATTTACCTTCAGTTGTCGTAAAACAAAGTAGTGGAATTGATTGTTCTTTTTTTCAATTAAAAAAACAACATGGATAATACTTTATCTAAATGTATAAATGAATTAAAAAGCTCTAAAATAGAGTTATTAAGACATTGGGCAAAAGATGATAAAGTTTATGAGATTTTAAAAACACATAAAATTGAATTAAAAGTTTTTTTAAAAAAATATGCAATTTATATTTTAGATTCATATATCAAAACAATTGAAAATAACAATAAATTATTAGAATGTGAAGTTTTAGATGATTTTTTAAATTTATTAAAAAATAGTGGAGTATCAACTTCTGAATTTTTTCTTTTTTTTAGTGCTTTTAAAAATTCAATTATTTATGTTTTTAATCAAAAACAACTTTTAAACTATGAATTAATTGAAGAGATTACAAAAATACATGAAATAAATTTTACTGAGATTTTAAATACATATTCAAAAAGAATTAAAGATGTAGAAAAAAAGTTATCTAAGTCTGAAGATTTGATTCATGAGTATATTATTATCTCTCAAACGGATAATAAAGGAATTATAACTGATGTGACACAAGCATTTTGTGATATTTCTGGATATGAAAGAGAAGAATTAATAGGCTCAAAACATAGCATTATTCAACATCCAGATACAAATAAAGATATATTTGAAGATCTTTGGAAAACAATTAAATCTGGGAAAATTTGGCACAATGAAATAAAAAATAAAAAGAAAAATGGAAATAGTTATTGGGTTGATATGAGGATAATGCCACAAATTGACAAAAATGGAAAAGTTGAATCTTACCATGCAATTTATCAAGATATTACATCAAAAAAGAGATTAGAAGAGCAACAAGATATCTTAATAGAACAATCAAAATCAGCTGCTATGGGGGAGATGATTTCTATGATTGCTCATCAATGGAGACAACCTTTACAAGCTGTATCAATTTTAACTCAAAAACTACCTATAAGTAAAGCAACTGAGGGTCATATTTCTGATGAGTTATTAACTCAAGTTGTTGAAGATATTACAAAACAATTAAATTACATGAGTAAGACTATAGATGATTTTCGAGATTTCTTCTTACCAAATAAAGATAAAGAAGAGGTTAGTATTAAAGAGATTATCTCTAGAACACTTGATTTTATGAATTTTATGTTTAAAACAGACAGCATAGAAGTTAATATAAAAAATGATGAAAATATTGTTATATTTACTCATCTAAATGAGATGATTCAAGTCTTAATAAATATTTTAAAAAACGCAAGAGATATACTTATAGAAAAAGTAGAAAAAAATAGAATAATAAATATATCTTATATAGAAGAAGATGCTTGGCTTAAGATTATGATAGAGGATAATGCCGGAGGGATTGAAGAATCTATAGGAAAAAAAATCTTTGAACCATATTTTTCAACAAAAGATGAAAAGAATGGTACAGGTTTGGGACTTTATATGTGTAAAACTATTATTGAAAAACATTGTATGGGTGTAATAGATGTAAAAAACTCTAATATAGGAGCTGTATTTACAATTAGGTTGCCTTTATAGAGATTTGATGTAAAGCAATTTTTATGTAGAATTACATTTCATTTTTTGTTTATTAGGAGTAGAGTTTGTTATATAATGAGTTGAAAGATAGTATTAAATTATTGGGTTTTTTAAGTATTGAAGATTTTGTACACTATATTGGAGTTACTCCATCTGATATTTTAGAATGGGAAGAAAAAGATGAAGTTCCTTATACTGTATCATTAATTATTCATCTTTTAAAAGGGGAACATGAACTTCCTAATAACGTAACATTAGACAACTTAGTAGAAGAGTGTTTACCATTGGCTGAACTTTTAGAGGAGGCATCATCTTTCCCACACAAACTTGAAGAGATGTTTTTATTACAAAAAGAATTAAATGATTCTACAAATGGTAAAAACTGGGAATTGGGTGTAAATAAATTTGGTAAAGAGATAAATTGGCTTAGATGTATCCATATGGAAGTAGCAGAACTTATTGATTCAACACCATGGAAACATTGGAAAAGTATAAACTCAGAACCAGATATGAATAATATTCATGTTGAATTAGTAGATATTTGGCACTTTTTAATGTCATATATTTTACAAGAAACAAATGTTCCAAGAGCAGTTTCTTTAGTTAATACTCATTGTATTTATGAACCTGTTGAAAATATAGATGTAAAACTAATGGTTAAAGAAGCTGAAAAATTATCATATATTTCACTAGCAATAGAAACAGGTAATATGCCTACATTTAGTGGAATTGAGAGATTTATTGATCAGTTCTTTAGATGTTGTAAAATTTCTGGACTTTCATTTACTTGGTTACAAAAACTTTATATAGGAAAAAATTGTTTAAATAAATTTAGACAAGACAATGGATATAAAGAGGGAACATATATAAAAGTTTGGAATGGAGATGAAGATAATGTAGTTATGATAAAACTACTTGAAGATATGGAAAATGTAAGCTTCAATGACTTATATAATAAATTAGGTGAGGCTTATCCAGGAAAATAAAAAGAGATTTCTCTTTTTATTTTGCAATAGTTATTTTAAATACTGCTCCAATATCACTATTAGATGCACTAATATTCCCATCAAAATGCTTTTCAATAATAGTTTTACACATATAAAGTCCCAAACCTGTACCATTTTTCTTATCTTTCGTTGAAAAATAAGGATCAAATATTTGTTCAATTATTAATGGAGGAATTCCTCCTGCATTGTCTGAGATAATTAGTTCTTGAGTGTCATCATTTTCTATGTAATCTATAAAAATTTTTGCATCTTTAATCTTTTTTTCTATAATTGCATCTTTTGAGTTATTTAATATATTTAAAACTACTTGTAAAAGTTCACTTTTATATAAATAAACTGGTGCTAATTTTTTATTTGAATTTATTATTGATATTCCGTTATTTAAAAATACCTTTTCAATTAATTCTAAAGAGATATCAATAACACTATTTATACTTATTAATTCTTTTTTATTTGAATTAGTTCTAAAAAAGTTTCTAAAATCATCAATTGTTTTTGACATATAATCTAAATATTTATCAATATCATAAATTTTTTCTTCAAAAGAATTTGTATCAATTTTTTTCATTTTGATTTTTAGTTTTAAATTTGAAATAGCAGCTGCAATTGACGCTAAAGGTTGTCTCCATTGATGAGCAATCATAGAAATCATCTCTCCCATTGCTGCCATTCTTGATTGTTCTAAAAGTAAAGTTTCTTTTTCTTTTAATTCCGTTAAATCTAAAATAAATACCATTTTATAAAATTTGTTATCATTTTCAATATCTTTTATTTTAATAATTGCAGGAATAATATTACCATCTTTTGAAACTAAAGATATCTCTTCAAATGTTGAGTTATTATATTGAAGATATGTTTGATTTATTTTAGGAAGTAATATCCCTGTTGCTAATTTCCCTATCAGTTCATCTTTATTAGAATAATTTAATATATTCAACATGGAATCATTAATATTTAAAATAAAACCATCCTCAATTATAAGAACACCTTCAATTGTATTATTAAAAAAACTTGTAAAAATTTCATTGTTCATTGCTTATCCAACTAAAAAGAATAAAATATATATTTTAGTATAATTAATTATCACTTGCGAGGAGATAAAATTGGTTGATTATATCCTTTTAGAGGAGTATGCAAAAAATAAAAGTGTACTTTTTGTAGAAGATGATGAAAATATATTAAAAGAAACAAAAGAATTATTACAATTAATATTTCCAAAAGTTGATACGGCAATAGATGGTAAAGAAGGAATTGAAAAATATCTTACTTATAAAAATGAAACAGGTAATTACTATGATTTTGTAATTACAGATATTCAAATGCCAAGATTAGATGGAATAGAGTTAACTAAATTAATCTATAAAGAAAATAAAGAGCAAACACTTATAGTTTTATCTGCACATAGTGAATCTCATTATCTTTTAGAATTAGTTAATATTGGTATCTCTCAATTTATACCAAAACCTTTAAATTATGATACTTTTGTAAATACGATATTTATTAAATTAAAAGAGATTTGTTCAAAAACAGAAGATAATACTTTAGATAAAGATATTGTAAACATAGATAAAAATTTGCATTGGAATAAACAAACTAAACAATTAATTTTTAATGAAGAAAATGTAAAATTGACTAAAAAAGAGATAAAATTATTGGATATTTTATTAAAATATGCTGAAAAAACCCATACTGTAGAGGAATTACTTAATTGTTTATGGAGTGATCAAGATGAAACAATCCCTTCTGTAACGAATCTTAAAAATATTATTTCTAGACTTAGAAAAAAAATTCCAGCACTCGATATTGAAAATATTTATGGCTTTGGCTATAGACTTAATTTAAAATAATACTATTCTGATACCTTTTTCAAATATAATTTTATTATAGAGGAGGTGTATCATGAATAATATTTCAAATACTCCTAAGAAATTCACTTTATTATATGTAGAAGATGAAGAAATTATAAGAGAAAATGTACAAGGTTGTTTAAAATATTTATTCAACGTTGTTGTTGCTAAAGATGGTGTTGAAGGTTTGATAAAATTTTATGATGATACAATAGATTTGATAATAACAGATATAGTGATGCCAAATAAAGATGGAATTGCAATGTTAGAAGAGATTAAAAAAACATCACCTCATATACCAACAATTGTTACTTCAGCATATGATAGTGAAGTAGCTAATAGATTAAATAGAATTGGTGTTACAAAATGTTTGCCAAAACCTTTTGATATAAAACAATTAGTTTTAGATTCTATGGAGATTCTAAAAGATAGAGTATAAAAGGAGGAGATTATGAAAAAGTTAATTTTTAGCTTAATTGTTCCTATACTTGTTTTGGTTTTATATAGTGGATGTGCTGAATCAGTTGAGTCTCAAAAACAACAATGTGTTGAAAAAGGACTTAATTACAAAACTGAAAAAAGATTAAATTTTAGAACAGGTGAGTATGAAATGAAACTTGTCTGTATCACTTCATACTCAAAATAGATTGTTTAACAATAATCATTTTTAAAATCCACATAGTGTGCTGCATGTTTGATTAATCCATCAACATCTTCTTGTGTTAACTGTTTTACTACTTTTGCAGGACTACCCATAATCAGACTTCTTGGTGGAAATTTTTTACCTTGTGTCACAAGAGAGTTTGCTCCAACAATTGAACCTTCCCCAATAACAGCATTATCTAAAATGGTTGCACTCATACCAATAAGACAATTATCTTGAACCTCACATCCATGAAGCATAACTTTATGTCCTATTGTAACATTATCACCAAGTATTGTTTTTGTATGTGAATCTGTATGAATCATAGATAAATCTTGAACATTTGTATTTTTACCAATTCTTATTTGGTTTACATCTGCTCTTAAAACACATCCAAACCAAACAGAAGAGTTCTCTCCAATCTTTATATCTCCAATTAAATCTGCACTTGGTGCAACCCATGCACTTTGTGCAATTTGTGGATAAAACTCTTTAAATTTCATAATCATAGGCAATTCCTTCTTCTAAATTTTTTTGAAAATAATCTAAGATTTTAGTCATCATATTAATTCTTTGTTTGAAAGAACTTTTTAAAGCTCTTTCATGAAGTGTATGGTCACTATCTCCAAAAGGACCAAAACCATCTAGTGTTGTAGTTCCACAACTTGAAACTATATTTGCATCACTTACACCACCTCTATGTTCAGTTAATATTTTTTCATTGGTAATATCTTCTAAAAGTTTTATTAGTTCTAATTGTTGAGAGTTTTCTTCCATAACACCTCTTTGTACCAATCCATGGGCATATGATTTACTATCTTTTACATAGGAGGTATTTGTAATTTTTTCAATCTCTGAGATTACTCTTTCTTGTTCTTTATAACAAGTAAATCTAAATTCCATCTCCATTTCACAATGAGGTGATACAGTGTTTATACCTAATCCACCTTTGATTGTACCAATATTTACTACAGTTCCTTTTTTTAGGTTTGTTAATTTTGAATATTCTTGAAGTTTTATAGCTGCTTCTAAATTAGCATTTATTCCCTTGTGATAGGAAGTTCCAGCATGTGCTGCTTTCCCTTCAACTTTTATGATATATCTTCCTACCCCTTTTCTTGCAGTTACTAGTTCAAGATTTTCTCCAGCTGCTTCAAATACGAAACAATAATCATAGTTTTGGGCAATTGATTCAGTTACAAGTTTTGAATCATCACTTCCAGTTTCCTCATCAGATACAAGTAAAAAGTCTATATTATAAATATTTTTATTTTTATTAAATATATTTCTTAATGCTTGTAAGGCTACGATATTTCCACCTTTCATATCACAAACACCAGGTCCATAAATCCACTCTTCATCTTCATGAAAACCTTCAAAGTAACCTTCTGGAAAAACTGTATCATTATGTCCTAATAGAAGTATCTTTGTTCCAAGTTTTCTTTGACTTTTAAATAATAAATGATCTCCTATTAGCTCTCTTTTATAACTAGTTAATTCAAATCCTAGTGGGATTAGCCAGTCAGTCATATATTTCCCAACTTCATCCACCCCATATTTATTATGAGTATAGGAATTGATATTTACAATAGTTTTTAAATCATTTAAGTAGTTCAAAAAAATCCTTTCAACAAGGCTTGTTAGTTGCTTGTAGGAAAATTATATTCCTACAAGGCTTATAAAATAAGTAATTTAAGAGTTTAAAATATAGATTAAGTTTATTTTTGAGATTTACCAGCAATAATAAATCTAAGTGCATTAAGTCTAATAAATCCTTCTGCATCTTTTTGATTATAAACTTCATCCTCTTCAAATGTTGAGTAAGCATCGTTATATAGTGATTTAGAAGAGTCTCTTCCTACAACCATTACATTACCTTTGTATAGTTTTAATCTTACAGTTCCTTCAACATTTTCTTGTGTTTTATCAATAGCAGCTTGAAGCATCTCTCTTTCAGGAGAAAACCAATAACCTTGATAGATAAGTTTTGCATATCTTGGCATTAATTCATCTTTTAAGTGTGCTTCTTCTCTATCTAAACAAATAGATTCAATAGCTCTGTGAGCTTTAAGCATAATTGTCCCACCTGGAGTTTCATAACAACCTCTAGCTTTCATACCCACATATCTATTTTCAACGATATCAACTCTTCCAATACCATGTTTATTTCCATAATCATTTAATGTTTTTAATAAAGTTGCAGGTGACATCGCTTCACCATTGATTGAGATTGGATCTCCATTTTTATACTCAATTGTAATATATTCAGGTGTATCTGGTGCATCTTCTGGTGCAGTTGTCCATAACCACATTGAATCTTCTGGTTCATTATTTGGATTTTCTAAGTGTAAACCTTCATATGAGATATGTAATAGGTTTGCATCCATAGAGTATGGACTTACTGCTGGATTACCATCTTTGTCAATATGTTTTTGAGCAATCTCAATTCCATGTTCCCTTGCATATGCAAGTAGTTTTTCTCTTGAGTTTAAATCCCACTCTCTCCAAGGAGCAATAACTTTGATATCTGGATTTAAAGCAAGTGCACCAAGCTCAAATCTTACTTGGTCGTTTCCTTTTCCTGTTGCTCCATGAGATACAGCATCTGCACCTTTTTCATTTGCAATATCAATAAGTTTTTTAGCAATAAGTGGTCTAGCAATAGATGTACCTAATAGATATTCACCCTCATAAATTGCATTTGCCCTAAACATTGGGAAAACATAATCTTTTACAAACTCTTCTTTAATATCAAGAATAAATACATTCTCTGGTTTAATTCCACAAGCAATAGCTTTTTTTCTTGCAGGTTCAACCTCTTCACCTTGTCCTAAATCAGCAGTGAAAGTGATTACTTCTGCATTATACTCATCTTGTAACCATTTTAATATAATTGAAGTATCTAACCCACCACTGTAAGCTAATACTACTTTTTTAACTTCTTTTTTACTCATAAACATATCCTAAAAATAGATTATTTTTGCGAATTATATCTAAGTAATACTATAAATCTATTGAAATAATTACGAAGTTAAGATTATATGATTATTAATTTTTATTTTGTTTGTAAAATTTTTAATAAGTATTAATTAGATATAATCTAGCCATGAGAATAGATAAATATTTAAACGCAGTAAACATAACAAAAAGAAGAGCAGTTGCAGAAGATATGCTAGCTCATGGGGTTGTTTTTATAAACGATGGTGTTGTAAAAAAATCAAAAGAGGTCAAAATAGGCGATATTATTGAGATTCGTTATTTAGAAAAAAGTGATAAGTTTGAAGTATTACAGATACCTACAACGAAATCAACTCCTAAATCAAAGATGTTTGAATTTGTTAAAAAAATAGAAGGATAAAATATGTTTAATATGGCCAAATTGAAATTTGACGATATTTTTGAAAATAGACTACCTGAAGAAGAGGTTAGGGAATATTTAATAGAACTATATGAAAGGGGAGAAACAGCAGCGGAGATTGCAGGTGCTGCAAGTGCTATGAGAGATCATTGTATACCACTTCCTTTACATTATGAACTAAAAGATAAAGCCATAGATGTAGTTGGAACAGGTGGAGATAAAAGTTTTAGTTTTAATATATCAAGTACAGTTTCTATAATATTAGCAGCTTGTGGATGTTATGTTGCAAAACATGGTAATAGAAGTATTACAAGTAAATCTGGAAGTGCAGATATGTTAGAGGCTTTAGGAATAAATTTAAATCTTAGCATTGAAAATACTGCAAAAATGTTAGAAGAGGGTGGTTTTTGTTTTATGTTCGCACAAAACCATCATCCTGCAATGAAATATGTTATGCCTATTAGAAAATCAATTCCCCATAGAACAATATTTAATATTTTAGGACCTTTATCAAATCCTGCAAGTGTTTCTAAGCAACTTATTGGAGTATTTAGTGATACTTATCTTAATAAAATAACTACTGCCTTAACGTTGTTAGATACAAAAAGTGCAATGGTTGTTAGTTCTAAAGATGGTATGGATGAGATATCAATTAGTGATATTACATATGCAACAAGTTTACAAAATGAAAGAACGAACGATTTTATTATTGATCCTAGAGATTATGGTTTAAAACTTTATCCAAAAGAGGAGATTGTTGGTGGAGAAGCCAATGAAAATGCTCAAATTACAAGAGATATTTTAGCAAATAAAATGACAGGTGCAAAACTTGATATTGTACTTATTAATACAGCAGCAGCTTTAATTGTAGATGGTAAAGCTAGAGATTTTAAAGATGGTGTTGAGATGGCAAGAGAGGCTATTGTATCAGGAAGAGCAGAAGAAAAATTAAAACAATTAATTGATATATCAAATAAATTGTCATAGGAAATATTTATTTGAAATCATACATTTTAGATTTAAATGAAATTGATGTAATTATTACAGAGTTAAAATCTATAATTTCTGAAAATTGTATTGTAATATTAAGAGGTGATTTAGCTAGTGGAAAAACAACTTTTGTTAGAAACTTTGTTAAATCTTTAGGATTAGATGATGATGTAACCTCTCCAACTTTTTCATTGCAATCAATATATTCAAATAAAATATATCATTATGATGTATATAATAAAACTTTAGAAGAGTTTATCTCTCTGGGTTTACTAGAAGAGTTTGAAAAAGATGGAATCCATTTTGTAGAATGGGGTGATAAAAAGCTTGAAGAGATTTTAAAATCTTATGGATTTGAAGTAAAAGTTTTAGAAATAAAAAAATTAGATGATAAAAGGCAGTATATTATAAATGAGTAAACTAAGAGTTGAGGATATAAAAAAGAGTATAAAAAAAACACAAATACTTCATGGAATATCACTAGAGGTTAATTCTGGTGAAGTAGTAGGATTATTAGGACCTAATGGGGCTGGGAAAACTACAACTTTTTATACTGTTTGTGGATTAGTTACACCAACAAGTGGTAAAGTTTTTTTTGATGATGAAGAGATTACAAATTTGCCACTTCATAAAAGAGCTTTAAAAGGTATTGGTTATTTACCACAGGAATCATCAATTTTTAAAGATTTATCTGTAGAAGAAAATCTAATGCTTGCTGCTGAAATAGTTACTAAAGATAAAAAAGAACAACATAAAAGAGTTGAAGATTTATTAGAAATTTTTAATATAGAACCAATTAGACAAAGAAAAGGAATATCTTTATCTGGAGGTGAGAGAAGACGAACGGAGATAGCTAGATCTTTAGTATCTAAACCAAAGTTTTTACTTCTTGATGAGCCTTTTGCTGGAGTTGATCCAATAGCAGTAAAAGATATACAAGAGATTATACATGAACTTACAAAACTAGGTATTGGAGTATTGATTACTGATCACAACGTAAGGGAAACTCTACAAATATGCGATAGAGCTTATGTTATGAAAAGTGGTACACTATTAGCTCAAGGTAATAGTGATGATATAAAAAGTGATGGTAGTGTAAGAGAACACTACTTAGGTGAAAACTTTAGTTTTTAATTTTCATAAATTATAACTTGGTTTTTACCATTGTTTTTAGCTTGATATAAAGCTTTATCAGCTTTTTTTATAAAAGAGATATCTGTATCTTTTTCTTCAAGAGATGTTACCCCAAAACTTGCTGTAATAGGTGCAGGTATTTTTTCATCTTCATGCTTTTCAATTGCCATTCTAATCTTTTCAGCAACATTTTTTGCACCATCTAATTGAGTTTGTGGAAGTAGAACGATAAACTCTTCTCCACCCCATCTAACAACTGTATCGTGTTCTCTTACACTTTGCTGTAATATTGATGCAATAGCTTTTAATACTTCATCCCCAACATCATGGCCATAAGTATCATTAAAGTGTTTAAAATTATCTATGTCAAAGATTATAATCGATAATGAATTTTGGTATCTTTTTTCTCTTTTAATCTCTTTAGTCAAAATATCATTAAATTTTTGTCTATTATATAAACCTGTTAACTGATCATGTGTAGCTTGATACTCTAAAAGATTTGATTTTTCTTTTAGTTGAGTTATATCAGTAAATGAGATTACATAATGCTCACCTTTTCTTTCATAATCATCAATATTAACAGTAAAAATTCTTTCTTCTTCATTTTTAGTTTTTATTTTGACTGTTTTGTCTATATCATTAAGTTTTGATAGGTGAATAAGCCAATTTTCTTGATCTTCTAGTTTAGTTTTATTGAAAAAATTATTATCAATAATAAACATATCAAGTAAACTATTGTTTTTTTCAAAAAACTCATCTAAGGAACTAACATCAAAAAATTCCAAAAACTTTTTGTTTACTTCAATAGCTTTATTCAAATCTGTTAAAATAACCATATTATCTTGAGCATCAAGAATTGATTTTGTCATTTTAACTGCTTCTTCTACTTTATTTTCTAAAGTTGTATTTATTTTTTCTAACTCTTTTTTTAAAAAAATTGGTTCAACAGCTTTAATCATACTCTCTATTAGATGGTATAAATCTATAGGTTTCATAGCATATGCACTAACTTTTACTTCAATTGCTTTTTTCAAAAAATCTGGATCACTGTGGGCACTAGTTATAACAATTGGTATCTCTTCATCTGTTTCTCTAATTTTTGCACACATCTCTAATCCACCCATTTTAGGCATATTGATATCTGTTAAAATTAGATTTAAATCAGGATTCTCATAAAATTTTTCCAAGCCTTCTTTACCATTCTCAGCCACAATAACTTTATTGACTATAGTGCTAATTGTTTTACTTGTAAACTCTCTAACATCTTGTTCATCTTCAACATACAAAACGTTAATATTTTTTAGAATCTCTTTATTCATCATTTACCTTGTTATACTTGTGCATTCATTATAAAATATTATATCTTAAATTTATTTATACAAATATTTTTAATGCATTTTTTAGATCATCCTCTGTATCAATTCCAAAAGATTTTGATTCAACCTCTATCATTGCAATCTTTTTCCCATTGTCTAAAGCTCTTAATTGTTCTAGCTTCTCAATCTTCTCAAGCTTTGAAACTTCAAGTTTACAAAAATTATTTAATGATTTTTTAGTAAAGCCATAAATACCTAAATGGCCACAATATAAAGAAGATTCATAATGGTCTCTATGGTATGGTATTTTTGCACGTGAAAAATAAACTGCATTTGAGTATTCATCCAACACAACTTTTACATGATTGGGATCATCTGCAAGTTCAGAACGAATTTTTTTATAACAACTTGTAATCATAATATCTTCGTTGTTTTCTTTTACTTTTTTTACTCTATTTATAACTGCTTGGATAACTTCAGGTTCAATAAAAGGTTCATCTGCTTGTACATTTACGATAATCTCATTTTCATCTAAATTTAAAATATTTACAGCTTCATTTATTCTATCTGTACCACTTTGATGTTCAGATGAAGTTAAAACTGCATCAAAACCATGTTCTTTAGCTAATTCAATAACCTCTTTTGAATCTGTTGCAATTACTACTTTGTCTAAAGAACTTACTTGTTTAGCAGTTCTAATAACCATTGGTAAACCTAGAATGTCAACTAATATTTTATTTTCAAATCGGCTAGAATTTAATCTTGCTGGAATAATTATCATTTTTTTCCTTTTAATTTATTGGTATTGAGATTTTAAACAATGCACCATTATCATAATTTGTTGCACTAATTTGTCCATGTAAATGGATATTTGCAATAATTTTTGATGTATAAAGACTTAATCCTACTCCATGTTTTATCTCTTTTGTTGAAAAATATGGTTCAAAGATTTTAGGAAGTATTTCATTATCAATTCCTCCTCCATTATCTTTTATCTCAAAAAATAAATTATCATTTTCAACATATGAAGTTATATCTATAATCCCCTTTGAGACAGATTTTTTCAATATTGCTTCTTTTGCATTAATCAATATATTCAATAATACAGTTTTAAGTTCGTTCTTATAAGAATTAAAATCTATTTTATCTTTGATATTTATATTTAGTTTTATATTTTCGGGTAAATCGTTTTTAAAAATAGAGATTATTTCATTGATAAATTTATTTAATTGAATCTCTTCAAATATTAATTTAGGAGATAAAAAATTTTGAAGGTCATTAATAGTTGAAGAGAGACTATCTGCATTTAGTTTAATATTATGTAAAATTTCTATTGCTTTTTTTTCTTCAACATCTCCATTTATGCTATATTCTAACTCAAGTTTTTGTGCTTGAATTGAGATAATATTTAATGGTTGTCTCCATTCGTGAGAAAGAGTTTTTAGTGTTTCTGTCATGATTGCTAATTTAGAATTTTGAATCAATAATGAATCTTTCTGCTTTATTTCATCTTTTGCTATTTCAACTTGATTTTGTAACATTGATGTTTCGTCATTAAGATTAATCTCTTTTGTTATATCAAACATTAAAGATGTATAACCAATAACATCACCATATTTATTGTAAATAGGTTTGATTTTTACACTAACCCAAAATGGTGAACCATCTTTTTTAATATTTTTTAGTTTGCCACTCCATTCTTGAAAATTCTCTAAAGAATTATTTATATTTTGATAAATTATTGTATCTGTATCTTTATGTGCCAAAGAGGAGTAGTGTTTGCCAATAATATCTTTTTTTTCATAGTTTGTTAGGTTTAAAAAAGCTGTACTAACTTTTGTAATATGCCCATGTAAATCTATATGCATTGAGATTACATAATCATCTAATATTTCATCATCAGCTATTTGATGAGTGATATCTTTTGCATTGATTACAAAAAGACTTTTATTTAACATAGTAGATATGGTGATTTTCAGATAAATTTTCATTTTATCTTTTCTAATACATGCTATATCTATCTCTGCTTTATATTTTTTTGTTTTATCTTCTACTTTTAAAAGTTCTAAAAAAGAGTATTTATATTTCTCTTCCATAAAAGAGGTAAAAGAATTTTTTAATATCTCTTCTTTTGAAAATCCAAGCATTGGCATAAAGGCATTATTGATATAAATAAAGTTGGTATTTTTATCAATAATACCAATACCATCCCAAGAATTATTGATAATTTCTTGTAACTCTTGATTGTTTCTTTTTAGTTTCTCAACATCTTCATTAACCAATATAAAACCTTATTTTTAGTGATATTATTATATTATAAAATCTTTAAACAATCAGAAGAAAAGAGCAATTTATGAAAAAAACTATAACAATTATTGATACATTTGGATTTTTATTTAGAAGTTTTTATGCACTACCTCCACTTAAATCTAAAGATGGTTTTCCCACTGGACTTTTAACTGGATTTATGAATTTTATTTCAAATATTGGAAAAGATTTTCAAACAGATTATTTAGTTTTTGCTTTAGATGCAAAGGGTGATACTTTTAGAAATGAGATATATTCACAATATAAAGCACATAGACCTGATGTACCTGAGGATTTATTAAAACAACTTCCAATAGCTATCGAATGGATACAACAAATGGGTTTCGAAACTGCTATGAAAACAGGTTTTGAGGCAGATGATATTATAGCTTCAATAGCACACGATGCAATTGCTAAAGATTTGGAAGTTAGAATTGTATCTCACGATAAAGACCTTTATCAATTGATAGATGATGATAGGGTTTATCTTTTTGACCCAATTAAAAAAGATGTAATTAATGAAGAAAAATGTTTAAACAAATATGGTATTTCCCCAAAACAATTTACTGATTATCAAGCGCTTATTGGGGATAGTGCAGATAACGTACCTGGAGTTAAAGGGGTTGGTGCTAAAACAGCAGAAGCTTTAATAAAAGAGTATGGTACTTTAGATAACATATACGCAAATCTAGAAAATATTGAAAAAACAAGATGGAAAAATCTTCTTACAGAAGGGAAAGAGATGGCATATATCTCTAAAAAATTGGTAACTTTAGAAAAAGATTGCCATTGTATTGATGATATTGAAACTTATACCTTACCTTTAGAAAACCCAATTTTAAAAATAGAAGAGGTTTTAAGAAGTTATGATTTAAATAGAATTATCGATAGAGTTCATAAAGAGGGACTAAACTATAAAACAAAAATTCCAGATAATTATACAGCTCCTGTTTTAGAAGAGAAAAAAGATATTGAGTATAAATATATTTTATTAAATGATGAGATGCAATTGATGCAGATTATTGATAAAATATCAAATGATACAATTGTTGCCTTTGATACAGAAACAACTGATTTAGATACAAAAAATGCTAAATTAGTTGGTTTTTCATTTTGTTTTGAAGAGAATATAGCTTATTATGTTCCCATTGGACATAATTATCTTGGTGTACCAGAACAAATCTCAATTGAAACTGCAAAAAAAGCTTTAGAAAAATTAAATACAAAAAAATTAGTTTTACAAAATTTTAAATATGATTATTCAATCATAAAAAATTACCTTGATATAGAATTAAAACTTTATGCTGATACGATGATTTTAGCTTGGATGTTAGATACTAGTTCAAAAGTAGGTTTAGATTATCTAGCTGAGAAATATTTTAATCATAAAATGATATCTTTTAAAGATGTTGTAAAAAAAGGGGAAAACTTTTCAAATGTAGATATAAATGAAGCTACTAAATATGCAGCTGAAGATGCACTTTTTACTTATAAGATTTATAAAAGATTACTTGATGAGTTTAAAAATAAAGAGTGTGAACATCTTCTAAAAATTGCTCATGATGTTGAGTTTGATTTTATTTATGTATTAGCGGAAATGGAAAATAATGGTATTAAAGTTGATATTGAAAAATTAAAAGAATTAAAACAGATAAATAGTGAACATATACAAAAATTAACTTCACAAATATACGAAAAGGCAGAGTGCGAGTTTAATATTAATTCACCAAAACAGTTAGGTGAAGTATTATTTGATAAATTAAAATTACCCCCATCTAAAAAAACAAAAAGTGGTTATAGTACAAATGAAGTTGTTTTACAAAAATTATATGATTCACATGAGGTTGTGCCTTTAATTTTACAATATAGAGAAGCTTTCAAATTACAATCAACGTATATTGAACCTTTATTAGAATTGGGATTAAAAGATGAAGAGAATAGGGTATATACCTCTTTTTTACAAACAGGAACTGCAACAGGAAGATTAAGCTCTAAAAATCCAAATTTACAAAATATTCCAGTAAAAGGTGTAGATGGATTACAAATAAGAGAAGCATTTATCCCAAAAGATGGATACAAATTAGTTGGTATTGATTATTCTCAAATTGAGTTAAGATTACTTGCTCATTTTTCAAAAGATGAAGCTTTGGTTAATGCTTTTAAAAATGACTTAGATATCCACTATCAAACAGCAGTAAAGATATTTGGTGAGGAAGAAGCAAAGCAGAAAAGATCAATTGCAAAATCAATCAATTTTGGTTTACTTTATGGAATGGGTAGTAAAAAGCTAGGAGATACTTTAGGTATTCCATCAAAAGAAGCAAAACAATATATAGAATCATATTTTAAAAGTTTTGTTAGTGTAAAAGATTATTTAAAATCTATAGAAGATAGTGCTTTGGAAAACGGATATGTAGAAACATTGATAAAAAGAAGAAGATTATTTGATTTTGATTCTGCTAATGCTATGATGAAAGCAGCATTTTTAAGAGAATCAGTGAATACACTTTTTCAAGGAAGTGCATCGGATTTGATTAAGCTATCGATGATTAAAATTTTTCAAGATATAAGAAATTCTAATGATGTAAAAATGCTTTTACAAATCCATGATGAACTTATTTTTGAAGTAAAAGAAGAGCATATTGATAAAATAACTAAAAAAATAGTTGATATTATGGAAAATATTTATCCATTAAATATTCCTTTAAAAGTTAGTAAAAGTATCGGTAATAGTTGGCAAGAGTTAAAATAATTATTACTAAAATATAATTTTATCTTATTTTTTAATAATTTTATTTTGACAAATGAATTTTATTATGATAAAATAACGAAAAATTTAACTATGAAGAGAAATATCATGCTAAAGACATTAAAAAACATAAGAAAACTTTACAATGCTAAATTACTTTTTATTAGTAGTGATGAAGAAGTAAAAAAAACTATAGAAAATGAATTTGATGAGTATTTCAAAGAACTAACATTAGTATCAACTTTGGAAGATGCTGTACATCAACTTGAAGATAATAATTACGATTTAGCAGTAATCGATACAAAAGTAGGGACAAAAGATTTTGATGAAGTATGTACAGTAATTACATCTGTAGTACCAACATTACCAAAAATCATAATTTCAGATAGAGATAGTAACGATGATATTGTTGTAGCTATAAATAATAACTCTTATACTTTTTTAAGTAAGCCTCTAAGAGCAAAAGATGTAAAACTATCTGTTATAATGTGTTTAAATCAAACTAAAAGAGGTGATAAACTAGAATTCCAAAAGGGTATTTACTTTGATGAGTATAGAGATCAATTCTTTAAATCTGGTGGAGTTTTAATTGATTTTACAAGATTAGAGAAAGGTTTTATGAAATTATTGATTTCTAAGAAGGGTGATATCGTAGATTATGATACAATTAAAGATGTGGTTTGGAAAGGTAAAAATATGTCAATTTATACAATGAGAAATATTGTAAATAAAATTAGACAAAAAACCTACTATGAGATAATTCGAAACCATTCAAATAGAGGTTATACTTTAGACGATTCTAGAAAATAAAATATAAGATAAATGTATGGAAGAAAAAATAGTATCAAAAGAAGAATTGATTGAGATGTTTGAAAATCAAGAAATACTTGATACAGGAAAAGGTTGGATGATGGGTGACAAAGAGATTGAGATTGTTGCGTTACATGAAGTTGATCCAAAGTTTTTACAAGATATAACTAATGCAAAATTTTATAAACTAATAATCAAGAAAGGAAGATAAATGTCACATTGTCCATATTGTGGTAAAAAAATTGCTATGAGTAAAGCTTTTTGTTCACGAAGCTGTAAAGAGAATTATTTTCAACTAATAGCAATTCAAGTACCTAGACCATTTCTAAAAAGAATATATATTTTTTGTACGCCTGAACAAAGAGATGCAGAGATTGAAAACTTTGCGAATAGACATGGTTGGAGAATTGATTTATTACAAAAGAAGATTGATGAATTAGCAGTAGAGTATGGATATATCGAATCAAAAAACTGATTTAGAAGATTTTTCAAATGGAGTATTAGAAAAATCTATTATTTTATATTTAGAAGATGATGAAGTAATTAGAAAAGAAACAACTTCTATTTTTGAAAAATTTTTTAAAAAAGTTATTACTGCAAAAGATGGTGAAGAAGGATTTCAGCTTTATACTGAAAATAAAGATGAAATAGATATTATTTTAACTGACATAAATATGCCAAATATGAATGGCATAGATTTTATGACAGAAGTTAGAAAAATTGATTTTGAAATTCCTCTATTGATTGTAACTGCATTTAATGATATTGATCAAATAATCAAAGCTATAAAACTAAAAGTAAGTGACTATATCGTCAAACCTATGCAAATGAAAACCACTTTGAAGGTTTTAAATAAAATACTTTTAGTAAACTATAATCAAAAATTAATTAATAAACAGCAAGGTGAGCTTAAAATCTATAAAGAGATTTTAGATCAAGAAAACCTAATTAGTGAAACAGATTTAAATGGTATTATTATTTATGTAAATAATATTTTTTGTGAGGTTTCTGGATATTCAAAAGAAGAGTTATTAGGGAAAAATCATAATATAATAAGACATCCTGATGTATCTCCTAAAATATATGAAAACTTGTGGAATACTATCCAAAATAAAAAAGTTTGGAGAGGTAAAATCAAAAATAAAGCAAAAGATGGTACAGCTTATTATGTACAATCTACTATATTTCCTATTTTAGATGAAAATGATGAAATAAAAAAATATGTTGCTTATAGATATTTAATTACAGAACAAGAAGAAGAAAAACATAAATTAAAAAAATATATTATGCATCAAAAAAGTGCACAAATTAAACATGAAAAAGATTTACAAGATCAATTTGATGAAGCTTTACACTATGCAAAAATGCAAAAAGATGAACAAATTGCTAAGTTTATTCATGAATTAAATGAACAAATAAAACTATTAAGAAGTAAAAATAGTGATGAAAAAGGTAGAGTTTTATCGTTAGAGAAAAAATTAAAAGAATCTATGGATAAAAGTGAAGAGATGCAAAAAGCTTATCAATCAAGAATTGAAAAACTTCATGAAGCTACAACTATATCTGTAGAACAATACCACAAATTTAAAAAGAAAAATGAAATCATAACTGAAAAGTTAGCTAAATCACAAGAATCTATTGTTACTATGCAAGGTTATGTTGATGAATATAGACAAAAAATAAAAGATTTAGAGGATGTAATTGCAGCATTTGAAGCTAAACATGGTCCTTTATCTAAAAACTAATTTTTTCTTTTTATATAGATAAATGTAAATACACTAATCAATGCTAAAATAGATGATAAAAGCATACCTTGTGTCAACCATCCACCATATATAAACCCTAACTGAATATCTGGTTGTCTAAAAAATTCGGCAATAATTCTAGCTATAGAATATAAAATTCCATACATAATTGCTAACTGTCCATTAAACTGTTTTCTTTTTCTATATATAAATAAAATTATAAAAACAATTATACCTTCTAAGAAACCTTCATAAAGTTGAGATGGATGTCTTAATATACCATTTACATAAATACCCCAAGGAAGGTCTGTAACACGTCCAACTAATTCTTGATTAAAAAAGTTTCCTAATCTTCCAAATATGTATCCTGCCGAAATTCCTAAAACAGATATATCAGCTAAAAACCAAAATGAAACTTTATATTTTTTACAAAAAAGCAGGGATGCTATTAAAAAACCAATAAATGCACCATGATAGCTCATACCAGAGATTCCTGTATATACTCCATTTACGTATGGATTAAAAATTTGCCAAGGATGTGTTAAATAATATAATGTATTAGTATCATAAAATAAAATATAACCTAATCTTGCACCTAAAATTACACCAATCTCTACCCACCAAATATAAGAATCAAACATCTGATTTGTTATTGGAAGTTTATCATGTTTTATAAACCATTTTGCAACAAAAATTGCGGAAAGTAGGGCAAGTGCATACATGATTCCATACCAGTGTACTGCTATGGAACCCAAATGGAAAGCTATAGGGTCAAAATGAGAATAGATATTTTGCCAAAATTCCATTTTTTTAGTCTAATGCTTCTGCTATAAGTTCAATTGGATTTTTGAAAACAACATCAACATCTGCTTGATATAATGAGTTTGTTATTTGCATTCTACAGGCACTACATTCAGCACTTACAATTTTTGCATTTGTATCTTTTATCATTGCAGCTTTTGGAGCTCCTGCCGCTTTTGAAAACTCATATTTTTCAGTTTGCATTGTAACCCCACCAAATCCACAACATCTATTTGAATCACTCATCTCTTTTAATACATAATTTTGTGATAAAAGGTTTCTTGGCTCTTGCCATACACCTTGCATTTTTTTTGCATGACATGGATCATGATAAGTAACTAAATCATCAAATTTTTTATTTGATTGAGCTAATAGTTGTTTTAATTGAGTATTATTTTCAAGCCATTTTGTAGCCATGAATACTTTTTTTGATATTTTAGAAGCTCTTTCTTTCCATTGAGGTTGATTGTGTAAATAATGCTCCCAATCTTGATTTATCATTGCACTACAAGTAGCTTCTGGAATAATAATAGCATCAACATCATCAATCCATTTTTCAAAATATTCAATATTTTTCTTTACTAAATAATCAACTGTATCAAAAGCACCTGTAAAATATGCAGGAGCACCACAACAAAGTTGTTTTTTAGGAATCATTATATCAAGCTCTAGCTTTTTTAATATTTTTATTAATGAATCACCAGTCTTTGTATATGTATAGTTACTCATGCATCCAATAAAAATAGCAACTTTATTCTTTTTATTCTCTTCTTCTTTATGGTGTTTAGCGAAAATATTTTCAGGGTACTTATTTAAAAAACTTCTACTATCTGCATATGGTAGGGTTCTATCTTTTTTTACTATTGGTAATGAAAATCTCGGAAGAGCTGATTGTTTTTTATTGTCAAGTTTTAAAGCACAAGTTTGAAACATCCAACCAAGTTTTGATAATAAATCCATCGTTTTTCTATGTCTAAGTAAGTAAAAGAACAATCTTTTATACCATGCAATACCATATTTTTGTGCAATATCACTTCTTACTTGTTCTATAATCATATCTGTTGGTAAGTCATTTGGGCAAACTTCAACGCAATTTGTACATAAAAAACATGATTCAAATATATTTTTTGCATTTTCATCGAGTTCTAGTTCATCTCTTTTATAAGCTCCTAAAAGGTCTATAAAACCTCTAGGACTTGTAGTTTCATCTTGATTTATATTAAATATTGTACAAACAGGTTTACATTTACCACACTTTACACAATCATCGCTAATGTCTGTATAATTAAATTTATCTAATATATTCATTATATTGTTTTACTAAACCTTCTTTTATTTTCTGGAACTTTTCTTAAGTATGCATCAAAAGGCATACAAATATTTCTAATCAACATTGTTCCTGTCTGTGATACTTGAATTTTATCATCATTTATTGAAACTAAATCTGCTTCAATAAATTCAGTTAAGTCATTTAAGGAATCATTAAAATATTCTCTAAAATCAATATTGAATTTCTCTTCAACTCTTTTGATATTTAGACTAAAGTTACTCATCAACTCCATAATTACATATTGTCTTAAGATATCATCTTCACTTAATTTATAACCTTTAAATACAGGTAAACTACCTTCATCTAGACTATTTTCATATTGTTTTAAATCTTTAAAGTTTTGAGCATAATAATCAACACCATTTCCAATAGATGTAACTCCAATACCAATTAAATCTGCTCCACCTTTAGTTGTGTATCCTTGAAAGTTTCTATGAAGTTCACCTTTTTCTATTGCTTTAAATAGTTCATCTTCTGGTTTTGCAAAATGATCCATCCCAACCATTTTATAACCATTTGTAGTGAAAAAATCGATAGTATCTTTTAGTATTTCAAGTTTTTCTGTTGGTGGTGCAAAAGTTGATTCATCAAATTTTCTCATTGTTTTCATAAGCCAAGGTACATGGGCATAATTAAAAACAGCTAATCTATCTGGATTTAGTTTAATAATTTGCTCGATAGTTTCATGGAAACTCTTTTTTGTTTGATAAGGTAAACCATAAATTAAATCTATATTTATAGATTTAATACCAGCTTCTCTTGCAATATTCATAACATTTTGAGTTGTTTCATATGGTTGTATTCTATGAATAGTTTTTTGAACCTCTTCATTTAAATCTTGCACCCCAAAACTAAGTCTATTACATCCTCCAGCTTTAAGTACATCCATATGTTCTTTTGTAAAATATCGTGGATCCACTTCACATGAAATTTCTGCATCTTCACTAAAGTTTGGAAAAGTTGTTTTAATCATTGAAATAACATCTTGTAATTGCTGTGCACTAAAATATGTTGGAGTTCCCCCTCCGAAATGCATTTGTGTTACAGTTCTTGATGTATCAAGATGTTTTTTTAAAATATTTAACTCTTTTTGTAAGTATTCTAAATATTTTACTTTTTTATCCTCTTTTGAGGTAAAAATTACATTACATCCACAAAAATAACAGGCACTTCTACAAAAAGGTAGATGTATATATAAAGATAGATTTCTATTGCTATCTTGTGTTTGATAAAAGTGTATTAAATCCTCTTGTGTAAAATCTTCCGTAAACTCAGGTGCAGTAGGATATGATGTATATCTTGGACCTGGTTTTGAGTATTTCTCAAATTTTTTAAAATCGATCATTTAGTAAACTACTTTTTATTAATTCTATTTAACCAAACCATTACACCTTTTTGTGCATGTAGTCTGTTCTCTGCTTCTTCAAATACTAAGCTTTGTTCCCCTTCAATAACCTCTTCACTAACCTCATATCCTCTATAGGCTGGAAGACAGTGTAAGAAGATTGCATTTGAAGCACCTAGTTTCATCATATCTTCATCTACAATATATCCATCAAAATCTTTAACTCTCTTCTCTTTTTCATCCTCTTGTCCCATAGAAACCCAAGTATCTGTTGTTATAACAGTTGCATCTTTACAAGCCTCTTTTGGATCATTTCCAATAATAATTTTAGCACCAGAAGTTTGAGCAAAGTTTATTGCATCATTTAAAATTTCTTGATTTACTTCATAACCTTTTGGTGTAGCTATTCTAAGTTCAAAACCAAGTTTTGAAGCTAACATTAGCCAAGAATGAGCAAGATTATTTCCATCACCAACATAAGCTACAACTAAATCTTTATCAAGACCAGCTTCTTGAATAGTCATATAATCTGCCATTAGTTGTACAGGATGGTATTCATTTGTAAGACCATTTATAACTGGTACTTTTGAATATTTTGCAAACTCTTCAATTTTGCTTTGTTCAAAAGTTCTAATCATAACCATATCTACCATTCTTGATATTACTCTACTTGTGTCTGACATTGGTTCACCACGACCCAATTGAATATCATTTGATGATAAAAATAGTCCAACTCCACCTAGTTGGTAAATACCTGTTTCAAAACTAACTCTGGTTCTTGTACTACTTTTTTCAAAAATCATACCAAGAGTATGTCTAGGCATATAATCTTTATAAACTCTGTTTTTAGTCTCTAATTTTATTTTATGAGCTAATTCCAATATTTCTAATATTTCATCTTTTGAATAATCTCTAAGTGTTAAAAAGTGTCTCATGATTTAACCTTTATGTTTAAAAAAGATTAGATTATAGCTACTGTTGCCTTAAATAAAATTATAAAATTAGATTTTATTAAAATCTAATAAGATATCTTGATTTTCAAAAATTTTATAATGAATATTATATTTATCTAAAAATTTTGTTATTTTTTCAATCTCTTTATTAAGTTCTTCTTGATGGCAATTATTGTTGTTTTTAAAGATATTGTTTTCTTTATCCCAAAGATAACAATTTGAACTGTTAAAATGTTTTTTTATTTTATTGTATAGTCTTTCTTTTGGATTTAAAGGTAGTTCTATTCTAAATTCAGCACCTTTGTACACTATGTCATTATATGTATATTCTTGATTTTCCACATAAATTTTTCCAAGTAGATGTTTTGTGATAATTTCAGAACACATATATAATCCAATTCCTGTGCCAATAGATTGGTGTTTTGTAGTAAAATAAGGTTCGAAAATTTTATTAATGATGTTTTCAGGAATACCACCCGCATTATCTTTTATCTTAATAATAACTTTTCTTCTACTTTTATATATATCAATAAATATATATTTTTTATAATCTTTTTCTTGTTTTTGGAATACATCATTTGAATTATTTATTATGTTTAGAAAAATTTGATTTAGTTCATTTTCTAATCCAACAAGTTCAATATCTTCTATATTTTCAATAAATTCTATATTATTATTTTCATCACTAGAAAAAAGTGCTTTAATTCTTGAATAGATAACTTTTAGATTTAATAAAACTAATTCATTTGAAGAGCTAAAAAAGTCTCTAAAATTATCTAAAGTTTTAGAAAGATATTCTGTATTATTAACAATTAAATTCATGCTTTTTTCAAACTCATTTTCGTCTAAAAGGTCAAACTCTTTTTGTAGTTGTAGTCCACTTGCTGCAGTGGAGATAATAGACAGTGGTTGTCTCCATTGATGAGATATATTTTCAATCATCTCTCCAATAGCTGCCATTTTAGATTGGTGTGCTAAAATAGAATCTTTTTCTTTATTTTTGTTAATAGCTTTTTCTATTCTGTGTTCTAGTTTATCTTTTAATTTTTCTATTATTTTTTTATCTGTAATATTTCTTCTAATTGCAGTGTAACCAATAAGTTTATTATCTATATCATAATCTGGATGAATAATTAAATCAAACCATACTTCATTGCCATCTTTTGTTTTATTTTTTAGAGCAGTTTGAAAAACCTTTCCTTTTTTTATTGTTTCCCACATTTGTTTAAAAATTTGTGGATCAGTATCAGGATGTCTAACTAAATTATGATTTTTTCCTATTAATTCATCTCTTGAATATCCCACACTCTCACAAAAGTTTTTTGTAACATAAGTGATGATTCCATATGGATCTGTTTTTGATATGGAAATATATTTATCTATTGTTTCTAAAGAGGAATCTAATCTTTTAGATTTATCCAATAATAGATCTTTTAATTTTGTTTGATAAGTTTTATTTTTTTCTCTATATTTTATAAACAATTCTTCGATTGTTTTAGAAAAAACAATTAAAAGAATTAAAATTATTACCATTACAATAGATACTGTTAAAAATATTTTATTTTTAGTTTCTTCATAAATTTGTTGCAGTGTAGTGTGTCTTTGTTTTATATTTTCATTTATAGAATCTGGATCAAATCCAGAACCTATTGCCCATTGCCAATCTTCAAATCCTTTTATATAGGAGATTTTTCTTGAGCTTTCTTTTTGTGCTGTATCTTTTATAGAGATATATTCAGTAAAACCATCTCCTTTTTTAGCAATATTAATTATATTTTTTATTAGAAATGTTCCATTACCATCTTGTAAATTAAAATAGTTTTGATTAACTAATGAAGGTTTTATATGACTTAAAAATGTTCCAGTATAATCTACAATAAATACATAACCTTTTTTATCATATTTGATTTGAGATATTCTTTTTATGACATTTGTTTTTACCACATCTTCAAAATCTATTAAATATTCGCCTGTACCAATTAACCAATTAAATGGTTCAAATTTTTTTACAAAACCAAATTTTTTGAACTCTTTTTGTAAATCATCAGGTTTATTCCAATGCCAAGTATCAAAACCTTCATTTTGATTTTTAACAATACTAATTAGACTTTGAATAACTTTTTTACCTCTTAAATCTTCATAATCATATAGGTTTTTACCTACAAAATTCTTATTTGTTGGATGCATTATATTTGTACCATCCAAGTTATATATAAAAAAGTAGCCTCTACCATCATTGAAGCGGATGTTTATTAAAGCATCTTTTATTAGTTTTATAATCTCTTCTGAATTTTTATCTTTATTATGAGTATATATACTTTGAGCTATTTCATATGCTTCATAAACTCTCTTTTTTAAGTCACTTTTTAAATTAGTTATAGTTTGATTTTTTTCATAATTTATCAAATCATATACAGCATGAACTTCTCTTTTTACATTTTCTTTTTGAGAATCAAGAAACTCTTTTTTTAATCTTTGTTCTTCTGTTTTAAAGTAGTTGTCATTATATATGTTATTATAAGTGAAAAAACTAATACTACAATAATAGGAATTACCCTAATTGATGTAATAATCTTTTTTTCAAACTTATTTAACATATTTCCCCTTTTGTTTAATTAGATGTTTTAGTTATTATTTAATAATTCGCAAACCTCTTTTGCATGATAAGTGATAATTAAATTTGCACCAGCTCTTTTAAAACCTATTAAAGTTTCCAACATAACTCTTTCATAATCAATCAACCCAGCAGCACCTGCATGTTTTAACATAGCATATTCACCACTTACATTATAAGCACAAATTGGAAGATTTGTGTTGTTTCTGATATCTCTAATAACATCCATAAATGCAAGTGCAGGTTTTACCATAAGTATATCAGCACCTTGTCTTTCATCTTCTAAAGACTCTTCTAATGCTTCAAGTCTATTTGCTGGATTCATTTGATAACTTCTTCTATCTCCAAAACTTGGAGTTGATTCTGCAACATCTCTAAATGGACCGTAATAAGCACTTGCAAACTTAGTTGAATATGCCATAATTGGTAAATCTTTAAAACCATTTTCATCTAAAGCAGTTCTTAAACACTCTATTATACCATCCATCATACCAGATGGGGCAATCATATCAGCACCTGCACGTGCGTGAACTAAAGCTTGTTGTGCTGAAATCTCTAATGTTTTATCGTTATCAACAGTTTGCGTTTTTGGATCAAGTATACCACAATGTCCATGGTCTGTATATTCACAAAAACATAAATCTGTTACAATAAACATATCTGAAAATTTTTCTTTTATAGCTTTAATTGTTCTTGCTATAATACTTTCATCACATAAACATTCACTACCAACAGAATCTTTTACATCAGGAATTGCAAATAAAATAATTGAATTTAAACCAATAGTTCTGATATATTCACACTCTTTTAGTATTTCATCGATACTCATTTGAAATACACCTGGCATAGAATCAATCTCTTTTTTGTAGTTTTCACCCTCTCTTACAAATAGTGGATAGATAAAATCATCTTTAGAAAGAGTAGTCTCTTGTACTAGATTTCTTAATGTAGGATTAATTCTTAATCTTCTAAATCTTTTAAACATATTATTTACCTTTGTTAGATATAATCAGCTCCATTTTAGCAATTAAAGGTTTAAAAGGATATGAATATAGAAAAGTCAAACATTGCTAATCTACCAACAAAATACGGTAAATTTAAAATTAGAGCATACAAATTAAATAACCAAGAACACCTAGCTATTATGAGTGAAAATTTTGAAAATATTGAAATACCATATGTAAGAATTCACTCAGAATGTTTAACAGGTGACACTTTAGGTAGTTTAAAATGTGACTGCCAAAATCAATTAGATTTAGCATTAAAATTTATAGCACGTGAAGGTGGTTTAGTAATTTATCACAGACAAGAGGGAAGAAATATAGGTTTGTTAAATAAAGTTAATGCATATGCACTTCAAGACCAAGGAAGAAATACAATTGAAGCAAATTTAGAGCTTGGTTTTGGTGAAGATGATAGGGATTATTCTGTAGTTGAAGAGATTTTTAAAGACTTAGGATTAAAACAGATTAAACTTATCACGAATAACCCAAAAAAAATTAAATATGTAGAATCTTTAGGAATTGATATCGTTGAGAGAATTCCAGCAATAACAAAATCAAATAAATATAATGAAAACTATATAAATACAAAAAAAGATCAAATGGGGCATATGTTTTAATAATGTTAGATTTGTTAAAAGATATTAAATTGGATTTAGAATTTGAACATAGATGTGAAGTCTTTACTCAATTATTACAAAAATGGGGTAAAGTACACAATCTAAGTGCACAACTTTCACAAGAAGAAATAAATGAAAATATTTTAGATTCAGTTTACCCTTTAAAATTCATTGAAGAGTTTGAAAGCTTTGCAGATATTGGTACTGGAGCAGGTTATCCTGGACTTATTATTGCAATGGCAAGAGCTGATGTAAAATGTTATTTAATAGAACCAAGAATTAAAAGGGTTGCTTTTTTAAATTTCGTTAAAAATAGTTTAGGATTGAAAAACATTGAAGTTATCTCTAAAAGAGTAGAAGATGTCGAAAATATAAAAGTTGATTTAGTTACTTCAAGAGCTGTTACAAAAACTAAACTACTTTTGGATATTACAAAAAATATTTCTACATCAAAAACTTCTTATCTTTTTTATAAAGGAAGTTTACTTGAAAATGAGATTCAAGAGGCAAAAATAAATGACACAGAAATTTTTACTAGAAAAGATAGAAATTATCTGTATCTAAAAGGTTAATAATGGTTTTAAAAGTTATAGCAATACTTGCAGTTCTATTTTTAATATATATTGTTTTATTTAAAAAAGATAGAGAAAAAGAAGTAACAAAAAAAGAGGATGAAAAAATTGAAGATATTATGGTAGAGTGTCCTACTTGTGGTACATATGTATCAAAAAAAGAGGGTATCTTAAGTAATGGTAAATTTTATTGTTCAAAAGAATGTTTAAACTCATAAAAAGGATATTCAATGATTATTCTAGGTGATAAATTAGTTCCATATGAAGATTTTTGTTTCATCAATCATATTAATGATATAGTTAATACAAAACCAAATTCTACTTTATTATTTAAATATGATGAAGAGCTATTAAAGTATTGTTATGATAATAGTTTGAATTATGCTGTTATCGTTGATTCAATCAAAAATGCAATTTATTCTAATTCATTGGGTTCTAAATATATTATTTCTCTAAAAGAACTATCAAAACAGATTCAAATTATAGCTGATACTTATATGTTTGATTCAAAAAACATTGCAATTATAGATAGCAATGATGAGTTTGAATCAATAGCAAAAGCTGAAATTGATGGTGTTATTTACACTTCTTTATTAAACTAATATAAGTAAAACTTAAAATAAATATAAACTTAAATAAAAAACTAATAAATAATTAACAGTCTTTTTTTATAATTTCTCCTTATATTAAAATAAGGAGGCTTCATGGATATAATAGGACAATTTCCATTGTTTTATTTTCCAGAATATGGAAGTGCTTGGATGATGGGTGTTACTGGAACAATTCACATCTTAGCTTCTCATACTTCTGTTGGTGCTGCAATGCTTTTTGCATTTTTAGCTTACAAAGCGTATAAAGAGAATCGAACTGACCTTTATCCATATATGAAAAAATATGGTATGTTTTTATTGATTTTTTCATATGTAATAGGTTCTATAACAGGACCTGGAATCTGGTATACTGCAACTGCAGCAAGCCCACGGGGTATTAGTGCACTGATACATAATTTTGTTTGGGTATGGGCTACAGAATGGGTATTTTTTGTTTATGAAGTAATTGGGGTCTTTGTACTTGTTTATTTCATTGATAAAATCGATAAAAAGACCCACCTAAAATTGACCTACACATTTGCTTTAGCTTCTGTTGGTACTTTAGCACTTATTATTGGAATCATAAGTTTTATGATGTGGCCTGGTACTGATGCTTATTATCAAACAGGAAGTGCTAGTGATGCTTTCTTTGGAATAAACACTTTTCCTCATATGTTTTTAAGAATAGGTTTTATGATTATGATGTCTGGGGTTATTGGTTTAGTTATCTCTAGTGCAATGAAAAAAGAAAATGCAGAGTTATCTAGTGAACTTACTAAAAAAATGGGATATATTAGTATGTTTGGTGGATTTATTACTTTATTTTTCTTTATGTGGTATATGGGAACACTTCCGGATAATGCACATGCAGTATTTAATATTACAAAAGGTGCTGTAATTCAAAATAGGATTATTATCACTATAGTTTTTACTTTATATTTCTTATTGGCAATTATAAAACCAAGAATGATAACTACACCACTTGCTTCTATTATGATATTAGTTGTTTTATTAGCAGGATTATGGCCAGGTGAAAAACTAAGAGAATCTATGAGAAAACCTTATGTTGCTGGACAATATATCTATTCAAATCAAATTATTAGTAGAGATGTAGAAGGGAAAGGGATAAAAAGCGAGTTACCGATAATAGCACAAAAAGGTCTTTTACAAGTTAATCCATTTATCCCAAATAATTTAAAAGTTATAACTGAAGAAAATAAATTGGAAGTGGGAAAACTTTTAACAAAAATGTCATGTTCAAATTGTCACTCTTTAGAAAAAACTGGAAAATTCAGACCTTTAAAAGATAGATTAACAGGTATGGATAAAGAGGGTGTTTTAGCAATACTTCATCTAATAGGTGATGGTGGTATGCCATATATGCCTACATTAAAATTACCAGAACATGAATATGATGCAATTGCTGAATATATTGCATCGCTAAAATATTAAGGAGAATTTATGGATGCATCAGTATTATTGGCATTAAGAGACCCTGCGGGGATTCCATTTTATCCTATTGTTTTTCAAGGATTATATATATTAACTTGGGCACTACATGCTGCTTTTGTTCTTTTAGCATTGGGTTCTATGGGATTGTCATTGTATGGAACACTTAGACAAAATAGTGATTCAAATTGGAAGATTTTAACACCACATTTGATTCAAACAGGAAAAATTAGTATATCTATTTTAATTGTATTAGGTGTTGCACCATTATTATTTACGCAAGTTATATATGATCCAAATTGGTATGTTGCAAATACTTTATCTGGTATGTGGGTGTTTATATTTATTTATACTTTGATTGTAGGTTACATCATGTATTATTGGTATTATTATGCAAATAAAGCAAAAGATGGTGGTGGAAAACTTGTTGGAATTATCTCTTTTGCAGTTTTAGTTTTTGCTGGTATTTTAATGCATAATTTTGCAGTAACTTCAATTATGCCAAATGATTGGATGAATATGTATGCTCCAAATGGTGTGGTTGATACTTCTGGCTGGACATTTAATGTTGACTTGATAAGATTAATATTTATGGTTAGTTTAGCAATTCCAGTTGTTGGAATTTTTCTACAAAATTATGCTAGATTTTTAAGTACAAGAGATGATTTTGAAAAAAGTTTTGTTGAGTATTGTAATAGTTTAGGTACAAAATTAGGAAGTATAGGTTTAATAATAAGTGCTATTGCATTTGTATTATGGATGATGCAAATTGGATATTTGATTCATCCATTAAGTATCGCAATTGTTATTGGTGTAGTTGTTTTACTTGGATTAATTAATTTAAATAACAACAGTTACATTACAACTATCTTTTTAGTTGTAGTGGCACTTTTAATATCAGCTATGAGAGAGATAATCAGGTTTGATATTATGATTGATTTGGGGTATAATATTTATGATTATCCTGTTAATTTAGAGATACCTTCAATTACTATGTTTTTACTAACATTTTTAATCATGGGTGGTGTAGGTGTTGCATATTTACTTACAATGGCATGGAAAGTTGGTAAAAATAAAGGAGTTTTTGATGGGACAAAGGATGTATGGGTAAATAAATTAGGTAGTTATACTCTCTCTATAATGGTAGCTTGGTTAGTTATCTATTTTGGATGGGGTATGATAATTTTATTTAACAATATACTATAAATAGTATTTTATAACAAAGAGTATATTGCTCTTTGTTATATTCATGTTTTAATTGGAGTCAAAATGACTGGTACAAAAATATTATTTTTAGAGGATGATAAACTTTATCAAGAGAGTATTAAAGATTTTTTAGAGGAAAAAAATTTTATAGTTGAAACATGCAATGATGGACAAGAATTTTTAAATAAGATATATGAAGATATTTATGATTTATATATTATTGATTTAAATGTTCCTAAAATAAATGGTTTAGAGATTATGAAAATGTTGGAGGAATATAATGATCCAACAATGAAATTAGTACTTACTTCTATTTCAAATACACTTAGAAAATCTTTTAAAAGTGGCTGTGATGACTTTTTAAATAAAAATACTGATATTGATGAGTTGTTATTAAGAGTCAAAATGTTAATAAAAAGAGCCTATCACTCTCACAACGAACGAATAAAAATTGCAAATAATATATGCTATGATTTATTTAATAAAAAAATCTACAAAGATGAAAAAAATATTGATTTGGAGATTAAATCACTTTTTATATTAGATTATTTAATCAAAAGAAGAGGGGAGTTTGTTTCAAATTTAGAATTAGAAAAAAACAGTTACCCTTGTAATAGTAAATCAAAGTCAAATGTAATCAGATATCACATATGGAATCTTAGAAATAGACTTGGAAAAGATTTAATTGAATCTAAAAAAAGTATAGGATATAGATTAAAGCCACTATGTTCATAGTGGCTTTAGTTTTGCCAGATTAATTTAGTAGGACGAGATTTAATCTAAGCTGTTGTTTGGTTCATTGAAATTATAAGCCCTATGTGTTAATCATTTATTAGTTATTTAAAATTATTTAAATTTTTATCTATTTTTTTACTCCCAAAATAAAATTACCAAAAAATAAGCAACTTTTCGATAATATATCTGCCTTTACTAATAACATACTTTAGGATAAATGTGAAAGAAATTTTAGACATTATTGTATTAGTTCTTTTTGTTTTCATGGTTTTTATGTTTATAAAAGGCTTTAATAAACAACAAATTGAAAAACACAAAGATAAATTAAATGATATAGAAACAAATAATAAAAGAAGTCGTGATAAGGAAAATGTAGATGAGTAAACCGTTATTAATTGAAGTTGGTGTAGAAGAGTTACCAGCAATTCCATTTTTAAAAGAGTTGCCAAATATAGAAAAAAAGTGGATTGATATTTTAGAAAAAAACAAACTTATATGTGATTTTGATTTTTATTATACACCAAGAAGATTAGTATTTTGGCATAGAGAGTTTCCATTGTCTCAAGAAGACTCTATAGAAGAGTTGTATGGAGCTCCAGTTAGTATTGCGTTTAAAGATGGTCAACCTACAGGTGCAGCTTTAGGTTTTGCAAAAAAATGTGCAGTTGAAGTATCTCAACTAGAGAAAAAAGATACACCAAAAGGTGAAGTTCTTTATTTTAAAAAAGAGTTAAAAGGTCAACAAAGTAAAGATTTATTAAATGAGATGGTAAATGAATTTATTTTATCATTAAATTTTGGAAAATCAATGAGATGGGCAAGTAGAACAGATAGTTTTATTAGACCTATTAGATCTTTATCAATTATTTTAGGTGAGCAATCAGTAGAGGCTGAGTTATTTGGAGTTAAATCATCTAATTTTTCATTTGCTCATAGAATGGTTAGTTATGAACCATTTACATATGAATTCGCAGGTGACTATTTTGAAAAACTAAAAAATAATGGTGTTGTTTTATATCCAGATGAAAGAAAAAATATCATTTTAGAACAGATGAAAAACATTGAATCTTCAAATGGTGTTAAAATTGAGATTGATGAAGAATTATTAGAAGAGGTTGTAGCTATTACTGAGTATCCAACTGCATTAATTGGAAAGTTTGATGAAGAGTTTTTAGAATTACCAGAAGAGGTAATTGTTACGTCAATGAAAGAACATCAAAGATATTTTGCAGTTTATAAAGATGATAAACTTACAAATAATTTTATAGTTGTTTCAAATGCAAAAACAGAAGATTTTTCAAAAATAATTTCAGGAAATGAAAAAGTACTTAGACCAAGACTTGCTGATGCAATGTTTTTTTATAAAAATGATATTAAAAATGGTTTATCAAATGAGGGACTTAAAAAGCTTGTATTTGTTGAAGGTTTAGGTTCTATGTTTGACAAATGTGAAAGAGAAGCAAAAATTGCATCATTTTTAGCTGATTGTTTTGATGTAAAAGAAAAAGAGTTGCTAAATAAATCTGTTATGCTAAGTAAAGCTGATTTAATGTCTGAGATGGTATATGAATTTACAGAATTACAAGGACTTATGGGATATTACTATGCAAAAATTGCAGGTGAAGATAGTAAAATGTATATGGCATTAAAAGAGCAATATTTACCAGATGGAGAAGATTCTGATTTACCTTCAAGTATATTCTCATCAATAGTTGCTTTATCTTATAAAATTGATAATCTTATGGCACTATTTAGTGTTGGAAAAATCCCTAGTGGTTCAAAAGATCCATTTGGATTAAGACGTGCAGCTGCAGGTATTGTTAAAATATCTATTGAGCATAAACTTCCTGTTGATTTATCAAAAATTATTGATAGTTTAATAGAAAACTATAAAGGTTTAGATAAATCATCTTTAATTGAGTTTTTCAATGAGAGATTATTTAAAATATTTGATGTAAATCCTACAGTTTTAAAAGCAGTTCTTGGAAGTGGTGAGAGTGATATTTATCAAATTTCACAAAAACTTTGTGCTTTAAACCCAATAGTATTAAGTGATAATTTCAAAGAATATTCAGCTACATTTAAAAGGGTAGCAAATATCATTAAAGATATAAATACAGATGAAAATTTAAGTGTAGATGAATCATTATTTGAAAATGATGAAGAGAAAAACTTATACATTTCTTACCAAAATGTTACTAATAAATCATATAATTCATATGAAGAGGAATTGGATGCATTGTTTGCTTTAAAACCTCAGTTAGATCAATTTTTTGATAATGTATTTGTTAATCATGAAGATGATAAAATTAAAACTAACAGAAAAAATTTGATTGGATTAGTTTATCAAGCATTTAAAAATATAGCAGATATAAAAGAAATCACAATATAAAAGGATAATTTTATGAAAAAAATCACTATTTTATTTATAATTTCACTTTTTGTTTTTTCAGGTTGTGCAACTTGGAAAGGTGTAAAAAAAGACTCATCTGATGCATGGGATGCAACAAAAGATGGGGCTTCAAAAGCATACGATTCTACAAAAAAAGCTATTCATAAGGCTACGGAATAATTGAGTTATGAAATTTAACTCTAAATACAGTGTTGTAATTGTAATTTTACTACTTTTAGTAGTATTATCTACAGTTACAACAACAATAAACTTTCTTGTATCAAAAAATTCAACTCAAGAACAATTAAAAAAACAAGCATTACCTTTATCCTTAGATAATGTTTATACTGAAATCCAAAAACATATAATTCAACCATATTTAGTATCTTCTATGATGGCAAATGATACCTTTGTTCAAGATTGGATATTAACCAATGAACAAGATAGCAATAAAATTAAACAATATCTTAGTACTATAAAAAATAAATATGAGATGTTTACAACTTTTTTAGTCTCTGAGAATACAAAGTCATATTATACACAAGATGGATTTATTGAAAAACTTGATGTAAATAATGAGAATAATAAATGGTATTTTAGATTTAAAAATAGTGAAACTAAAGATGAAATTAATTTAGATTATAATTCAAAACTTACTGATGGTTTAATTATGTTTATTAATTATAAAATTTTTGATAGAGAATATAAATATTTAGGTGCTACGGGAGTTGGGATAAAGATATCTTATATAGATGACTTATTAGAGATGTTTAAACAAAAGTATATGTTTAATGTCTACTTTTTTAATAAATCGGGAAAAACTGTATTAGCCCAAAGAGATAAAAATAAAATAGAAAATATATCTCAAGTAGAGCATTTTTTAGAAAATAAAGATAAGATTCTTTCAAAATATTCAAATTTTTTTGAAGTAGAAAAAGGTAATGAAACATATTTATTAAATACAAAATATATTTCTGAGTTAGACTTATATTTACTTGTTGAAGCTAAACTAAGTGATTTTACCAATAAAGCTAGAAGTTTATATTATATAAATCTTTTAATATCAGTTTTTATTGCACTAATCATTACTTTTATTATTACATTTATCATAAAAAAATATAATAAACAATTAGAATATTTAGCAGAATATGATCAATTAACAAATATAAATAATAGAAGAGCATTTATTCAAAAAATAAATTTTATGTTTTTATTAAATAGAAGGAATAATCATAAAATATGTATAGCTTTTATCGACATAGATAATTTTAAAAATATCAATGACAAATATGGACATACTATTGGAGATAAAGTATTAATAATAGTTAGTTCAATTATGAAAAATTCAATTAGAAGTAGTGATTTAATAGCTAGATGGGGTGGAGAGGAATTTATTATTGCATTAATCAATAGTGACATAGAAGATTCAAAAAAGATTATAAATAATATAAGAGAAAAATTATTAAATGATTTAGAACTAAAAGCATTATTAGCTGAAGAATTAACAATAAGTACAGGTCTTACAAGTCTAAAAAATGATGAAGGTTTGGACGAAATAATCAATCGAGCAGATAATGGTATGTATAAAGCAAAAAATAGTGGTAAAGATACTATTGTTGTAATATAATTGGTAACTCTATTTTAAATTCTGCACCTTTATATTTTTGACCTTCAAATGTATATTCACAATTTTTAGCTATAATATTACCTTTTAGGCTTTGAATAATTTGTTTTGACATATATAAACCAATTCCTGTACCATCTCTATCACCTTTTGTGGTAAAATATGGATTAAATATATGGTTTATAACCTCTTTGGGTATCCCACCAGCGTTATCTTTTATACTTATGATTAGAGTATCATTTTCTTTAAATACTTTAATTAGTATAAGTTTGTCTTTTAAATCTTTTTTATGAACAAGTTCATCTTTTGCATTTTTAAGAACATTTATCAATATTTGTAGAAGTTCATTTTGTAAACTTTTAATCTCTACATTTTCAATATCTGTAACAATATGTATGTCATGTGCTTTTAGATGAGTATTTATTAGTTTAAATGTTTTTTCAAAAGCTGCTCTAATATTAAAATATTCACTTATTTTATTTGGATTAAAAAAGTTTCTAAAATCATCAATTGTATTTGATAAATTCTTAACTGCCACTTCTATTGCTTCTGTAGCTTCATCTATTTGACTATCATCTATCTCATCTTTTAACTCTTTTTGAAATTTCAACATACCATTTGAAGCACTAATTATACTTAAGGGCTGTTTCCATTGATGGGCAATATTTGCTATCATTTCACCCATTGTTGCCATTTTTGATTGTTGTACTAGTAACTTTTCTTTTTCAATTTTATTTTTAATCTCTTTTTGTATATCATTTTTATATTTTACAAATTTATTTGAGATTATTTTTGAGAGAAAAGAAGATATTATAATAAAAATTATTGTTATAAGTATACTAAGATAAATAATCTCTTTAATTGCATTTTGGGTAGATTTTTCTAATACAGCTTTTCTTTCTTCAATATCTTTATGTAAAGCATCAAGATAAAAACCACTTCCTATCACCCAATCCCAATCTTTAAAGTACATTAAATATGAAATTTTATCAGTAGAGTTTAATTTATTGTTTGGATTAACAGTAGATGAATAACTAAAAAAATCTCCTTTAGGATGATTTTTTGCAAAATCTATAGTATCTTGTGTTACTTTAATATTAAATCTATTTGTACCTATTCGTTCTTTATCAAAAGTTGAAAGGGTATTTCCTTTTGAATCGAATATAAATATGTAGCCATTTTCTCCATATCTAATTTTTTGTATTTCGTTAATCACTTCAGTTTTTAATTCATTATTAAAATCATCAACATATTCTCCTGTACCAATTACTAAATTAAATGGTGCAAAATATTTATAAAAGCTTGTTTTTTTATAAGAATTTTTAAGATCTCCATTTTTATACCAATAATATGAGTCAAAACCTTCACTTTTATTTTTTATAGTTTCAACAATTTTTTGTACAAATTTATATCCTTTTGCATCTTTAAAATCTAAAAAACTTTTTCCTTCAAATTCTTTCATAATAGGTTGTAAAAGTTTAACGCCATTGATATCATCCATAAATATATATCCTCTACCATTGTTGTATCTTATGGCAGATAATGCATTTTTAATAGTTTTAAATACTTGTTTCTTATCAAAGTTTTCATCTTTATTTTTTAATTCTTCATTATAAATATTTGTTGCAATATTATGAGCAAGATAAACTCTTTCTTTTATTTCACTAATTAATCTTTGTTCTGATTGTTCTTTTACACTTTTTATATAGTTATAAACACGAGTAACTTCCTCTTTTACTCTTTCTTTATTTTTATCTAAATATGCAGTTTCTGTAATATAAATCTCTTTATAAAAATCTTTTGAACGTTGATGAAGAAAAAATTGAGTGATTAAAAAAGAAATAATTAGAACTAATAATATAGGTCCAAATTTAATTGAATTTAAAATTAATTTCTCATTATTATATAGTTTCATATAGAATTCTTCTTTTAAATAAAGTCAAATATTTAATCATTTGAAAAATAATAAAATTTTGATGGATATTATATAATTTAAAAGTTTAAGATTGATTTAATTTGAGTGGAGCTGGTGAAGGGAGTCGAACCCCCGACCTGCTGATTACAAATCAGCTGCTCTAGCCAACTGAGCTACACCAGCGCCTAATTAAGAGGACGAAATAATAGTATATTAAATCTTAAAAAATGTTTAAAATAATAAAAACTATAAGAAAAAACTCTAAAATATTTATTAACTTGCTATTAACTTTTTATTGCTATACTAAACACTTTTTAAGGAGTCTATTTATGGTAAATCTATTAAAGGTTGTTTTTTTAGGATTAGTTGCTTTTGGTTTACTTGTATATTTTACTGCTGAAAAGCCTAAGCAAATTATGGCTAATGATAATGTGGTTAATTTGATCAAATTAGAATCATTGCCTGAAACTTATGAATTAGTTGGTAAAAAAGATATTATATCTAGAGAAAATCTATTTAAAAATAATAGTGAAACGTTAATTCTAGTAGGAAATCATGACTCTTTAGCAGTGATAAAAGATTTTCAAAAACTTTTTAATATAAATAAAAATATTGTACTTGTTGCAAATATTTCAAGTGCTCCATGGTTTGTAAAAAAAATGTTTATTCCTTCAAAACTTGAAGAGTTAAATAAAGATTCTAAACTACCAATGATTTATGATTCAGATGGTAACATGGTAAATGCTTTAAATGTTTCAGATAATTCTAAAACGAGATTTTACGCATATTTATTATCAAAAGAGGGATTTATTACAAAGATTTATGAAGGAATTGTTAAACAAGGTGCAATTGATGGTAGTATGAATGATGATGAAAAAAAGAAAGTATTAGAACCATTGGCTAAATTATCAAAATAAGACTAAAATAGTCTTAAATAATAAATTAATATATTCTTGTTATTTTTGATTAAATCAATATATGTAATATTTGTTTTGTAAAACAATTTTAATAAGGAGATTTGATATGACACACGAATTAATGAAATTACCATATGAGTTAGATGCTTTAGAGCCATTAATGTCTAAAGAGACTTTAGAATATCATTATGGAAAACACCACCAAACATATGTAACTAAGTTAAATACACTTATTGAAGGTACAAAATATGAAAACCTTCCTTTAGAAGATATTATTAAAGATGCAAATGGTGGTATTTTTAATAACTCAGCACAAGTTTTTAATCATAATTTTTTCTGGAATAGTTTAACTCCAGGTGGAAGTGAAGTACCTGAAGATTTAGCTGAAACAATTTCTAATCAATTTGGTTCAGTTGAAAAATTTATTGAAAAATTTACAGATACAGCAATCAACCTTTTTGGTTCTGGTTGGGTATGGCTTGTGAAAGATTTAGCAGGAAATTTATCTATTGTAGCAACTTCAAATGCTGCAACACCAATTACTGAAGGTCTAAAACCATTATTAACATGTGATGTTTGGGAACATGCATATTATATAGATACAAGAAATGCAAGACCTAAATATTTAGAAAATTATTGGAAATTAGTAAATTGGGATTTTGTAAAAGAAAATTTAGCTAAATAATAAAAAGGGAACTTATCCCTTTTTATTTAACCATTCAAAAGCTTCTTTTTCATTTTCAAAATATTTTATTTCTCCATCAACAAACCAAGAAGCAATTTTTGTACTAAATTGAATCCAATTTTTTGCATTTAGTATTGCAATTTTTTCAAACTCATTGCCATGTTTTAATCCAATTTTAAAATCATCCCATGCGGCTCTTAATTCCCAGCCTTCAAGTTCACTACAATCAAAAAAAGCTCTGATTTTTGGCTCTTTTACCTCTTTTAATGCTGAATCTAACATAGGGATAATTCTTTCATAATCCTCATGGGTTAATGTTCCTATTGCTTTTAATGTTAAAAAGAACTGGTTATCAATTCTTTGGATACCAATTGTAAGTCCATGTTTATATGTTTGCATAATTCACTCCTTAAAGAAGATTATATAATATAATTTTAATGCAAATTTATTTAAAACTTTATATGGCAATATTAATTGTAACTATTCATTTTTACTTGTTGCAACGTTAAATTTCCCAATTGCGCAAGAAACAAAACTTTTAGCAGTTGTAGTAGCCTTATCAAATCCACTTAGTTCATCAGTTGTCAAAGGATAACCTAAACTTCTCAGTTTAGTTTTTAATTCTTCAACTTTATTATCATCTATATCAAGTGTTATTTGTCTTGGCATTACATCTAAGTTTACTTTTACTTCTCCAAATTCATCTTTTAAAGAATTAATTAGCGTATTTGCACATCCACCACATTTAACATTTAATACCTCTAATGTTTTTTCCATTTAATTATCCTTCTTGTATTATTTAAAAAATTTACTATTTAGGGTCTCAATTAAACCATTAACAGATTTTATTGAATTAGCAAAAAGTTGTTTTTGTTTTTCATTTAGATTTAATTCAATAATTTTTTCAACACCATTGCTACCAAGCATTACAGGAACACCACCAACCACATTTTTATATCCATATTCTCCATCTAACATAACAGCACAAGGATATATTTTCTTCTTATTATGTAAAATTGCTTCAACCATAAGTGTTGTAGCATGTGCAGGTGCATAATAAGCTGATCCAGTTTCAAGGTATTTTACGATTTGTGCTCCACCATTTTTTGTTTTTGTAACTATCTCTTCTATATCTTCATTTGATAATAGTTCATTTAGTGGAACTCCAGCCACTGTAGAATAATTTGGTAGTGGAACCATATCATCACCATGTCCACCCATAACTGATGATTCAATTTGTCCTGCCCCATATCCTAGTTTTTCTAAAATAAAGTGACTCATTCTAGCACTATCTAAAATCCCTGCCATACCAATCACTTTTTCTCTAGGGAAACCAGAAATCTTAAGAGCTGAGTAAACCATAGCATCGAGTGGATTTGATACTATAATTAGTTTTGCTTCAGGTGCATTATTTTTTATATCTTCTAAAACTGTTTGCATTATCTTTGCATTTGTCAAAAGTAAGTCATCTCTTGACATTCCAGGAGTTCTAGGAAGACCAGCAGTAATTACAATAAGGTCACAACCTTTAAAATCCTCTAGTTTTGTTGCAGCTTTTACTATTGTATGTGATTTTACTGCATTTGATGCTTGTGAAATATCTAAAGCCATCGCTTGAACTATGTTCTCTCTTATATCTTTTAAAACAATATATGAACAAATTGCTTTTGAAGCCAATGTATAAGCTAAAGTTGAGCCAACATTTCCAACACCAATAATTCCAACTTTTTTATTGTTCACAATAAACCTTTTAGTTTTTTTGAAATTATATCAAGTTAGCTCTTAGCATAAAAGTAGAATAGGGGTTATTTTTTAAACTATATAAAAAAAGGCAGAGTAAAAATACTCTACCTTTTAAAATCAATTAGGATAAAAGATTATCCAAGAATAGAATTTAATGTTGCAGATGGTCTCATAGCAGCATATGCTTTTTCATCATCTGGTAAATAGTATCCACCAATATCAGCAGGTGTTCCATGTGGAGCAACTAATTCTGCCATAATTTTTTCTTCATTTTCTGTCATTGCTTTTGCAATTGGTTCAAATTCTGCTTTTAGTTCAGCATCATCATTTTGAGCAGCTAATTCTTGTGCCCAATACATTGCTAAATAAAAGTGAGAACCTCTGTTATCTATACCACCTAATTTTCTTGATGGAGATTTGTCATTGTCTAAGAATGTTCCAGTTGCTTTATCTAAAGTTGTAGCTAAAACTTGAGCTTTTGCATTGTTTTGTGTATTTGCTAAGTGTTCAAAAGATGCAGCTAATGCCATAAATTCACCTAATGAATCCCATCTTAAGTAGTTTTCTTCAACAAATTGTTGTACGTGCTTAGGAGCAGAACCACCCGCACCAGTTTCAAATAATCCACCACCTTGCATTAATGGTACAATTGAAAGCATTTTTGCACTTGTTCCAAGTTCTAAAATTGGGAAAAGGTCAGTATTATAATCTCTAAATACATTTCCAGTTACAGAAATAGTATCTAAACCTTTTCTCATTCTATCTAAAGAGTATTTTATAGCATCATCAGGAGCCATGATTGAGATTTCTAGACCTGTTAAATCATATTCTTTTAAATATTCTTCAACTTTAGCAATCATTTGTGCATCGTGACCTCTATTTTTATCTAACCAGAATACAGCAGGAGTACCAGATAATCTTGCTCTATTTACAGCAAGTTTAACCCAATCTTTAATTGGAGCATCTTTTGTTTGACACATTCTGAAGATATCACCTTGATCAACATCAAAACTAAATACTTCTTCACCAGCTTTGTTAGTTACAACGATCTTTCCATCAGCTTTTGCTTGGAAAGTTTTATCGTGTGAACCATATTCTTCAGCTTTTTTAGCCATTAAACCAACATTTGGTACAGAACCCATAGTTTTTGGATCTAATGCACCATTTTCTTTACAATCTTCAATAACAACTTGATATGTAGTAGCATAACATCTATCAGGAATCATTGCTAAAGTATCTTCTTCTTTATCTTGAGCATTCCACATTTTACCACCACCTCTAATCATAGCAGGCATTGATGCATCAATAATAACATCTGATGGTACGTGTAAGTTTGTAATTCCTTTAGCAGAATTTACCATAGCTAGTCTTGGTTGTTTTTCATAAATTGCAGCAATATCAGCTTCAATTTCAGCTTTTTTATCTGCATCAACTGAGTCTAGTTTTGAGTATAAATCACCAAGACCATTGTTGAAATTAACACCTAATTCATCAAATAATGCACCATGTTTAGCTATTAAATCTTTGAAATAAACTTTTACTGCAAATCCAAACATAATTGGATCTGAAACTTTCATCATAGTAGCTTTAAGGTGTAATGATAATAATACATCTCTTTTTTTAGCTTCATCTATTGCAGTTTGATAAAACTCTTGTAAAGCTTTTGCAGACATTTTAGTTGCATCAACAACTTCACCAGCTTCTAATGGCAAACTAGCTTTTAATACTGTTTCGTTTCCATTTGCATCTATAAAAGAGATTTTAAAATCATCTTCTGATGGTAATGTAGTAGATACTTCTGAACCATAGAAGTCATCAGCATTCATATGCGCAACATCAGTTTTAGAATCTTTTTTCCATTCACCCATTCTATGAGGATTTTTCTTTGCATAATTTTTAACAGCACCTGGAGCTCTTCTGTCTGAGTTTCCTTCTCTTAATACTGGATTTACTGCTGAACCTAAGATTTTTGCATATCTTGCTGTAATCTCTTCTGATTCATCATAGTTAGGTACATTGAAACCTTTTGATTGTAATTCAGCAATTGCAGCTCTTAATTGAGGAATTGAAGCAGAGATATTAGGTAGTTTGATAATATTACAAGCTGGGTCTTGAGTCATTTCTCCAAGTTCAGCTAGTGCGTCTCCAATTTTTTGATCTTCCGTTAAGTTTTCTGGAAAGTTTGCTAAAATTCTACCTGCTAAAGAGATATCTTTTGATACCATCTCGATGCCAGAGCTTTTTGTAAAAGCTTTAATAATTGGTAAAAATGAATATGTAGCTAAAGCAGGAGCTTCATCAACTTTTGTATAAATGATTTTTGACATGTCTAATCCTAAGTTTTGATTTTAAAGTAGAAGTATGATAGCAGTATTTAAATTTGTTATTTATGAAAAAGTTAATAATTAGCTTTTGTAAAATTTCTATGTTTCAATTTTGCACATATGTTAATTTACACTTTTCCATAAATCTTTGATAGTAGTTGGATTTTGCTTTGAAATATCAGTTTTCATGATTCTTTTTGCTTCTTTATCAATATTATCCTCTTTTTGTTTGATTTTGGTGTAACTTTTTTCAACACCTTTGTTTGCATTGATATTATTAACATGGGTTTTATATGATGATGTGAATTTGTGTAAACCAGTTTTATTATCTCTTACAAAATATATGTAATCACTTTTTACAGGAAAGATTGCAGCTTTAATTGCATTTAAACTAACAGCACATATTGGATGTTGTGGTAAACCTTTATTTTTATAAGTGTTGTATGAACTTAGATCTTCTTTGATTCTTTTTGAAGTTATTTTTTCATGGGAATATTCTCCATAATTTAAAGTACCATCCATTTGAAGTGCCATACCTTTTTTTAATCTGTTATAAATAACACTTGAAACTAAAGGCATCTCATCAACTGTTGCAGCTTCTTTTTGGATGATTGAAGCAATTATAATATAGTAATACCAGTTTTTTTTATCATAATATCCAAATATTTTTTTAGAGTAATCTTCATATTTACTATTTGTTTGAGAAAAAAGATAATAGATTAGATGGTCTTCATTCATTCCATATGGTAACATATAGGTTTCAGCTAAAATATTACCGTCATTTTTATAAGCATGTTTTTTATATGTTTCAAGAAGTTTTTCAAATGATAGATTTAATTTTTGTGCAATATCATTTAAAAAGACATAATAAGTCTCTCCAGGGATTAATGTTACCTCTTTTAATGCAGCTTTTGATTTTGTAAGTTTATATAAAAAATCACCTTTCGTCATATATTGAGATTTTAAATCAATCCATCCACTTTGGGGATAACCAAATAGTTTAACAACAAATTTATCAAGATTATTTACCTCATAACCTGTTTTGTTTAAATATGTTATAATATATGAAGTACTACCTTTAGGAATATATAATACTTTAGTAGAGCTTACTGGAATATTCAAATAAAATAGTATTGCGATGGTAGATATAAGGAATAGTTCTATAGTGTTAAAAATTGTTAAATATATTAGTGTTTTATTTTTTGTTTTAATTGTTACGTTTGGTGTTTTTTTATTTTTAGGCATAAAGGTTGATTCATTCTCTTTTGGTAATTTTTCAGTTTCGAAATTGTATATAAAATATGATAAAAAACTTATTGTAGAGATTGAAAAATTAAATTTTTTAGTAAAAAACACTAACGATAATAAACCTATTGATTATAAAACAATATATGAAAATCTATCCAAACTTCCTATAGTTTTAAATAATTTTCAAAAAATTGATATTGAAAGATTGAAAATAGGGGGTAATGAATTTACTCTTACAGTAAATGAAAATTATCTATATTTAGACAACAATGAAATAAATTTAGCAACATCTTTGTCAACAGCTGGTTCTCAAATTATATTAGATATTAATTCTTTATTTTTTAAAAAAAATAGTATGACTTTTTTTGGAAAAGCAAAAATAGATTCATTTAAACAACTAATCAATTTTTTCGGTTCTTATGATTATAAATATGTTTCAGGAGAGTTGAACTTACAGCTAAAAGATGAGATAATAGATTTTTATATAAATACTAACAAAAGTATAAAAACTATATCTTTTTTAAGAGATTTTTTCCGTTTGGATAAAGTAGCTGAAGAGTGGATGTATGATAATGTTGAAGGAGATATATCATTAAATTATTTATATGGTAAATTTGATTTAAATAAATTTAGACTAATAGAAAAAAGTACTCTTGGAAATGCAATAATTAGTGATGCAAAAATTAATTTTAATAAAAAAGCAAAACCTGTTGAAACTTCAAAATTAACTGTTGATTTTAAACATGATAGTTTATATTTTGATTTGTTAAAACCCACATATAATAAAACAAGTTTAGATGGAAGTAAAGTTTATATTAATAATCTTACAAGTTTAAAAAATGGTGTTGTAGTAGTAGATTTAAAAACAAACTCTATCTTAAATAACAATATATTAGAGATTTTAGATGCCTATAAAATAAAATTACCTATAAGACAAATTGATGGTGAGACAAGATCTTCTTTGACACTTAAGATTCCTTACTCTATAAAAAAACATATGGAAGTTGATGGGAAATTTAATATTATAAATTCAAATTTAAAATTAAATAATTTTGATTTTTTTGCCCATGAAGCACAAGTTATCTTAAAAGATAATATTGTTCATATTGAAAAATCAAAAGTATCAAATGATATGTTTAATATAGATTTAAATTTAAAAATAGATACAAATAAACACCAAGCTACTGGACAATCAACTATAAATATGTTTGAGATTAAAACTTCAAAAGGAAGTTTAATAAAACTTAATGATTTTGATACAAAAGTTGATGTTGAATTTAATGATACAACAAAAATTGATTTAAAAAATTTACAAACATTAATTGAAATTGATGCTGATAAAACAAATATTTCTATATCCGATTTGAAACCAATTTATGAATATTCTGAATTGTTAAAGAATATAAAAGTTGATTCTGGTAAATTAGATATAAAAGTTTTAAATAATGATGATATAACTTTTGATGCATCAATACAAAATTTAGATTTTCCCATTTTAAAAGATGGAAATAAAATTGAAAATTTGACCTTAAAAGGTTCTATTGATAAAGAAAAAACCTATATATACTCAGAATCAAAAGATATACAAATAGAATCATTCAAAGATGGAAAAGATACAATTAAGTTAGATAATATCGATATCAAGTTATCTCAAAAAGAACAAAAAGAGAATAGTTATTTACCTAATATTGATATAGAATTAAATAATAGTAAAGTATTAATTGATGATAAACATATTTATAAAACAAATTGGGCAAAAATAAAAATAGAGGATAATAAGATAAAATTTAGTGCTGATGTAAAAGATTTAGATTTACCAATCTCTAAAGATAATAAAAAAGTTACAATTTTAACATTAGATGGAGTATATGAAAACAATAACATAAAATTAAAAACATTTGATAAAAAATTGGATTTAGAATATGATTTAAATAAAGAAAAAATTACTATGAATTTAGATGGTTATGATGTCTTATATTATACAAAAAATCAAAATGGTGAAGAGAATTTAACATCATATTATATCAATGGAAAAAATTCAAATATTATAATTAATGATAAGTATAAGGCTATATCTGATAAATATAATTTTATTTTTGAAAATACACAAACTAGAATTGATCTTTCTCATAAATCTACTAAAGTAAAATATTCAAAAGATGAAAAAGGTAAAGTACTTATTAGTGGGAAAAATATGAATGACCAATTCCTAAATGCATTGATAGGTAAAAAGCTAGTTGAAGGTGGAAATATCAATATTGATGCAGAAGGTTTAAATGATATTATAAAAGGAAAAGCAACAATTGAAGATAGTAAAATTGTTGATTTGGCAATCTTAAATAATCTGCTTATTCTTATAAATACTTCACCTGGATTAATAAATCCTTTATTAGCTATACCTTCAGTTGTAGGGATGGCAACAAATGATGGCTTTAATCTAAATGGATATAGAATAGTAAATGGAACAATTGATTTTGTATATGATGTAAATAATAAATTCTTAAATATGGAAAAGATTTTTACAAAAGGAAATGGAATTGATTTTGATGGTTTTATGACTATTAATTTTAATACATTTGATATTGATTCAAAAATGAAACTTGTATTTTTCAAAAACTATTCAAAAATTGTAGGAGCAATTCCTGTTGTAAATTATATTTTATTAGGTGATGAGAATAGAGTTTCAACTCAAGTAGAAATATATGGTACACTAGATGAACCAAAATATAAAACAAAATTTGTAAAAGAGGGAGCTACTGCTCCACTGAATTTAATAAAAAGAATTATAATCTCACCGTTAAAATTATTTGATACTATAGATGACAAAAAAGAAAATAAGTAGTTAATAACTACTCATTTCTCAATACATCAATTACATCTATTTTTGTAGCTTTTTTTGCAGGATAATAAGATGATAAAAGAACTATGATAATAGCTCCTACTACGATAGAAGTAAAATCTAATAAAGATAAATCTAATGGTAGTTTTGATGTACCATAAACATCAGCAGGTAAAGAGATAATATCAAAAGTATCTAATAACCACATCCCAAAAAAACCTAAAATTACACCAGATAAAATTCCTGAAAACCCTATAATAGTACCTAGTTTTAAAAATATTTGTTTAATCTCTTTATATGACGAACCCATTGATAAAAGTAGGGCAATCTCTTTTCTTCTACTCATTACTGTCATTAGTAAAGATGATAAAATATTAAGTGAAGCAACTAGAATTATCAGCATCAAAACAATAAATAATGCTTTTTTCTCCATCTGCATCGCAGCAAAGAAATTTCCATTTTGTTGCCACCAACCTATAATACCAACACCTTTATCTTTTAAAAATACTTCTAATTTTTTTATATCATTCATTGCATTATCAGAGTAAATATGAATACCATCATAAACATCACTTCGTCTTTTTAAAATAGTTTGTAATGCTTCAATAGAAGTATATACATAAGCTTTATCATATGCATGAAGACCTGATTTAAAGTATCCTTTATAAGTAAATCTTTTCATCTTTGGTAACATTGATAATCCAGTAGGGTTTAAAGAAGTAAAATAAAGTGTTACCTTATCAAATTTATATAGGTTTAAAGATTGTAATATATCATATCCTGTAACAATATCATATTTTGAAAGTTTCAAATTTTTTGTAGCTTTATTATAAATCTCATTTATTTGAGATTCTTTTTTAGGATCAACTCCAAATATTAAGCCTCCACTCATATCATCATTATTTTGTAAAATAATCTGAGTTGAAAGATAAGGGGAAAATTTAAGCTTTGGAAACTCTTTTTCTAATTCATTTAATAAAGATGTATTTATACTATCAGTATATTTTGGATAGATTGATAATGGGTAGTTCATAGTAAAAAGTTTATTTTCAAACTCTTTTGCTGTACCATTCATAATAGCCATAGTGATTATGAGTACCATAACACCTATAGCAACTCCAATAAATGCCAAAATGGCACTTATTGAAATAAAAGGATTCTTTTTGTCAAACTTTAAGTATTTTTTGACAATAAAATTTACTAACTCTTTATTCAAATTAGCTTCCTGCTATTAAACCTCTTTTAGGTCCACTTTTTCCACAACATTGTTTATATTTTTTACCACTTCCACAAGGGCAAGGTTCATTTCTAGCAATTTTTTTATCATTATTTGCAACTAACTCTTGATCTAAATTTGTTACAAGATTTTCAGTTGCCTCTTCCATCTCTTCTTTCATTCTCTCTAATGCTTCTTGTTCTTTTTGAGCATCCTCTTTACTTTGTAATTGGATTGTAAACAAGATTTTTATTATTTCATGTTTTATTCCAGCAATTAACTCAATAAACATATTATATGATTCTTTTTTATATTCAACTAATGGATCTTTTTGATTATAACCTCTAAGTCCAATTCCTGTTTTTAAAGTATCCATTGAATAAAGATGCTCTCTCCAAGCTTTATCTAAAATTTGAAGATAAAGAATTCTTTCAATCTCACTTTTTTGTTCAGGAGCTGCAATACTCATTTTATTTTCATATACTTCTTTTATGATTTTTACAAGTTTCTCTTCTAACTCTTCATAATCTTTTGATTCTATGTGTTCTTTTTCAACTATTAGGTTTAGTTCTTCTTTAAACTTAGTAATAATATATTCATAATCAAAGTCTTCTGCTGGCATGCCATTTACAATCTCAGCATTTGCAAGTAGATCTTGTATATATTCTAATCTATTTTCATCAAGTTTTGAATCAATATCATATTCTGGGTTTAATAAATCATCTCTAAATGCAAAGATAACTTTTCTTTGTTTGTTGGCTACATCATCGTATTCTAAGATATATTTTCTATTTTCAAAGTGCATTGATTCAACTTTTTTCTGAGCATTTTCAACTGCTCTTGTTACCATTTTTGATTCAATAAACTCTCCCTCTTCGATACCAATTCTATCCATTATACCTTTGATTTTATCACTTCCAAAGATTCTTAAAAGGTTGTCTTCTAGTGAAAGATAAAATTGAGATTCACCCACATCACCTTGTCTACCAGAACGACCTCTTAGTTGGTTGTCAATTCTTCTACTTTCATGTCTTTCTGTACCAATAATTGCTAAACCACCTAATGCTAAAGTCTCTTGAGTAAGTTTGATATCAACTCCACGACCAGCCATATTTGTAGCAATAGTAACAGCACCTTTTTGACCAGCATCTTCGATGATTTTTCCCTCTTTTTCATGCTGTTTTGCATTTAAAACAGTATGAGGAATCTTTTCTTTTGCCAATAATTTATGTAGGTGTTCACTCTTTTCAATTGATGCAGTACCAACTAAAACTGGTTGACCTTTTTCGTTATACTCTTTAATCTTTTTACAAACAGCTTCAAATTTCTCTCTTTCTGTTTTATAGATTAAGTCACTTCTATCTATTCTTTGAACTGGAACATTTGTAGGGATTGAAACAACATCAAGATTATAAATCTCTGCAAATTCTGTTGCTTCTGTTTGAGCTGTACCAGTCATACCAGCTAATTTGTCATACATTCTAAAATAGTTTTGGTATGTAATATCTGCTAAAGTTTGTGATTCATCTTGGATAGTTACTCCCTCTTTAGCCTCTAAAGCTTGGTGTAGTCCCTCACTAAATCTTCTACCTTCACTAAGTCTTCCTGTAAATTCATCTACAATGATTACTTCATTGTCTTTTACAACATAGTCAACATCTTTTTCAAATAAATAGTTTGCTTTTAATGCTTGGTCTAAATGGTGAGAAAGCATTGCATTTTCTAAAGAGTATAAATTGTCCACTTTAAAAAGTTTTTCTGCTTTTTCAATCCCTTTTTCTGTTAATAAAACAGATTTGTTTTTTTCATCAACTGTAAAATCACCAGTAGAATATGGTTTTTCATCTGCAGATTTTGGCTCTATAACTTCACCTTTTTCAAGTGATAAAGCTATGCTATTTGCTCTTGCATAATCTGCACTTTTATGATTTGTAGGACCTGAAATAATTAAAGGTGTTCTAGCTTCATCAATTAAAATTGAGTCAACTTCATCTACAATAACAAAGTGATGACCTCTTTGAACTTTTTCTTCTAAATCATATTTCATATTATCTCTTAGATAATCAAATCCAAACTCATTATTAGTTCCATATGTAATATCTGCTAAATATTGTTCTTTTCTTTCTTCATCATAGATACCACTTACTATTGAACCAACTGAAAATCCAAGAAAATTATATAAAGGTTCAAGTTCTTTTGCATCTCTACTTGCAAGATAATCATTTACAGTTACAACGTGTACACCTTTGCCAGTCATTGCATTTAAAATTACAGGTAAAGTTGCAACTAAAGTTTTACCTTCACCAGTTTTCATTTCTGCAATTCTTCCATCATTTAAAACCATACCACCGATTAGTTGTACATCGTGGTGTCTCATATTTAGTGTTCTTTTACTAGCCTCTCTTGTAATTGCAAAAGAGTCATATAATACATCATTTAAAGTTTTTTGTTCATTTAAAACTTCATCTTTTAGGGTATTAAACGTATCTTGTAGGGCTTCATCACTCATCTCTTGATATTTTGATTCAAGAGCATTGATAAGTTGTATCTTTTTTGCATATTTTTTTACTTCTCTATCGTTTGATGTTCCAAAAATTTTTGAGAAAATATTAATCATAAAACAATTTCCTTTTTACCAATTGAAAAGATATAGATTTACTTTAATTTGGTATTAGTTATAATCGCAAGATTATATAAAAAAGAAGGTTAAAGTATGGTTTATAAGATTTTACTAGGTTTATTGTTTGTAATAAACTCTTACGCACAATTTGATTTTAATGATTTAAAGAGTATAGAAAGTGATTTTACACAAACAGTTTTTAATCCATCAAAAAAAGAGATAGTATATAAAGGTAAACTTTTTATAAATATAGATGGAAAAGTTTTATGGCAATATAAAACTCCAATAATAAAAAGTGTATATTTGATAAATAATAGTGTTATTATTGATGAACCAGAGTTAGAACAAGCTATTTATACAACGTTAGAAGATAGTATAGATTTCATAAAATTACTAAAAAATGCAAAAAAAATAGATAACTACCAATATAAAACAACGATAAAAGATATAGATTATAATATTTTAGTAAACAATAACAATATAGAATCAATAAGTTATAAAGATACTCTAGGAAATAGTGTGATTATAAAACTAGATAATTCTAAAGTAAATGTTAAACTTGATGATGAGATATTTAAATTTTTACCACCGGAGTATTATGATATTATCAAAAAATAAACAAACTTTTGATATTCTTCCACTTTAGGTACAACAGACAATAGCTTGTAAAACACAAGAGGAAAGTCCGAGCTGCAGTGAAGTAGGGTTCCATTTAACGAATGGCTAGGGCAACCTAAGGGACAGTGCAACAGAAAGTAAACCGCCAATTATTTGGTAAGGGTGAAACGGTAGAGTAAGAGCCTACCAGCATTTTGAGTAATCTTAATGGCTATGTAAACCCAACCCGCAGTAAGAAGGGATGGTAAAAACTTCACAACAAATACCCTTCGCACGATTGTTAGCGTAACTTAACAACTAGATAAATTATTGTCAAATACAAAACTCGGCTTATAGTTGTACCTATCTTACAAACTTCTGATTTTCCGTATTTTTTTATCTCTATTTTTTAGTTTTACAAAATGAATTAAAATTAATGTTAATAATTTAAAAAGTGACATAAATGTGACGAAAATAAAATAAAATACTATTAAAAGGATATCTATGGAAATTGTATTTATAATAATTATAATTATTGCATTTTTATTAATGTCAAATAAAAAAACAAATAATAATTATGAAGAAAATAAAAGAAATGGAGATGAATACGAAAAAAAAGTAGGAAAATATTATGAAGAAAAAGGTTATATCGTAGACTACAATGGATTAAAAAAAGGCTTAAATGACGGCGGAATTGATTTAATATGTAAAAATGAAAATGAAATATTATTAATTCAATGTAAAAATTGGAAGAACTGGAAGGTAAAACATATTCATGTAAAAGCATTTCATAGCGATAGTATAAAATATATAGATGAAAACAATTTGAAAAACGAAAATGTAAAATTAAAATATGTAGTCCCTAATAATCAAATATTACATAATTCAGCAATACAAATATTTAGGAACCGGTACTATAACTGTAGATATGAAATAGTATAAATTGATTATAAAACAACAACAATAATTTATTTTAATACTATCTTGTTACTTATAACTATTATAATACTTTTATTAATTATGAAGGGTTTAATATGAAATATGAAACTAATGAAAAGTCAAATTTATTTATGGAAATTAAAAATCTAATTGGCACTTGTGATTGTAAAAAATAAAAATTTATCTTAGATGCTAAAAATGATATCATCATATCAAAAGATATGAATACAAATAAAAGATGTGAAAAAGATTGTTGTTTAATGACAAAGCTAACTATGTATTTAATTACAAATGATATAGACTATAATTTATTAGAAGATTATAGTTTAAAATTAAATCTCTAATAAATTTTTATATCTCTTTTTTTATTTCTAGTTGTAGTGTTGCATGTATTATAGAAAATTTATCTGCTAAAGTGTGATTTAATTCATGTAAAATTGACTCATAATTTTCTAAATCTTTTTTTTCTATTAAAATATGTGCAGTCATATTATACATATTTTGAGTAATCTCCCAGATATGAATATCATGAATATCTATTATATCTAAATGTTTTTTTTCAACATAAGTTTTAACTTCATTTATATCAATAGGAGAGTTCTCCATTAAAGTATTTATAGACTGCTTTAAAACAGAGTATGCCCATTTTGCAATAATTATACTTACCAATAAAGCCAATAATATATCAATAAAATACCAAGAAGTGTAATAAATGACAATATATCCTATAATAATTGCTACAGATGATAGCGCATCATTTAACATATGAATAAATGCAGACTTTAGATTTACATTTTCTTTATCTCCCTGCATTAAAATTACACCTGTAACAATGTTTACTATCAAACCTACTATTGCTATAAATCCAGCTGTTTTTAGATCTATTTGTGAAGGATTTAGGTATCTATCAATAGCTTCATATAAAATCCAAAATATTGATAATATTATCGTTAATCCATTTATAAATGCTGCAAGAACTTCGATTCTATAATAGCCAAAAGTATTATTAAGAGGGGCTTTTTTATTTGCTATTATTATTGCAACCAAAGAGATAATTAGAGCAAAAGAGTGTGTAAACATATGAATTGCATCAGAAATCAATGCCAAAGAATTTGATAAAAAACCAAATATAAATTCAATTATCATTGTAAAAAAAGTGATAATCAAAGCTATTTTTAGCACTTTTTTATCTTGTGTTCTATGTTCGTGGTGGTGATGTTCATTATCATCATGATGATGGTGATGATGCATACCATTTATTTTTGGTTTGTGAGAATTTAATCCTAAATTACAATCATACATATTTATATAAATACCTTTTTTAACTTTTGTATATTAATCTTTTTATGCTAAAACTATTCCATGTAATTTAAAAAAGTATTTATAGTGAAATAATTATACAATTTATAAATGACTTAAAAGTAACAAAAGTAAATAAAAAATTATAATTTAGTCAGAATTTATATTATTAATTAAAGATTTTATGCTAAAATTCCCTTATATAATAAAAAGGAGATTTAGTGAGGACAAAATTACTAGTAATGATACTATTAAGTATTATTACAATAAGTTCAGTTGGTGCGGATGAGAACAATCCAACTCAAGAGGAAGTAGCAAAACTATATGTTGCAACATTTAATAGAGCACCAGATAATGGAGGCTTAAATTATTGGGTAAATCAAAGTGGTTTAAAATTAAGTCAAATTGCTCAAAGTTTTTTTGATCAACCAGAAACACAGGAAAAATATCCTAATGGGACAACTTATAGGGCTTTTATTCAAGCTGTTTATAATAATCTTTTTAATAGAGATCCTGATACTGGTGGCTGGAATTATTGGGAAGGTCAATTAAATATTGGTAATATTACTAGAAATAGATTTATAGAAGCTGTAATTAATGGTGCTACTGATTCAGAAGCTGGTCAAGATGCAACTATTTTGAATAATAAAATGGAAGTTGGAATCTATTTTGCAAATGCAGGATTTGGTGTAAATGATTACCCAAGCCAAATTATGATAGGAATAAATGCTGATTCAGCAACTGTTCAATACATCAAAAATATCATTAATTCAGGTATTCTTACATATAGTATGTGGGATGATTATGAAGATAATAATATAAACTATGATAACTATAATTACTTTTTTATATTCAAAAATGTAAAAGGTGAAAATATAGGTGACTTATCTGATGCATATCAATATTACACTGGCTTTAACATAAAAAATACAAATGGTAATGATACTTGTGCAGGTTATGGGTTCCCAAATACATTTACTTATGTTACAGTTGAAGGGGTAAGTGCAAAATACTATTATAATATTAGAAATGGATATGCTGGTGGATGCTATGAAATTGATTATAGTGGTTCTGCTTATAGTGGTTCAAATAACTATTTAATGGTTTATAATATTAACTATTAAAAAAAGATAGAAGTTTTATAAAATTTTATAAAACTTCTATAAGCTAACTTTTTATATTAAGTAACATGGCACATACTTTCAAATATGCAACTTATATTCCTTTAGTGTCTTAAATTATTTTAATGTTATACTTTTCAGAAAATTAGGATTGTTATAAATGTTATATGAATACATTTTTTATTTTATAATTACTGTTTTTACATTATTTTTATATTATAGTTATTTAATGAAAATATTTGAAGGGTTTTTGAGTAAAAAGTTTGATTTAGATTTGATTATATTATTATTAACAATTCTTTCTTGGATAACAATGATTATAGCTATGTATTTTGATGTTGTTAGTGATAAAACATCATTTTATATTTTTATTATGTGTTCTATACCATTAGCACTTTCAAAGCTATTTAGTAGATAAAAAATCTGTATGGTACCGTGGTCGGACTCGAACCGACAAGCCGAAGCACCGGATTTTGAATCTAATTAAACACCAAAAAGCTCGGATTCTATCTAAGTTAACCTTTAAGAAAGTTTACAGTGTCTTTAAGGTTAGCTATTTCTGACCTTCTAGCTCCTGTTTCAGCTAAGACAATCATAAAATCTCTAAGCTCTTCGTCTGCTAGTTCTAAAGCCTTCTTATATACGCCATTCGGAACTGCTCTTCTTTTCTTACCATTATATCTTAACTTTTTCCGTTTAAGGATATAAGAGTTTGGCACTTTAATTATTACCTCTTTTCCTATAGTAATAGCTGTATTAAAAGCTTATTCTCATCATTTTTCTAAAGCCTCTTTATAATTAGTGAAGTGTCTTCTTATTTTGATACATAGTTCATTTCTATTTAAAATCATAGAAGAACTCCTTAGCTTTCTCGGTAGCTATAGCTCTTCCATTACCTTTTATTACAAATCCTAACTTAGCCATCTTTTTAACGTATCTAGATACTACTGGTTGTCCTATCATTAATTGAAGACCTATCTCTCCTATGGCAGTCTCACCATGCTCTATAAGGTACGCTAAGATAGCTACTTCTCTAACTGTACATCTTTGATCGTAGTTCCTATCGAACTTTTGACATAATTTGATTATCGTATTTAGTTCCATTAGCAATCCTTTAAAATGAAATTCCTCATTTTACTATTCCCCTTCTTATCCATATCTTAATTCCAATATGAATACATACATGCATAGAAAATTACTCTTCCACTATATAAATAATCATTTTAATAGCTTCATCAAAAGTCTTTTTAAAGCTTTTACTTTTTCTTGGTCTAAGTTCTTCAAGAGTTTTTCTTTTTCACATACTGAGATAAATAAAAGCTGTTCTTTGTTGTTTCCACTCTTAACTAAAATCCCCGAAATATCCCCATGTTAAGTTTTAGGTTAAATAAAAAGGCTGTTAAATGTGATTGAAAAAGATGTTCTAAGTTTGTCTTTAAGTACAACAAATCCATGTCTTAACGATACTTGTCAAAAGTGGTACCCGTGGTCGGACTCGAACCGACAAGACCGTGAAGTCATCGGATTTTGAATCCGACGTGTTTACCAGTTTCACCACACGGGCACTAAATTGAGGATGCAATTTTGTCTCAATATTTCTTAAAAGTAAATAAAATTGAGATTAAAAAAGGCTCATCTGTAAAAGATGAGCCTTTTTTAGTTTGAGAGAAGTAATTATTTAGCTACTGCTTCTTTTAAAGCTTTACCAACTTTGAATTTTGCAACAGTTGTTGCTGGAACTGTAACAGTTTTGTCAGTACCTGGAACTTTAGCAGTTCTTTCTGCTCTTGCTGCTGTACTAAAAGTACCAAATCCAATAAAACTAACTGATTCTTTTTTTACTAAAGTTTCAGTAATTGTGTCTAATACTGCATCAACTGCACCCTTCGCATCTTTTTTAGATAAACCAGCTTTTGCTGCAACTGCGTCAATAAATTCAGCTTTGTTCATAGAAGAACTCCTTGTGTAAGATTAAATTTAATAAACTTTATAGTATTTAACCTTTAAAATAGCTAAAATTTGGGGGCTTAAAGCACTAAAATAATATAAAATATTAACTAATTGGGTTATATGATGACTTTATACTCAATAATCGGCAAGAATTTTCTAAAATAGCAATACTTTTTACAAGACTATTTATGTCTCTATCATAGACATAAACTCCAATACCTTTTATCACCATTATGTGTTCATTATTTTCTTTTAAGTATTTAGTTATTTCCAATGCACATCTATCATACCAAGTTTCAAAATCACCTGGGTCATAAACTTTAATTGTACCAAATGTTGTTTTTCCAAAATAATCACTTAATTCAATTTCATCATGTTCAAATGTATAAGCAGTAGTATAAACAGGAACACCAAAAGCAATATATTTTGCTTCATGAATATTATTATATATTGTAGTATGAATATCAGCTTCAATACTTGCAATTTTCCATCTATAATCTTTTTTATTCATATTAAGCTCACAAAAAGAGTGCTCATCCATCTCATCAAATATTGCATCAGAAGTATTTATGATAAAAGAATTATGATCTAATTTTGCAGAGATAGAACCATGATAAATACCAAAAAAGTTTTTTCTAAACATTGTAAGTGATAAATCACTTAAAAGTCTTATTATATTTTTATTACCAATCATTTAAATGACCTTAAATTTGAATTTGGCTATTATATAACAAATACTATAAGGACTATTTTAATGCAAGCACCACATATTCCAGTACTTTTTCATGAAGTATTAGAAGCATTTTCTTCAATAAACAGTGGATATATAATCGATTGTACCACTGGATATGCTGGTCATAGTCAAGGTCTTATAGAACAAAATAAAAATATCAAATTAATTTGCAACGACCAAGATGATGAAGCTTTGGCATTTTCAAAAAATCGATTAAAAGATTATGAAGATAGAGTTATTTTCAATAAAGGTAACTTTGAACATGTCTTACAAACTTTTAAAGACTACGATATAAAAGGTATCTTAGCAGATATTGGTGTTTCTTCTTTGCAGCTTGATAAAAATGAAAGAGGATTTGGTTTTGATAGTAATACATTAGATATGAGAATGGATCAAAATCAAACATTGGATGCCTCATATGTTGTAAATAACTATTCTCAGGTTGAGCTTGAAAGAGTTTTTAAAGAGTATGGAGAAGTAAGAGAATATAAAAAAGTAGCTTCTCTTATTGCAAATAATAGACCTTTTAATTCTAGTAAACAATTAGCTGAATTTTTATCAAAAAAAATGCACAAAGGTAAAATTCATCCAGCAACACTTCCTTTTCAAGGTATTAGAATTGAAGTAAATGATGAATTAGGCGTTTTAGAAAGATTATTTGATTCAATTGAACAAATAAAACCCTCAAACTGTATTGTTGCTATTATTTCATTTCACTCTTTAGAGGATAGAATAGTTAAAAACTATTTTAAAAAGTGGAGTAAGTCTTGTATTTGTCCAAGCGATGCTTTTAGATGTACTTGTGGTAACAATCATGCTTTAGGGAAAATTATCACAAAAAAACCTATAATACCAACAAAAGAAGAGATAAAACAAAACCCAAGAAGTAGAAGTTCAAAATTGAGGATTTTTAAATTTGATTAGATTAAATGCTAAAAACTCTTTAATAATTGTTTTAGTTGGTTTAGTTACTGCTTTGATATTATATTTTCCAAAGATATATTTACAAAATAATATTTATTATGTAAGTAAAGATATAAATAAATTATATGCTCATTATATATCTTTAAAAGAGGAAAACAAGTTTTTAGCTCAACAATTAGAAGATATGAAGTTTAAAAATCAAATAGAAGATTCATTAATGATATATTCAATAGAAGTTGCAAATGATAAAAAGAATAATTGAATTTGGTCTTAAAAAACCTATACTAAACCATTTTTTACTGTTTTTCCTTTTTGTATTGGCTATTTTAGCTTATTTAAAAATCCCTAAAGAGATTTTTCCTCCATCATCACTTGATGCAATATCTATCACAGGAACTTATCCAGGGGCTAGTTCAGATTTGCTAGATAAAATGGCTGTAGAAGATATAGAGGATGAACTAACTTCTATAGAAGAGGCTAGTGATATAACATCTATTATTAAAAATGGATTTTTCTCTATAAATGTAAAACTAAAAGAGGGTGAAAAAGCAGAAGATGTAATTGACGATGTTAAAGATATTATTACAAAAACAAAAGTAAATTTTCCTTCAGATATGGATGAACCTATAGTAAAAGAAGTGATTGGTGAAATCCCTTTGATCACTGTAGTTTTATATGGTGATAAAGATAAAGTAAAACTATTAGATGTTGCAAAAGATTTAAAATCTGATTTGTCACAACTAAAAGATTTAAGTTCATTATCTATTTGGGGTGATAGCGATTTAGAACTTTTAATAAAATTTAATGAACAAAAAATAAAGGCCTATGGCTTAAATCTTCAAGATGTTATAACAACAGTTCAAAACTTAACTTCAATTTTCCCTGCGGGTATTGTAAAAGATAAAACAAGACACTATTATCTAAGTACATTCAATGGAGAAAAAGATATTTCTAAAATTGAAAATACAATTATAAAAATTGCAAATCAAAAATTATATTTAAAAAATATAGCAACTGTAGAGTATCAACTTGAAGATGTAAACAATATTTCTCATTTTAATGGTAACAGAGATGTCTCAATAGGGATAAACAAAGGTGAAACTGGTGATGCAATAAACTTAGTAAAACAAATTAGAGAGAAACTAAAAGATTATAAAAAGAGATATCCCAATTTAGAATTTGACACTCATACTGATACTTCTGTATGGATTAAAAATAGACTTAATACTGTTGTTTCAAATATTTTATTTGGTTTAAGTTTACTTTTTTTAGCGTTATTTTTCTTTATCAATGTAAGAATTGCAACTGTTATAGCTATTGGTATTCCTACATCATTTATGATAGGTTTGATTTGTGCAGAAGTTTTAGGTTATAGCTTAAATATGCTTTCTCTACTAGGGGCTTTAATTGCTTTGGGTATGTTAGTTGATGAAGCAATTGTTGTAGGTGAAAATATATATAGACATATGGAGATGGGAAAAGATAAACTTACAGCTGCTATTGATGGTTCTGTTGAAGTTTATCCAGCTGTTTTAACTGCAACAGCTACTACAATTTTTGCATTTTTACCAATATTATTGATGACTGGTGAAGTTGGTAAATTTATGAAAATTCTTCCAATTATGATTACAATTTTACTTTTATCATCACTTCTTGAAGCCTTTTTCTTTTTACCATTACATGCAAAACAGATTTTTGATGTACATACAAAAGAGAAAAAAGCTGACAAGATATGGGAGATAAATAAAAAGATATATAAAACTATTTTAGACTTTTTATTAAAAGGTAAATATATAACATTAGCTATTTTGATTATTTTTATTCTTGCTTCAACTGTTATACTATTAAAAAGTTCAAAGTTCCAATTTTTCCCTGATTTTGATTCTACACAAGTATATATAAATGGTTCAGTTGGTGTTGGTAAAAAAATAGAACAAACAGAACAATTAGTAGAAAAAATAGAACAAAAAATTTTAAAAGGCTATGATTTTAAAACTGAAATCAAATCAGTTTCGTCAGTTGTTGGTATAAAATTAGATGGCAAAAACCTACCACAAAATGAAGAGTTTTATTTTCAACTTTTTGTAAACTTATATGAAAGAGCACCTCAAAACGTATTTGACAAATATATAAACCCTTATTTATCTCCAAAATATGATGATACAAATATGATTAGGCAAAAATCAGCTCAAGATATAGAAGAAGATTTAAAAGAGCTTTTAAAAGAGTTTAGCAACAATAAAGATTATGAAGAGTTTAAGATATATGTTCCTGGCGCAGGCTTAATCAAAAATGATATTGAACTTGCTATTTCAGGAGATAATCAAAAAGTAAATACTGCTGTAAAAACTATAAAAGATGAACTAGCTAAAATAAAAGGTGTTTCGGATATTTCTGATGATATTTTAAAAGGAAATATTGAATTAAAGTTTAGAGTAAACTCTTATGGACAAGAGTTGGGTTTTACTGAAAATTATATAATATCAAGTGTAAGACCTATGTATTTCAAAGGTTCATACTCTAAGATGTTTGATAAAACAGGTATTGTTGATGTGGTTTTTCAAAGTAAAGATAAAGATGAGTTAGATTCATTAGATTATTTTGAATTAACAGTTCCTGGAACAACACAAAAAGTACTTTTAAAAGATGTTGTAGATGTTGTAAAACAAAATGCGTTATCACAAATTTTTAAAGAAAATGGTGAAAGAATAGTTTCAATAACTGCAAATGCTACAAAAATCACCTCTGCTGAAATATATGAAAAACTAGATCCTATCTTAGAAGAGTTAAAGAAGAATGGTATTCTTATAGATGTAAAAGGTGAACAAGAGGAAAACAAAAGGGTACAAGCCGAAATGGCAGAGGCAGCACTTATAGCTATTATTTTGATTTTTGTTGCATTAATTTGGATGTTTGATTCTATAGTTAAATCTTTAATTATACTCTCAACTATACCATTATCTATTTTAGGAGTTTTAGTAGGACATATTTTAGTTGGTATAAACATTACAATGCCTAGTTTAATTGGAGTTGTAGGATTAGCTGGTGTTATTGTAAATGATGGAATCATTATGATGGATTTTATTAAAAAAGCTAAAAGTTTAAAAGAGATGGAAACATATGCACTAATGAGACTAAGACCTATCTTACTTACTTCGGCTACTACTATTTTAGGTCTTTTTACTTTAATGTTTTTTGCTTCTGGTCAAGCCTTGATTTTACAACCAATGGCGATAGCTTTAGGTTTTGGTATCTTATGGGCAACAATTTTAAATCTATATTATGTGCCAATGGTTTATAGGCTTATTTACTTAAGAAAGGCTACTGAATAATTTGCAAGATAGATATAGTGGAGATATTGGAGATTTTGGAAAGTTCCAACTTTTAAGGTACCTTTTTAATAATACTAATTATAAAATAAAACAATTATGGTATCTATATCCAGATGAAAATCACAATAATGATGGGATGTATATAGATTATTTCCATAAAATTTCTGGTTTTGATGAAGTTTTAGAAAACTCTTTAAAAAATATAATTCAAAATAATAGAAATGTAAAAAGCCTACAAGATGCAAGACTTTTAGAAAATATTGAATATTTTGATGAATTATTATCAAAAGATGCATGTATAGAGTTTAGAAAAAAGTGGTTTTCTAAAGCTTTAGAGTTTTCAAAAAATAGCGAAATTATACTTACTGATTCTGATAATGGAATCGCTCTAAGCTGTGATAAAATAAATAAAGATTTACATATACTTGATTATGAACATATCAAAAAAAATAAAAGTGGAAAATACATCTATAAAGAAGAGATAGAACAGCTTTTTCATCTTTCAAAGTGTTTAATAGTATATCATCATCTAAATAGATGTTTTAAACATGATTTACAAATAGAAATACTACTTGAAAAGTTTAAAACCAACTATGGAAAAGTTATGGCTATAAAACATAAACCATACTCTCCAAGAGTTTATTTTATATTTTCTAAAGAAGAGTTACTTTACAAGCAAATAGTAGAAAAACTTCTTCAATTTGAAAAAGAGTTTTCTATTCATTGGAAGCTTTTTTTATAATACTTTTTATCATATTATTAAATACAAAATAGTGCAGAGGAATTAAACTATACCAATACAACCTTCCAAATACCCCTTTTGGATAAAAATAAGCAGACTGGATTAGTTGATTATTTTCAATTTTAAACTCCAACCAAGCAGTCCCTGGAAGTTTCATTTGAGCATATAATAAAAGTCTTTCATCTTTTTTTATATCAACAACTTTCCAAAAATCTAAGCTTTCTCCTATTCGTAAATCATATTGATCTCTTCTTCCTCTTCTAAGTCCAACTCCACCGAGTGCTTTGTCTATAAAACCTCTAATTTTCCATAAAAAATCAAAATCAAACCAACCATTTTCTCCACCAATAGAAATAAAAGTTCTAAAAACCTTTTCTTTTGAGATATGTGTTATATCTTCAATTTTCCTATCAACAAAGATTGCATCAGCAATCTCTTTTGTATGGTTTTTGTCCCAAATCTTTCCAGAATTATCACTCCATCTGCTTATAACTTGATTTGATTCTATCTCTTTAACTGCTTTTTTTACACTTAAAATAAAATCTATAGGTTTTATATTTGGAAAATAAGTTTGTGCATTGTTATTTTGGATAATAACTTCAGACTTTAATCCCTCTATTAAAGCTTTTGCTACAGTGAAGGGTACTGGTGTAAAAAGATTTAACCAATAAGATGAGAGATTTATAGATAAAAAAGGTAGGGGGATTAATACTCTTTTTAAACCTAGAGCTTGTGCTGTTTGTAACATCATCTGTTTATAACTTAATTGCTCAGAACCTATATCTATTGTTAAATTGTTTTTTTCTTCCAAATTTAAAGCTTCAATTAAATAACTTATCACATCATCAACTGCAATTGGTTGTGCTTTTGTATTTACCCATTTTGGAGTAGTCATTATTGGTAGTTTTTCTACTAAATTTCTGATTATTTCAAAACTTGTACTTCCTGAACCAATTATAACACCCGCTCTAAACCATAAAGTTTGCACTGTATCTGAAGAGCTTAGTATCTCACCAGTTTCAATTCTACTTAATAAATGTTCGCTTGTATGTGCATCTTTTACACCTAAACCACCTAAATAAATAACTCTTTTAACTTTGCACTCGCTGGCAATTTCAATAAAATTTTGTGCAGATATTTTGTCAAGATTTTTATACTCTTCACTGTTTAGTGAGTGAATTAGATAGTAAGCAACATCAACACCATTTAAGGCTTTTTTTAAGGCTTCTTTATCAAAAGTGTCACCCTCTATAACCTCAGTATCATCTTTTATATTTGCAGATAATGTTTTTCTATTTCTTACAAAAAGTCTTAAATCAATATTTTGATTTTCTTGTAATTTTTGTTTTAACCTTCTTCCAATATAACCAGAAGAACCGGTGAGTAACACTTTCATGACTCTTCCTTTTTTATTTGATTATATACTTATAAAAAGATTTTTAATAGATAATTATTGTAGGTTTATTTATTTTTTTCGTTTAAAAAAACTAAACCATGCACTTTTTTTAGTATAGTTTGAGAAAAATTTGCATTTTCAAGTTCAATTCCTGGTTCTAAACTTGTAATTACAGTTTTACCAACAACATTTCGACCCTCTTGAAACGGGTTTTTCCATGTTCTAACACCCCACATATTATGCATAACCAAAGGATTTCCATCTTTTTGACCTATATAAAGCATGATATGACCTCTTAGATAGATTAGTGTTAAAAATGGAATACCATTTTCTATAATATATTTTTTCTTTTTTTCATCAGATAGATTATAAATATCAATATATTTATATCCACTTCTTTGTGCTTTTGAATTTCTATTTAAATATAAACCAAATGGGGCAAAAAAGTCTTGTGTAAAACTAGAGCAATCTCTATGTTCAAGTAAACCACCCCAACCATATAATTCACCTAAAAATTGATTTGAAAGTGATGTAAGGTTTGTTTTATTAAAGGTTATAGGAAAAGATGAAACATAAGTTTCATCTATATCAACTTCTTTTAATACAGCTTTACCTTCTAAATTTTTTTTTGATACATATATCTTATTTTCAATAGTTGGAAAAAATGTTCCTACTTTTATATACTCTAAAAATAAGTTATTTTCTAAAAGAGGGAAGTGCTCTTTTATAGAAACTACAAAAGAGTTTGATTGAAATCTATTTATAAAATCATTATCTACAAAAGCTATATTATCCATTCTTATCCAACCAGAAACAAAATGTGACTGAACATAAGCCCAAGCTTTATCTTTAGAATAGTGTGAGATTAAAATAGGGGTGTTTATTTTGATACTTGAGTTTTGATTATAATCAAATGGAAAACCCTCTCCTGCAACATTTGGATTATAAAAGAGTTTACTATTTGTTGGAAGTACTCTTACATTTGTATTTTTTACTATTATTGCTTTTTGTAATATTTGATTATAATCATCAAAATTAGTGTTACTAATAACTTCTTCAAACCACTCTTTTGAAGCTAAATTATGATTTTCAAGATAAATTTTTCTATTTTTGTAAGAGTTACCCCACTGGGCATCTTTTTTTGATATTGATAGTTTCTCTTGATTCCAAGGGATAAAAAATCTTTTTAAGTACTCTTTTGATAAAAACTCTTGATTAGGTATCGTTTGATTAATATTAGCAGTATATTCTTCAGGATTTTGTGAGTATGTTTCTAAGTCAGCGATTTTAGTATTTTTGTATGTACACCCAGAGAATAGAAAGATTAAAATAATTAAAATATATATTCTAAACAAGATAAACCCTTTACAATCCCAAATTATTAAGGGATTGTAACATATTAAATGTTGAATTTAGATTTTAGTTTGAAAAAATAAATTACTGTTTTATATTGAATATAAATGAATGGTAACATCATAAAAAAGTACCAAATAGAATATTTATCTATAACTAAATTGTATGTAAGACCAAAGTTTATAAAGAACATACCAAATACCATCATTGCAACACCTGGACAGATTAATGCAAAAGAAACTGATGATCTAGTTTTCTCATCTTCTATATAAATTTCAAAATATTTATTCATTTTCATAACTTTATATCCAAGAATACCAAATAAAATTTGAATTGATAAAATAACTGATGTTAGTGTAAATAGTGATGATTTACTCATATTAGAATTAAAGTTGTGATCAAGTCCAAAAGAAACTCTTATCATCATAATTCCAAGTAAAGTTAATATTGGTATTAATATCCATAATGATGGTGATGCTTCTACTGATATTCCTTGTTCAAACATATTTTTAAAACCCATTGTGATTTTTATAATAAGTAACAAAGTTGCTATAGAGGCAAAGAATAATGCTCCAAAAATACCAATAGCATTTATAGTAAGATTATGACTCATCGCACCAGGTGCTGCAAATCCTACTGAAACCATAGCTAATGCAAAAATAGAAATCATTTGTGATAGATTATTGTTTTTTGAAAAATCAAAATTACCTGAAATTAATATTCTTGAAAAATAGTTAAAAACAATTTTCAATGCAAAATAACCTGTTATTGCAAATCCAAGTAATGCAAAAGGAAACATAAACTCAACAATTGACCAAAGATTAGGTACAAATACAGCACCTAACACAAAACAAACATTAATAGTCATAGCAAAAGTTAAAGGTATTGTCATAAGTGTAATTTCACCATTTGAATTTACTAAATCTTTATAAGATTGTGTTTTTTTATACATATTAAACTGTTTTGTATTCCAAATTAAAAGCTTAAAATGTAAAAAAGCAAAGATAAGTATAAAAATCAATGCAATTACAATAACAAATGAAAGCCAACTAAGTTTTATAAGTTCAGGATATATATGATTAAAAGTTGCCATAGGGGTATCTTTATGTGGTACTAAAAACATTAAGTACATAAAAAATGATACAGAAAGTCCACCAGCTCCTAAAGATGAAAGAAAACACATAGGATTAAATTTTTCTCTATACGTCATTTAAACTCCTTATAATATTAAAAAAAATTATGGAATATTATAAGAAAAAATATTAAAAATAGATAAGTAGTATTATAAGTTATAATTATATTTATAGAACTTCTTAATTGATTAAGTCTTTTAGTGATAATATTTCATATGCATAAATTATCCGTATCAAAAGAATTATTTCAAGATATCTTATTGAAAAAAATCAATATTATAGAAAAAGAAGCATCAAAATATTGGTTAAAAGAATTACTTGAACCTAAAATTGAAAATGATAAAATAAAATACAATATAAAAGATATTGATAAACTTGTTATTACAAATGGTTTAGGCGAAGATAAACCTCAACTTACTATTGAGTGTGAAAGAGTTGAATACTCTTTTAAAAAAGATTTTTTTCAATTTCATTTAGGAAAGATATTAGAACAAAAAAACAGTGATTTAGAAGAGAATTATAAAGATAATTTAATAGAAGAGTTATTAAGACAAAAAGCACAATTAGAAGAAAGTATGCACAGAGATCATTTGACTGGTGTTTACAATAGAAGAAAAATGGAAAGTGATTTAAGTGCTTTTAGTAATCAAAACAATTCATATTATCTATGTGCAATATTTATAGATGCAGATAGATTTAAAGGTATAAATGACAACTTTGGACATGACACAGGAGATAGAGTTTTGATTTATCTTGGGAAAAAGCTTCAAAAATATGCAAAAGTATTAAATGGTGAAGCTTATAGATATGGAGGAGAAGAGTTTGTAATACTATGTTTTATGGAAGAGGAGCAATTAAAACAAAAAGTAGAATCACTTAGAATTGATATAAAATCTCAAAGAATTTATCATCCTAAAAGAGATATCTCTATTACTATTAGTATGGGTGTATCATTTTATAAAAATTGTACAAACAAGGATGAGTTAATAAAAAAAGCTGATATTGGTGTATATAAAGCAAAAAATAGTGGAAGAGATAAAATAGTATATGTTTAAAAGAGGAAAAACCTCTTTTAAATCACTTATTTACCAATTTGATTAGCAATAGCTTCGATATCAGCATCACTTAAAGGCATAGCTTGCCCTTTCATAAGACCTTTCATTGCACCACCATAAGAACCGTCTTTATAACCTTTCATAGCTGTAACTATTTCAGCTTTTGTCATATCTTTGATAATTTTAGATTTACCCATAGCTACTTTTTCTCCATTAGCTCCATGACAAGCAACACATTTAGCATAAGGGTTAGCAAATGCTGCACATGCCAAAATTGAAGTTAACAAAACAATTCTTTTCATTAGTTTTCCTTTTTAGTTTTTAAAGTTAAAATTATTTTAATATATTTTTTCTGATTTTAATATTTAAAAGTGTATAAATTGTGAAATTTGTTTTATTTAGTTACAATTTGAGATATAAAATGATAAATTTTTATTATAATAAATATTTCTTTTTCTTTTAAATATGTAGTACTTATGGAAGTACTACATAAAATTAATTTTTAGTATCAAGCAATTCAGCTTTTAATTCTTCTTTGTTAATTCTATTTCTATCACTAGGAATTAAAGGTAGTGATTTTTTATAAATAATCTTTGTAGGAAGCATATAAGAAGCCAAGTGTTTTTTTAATTCAAAAATTATTTCTTTTGAAATTATCTCACTTTTTGAACTATAAACCATTACAATCTCTTCTTCAATCTCTGCATTTGGAATAGAAAAAATTGCACATTGTTCAATAGTTGGAAAGTTTCTTGCAACAACTGATTCTATTTCATAAGGACTAACTCTAAATCCTCTTGTTTTAATCATATCATCACGTCTTGAAACAAAATAGAAATATCCCTCTTCATCTTTATATACATAATCTCCTGTAGCTACAACTATTTCATCACAAAGTTGTCCCTCTAGGCTGATTACATCTTTTAAAATTTGAATTGATTTAAATCTTTGTGCTGTTTCTACAGGTGCATTCCAAAAACCTTTATAGATATATCCACCTCTATGAATAAGTTCACCCACTTCTCTTGGTTTACACTCTTTCCCTTCGGCATTTATAACATACAATTCAACATCAGGAATTGGTTTACCTATTGATTCAGGTCTAATATTTATTTGAGAAGGATCTAAATATGTTGATCTAAATGCTTCTGTTAAACCATGCATAGAATAAAAGTTTACATTTGGAAAAATTGATTGTATATCTTTTACCATTTTAGCTGTTACATTTCCACCAGAAGATGTTATTGTTTTAACATGAGCTAGTAACTCTGCTGTTGGCAATTTATGTCTTTCTTCATCAAACATTGAAGTTATAGTTACAGGCATAAGTGCTATAACTGTTACTTTATCATTTATTACATGATTGAAAAAATCTCCAGGTAAAATAAATCTATGTAATGCTAAAGTTGCTCTTTTATATAAAGAACAAAAGATTTGATTTAAACCATAATCAAGATTAAAAATCAAAATACCAGATAATACATCATTTTCTTCAAGATTTAAATATTGTGAAACAACTCTTGCACTATCAATTAAGTTTCTATGAGATATTACAATACCTTTTGGAGTTCCAGTTAAACCAAAAGAATAAGTAATCACGGCATTATCATGCCCATTTACATTACAATCGTAAGGTTTGTTATAATATTTATAAATCTCTTCAAAAGAAGCTACATCTTTGTGTGCAGTTTCATAAGAGATAATATGACCTTCAAACTCAATCTCTTCAACTGATTCAAGTTTTAATTTATCTGTAATAATACATTTGATATCACAATCTTTTATGATATATTCAACTTGTTCACTTTTTAAAAGTTTTGTCAAAGGAACTAAAACATAATCAGTTGAAAGAATAGCTAAAATAGCTATTACTTGATCAATACCTTTATTTGAGTACAAACCAATTCTGCTTCCTTTTGGTAAATCTAATTCTTTTAGATAAAAAGCTACTTGATTTACTTTTGTTAATAAATCAGCATATGTGATAGATTTTTCATTGTGTTTAATTGCTGTTTTTTGAGGATGAGAAATCGCCGCATCTTCAATTAAAGTTCTAATACAGTTTATAGACATATTCTCTCCTTATCTTACATTCATACCTAAAGTCCAAATATCATAATTTGAATCCATTACAATAGTTGGCTTATGTTGTGAGTTTAATATCTTCTGATAGAAAAATGATACTATATCTTCTATCTCCTCTTGCTTTAATACCTTTGTTATACCACCAGTAAACACTATTGAATTTAGTATATTTAGTTTTAAATTCACGTATGCTTTTCTAAAAGCAGATACTTTACAAAGTACTAAGAAAATTGCAAGTTGCATTAAAATTCTTAAAGCTTTGTCACTTTTCTCTTCAAAAATATTTTCTGTAACTTTTAGATGAGCTAACAATTCATACACAAACTCATTGTTTTTTGCAGCAAAAATTAAAGACTCTTTTGATTTATAAACACCAAGTTTTTTAAATACAAGCCTATCAAACTCATTTGTTGTAACCATATTTTCTTCAACTAAATCTTTAGAGTAGTGAATATCTGTAGTTGCTCCACCAATATCTATAAGAATATATGGGTTTGCAACAGAAAACTTACTATCAATTAGTGGTAAGGTTTTATTTACAATATATGGTGTTGAAAAGATTTGATTTGAAGTAATATCATACAGATGTTTGATATCCTCTTTACCTTCAATATCTGCTTGATAAAGATTTGTTAAATACTCTTTTAGATTTTCCTCTTCAACTTGTAACTTATTAGTTATAATATTAGGTAAAACAACTAATTTTTCAATATTTTCTTTTAAATAGTCACTATTTTGATTACTTCCAACATACACAATATTTGAGTATTTGACTTTTTCTAAATATGAAAAAAGTTTTTCATCAAAAATATTAGATACTGAATCAATCCCACCAACGATAATCACTACATCTATTAAATCACTAGGAACAGATGTAGTTTCAATATCTTTATATAATACTGTATCAATAATATTAATTCCAGAGTTAAATGCTATATTTGTAGCATATTTAAGTGAAAATGAATTTGTGATACCAATAATTAACGTACTTAATCCACCATTTGCAGATGAACAAATATAAACATCATCTTTGTGGTAATTATGAATAATATCACCACATTTGTAAGTTAAGTCATCAAAGATATCTTTGTTAAAATCTCTAAAGTGTTGTTGTACTCCATGAACTGTACTTACTTTAAAATATGTACTTCCAACATCTATTAGTAGTTTGTTATCTATTTTACTCATTGCATAATCCCTATATCATGGATAATATCATTTACTATAGATGTTGTATCTTTTGTTAAGTCACATTGTGCTTTTTCATACTCATAACATCTATCTGGAATTGGAACTTTTCCTCTTTTTATAATTCTGATATTTTTATTTTTATCTCTAATTGTAATCATCTCATTATGATTTATAATATGTGGAGAGAAAGGAACATCAATAGTTCCATTTTTAATTGAGTTAAACACTTTTCTCCATAAAGTATCTGCACTGTCATTAAATACAGCTTCCATTATAGCTATAACTTCTGCTGTTAAAATCTCCTCTTCCTCTTTATCAACGATATTTGGAAGTCCATTTAAAATTCTAAGTAAATATTGTGTATTTGCAACTGTTTCTGCATTTGCTTCTTTTGTAGGAATCCCTGAAGCTTCTTGTTTAGTTTTTGTGATGATTTTATCAGCACCAACCATTGAAGCGATAACTGTACTCATACTTATAAGTTGAGTTGCATAGTTTTGATCTTCTGGAAATGCTCCCATCCACTGATGGTAAACAAGGTGAATATCTGCATCACCACAACCAATCTCATTTGCATAAAATTTAGCAAGTTTTCTAATAACTGCACCCATTACAATATCTTGATTTACTGAACCACTTTGAGAAAATGAAACAGAAAAAGATTTTACTCCCTCTTCAAGAGATAATAACATCTCTAGAAGTTGAATAACAATTGTAATACACGGTGGAACAAGTGTTGCAGTAAGAGGGCCAAAAGATTCTCTGTTGATTGGTTCATTTAGTTTTGAATAGTTTGCACAAACTCTTTCAACGTATTTCCAATATAAAAATGCTTTATCTAATGGAAAGTTTTTAGAGTAGGGTAATAAATATGTTATTGGACCACCTTCTATTTCAAAAATTCCAGAAGCAATTGCAGTTTCAATTAAAAGTCTTGCATCAGGAGTTCCATGTCTTAGAGATATTGGTTTGTTAAAATGTGTCATCATTTTTCTTGATGTTCTATATCCATGTGTAATTAGTGGATAACCATTTAACATATCAACTTCGTTTTCTTCACTAAGCCTTAACATCTTTTTAGCAGTTGCATAGTCGTTTAATCTTGTATTTGAATCAATCGTACAAGGTAAAACATCAACATTTGCTTTATCAAAAAACTCATACAATGCAAACATCTTGTTATATGTTGGGAAACCACCTCTTGGTTGTACCAACATTTTATTTCTTGTTTTAAAATTATAAGAGATAAATAGATCTTTTGAAGCATTTTTTACAAATTCTTCAACTTCGGCAAAATCAAAATTTTCTACATATTCATTACTTAGAATAATGTTTCTTTCTTCTTGTAATAAACTCATTTATTTTCTGCCTTCCATAAATTTCTCTAATTCATCAAGTCCAGTATTTAAATCAACTTGGTGGAATACTAAATCAAATCCATAGTTTTTAAATCTAGGTACAATATCATCTGCACTACCAGTTCCAACAACCAAGTTTCCACCAATCATAAATACTACATCATCAAGTAAATTACCATATTTACTTTTTAATATTTTCATTTCACGACACCAACCCTCAGCTTCACCATTTAATGATGAAATCAATAAAATATCTGCATTTGTTTCAATCACTGCATCAATAAACTCTTCAAGATATGTATTAACACCTAAGTTAAAAACCTCAAAGCCTCGAGCTTGAAGTGAAAGTTCTATAAGTCTGTTTGCTACAACGTGGATATCGTTACCCACAACGCCAGTTACTACTTTCATATATTTACCTATTTTCATTTGTTATAAAGGGCATAAGGATACCGAAATTTAAGTAAAATTTCGATTAGATAAAATAAATAAAAAATTTAAGGTGTTTTGTGAAAAAAAGAATCTATTTAATTCCTGGTTTTATGTGTAATGAATCATTATGGAATAGATTAATACCCTTATTTGATGATAGTTATGAATTCATACATTTAAAAATACCTCAAAAAGAAAACTTTGATGAGATTATTGAAGAAATCGATAAAAAAATCATAGAAGATTCTGCAAATATTTTAGGTTTTTCTTTGGGTGGTTATATTGCTTTACATTATGCTTTAAAATATCCAAAAAAAATAGAAAAACTTATGTTAGTTTCATCTTCTTTTAATTCATTAAAAAAAGATGAAATAGAAAAAAGAGAAGCTGGATTGAATTTTATAAAACAATTTGGATTTAAAACACTCAGTAAAAAAGCTGTTCAAGTTATGTTAGATAAATCAAATATTGAAAATTTAAAACTTATAAAACAAATCCAAGATATGTACAACTCGTTAGGAGAAGAAAATCTTTTTAGTCAAATGAAATCTACTCTTTATAGAGAAGACTTATCCAATAAATTAATAAGATTAAATGTTAATATTTTGTTTGTTTATAGTATTTATGATAATTTACTAGATACAAATACCATAGAAAAAATGGTATTAAAAAATAAAAACTTCAAATCAAAAACATTTGAATCTAAAAGTCATATGTTAACACTAGAAAAGCCTTTTGAGTTAAAAGAGATTATTAAAAAATGGTTTATTTAAGTTGTATTAACGCTTCCTCTTTTAGTTGCATATTTTCTTTAGCTTGATTTAATCCATTTTGTATCAATTTTATATTCTGTTTATTTTTACAAACATCTAAAGCTTTATTATAATATTTGATTGCCTCTTCATATTGATTTTCTTTCTCTTTTATAACACCAATACTATAAAGTATTTCATAACTATGAGAGCCATATTTATTATTTAAATCTTCTAAACTATTTAAAGTTGTATTTGGATAAATATCATCTTTGATGTTTTTTATCAATTTTTCATACAACAATCTATCATTATTTTCATATAAAAGTGAGTCATCAAGTTTTTCTATCAAATTTACTTTATATTTAATATAATGAACTGAAACATCACTTAAAAATTCATTTGCTACCTTTTTAGCCAAATCCATATAAATATTGTCTTCATCTCTATTAAGACTAATTGGAGTATTAAATCGATAAAAATGATAAGGAATATTCTCAAAGCACTCTTTATCGTTGTAATGTTTTTCATACTCTTTTTCAAATTTCAAAATATTTTTTTTGTCAGTAATTAAAATATTTGTTCTTAAAGAATAATCTCTTTTTTCGCAATATATTTTTCTTTTTCTATACTCAACACAATATCTAGATTTTGTTTTTTCATCGTAAATATATCGTTCACATATTACATAATCATTTGTATATTTATAATAAGGACCAATATCTAATCTAGTTTTTACATCCCCTGTAATAATTGAATCAATGTTTTCATGAGTTTTTTCTAAATTAAATATTTGCTTTTTATCAACAATATTTTCTTCTAATACTTGTTTTATCTGTTTTGTTTGAAAGATAAAATCATTGTTAAATTCTTCTACAAAAATATCTTTCATATGGATATTTTCTTTTGAAGGATGAAGAGTTTCTATATAAATATATTTAGAGCTACAACCTGAAAATATAATCAAAACAGATGTTATGAAAATTAATTTTTTTAAATAAAACATTATAATCTCCATTTTTATTTTAACTTTATTATATATTTGTTTAATATTTGTGAAATAAATAAGTAAAAATTAATTAACTTTTGTAATAATATTATCTTTAATTAAAGTAAAGGATGATTATATGGATTTTTTTACAGCTGATATTTGTGATACTTATCCTGATAAAGTTTATGTATTAGATAATGAATTTAAAAATTATGGTGCAAAACAGAAAATTTCTGGCAGTGTTGTAACAATAAAACTGGATAAAAATAATAGTGATTTAATCAAAATATTAAGAGATGAAGATGGTACAGGTAAAATAGTAGTAGTTGATGTAGAAGATGAATATTTTGCTGTTGTTGGTGAAAACCTAATGAAGTTTGCTCATGCAAATAACTATGAAGGTATTATTGTAAATGGTTATATTAGAGATACATTTCAAATAAAAGATATTCCTGTTGCTCTTTTTGCAAGAGGTACTTGTCCTAGAAAATATATACCAATAACTAAAGGTCAAAGAGGTATTGAGCTCTCATTTTGTGGTGTTCAGTTCAATGAAAATAATTATGTATATGCAGATACAGATGGTATTATACTTACAAAAGAAAAAATTATTTAGCTTTGCGCAATAAAAATGCAATAAATAGATATTATGATTAGATAAATATAAAGATAAGAGGGGACTATGAACTATATTAAAGATACAATAAATTTAAGTGTGGGGACTGTTGAAGAAAAAAGAGAAGAGATAAAAAACTATTTTTTACAAACATATGAAACAGATGAGAAACTTTTTGATTTATTGAAAGATAAAGAGTTCCTATATAAACAACCAAATAAGCTTAGACATCCTTTGATTTTTTATTATGGACATACTGCTACTTTTTTTATGAATAAATTAAATATCTCAAATGTGACAACAAAAAGAGTTAATAAGACTTTTGAATCAATATTTGCTATTGGTGTTGATGAGATGAGTTGGGATGATTTGAATGCTGAAAACTATTCTTGGCCAACATATGAAGAAACAAAAGCCTATAGAGATGAAGTAAAAAATATTGTCTTAGATTTAATAGATACAATAGATTTTACTATTCCAATAAACTGGGAATCTCCTATGTGGATTATTTTAATGGGAATTGAGCACGAAAATATTCATATTGAAACATCATCTGTATTATTAAGAGAATTAAATATCAAATTTTTAAAAGATGAAGAGTTATTTGAATATTGTAATGAAACTAGTCAAGAGTATCCAAAAAATGAATTAATTGAGGTAAAAGGTGGAGAGGTTTTATTAGAAAAAGACCATAATAATCCTATATTTTATGGCTGGGATAATGAATTTGCCTTCCATAAAGCTCAAATAAAAGATTTTAAAGCTAGTAAATATTTAGTATCCAATGGAGAATTTTTAGAGTTTGTTAAAGATAATGGTTATTCTAAACTTCATTATTTTTCAAAAGATGGTTTAAAATGGTTAGATTTCACACAAGCAAAACATCCAGTATTTTGGATAAAAGAGAAAGATAGATACTATTTAAGAGAGATAAATAGAATTATCCCTTTACCATTAAACTATCCTGTTGATATAAATGTATATGAAGCTGAAGCTTTTTGTAAATATAAAAGTGAAAAATTAGGAGTTCAAGTAAGGCTTCCTAACGAAGATGAGTATTATAGATTAAATGATTATGTAAAAGCACAAGAGTGTGAAGCAAATATTGGTTTAAAATATTTCAATCAAACCCCAGTTGATAAATATAAAATGGGTGATTTTTATGATGTTATAGGAAATGTTTGGCAATGGAGTATTACTCCTACGTATCCTTTTGATGGCTTTAAAACACATCCTGCTTATGATGATTTTACTACTCCTACTTTTGATGATAGACATGCTCTTATGAAAGGTGGATCATTTATCTCTTTAGGTAATGAGATTTTAAGAAGTGCAAGATATGCCTTTAGAAAACATTTCTTTCAACATGCAGGTTTTAGATATGTTCAAAGTGACAATGAATACAGAACAAAATTAAATAACAATGTTTATGAAACAGATGAGCAAATCTCTCAATATTGTGAATTTCATTATGGCGATGAATATTATGGTGTAAAAAACTTCCCTAAAGCAACTGTAGATGTTTTAGAGCCATATTTAAAAGATATCAAAAAAGAAAAAGTTTTAGATTTAGGTTGTTCTGTTGGTAGAAGCTCTTTTGAGTTAGCAAAAATATTTGATGAAGTTTTAGCAATAGATTTTAGTGCAAATTTTATCAATGTAGGTGTAAAACTAAAAAAATATGACAATCTAACTTACAAAGTAGCAACAGAGGGTGAACTTTTTGAAGAAAAAACTATCTCTTTAAAAGATTTTGATTTAGACAAAATCAAAGATAAAGTAACTTTTATGCAAGGTGATGCTTGTAATCTAAAAGAATTATATAGTGGGTATGATTTGATTTTTTGTTCAAATTTAATAGATAGATTATACTACCCACAAAAATTTTTAGATGATATACCAAATAGGGTAAATGAAGGTGGTATGTTAGTATTACTTAGTCCATATACTTGGCTTGAAGACTACACACCAAAACAAAACTGGTTAGGTGGATTTTTAAAAGATAATAAAGAGGTTAAAACTTTAGATACATTAAAAGCAAATTTAGAAGATAGATTTGAATTAGTAGATTTAGTTGATGTTCCTTTTGTAATAAAAGAGACAAATAGAAAATTCCAACATACTCTTTCACAAATGAGTATTTGGAAGAAAAAATAGAAGAGAAAACTCTTCTATTTTCTAAAGTTTCTTAATCGATTTAATAACTCAATTTCCTCTTTTGAAGAGAAGGTTAATGAAATATTTTCTAACCTTTCTTTTGATTCTTCTATATTATCAATTGCTTCATCAATTCTATAGATTAAAGAAGAGGCTATTTTAGTACCTAAGTTTTCAACTTTTATTGTTTCACCCGAAGAAAAATTAAAAGATAAAGAGTCTTTTGATACACCTGCTTCTGATTTTTTATCAACATCATTAACAACCATACCAGATATTCTTTTTCTCATTTTTAAAATCATAGTTTCTAATTTTTCTAAAAATTCACTAACTTCTTCTATCTCATTTGTACTTAGAGTATCTTTATCAAGTTTTTTTAATATCTCTTTCATATAAGTTTCCATTAATTTAAACTCTTTTAATGTTACTCCCTTTTTTAGTAGAGATTTAAAATCTTTAAATAAAGACCTTATTTCTGTTTCATTTTCTTCATCAGGTTTTTCTAGATTATTTTTCTCTTTATTTTCCTGTGTTTCATTATTTTGCTTAGAATAAAAAGTTTGTATTGTATTTAAAAAATCATCAGAAGATATCGTTTTTGCATTTGAACTTTGATAATTCGAATAGCTTTGTTCTATTGATTTTATATTCATATCAAACTCCTTTATTGTTGAAAGTTTTTAATTCTATTTAACAATTCAAGCTCATCATTTGAGGAGTTTTTTGGTATATAATTTACACTATTATCTAGCTTAATCTCTTTAAGTTCCTTTCCACTTATTAAATTTTCAAAATCAGTTAATGTACCTTTTAGTCTTTGTATTTGACTCTCACTGAGATTATTTCTAAGTATGCCAGATGTAGAGCTAGCTGCATCTTTTGAAGAGGTTGACAAGGAACTACTACTATGTCTTATAGGGTTATCTTCTGCTTCTATAATAGCTTCTCCCGTTACTTTCTTTTTAAATTCTGCAACAAGTTTTTCTATCGCGCTTATTAAATCCTCAATCTTAAATTCATCAGGATCTTTTTTACTGGCTTCATCATATAAAGCTTTTTTTAGTTTTTCTAGCATTTCAATCTCACCTTTTGTGAGTCCTGTTTTCATCAAGGATTTTATATCTTCAAATATCTTCCATAAATCAACCTCTTCAGTCTCTTCTGTTTTGGCTGTTTTATCTTCTGTAGTTGATTTTGTTTCTGTATTTTCAGTATTATTTGATTTACTTGCGTCATTCATCTCTTCGGCAAAAGTTTTTGTTTCATCAGATTGGCTCGTTGGCTGAGTATATTCAGATTCTGCTGGACCACCTAAGCCTTCTTTATATGTATAACTATTTACTGTCATAATAAACTCCAATAATAAGGTAATTTATTATACTATAATACTATTAATTATTTATAAATATTAAATTTACTAAAATATATAATGTTTAAGATTATTAGTAAGAACAATTTATTTATAATTGCTTTTTTATTTTTTTTATTTACACTTAACCTTAGTTTCGAATATAAAAAGTATAAAAATTTTATAGAAGAAGAGATTTATGTAGGTGATTTTGAAGTAATAAATATCTATGATAAAAAAGAGTATTTGGTACTAAAACTTAGCAACAATAATTTTGTATATTTTACTTCTGTAAATGATAACTTAAAAATAGAAAAACTACAATCTTTAAGAGCATTTATAAATACACAAAATATAGGTTTTTTATCTTATTTAAAAGGATTTTATGCAAAAACATTATTTATTGAAAATATTAGAAGCAAAGAAAATCTAAAAATTGATATTTATAAAAATATAAACCAAGGACATCAAACTCAAGAAACAAAAGAACTTTTTAATGCACTTTTTCTTGCAATTGCAATATCTTCTAAATTAAGAGAAATTTGTACAAACTATTCAATTAGTCATTTGATTGCAATTTCAGGTTTTCATTTGGCTGTTTTATCTTTGATTATCTATGCTTTTTCATATTATCCTTATAGTTATTTACAAAAAAACTATTTCCCTTATAGAAATAAAAAATTTGATATTAGTATAATCACAATTTTGATTTTGGCTACATATTTTATATTCATTGGATTAGTTCCTTCGTTATTTAGAAGTTTTTTGATGTTAGTTATTGCTATTTATTTTTTAAGATATAATATAAAAATTCTTAGTTTTACTACACTTTTATTAACTTTTTCAATCATAATAGCAATCTACCCAAAGTTTTTATTTTCAATCTCTTTTTGGTTTTCTATTTTAGGTGTTTTTTATATATTTTTGTATCTTCAATATTTTAAAAATCTGCCTAAAATCTTTTCTTTTTTCTTTTTTAATTTCTGGCTTTTTTTTGCTTTTAATCCTATTGTTCATTACTTCTTTTATACAACATCATATGAACAACTTTTATCTCCTTTGATAACTATTGTATTTACTGTTTTTTATCCATTTGAACTTATGCTTCATCTATTTTCTTATCCTAATATTTTAGACAATCTTTTATCTATATTTTTATCATATAAAATAAATACTTATGAGATTGAAACACCATTTTTATTTTTGATTTTATATTTAATTGTCTCTTTTTTAAGTATATTTTATAAAACTTCATTTGTTGTATTAAATTTGCTATTAATCCTATTTAGTCTATATTTATACTTATGATTTAAAAACTTACAATAAAATATATATAAAAAGAATACGAATGATTGATTACACAAAAAAAATTACTACACATAGAGAACTTTATCCAATAAATGATATAGAAATATCTTCTGAAAGCGATAGGGGAAGGATACTTTCAGCTCCAGCATTAAGAAGGCTACAAAAGAAAACTCAAGTTTTTCCTTTGGAATTAAATGCAGCTGTTAGAAGTAGATTAACACACTCAATGGAGGTTTCTCAAACTGCAAGATTTATTGCAAAAACTATATTAAAAAAACTCAAATCAAAATATAACTTAGATGAATTAAAAGACTCTTTTATCTCAATATCAGAGATGACGAGTTATCTACATGATATAGGTAATCCACCTTTTGGTCATTTTGCAGAAGTTGCTATAAATGATTGGATGAAAACAAAAGGTAAAAAAATCTTTAATAATACTATAGAAGTTGATGAGAACAATCAAGATTTAAAAGATATGCTTTTAAAAGACTTATCCTCTTTTGATGGAAATGCTCAAGCTATAAGAGTAATTACAAAACTACAAAGATTGAATCTTTCATATTCACAAATTGCATCTGTTATTAAATACACAAGAGGAGCGTTTGAGGATAAACCTTCAAAAGAAGACGATTTATACTATCTAAAAAAGAAACCAGGTTTTTACTACAGTGAAAAAGAGATTGTTAATCAAGTACAATCTGCTTTAGATATAAAAGAATATTGTAGGTTTCCAATAACTTATATAATGGAAGCTGCAGATGATATCTCATATTTAAATGCAGATATGGAGGATGCAGTAGATAAAGGGATATTATCTTTTGATGATATATATACTTTGATAAAACAAGAGTGTAATAAAGTAGGGGATAGATATCTACTTGACCTAGTTGAGGAGTTTTATCAAAAAGCAAAAGAAAAAGAGGATGAACCATATCAATTCAATCTATTTTTGACACTAACAAGAGCAAAATTAACCCATGCACTTGTAGATCATGTAAGTGAAATCTACATCAAACATCATAAAGAAGTTTTCAATGGTAACTTTTCAAACGCTCTTTTAGAATATGACAAAGAGAGTAAATATACAAAAGCTGTTGAGATTCTACAAAATATTTCTATTAAATATATCTATAATAATAAAGATATTCAAACCCTAGAACTAAAAGGTCATAAAATATTAACAAGTTTATTAGATAATTATTCAATCCTTTTAAAACTACATCATTATGATTTTAAAAAACTATTAAATGACGAAAGGATCGAATGTTATATTTCACAAAGAATTATTAGAAGATTATCATCAAAACATATAGTAGCATATAAACATGCTGTAGAAAAATTACAAAAAGATGATTTAACAAAATATTCAATTGAAGAGTGGTATTACAGATGTAGATTAATCATTGATTATATAAGTGGGATGACAGATGATTTTGCATTAGATGAATATAAAACCTTAGAAGCTTTAAAATAATGAAAATTTTCAGATATATAGTACCAGTTGATGATGGTGCAGCTCCAAACCCTTATGGTGGAGTTTGTACTTTAGCAATATGTAAACCAAATATAAGAAAAATAGCCAAAGTAGGAGATTGGTTAATTGGTCTTAAAAACCCAACAAAAGAACTTATTTATTGTATGAAAATAACTGATGTAATGAGTATGCAAGAATACGATAAATATACAAAAGAGAAACTTCCAATAAAAATACCAGATACAGATAATAAAGATATTACTTTTCATATGGGTGATAGTGTTTATAATTTTTCAAAAGAAGAGATTCTTTTGAGAAAAAGTGTTCATAGTAGATGCACAAAACAAATGGATCTAGATGGAAAAAATGTTTTATTATCAAATCACTTTTACTATTTTGGAGATAAAGCTATAAAGCTTGAAAAGAAATTTACAGAAGATATTGATACTTCAATTGATTTTGATTACTTAGAAAGTTTTTTACTAGATGAATTACTATTTTATTTTAATAAAAATAATATAAATATAAATATTTTATATTCAACTCCAAATATATGTGGTATAATATCTCCTTCAAATAGGGAGTTTGAAATGAGTTGTTGTATTAGAAAAAAAATTGAAAGACAATTTTATTTTTGATATCAATACTTAAAATTGTTTTTTATATAAAAAATATACAATTTTTTCTTGCTAATTTTATAAAAGTTATACTATACTTAAAAGATAATATTATTTTTTAAGGAATTTCTAATTTTCCTTTAAAAAAGATAGGAGTACATCATGTCTCAGCCTTTAGAGTGTACATTTGATAAAAATTATTTAGCATCAGCAACAATCTTATATATTGAAAGTGATACAAGAGCTAGAGAAGAAGCTTGCGAAATATTTTATGGTTTTTTTAAAAGAGTTTTTGTTGCAAGTAACTTAGGTGAAGCAATAAAACTATTTATGGAACATCAACTAAACATTGATGTTATACTATCAGATATTGATATGCCAGATGGAACAGGCATTACGATTTTATCAGAAATAAGAAAAATAAATTGGGAAGTCCCAATTTTAGTTAGTTCTACTTTTCAAAATCATCAAATATTACTAAAAGCTATCAAGTTTAATCTAAATAATTATATTGTTAAGCCTATTCAATTAAATACGACATTAAAAATTGTATCAGATATTATGAAGAAAAAAGAGCAAAAGAAAGCACTTGCTGCAAAAAACAATGAGTTAAGACAATTTATGTCTATTTTGGATTCATACAATATTATATGTGAACTTGATTTAGATTTTAATATAAAATCAGTAAACGATGCATATATTATAAACTCTGGTTTTGAGATTGATGAATTAATTGGTAAAAAATATAACGATAAAATGATTTTTTCAAACTGCGAATCTTCAGATATGGAGATTAGAAAACTTCTTAGTTTTGGAAAATCATGGGTTGGATTAAGTAAAAAAATTACAAAAGATGGTAACTATTATTACACTCACTCTACTATTTTGCCAATATTTAAAAATAATGGAGATATTAAAAAATATATAGAGTTCTCTACTTTGATTTCTAAATATGAGAACGAAATTTTAGCATTAAAAAAACATATTTTACTTTTAAAAAGTGAAAATTTTAAAACAAATACTGAACTTAGAAAAGAAAAAGATTATTATGAACAATTAGCTAAAAAACTACAAGCTCAAGTTGATGAAAATGTAAATAATTCTCAAAAACTTTTGTTTGAACTATATGAAGTTAAAAAAAGAAATAATGCATTAGTAGAAAAACTAAAAATTCAAGAAAGAAGATTTGAAGAGTTTCAAGCTACAATTATGAGTGGTCAATAACTATAAATTTATAAAATCTTTTTTATAAGTTATAACTTTTTTTAAATAATTTCTTGTTTCTTCGTATGGAAGGCTATCTTTAAGTGTTTTATACACTTGGGCAGGTGTTTTCCCATTTATTGTTGATATTGCTCTATTTTTATTTTTAGAAAAGGTTTTTAATACATTTCCACTTCCTGTATTATATGCACTAATTACACAATACTCTTTAGATACCTCATTATTTATTCCAAATAGGTATTTTGTGTTTAATAATTTTAAATATGCAGTTCCTAATTCAATATTGTTTTGTGCATCAAATAAATATGAATTACTTGGAGTCCAATTTTTACCTTTTGAATATTTATAAGCATCTTTTCCTGCACTTGTTGGAACAACTTGCATCAAACCTATTGCACCTGCATTACTGATGGCAAATTGATTAAAATTACTTTCTGTTTTTATTATTGCATATACTAAATTTTCACTAATATTATATTTTTTTGCAAACTGTTTTACAATAGGTTTAAATTTATCTACTCTAACAGAAGTATGATCTTTAACCATCTGAATATCAACATATGTAACTTTTATTGGTTTATTTTTATTTTTTATAGTCTTATTTTTAATTTTAGTTTTTATAAGTAAATCTGCAAATCTATTTGCTCTCCATTCATATCTAATAAATTTATTTTGGTCATCTTTTATCTCTTTATATAAATATGGAGTTTTTCCAAGTTTTATTTCGCCAGTACCAAACAAATCAAAAGCTCTAGGATCTTCCGGCAAAAGTAGGGTAGTTACAATAGCATTTTTCAAACTATTGATTGTATCTTTTTCATCAATAGTCTCAACTCTTACTATTCCATTATCAAAATCAATTGAAGCTCTACTTTTATAATTTTGCATATATTTTACATACTCTTTTTGTTTTGGTATTTTTCTATTGTTTTTACCCCAAACTAAATCAATATTTTCTAATAATGAAGATAAAAACTTTAAATCATTTGATAGTTTTTTAGGGTTTAAAGTATAATTTATAGCTTTAGATTTTGCTAATGATTTTAACGCAATAGATGGATTATTGCTCATTGCAGCTGCTGATATATTATAAGCATCATGTATACTACATCCAGAAAATAAAAAGAGAATTAAAAATAAAATAGATTTTTTCATATAAATCTATTTTATAATTTTTTTCCTTGAAAATTAATAATCACAGCTTTTAAGTTTTTGTTTAAAACATTCAACATATTTATCTACTAAAATATCTCTATTATGGGTTGTTGGATGTGTGGAAAAATATTTAAAAAAACTATTATTTGTATTTTCATCTTTTTGATCACCCGTAATTTTATTTAATATTGATGAAAAATATTTGGGATTTATACCTGTTTGTAACATTTTATCAAGAGCAAACTTATCCGCTTGAATTTCATGAGTTCTTGAATAGTTTGTATTTACAAATAAAGAACCAACACCAATAATAAAATCTGAAGAAAATGTAACATCCCCTGTTAAAAACATAGATACAAGAGTTAAAAAACTCCCTTGAATAATTCTTTGTAAGGAGTGTCGTTTTTCTATATGTCCAATTTCATGATATATTACAGATATTATTTCTTCTTGATTTTTACTCATTCTAATCAAACCATCAGTTATTACAATATCCCCATTAGGTAAAGCAAATGCATTTGCAATACTTTTATCATCTATTATAATATTTCTAAAGTGTAGTTTATAATCAAACATAGATTTTGATTCTATATTTGGCAAAATATTTTTTGCAAACTCTTCATTTATCATTTTTTTCTTATTCTCATCCAATAAAGATTTATGTAAAAATACTTCATCAAGATTTTTTAGTAATTCATCTGAAAGAGTTTTATTTAACTCTGATGGTAAAGCATATGCAATTTTTTTACTAGTATATGGAATTCCCCAAACAACAAAACTATAAATAAAAGCTACTGTAAATATCAAAGAAAATAAAATCAATAAGAAGTTTGATTCTAATTTATGTATAAGGTTTTTATTTTTATTAGATAAATATAAATCTACCAAATCATTTTGATTTGTTGAAAAAGTTTCTCCATTTTCTAATTTTATTTTTCTAGGTACATTTCCAAGTCTAGTGGGGATATTTATATTTTCTATATATCCAGACAATAAAGTAATATCATCATTTTTTATATAATATTTATCTTCTATTATATAAAAATTTACTTCTTGACAAGATGAACTATTTTTTAAATATAAATCCCCCTTTATCATCTAGATAGATACTCCAACACCTAAGTTTAAGACATCATTCATTTGATCAGCAAATGCAGAATCTTTTACATCAGATATTGAATAATAATCATCAAATCCCCCAGCCATACGAATCATTGTATTATCCAAAGTATATTTCGCTACTCTAACTTTTGCCCAAGGATAGGCAAAACCTAAAGATAAAATAATCAAAATAAAATTAGTAATTAATATATATGCATATGGAAAAAATTTCATTGTAGATAAAAAACTAACAGAATCATTTAACTTTGTATTATCAAAAATATACTCTCTTTTTTTTACTGAATAATACGCAAATGTTATTGTCGCAACAAAAATAAATAAAAAATATCCCAATACTAGAAGAGGAAACAATAACTCTAAAACCATTTTAATCCCTTCTTTTGGATTTTCTTTCATCACTGACATAATAAAATTAATATCACTTACATAACCAGTTAAATAAAATATTCCTAAAAAGACAAGAGTAAATATTATTGATACTATAAAATAAATTCCAATTGATTTTAATAAAATTATCATAAATTTAGGAGTATCTAAATTAGTATCAAAAGAAAAATTCTCATATTTTGTAAAATCAATAAAGTATCTAGTTTTTATAACATTAAAATATGAAAATGCAACAACATATATAACAAAAAATATCAACAATAACAACAATGTCAAAATAACAGATTCTTTTGAAAATTTAAGTAAAAAACCAAATAAAATAAATAAAAGTATATATAAAATAGGAATACCTAGAAAAATAATATAAGATTCAAAAAGTTTACCATCAAAATTAAATCTAACATTATTAAAACTTGTCATATTTAAGTTGAATCTCATACCCTTTAAAATAAGCCACGGTAAAAAAATAAAAAAAGAAATACCAAAGCTACTGTAGGAAATACACTACTTAATAAGTTATAAATAAAGAAAATTGATATTGCCAATAAATAACCAAACAAAAGTTGTTTTCCAGTTGCATGATACTCAAAGTTTTTATTTTCAACCATACTATTTGCATATAAATATCTATTATTTCTAACCTTTGCCCAAGGATAATAAATACCAAAAGTAACTATTGTCAATAAAGTATTTACAATCCAAATCTTAAAATATTCTGTTCCACTACCTGTAAATTCAAATCTTTTCATTCTTTTCCTTAAAAATCATATTTCTATTATTATACAATATAAATATTATATATTTGATTATAAATTATTATATTTTCTAATCTATTTTACCTTTAATTAAAATCTAGGTATCATTGCGACAATAAAAGGGTAATAGATGGAAATGATTTTAAATGAAGACGATCTAGTTATTGGAGCTAGATTTGAAAATGGAACTATTCAAGATTATATAGATGACAATAAAACTTACGGTTTAATCAGACTAGAAGATACTACGGCAAATTGGTTCTTGTATAATGAATTAGACTCTATGGATGAAATAAAAAAGCTTTATAAAAAAGTAAAAGAAGAGGAACATTTTATTAAAAATGATTTTGGTGAAGAGATTGTTTTATTTAATAAAAAAGGTTCAGTTAAATATGAAATATTAATTGAAAAAATTGATGCATATTTCGATGATGAAATAATGTCAAGTATATTTTAAAGGATAAGTTATAAATAAGTTTGATGAATTAAATCTAAACAGCTCATTATTAAAAGCTATTGAAGTTTTAGAATACGAAAAGCCTACGCCTATACAAAGAAAAGTTATACCAATACTAAATAAAAAAATTGATGTAATAGCTGCTTCAAAATCAGGAACAGGAAAAACAGCTTCTTATTTATTGCCAATGTTACAACGAATAAATGCTAATTTAAACTATAACAATAGAATATTAAGAGGTTTAGTTCTTGTTCCAACAAGAGAGTTAGTAGAACAAGTTTCTAAAAACCTGTCAGAACTAGGACGATTTGTAAAAGTTAAGCATACAAAAATCATGGGTGGAGTTTCAAAAACAAAACAAGAAAATGTATTATCAACTGGTATTGATATTGTTGTTGCGACACCTGGAAGATTATTAGATTTAGATGAAAATGAAATAATAGATTTAAGTAGTGTTAATTTTATTGTCTTAGATGAAGCAGATACTATGCTTGAAATGGGATTTTTAAAAGAGATTGAGACAATTTTCTCTTTATGCTCTCCATATAGACAAGTTGTAATGTGTTCTGCAACTATATCTCAAAATATTAGAAAACTTGCAAAAGAGTTTTTAACAGACCCTGTAACAGTTCAAATTCATGATAGAAGAGATAGGGTTGAAATAATTGAACATCAAGCATATAAAGTTGATAAAAAAAGAAAAAAAGAATTAGTAGTTCAATTAATTAAAGAGTTAAAATTTGATCAAGTTTTAATGTTTATCAATAAAAAAGATAGTGCTGATTTAGCTACAAAATATTTTGAAGAACAAGGAATTAAAACTGCAACTATCCATGGTTCAATTGATTATGAAGATAGGGTTCAAGCTATTAAAAACTTTAGAAATAAGAAAATACAACTTCTTATTGCTACAGATATTGCTGCTCGTGGTTTAGACATAAAAGAGTTACCTTTGGTTTTAAACTATACTTTACCTGAAAAAACAGATGACTTTACCCATAGAGTAGGGCGTACAGGTAGAGCTGGTAAAAAAGGTAAAGTTATTACTATGTTGACTACGGAAGATTATAATCACTTTACTAAGATAGAAAGAGATTTAAGACTAAATGTCAAAAGGGAAGTACATGAAGATTTTCCTTTAAAAGATAGACAACCAAGACAAAAGGTTCAAAAAAAGAAAAAACTTAGTGAGAAAAAAGGTAAAAATTTAAATCCTAAAGAACCTGTTAAAACAGGTGCAAAATCTAAAAAAACTACTAAAAGAGATGCTAACAGAAGTTTTAGAAGATAGGTTCAACCTATCTTCTAGTTAAATAACTCCAAGTTTATTTAAAAATAACAATACAATCGCAATAGGTACTATGTATCTAACTAAAACTAACCAAATGTTAAATATTGTTAATGGAACATATTTTGTAAAAATTTGTTTTAATCTATTTGTATCAGTAAAGAAACCTAAGAAAATACAAGTTATAAATCCAGATATAGGCATAGCTATAGAAGATGTCAAGTAATCTAACCAATCAAATAAATTTTTTCCAAAGAAAGTCAATAATTCACCATACTCTTTACTCATAGATAATAAAGCAAAAATACCCAAAATATAAAAAAATGTTCCAGCTATAATAGTTGCTTTTTTTCTATTCATTTTATATTTTTCCATCAAATACATTAATGGTGGTTCAAGTAGTGAAACAGCTGATGTGATACCTGCAAATAATAATGCTACAAAAAAAGCTAATGCAATAATTTGTCCTAAAACTCCCCATCCAGAAAAAATCAAAGGCAATGAGATAAATACAAGACCTGGACCAGCTGAACTTTTAGCACCAGCTGCAAAAAGGAAAGAAAAGATAATAACTCCTGCTATTAAAGCAACAGCTGTATCAACTATTGCAACCATAATAGATGATTTAATAAAGTTTGTATCTTTTGACATAGAAGCTGAATAAGTAATGATAATTGCCATTCCAAGAGATAAAGTAAAAAAGGCTTGTCCAACTGCAGCTAATATTGCATTTTCATCTATTTTAGACCAATCAGGCATAAACATAAACTCTAAAGCTTTTGAAAAAGAATCAAGAGTAAAAGAATATATTAATAAACCAAAAAGAATAATTGCAAGTAGAGGCATTAGGATTAAGTTTAGTTTTTCAATACCATTTTTTACACCCTTTAATATAATATAAGCAATTGTTAGTGTAATAATCGTATGAAATAAAATTTGCAAACCAATTTTTTCTGTAATCAATGTAGTAAATACAGTTTCTGCTTCTTGTAAAGTATTTGGCAATCCTGTAATAGATATTATTATATAGTTTAATATCCAACCAATAATAAAAGCATAAAAAGATAAAATAACAATTCCTGAAAAAATCTGAAATCCTGCCCATCTCCAGTTTTTATTTTTTGACTTTGAAACAATTTCATAAGCTGCAGCCGCATTTGCTCTTGATTCTCTACCTATATATGACTCTGCTATAAAGATTGTTAGACCTATAAAAATAATAGCCAATAAATATATAAGTACAAAAGCTCCACCACCATTTTCTCCAGTTACATAGGGAAACTTCCATATATTACCTAAACCAACAGCCGAACCTGCTGCTGCTAAAATAAATCCAATTTTTGAAAATCCTACTTTCATTTATATAGTTCCTAACTTATTTAATAATAAAATTTTATTATCCTAAAACTTTGTCAAGAGTATATTTTAAATCCTCATCAAGATCCATGCTTGTTCTCATCCAATTTAGATATCCTGGATCTTCACTTGCAACTTGAGCTATCTCTTTACCTTTGTATTTACCAAATCTAAATGTTTTAATTAAAACAGGTGTTTTTGTTAAATCAACTAATTTTTCCATTGGATTATAATCTGGGTAAATTTCTCTACATTTGGTTACAAGCTTTGATAAAAATAGTTTCATAACTAATACATCACCAATAGCATCATGAGCTTTAATTGTAATACCATATTTATTAGCTTCTGCTTGTTCATTTTTATATAAATCTAAAGCATATCTTAGATATTGAAGTCTATGATATGGCATCTCAGAAAATAGATGTTTAGCACATCTTAAAGTATCAATTATTTGACAATTATTAACAAACCCCTCTTTTTCTATCATTCCTAAATCAAAAGAGATATTATGTGCAATTAGATAGTTTGTATTTGTATTTAACTCTTCTAATCTTTTATAAAATGAAGTTTGAGTAGCTGTTGGTTTACCCTCTAATAAATCAGGAGTTATATTATGAACTTCCATAGCTTCAAGTTTAATCTCAACATCACTTGAACAAAATTCATCAAAGCATTCTACTTTTCCTTGTTGATTTACTATCATTGCACCAAATTGAATAATTCTATCCTCTTCTTGATTTCCTGTAGTTTCTGTATCAAATAAAATATAATGAACCATAATTTTTCCTTTATATAATTAACATTCCATCGCCATAAGAGTAAAATCTATATTTCTCTTTTATAGCTTCATTATAAACTTCTAAAGTTTTTTCCAACCCCATAAATGATGCAATCAACATAATCAAAGTAGATTTTGGAAGGTGGAAATTTGTAAGTAGATAATCTACTTTTATAGGTTTATTTGCAGGATTTAAAAATAAATCACACTCACCTTGTATTTTGTTTGTTCTTGCATAATACTCAATAGTTCTAGTAACTGTAGTTCCAACTGCTAAAACTTTTTTTGCATTGTCTATTGACTTTTTAGCATCAATTCCTATCTCAAAATATTCACTATGCATAGGATGAGACAAAATATCCTCTGCATCAACTGGCTTAAATGTTCCTGCACCCACATGTAAAGTAAGATAATCAACATTAAACTTTTTGTTTAAAGCCTCTAATAACTCTTCAGTAAAATGCAAAGATGCAGTTGGAGCTGCTACAGCTCCATAATTTTTAGCAAAAAGTGTTTGATAATCTTTATTATCTTTCTCTTCATCTTCTCTATTCATATATGGTGGCAAAGGAAGATGTCCAATTTTGTTTAAAATATCAACAAGAGCTAAAAAGTCTAATTTTTTACCATTTTGATAAAAATGAACAACTCTACTACCATCTTCATTTACTTCTAATACTTCAGCTTCTAAATTCTCTTGAAAAGATAGTTTTGTACCAACTTTTACTTTTCCACGTATCATCACAAGATATCTATTCATAAATAAAGGTTTATTAAAAAGTAACTCAACTTTTCCACCTGATTCTTTTTGACCAAAAATTCTTGCTTTTATAACTTTTGTATCGTTTAAAAATATAGAGATATCAGAAGGTAAATACTCTAAAAGATGTTTAAAAGTTGTATGAGTTATAGTATCATTTTGACGATTATAAACCAGTAGTCTTGCACTATCTGCAGGATATACTGGTTTAGTAGCGATTAACTCTTTTGGAAGAGTATAATCATAACTTGAGGTTTTTAAAGGGTCTAAAATTTTACTCCTCCTCTTCTTCTACTGTTGCAGGATTAAATATTTTTGCTATATAAATAGAAACAGCATAAAGTAAGATAAGAGGACCAGCCATTAAAAATTGTGTTAATACATCAGGTGGTGTTAAAAGTGCAGCTGCAATAAATATTAAAACAATTGCATATTTAAAAAAATCTTTTAACATTCTATCATCAACTAATCCAATTTTTGCTAAGAAAAAAGTGATAACAGGTAACTCAAATGCAACACCAAATCCAAACAAAAGTTTTGTAAAAAATCCTACATACTTACCGATACTTGGTAATACTGTTACAACTGCCGAACCAAAATTGATTAAGAACTCAAAACCAAAAGGAACAACAACATAATAAGCAAAAGCAGCACCAATTAAAAACATCAATGTTGCAAAAAATACAAATGGAATTACTAGTTTTTTTTCATGGTCATAAAGTCCTGGAGCTAAAAACAGCCATAATTGCCAAAATATAATTGGTAAAGAAACAATAAAACCAGAAAAAAATGCAACTTTAAGTGCTGTAAAAAATGTTTCCTGAATCTCAACAGCTACCATTTGTGAGTTTGGAGGAAGTACAGCTTCAACTGGAACCATCATCCATTCTAAAATTGGTTCATAAAAACTAAAACATGCAAAAAATGCAATAACTAAAGCGATACTAGAGTTAATTAATCTTTTTCTTAGATCAGCTATATGTGGTTTTAAATCGTCTAGCATTATTTAGTTTCCTCTACATTTAAAGTTTCAACATCTTTTTCTATTTTTTTATCTTTTTTCTTTGGTTCTTTTAATGAAACTTTATTTTCATTTTTTTCATCAGAAACCATATCATCATTTATGATTTTATCTAAGCCTAAATCCATATTTTGTTTTACATCTAGTGTTGCTTTGGCATCTTCTATTTGTGCTTTAAATCGAGAAGCTTCCTCTTTCATCTCACTAATATTTATTTCATTGTCAAGTGTAGATTTTGCATCTTCTAAGCCAGATTTGAATTTTTTAATAAATTTTGCGATTTCTACCATCGCATTAGGTAACTTTTCAGGTCCTAAAGCTATGATTGCGACAATTGCAATCAGTAGAATTTCCATAAACCCCATTCCAAACATAAAACTTCTCCAATATCTTAATAAAGGAGAGATTTTACCTAAATTTTATTAAAATTAGAGTTAGAATGAGAAAAGAAAACTATTAGTTATAGTTTATTGTAATAATTAGATTATATGATATATTAAGCTATTAATCTAATATCTCCACTATCTTCTTCTTTGAATCTAATCTCGTGTTTTCTTAAAAGCTTAACTAGTTTGATTAATTCAGCCGAATCATCATATATATCACAATAATTTTTTGTTGTGTTTTTGTGAACAAATAATTTCTCATTTTCATTGAAAAGATAAAAATTCAATTTCAGATTTTGAAAAAAACTTAAAGTGTTCATAATATTCTCCTACTAATTAAATGTCCCTCATGTGTAATTATACACCTAATTAAATTAATTATTATAATAAATTTAAGTTTTTCTTATAAAGTTGAACTAAAGTGAGGCTTATTAATAATTTGATAAAATCATTGAAAAATAATTAGGAAAAAATATGAAACTACTTTTTTTGCTATTTGTGGGAATTGTTCTTTACTTTATAGCTAGAAATTATAAAACAGAAAAATTTGAAAATATTAAACTTGATATAAAAGAGAGATTCAATGGCGATTTGATGAATCATGAAGCTGGTTTATTAGTATCATTGATGGCAAAAGTTGCTAAAGCAGATGGTCAAGTAAGTGAACTTGAAGCAGAGGTTTTAAAACATACCTTTACTGATATATCAAGACATTTTGAAAATAGTGAAGAGATTAGAGAAAAATTAAAAGAGATTTATAATAAAGAGAAAGAATCTTTTGAAAATACTATTTCAATTTGTGAAAAATTATATAAAATAACAAAAAACGACTACCAAAAACGTCTTAGAGTATTAGAATATCTTTTAAACTTGGCATTTATAGATAAAGAGTTTTCTCAAACAGAGATGATGATTACTGAAGATATATCAAATGCCTTAAAAATCTCAAAATCTGATTTTGAAACTTTGGTAAATAATTTTGAAAACTTCTATAGAAACCAAAAAGCAAATGAAGCATTATCTTTAGATAAGGCATATGAAGTTTTAGAAGCATCTAAAGAGGATGACAGCAATACACTAAAGAAAAAATATAGAACATTAGTGAAAAAACACCACCCAGATATTGTCGCAGGGCAAGGTGCAAGTCAAAATATCATTGATGAAGCAACTAAAAAACTTCAAGAGATAAATGAAGCATATGAATTGATTAAAAAAGAGAGAAATATATAATTGTTAGATAATATCAAAGCTGATTATGAAGTTTGTAATTGCCATAAAATAAGTTTAGAAAAATTAGTTCAAACAATTAAGGAACATGATATTAAAACACTTGGTGAACTTCAAGATATCACAAAAGTTGGTACAGATTGTAGAAATTGCCTAATAAAAGAAGCAGATTTGGGAAAAATTAAAAAAAGAATTTATTGTAAAGATATATTAACACATTATAAAAAGGAAATAGATGGCTAGAAAATTTCATCACTCTTATGAAGTTTGTAACTGTAAACATGTAACCCTTGGAGAGATTCTATATGCAATAAAAGAAAAAGATGCAAAAACCCTTGAAAAACTTGGGGAATTTACTGATGCAGGAACTAGTTGCAAATGTTGTCAATCAAGCCAAAAAGATATTGGTGAAGAAAAAATGCAACTATATCTAGAAGAGATTTTAAATAAATTTGTAGGGTAATATGGAAGAAAAAAAACAGTTAATAGAAGAGATAAAAGAGTTAATAAAAACAAATAAAGATGATACAATAGAGATTAATCCTAATTTTTTAGATTATTTTCAAGTAGATGAGTTGATTTCTATAAAAGAGGACTTGAAAATAAGAAAAAGCAAAATAAGGGAATCTACTTTTAAATTTTTAGATGAAATTTATGAAAAAACAAAGGAAGATTAATTTATAATAAAGTTTATTAAAGGATAAAATTCATGAATTGGCAAAATATAAAAGAACAATTAAAAACTTTTTTAAAAACAGAATTAGAAAAAACAGGTTTAAATAGAGTAACTGTTGGTGTTTCAGGTGGTCTTGATTCGGCAGTGGTTGCTATATTATGTAAAGAGACTTTTGGTGAAAACATGAGTGCTGTACTTATGCCTTCTCAATTCTCATCAAAATCTAGTATTGATGATGCAAAAGAGGTTTGTGAAAAATTTGATATCAAATATGAAATAAAATCAATAGCACCAATGGTAGAAGCATACATTGAAAATATGGATGGTGATAAGTTAAGAATTGGAAACTTCAGTGCAAGAATGAGAATGTCTGTACTTTATGATACATCTTCAAGAGACAAATCAATAGTAGTTGGAACATCAAATAAAAGTGAATTACTTTTAGGATACGGTACTATTTTTGGAGATATTGCTTGTGCAATTAATCCTATTGGTCAAATTTATAAAAGTGATGAATTTGATTTTGCAAGATTTTTAGGTGTACCAGAATCTATTTTAAATAAAAAACCAAGTGCTGATCTTTGGGAAGGTCAAAGTGATGAAGAGGAACTTGGATATTCATACAAAGAGATGGATACTGTCCTTAAACTTTTAGTTGATGAAAATAAAAGTGAAGAAGAGGTTATTAAACTAGGGCATGATGAAATATTAATCGATAGATTAGTTTATAGAATGAAAGCAAATGCATTTAAAGGTAAATTACCAGTAATTGCAAATATCAAATGGAGTTAACAATGAAAGAAATACCATTTTACCAAATGTCAATTGGAGAAGAGGAATTAAGCCAATTAAAAAATGTTTTAGAGTTAAATAAAGATGATAATAAAGTTTTGGAACTTGAAGAAAACATTGCGAACTTTGTTGGTGCAAAATATGCAGTTGCAACATGTAATGCAACAGCTGCAATCCATTTGGCATTAAGTGCTATAAAGTTAAAAAGAGGTGACAAAATTCTTATGTCAGTTAACTCTTTTGTAAATGTACCAGAAGTTGTAAGACATTTTGATGCTGAGCCAATATTTATTGATATAAATGGTGAAGATATGAATATTGATGTAAATAAATTTGAAAAAGCACTTGAAGAGAATAAAAGCAAAAAATTAAGAGGTGCTATTATCACTTTTGTAGCTGGTCAAACACCTGATTTAGATAGAATCTATGATATTGCAGAAAAATATGGAATTATCTTAATAGAAGATGCAACTTGTGCTTTAGGTGTTACATACAACGATGAAACAGTAGGAAGCTTAAGGGCTGATATGACTATTTTCTCAACAAACCCATCAAATGGTAAATATTCTGTAAGTAGATGTGGACTTATTGTTACAAACAATGAAGAAATTGCAGAACGTGCAAAACTTTTAAGAACTCATGCTATTACTACTACTTATGATGATTTTGGAAACTTAGATTATATATATGATGTTGTAGATATTGGGCATAAATATGATATTTCAGATTTAGATGCAGCTTTTTCTTTGGCTCAATTGAAAAAAACAAATAAATTTATCAAAAGAAGAAAAGAGATTGCAAAAATCTATATAGATAGATTAACAGGTATAAAACATGTATCTATCCCTTCACATAAAGATGAACATATCTTTACACATTTTATCATCAAAATCTCTAGAAACAGAGATGCCTTTGCAAGAGCACTAAAAGAAAGAGGTATTGCAACAGGATTAAACTATATCCCTTTACACCTTTTAACATATTATAAAACTAAGTACTCAATCAAAATTACTCAATTTAGTTCAGCACTTAGTTCATACCAACAAATATTATCAATACCTATGTATCCAGGACTAACTGATGAAGAAGTAAACTATATCTGTGACCAAATCATAGATATCGCTTCTGAGTGGGTATAAGCTATTTGAAACAAAAATTTTATTTGTGGGTGGAAGAGTATCTCTTCTTCCCAAACTTTTTCCAACGTGTTATCTCTTTTTTATTAATCCCTTTTACACTTTTATACATGTTAATTATTGCTTTCAAAAGAATGAATGCAAAAGTTATAGACTTTGGTATTCCTGTTATTTCCATAGGAAATATTATAGTAGGTGGTAGTGGGAAAACTCCACTTTCAATATATCTAGGACAAAAATATAAAAATGTATGTATAATCTTAAGAGGATATGGAAGAGAAACAAAAGGACTTATTATTGTATCAAACAAAGGTAAAAAGCTTATAACTGATGTGAGTTTATGTGGTGATGAAGCTATGTTATTAGTAAACTCTTTACCAAATGCTACAGTTATAGTAAGTGAAAACCGAAAAGAAGCTATTTTAAAAGCCAAAGAGTTAGGATGTGAGATAATATTTTTAGATGATGGATTTTCAAAATATGATATAAAAAAGTTTGATATTCTAATAAGACCTAAAGAGGAACCTACAAATATCTTTTGTCTTCCAAGTGGTGGATATAGAGAACCTAAAATGGCTTATGCATATGCCAACTTAGAGCTTCAAGAGGGGAAAGATTTTAATAGAATAGTTACATTTTCAAATCAAAACAAAATAATAGAGACTTTACCAGAAAAACTTTTATTATTAACAGCTATTTCAAAACCAAAAAGATTGTTAGAATACTTACCAAAAGATACAAAACTAGAAGCTTTTGAAGATCATCATCAATTTACACAAGATGAGATAAACTCTATAGTAGAAAGCTACAAAGAATATACAATAATCACTACTCAAAAAGATTTTGTAAAACTTCAAAAATTTAATTTAAAAAATATCTATCTTATGGAGTTAAACTTAGAATTTGTAGATGATAAAATCTTAGATATCGTTGATGAATATATAAAATTTTATCAAAATAGATTATAATCTACTACTCTTTGAACTTTTCATATAGTTCTGTTTTATCTTTTTTTATCTCAACTTGATTAAATGTAACTCTTTTTTTAAATTTCAAATATAATGAGTATTGTAAAATAATCCCACCTACACCTAAAAAAGTTAAATATATCAATAAATAACCCAACTCTTTTGTAAAGTAATCAAAAATCATAGCAGTTAAACTTCCTGTAACAATAGCTAATGAAATCATAAAAGAACGTACCATCAAATAATCTTTTAATTCGATACTTTCATCTTGCATAAAATCAACTGTATGTATCCTTGCAATTTCAAAAGTAATCCCTTGGATAGTAAAAATCACTAAAATCAAATATGTAAAAAACAAAATAGAATAACTAAAAAATAGATAACTAAATATTTGAATCAAGTCCAAAAGTATAGTAAAAAGATAGATATTGTATATCTTTATATTTTTAAATAATGGTTGCATAAAGCCATCTAAAGCACCAACTAACATAAAGAAACTAATCATAAATACAGGTAAATAAGTTCCCTCTAATTTCGTAACAAAAGGGATTAAAGTCCAATCAATATATGTAGTGATAAATAAAGTAATAGCTTGAATCTTAAGAAATTTACTCTTTTGAATCTCATTGAAAATCGAAACATAATGTTTATATGCCATTTAGGTAATCTTGTAGTAAAATAATTTTCGAAGTATACTACAAAATTACCATTTTTGATAAAAAAATTTAAATATTTTTATTTTATAACATGTCCTACAAATTTTGACATATTATTAAGGATTTTTCCACCTTTTCTAAACCCTAGTGCACAAGCTTCATAAGCATAGAAAACACCCGCTTGATAAGAGTTTCCTTCACTATCTGTTGGAAGTTCTACATACTCTTGATAGATTGCTTTATGACCTTCATACTCACCTTTGGTTTCTACATCTATACTACCATCAGCATTTATGATTTTCGTATTTGCTCCCTCTCTTCCGAAACATCTTTTTTCTACTTGTTTTTTACCATCTAAAGGTTCAAAAGAGGTTTCTAAAAGTAGGGGATGATTTGGATATAAATCCCAAAGTATTTTCATAAATCCTTTCGATTGGAACATAAGAGTATATGCAGGATTAAAAATGATAGCCTTTTTATCTTTTACAATCTCAGTTAAAAGCAGAGCTAATTCACTCTCCTCAATTGCTATATCCTCCCAAGGGATAAGTTTAAACCAAAACTCAAAACTCTCTTCATCTTTGTAAATACCCTCATCACTAAACTGTACATTTTCAATATACTCAAAATCAGTATTAAATCCAGCTTCCTTTGCTATATGTTGTAGTAATTTTGTTGTATTTATATCTTCACTAGAACTAGAAATTGATGAAAATAAGATTTTCCATCCAAGTTTTGAATAATACTCTTCAAACTTTTCAATATCTGAATCAAGTGTGATGATTCTTTTGAAGTTATCAATTAAAGCTTCATAAAGATTGTTAAACTGGCTATGATTTTCCATATTATTTAGTTTTAACATTGCCCACTGGATAATAGCTGTCTCAAAAAGTGAAGTTGGTGTATCTGCGTTGAATTCTATAAGTTTTATAGGTTTTCCATCTATACCACCAGCTAAATCAAATCTTGAATACAAATGCCAATGTACATCGTTTTCCCAAGACTCTTTTATAAGCTCAACTAGATTGAAAGGTATATTTATCTCATGGAATAAATTGTTTTCTATAACATACTCACCAGCTTCACAAAACATATCATATAGCTCATTGCAAGCTTCATAATAAGCATTTGCTTCATCTTCACTAATTTCTACAATTTCATCTGCTACATAAGAAGAGTTATCCTCATCTGTGTGCCATACAAAACCTATAGAGTCTAAGTATTCATCACTTAGTGGTTGAATTTTTTGTAATTTCATTTAAATTATCCACCAAATCCACTAGATTTACTTCCAAAACTAGAAGAAGATTTTGAAGTATTTGAATTACCTCCAAAAAAACCACTTTTTTTAGCAGGAGTACTTGCAGAAGCAGCTTTTTTAAATGAACTTTGTGATCTACTATATGTTTGAGGAGATTTATATTGAGCTGCTCTTTGGTTTTGATAGTTTTGATTGTTAAATAGTTTATTCCCAATCCAAGAACCAATCATAGCTCCAGCAATTGAAGATAATAAAACCCCACCAAGTCCCATACCACCATTTGACATCTCAGGATTTGTTAAAGGTGAAGTTCCAGCATCGATTTTTGCAGCTTCCTCTTTTACTAGTGCATCAATCTCTGCTTGAGATAAGATTTTTTCACTTCCATCTGGTTTTCTTAAAACAACTGTTGTTTTAGAAGCAGGAAACTCATCAGCAATTCTATAAGTACCTTGCGCCGATTCTTCTATAACTACAAAAGCATTTTGCTTTTGATTAGCCTGAGTAAAAGCATCACCTTGACCTTGTTGTTGATCTTTTGAACCAGAATCAAAACAACCAGTCAAACCAGTAACTAAAAAAGCACTAAGCCCACCAACCATCGCATAGTTTGATAATTTTTTAATATGTTTATTTGATTTATTCAATTTTAAAACCCTTTATATATTTTTGTATTTAAAATTTAAAGGGTTTATATTACTAAAAAGTTTCTATGAGATAGATGAGATAAAAATTTTAATAGATTTTGTGACGCAAATGTGACGGGAGATTGGTAAAATTATGAAAGGTTATAAAAAAATTATATAATTTATAAAGTTCTAATATAATTATTAACTTTATAGATTATATAATGGTTATTAAAAAAAACTAGGGTTAATATTGAAATTATTACACACATCGGACTGGCATTTAGGACAAAACTTTATGAACAAAAGCAGAGTAGAGGAGCACAAAGCTTTTTTATCTTGGCTATTAGATACAATTGAAGAAAAACAAATAGAACTTTTACTAGTATCAGGAGATATTTTTGATACGGGTACTCCACCTAACTACGCACTAGAACTCTACTATAACTTTTTAAAACAGTTATCAACAAAAAAGAGTTTAAAAACTATAATCATCACAGCAGGAAACCACGACTCAGTTTCCACACTAAAAGCGCCAAAACAACTACTTGAAGCATTAAATGTGCATGTAGTAGTAAATGGCGATGAAGAGGAAAACATAATCATACCTATAGATGAAGATGGGGAAATCAAAGCAATAGTTTGCGCAGTTCCATTTTTAAGAGATAGTGTTATAAGACAATCACTTGGTGGCGAAACTGTAAGTGACAAAGAAAAGTTAGCAAATGAGGGTATCAAAACCTACTATGAAAATGCATACAAAAAAGCAAAAGAGCTAAACCTCACTTCTACAAAGAGGGCACCAATCATAGCTTTGGGACACCTTACAACTGTAGGAAGTAGAACAAGTGAAAGTGAAAGAGATATCTACATAGGTGGAACACTTGATATTGGTGGAGATTATCTTGGAAATCTATTTGACTATGTAGCTTTAGGACACTTGCATATCAATCAAAAAGTTGGAAATAATCATCATGTAAGATACTCAGGCTCTCCAATACCACTAAGTTTCTCAGAGTCAAAAAACACTCAAAAAGTAAACCTAGTAACTATAAAAGAAAGTGTAGAAGTAGAAGAATTAGAAATCCCACAAAAGCGCAAGCTTCAAGTTATCAAAGGCAACTTGGAAACTATAATAGATGAACTAAAAAAGGTGGAAGATAAAACAACTTGGATAGAAGTTCATATCAAAGATGATAACCCAATGTTTGCAAATACACAGATAAGAGAAGAGGCCACAAAACTAGACCTAACAATCCTAGCCGTTAAAATAGAAAAAAGCGAAAAGCAACTGCGAGCAAAAGAGCTAAAAGCTATAAGTCTAGATGAACTCAGCGTTGATGATGTATTTGAAAAAAGATTAGAGGAAGAAAACATAGAAGACAAAGAGTTTAAAGAGCAACTAACTCTTTGCTTCTCACAAATAGTAAATAATCTTCATCAAGCCGAGCCAGAGGGTGAGGAACAAATCTAATGAAGATACTAAAAGTAAAACTACTAAACATAAACTCCCTAAAAGGCGAGTTTGAAATAGACTTTCAAAAGTTTTTAAAAGATGAATCACTTTTTGCAATAACAGGACCAACAGGAGCAGGGAAAAGTACAATCCTTGATGTAATCACTTGTGCTTTATATGGAAGAACAGCTAGACTAACAAACCCAAATGAGTTGATGAGTAGACACACAGGCGAGTGTTTATGTGAAGTAGAGTTTGAAATCAAAGGTAAAGTCTATAGAAGTTCTTGGGCTCAAAAAAGAGCCAGAAAAAATCCAAATGGAAACTTCCAATCTGCAAAGATGGAAATCGTAGATTTATCTACAAACAAAATACTTGAATCAAAAGTAAGGGAAGTTCCAAAACTAATAGAGCAAATCACTGGACTAGATTTTGATAGGTTTGTTCAGTCTATGATGTTAGCCCAAGGTTCATTTGATGCCTTTTTAAAAGCCAAAGAAAACGAGCGTTCAAACCTACTAGAAAAAATCACGGGAACATATATCTACAAACAAATCTCACAATCTATCTATGATACATACTCTCAAAAGAAAAAAGAGATAGAAACAGCCCAAATAGCACTAGGAAGTATAGAACTACTAGATACTGAGATAGTACAAGAAAAAACAAAACAACTAGAAGAAAGCAAAAAACAAAAGCAAGAACTAGACAAAAAAGAAGCCCAACTAAAGAAAATATCAACTTGGCTAGATACTTTGAAAACTCTTGAAAATGACAATATTAAATATACTCATGAGTTCGAACAAATCTCAAAAGAAAAAGAGGACAAAAAAGAAGACTTTTTAAAACTAGAACTTGCAAACAAGGCTCTAAGAATACAGCCAATAAATCAAGAAAAAAACCAACTCTCAACAACTATATCAAATGACAAACAAAGACTAGAAACACTAAAACAAGAGAAAGAAACCCTAACAAAAGAGATAGATACAAAATCAAAAGAACTAAACTCTTCAAAAGAAACACTAGAAAAAGAAAAACTATCATACACTCAAAACTACAACAAACTAAAAGAGGTAAGAGTTCTACAAACACAAGTTGAGAATAAATACGCCCTAAACATAGAAAAAAGCAAAAAGATATCAAGCTATCTGCAAGAGTTAGCAAAACTATTTGAAGTAGATTTTCAAACACTTTTAAATGACGAATCTCAACTACAAAGCTACTATGAAAGCTTTTCAAACACATTAAATACTTCAAAAGAGCAACTAAACAAACTCTTAGAAGAATACAAAGCATGTGAGCAACAAACAAAAGATATAAACACAAAAGAAAACAACACAAGAGCCAAACTAAAAGAGATAGAAGCACTTCTAAAAGCACTAGAAGATTATGAAAAACTAAACCAAGAATTAAACCAAGAACAAACAAATATAAAAGAATACAACTCACAAATAGAAGTTCAAACAAACCTAAACAACGAAAAAACAAAACTAATAAACCAAATACAAGAGACTCTCTCAACTCTAAAACAAACAAGAGAAAAAGAGCTTCTAATCAAAAACTACGAACAAGACAGAGCCAAACTAAAAGATGGAGAAGAGTGTTTTTTATGTGGTTCAAAAGAGCATCCATATATCAATCATAGTATCAGTATCGATATAGATAAAACAACACAGAAAATAAATGAGCAAGAAAACTATCTACAAGAGCAAAACAAAGAACTAAGCCAAGCACAAATAAATCTAGGTAAATTAAGCACAAAACTTGAATCTTCAAACCTAAACTTGCAAAAACAACAACTAGCAAAAGCACAAATAGAAGAGTTCTTCCAAGCAAATAGTTTCAAAATAGAACAAGACTCAAAAGCAAACCTACAAGAACAAAACCAAATAAATGAAGCTAAGCTAAAAGAGTATGTACTTTTAAGAGAGCAAAAAGAGAAACTACAAACACAAAAAGAAAACCAACAAACAGTAGTAAACATCCATCTTCAAAAAGAACAACAAATAAAATCAAACATCAAAGCAATAGAAGAGTTAAAACAAGAGCAAAAAGCTTTAAACTCTGAGCTTCAAGAGTTACAAACAAAAAGCAAATCTATTTTGGATGTAGTAAATCTAGATGAGTTTGAACAAACTATTCAAAAAAGTCTTGATAGTGTTTCAAAACATTATAACGATTTGCAAACATATCTTTCAAGCCTAAAAACAAAAGATGAAGCAACCACAAAACAAATAGAACAACTAGTACAAAAACAAACAGAAGATAATCAAACACTAGAACTACTAAATGAGAAGTTTAACAAAGCCCTAGAAGAATATGGCTTTAGTTCATATGAAGAGTTTGAAAAAGCAAAGCTAGAAAAAGAGCAGTTTGAAACTCTAACAACTCTATGTAAAAATATAGAAGAGAAATACTCACAAATACAAACACTCAAAACAGACACAGCCAAAAAACTAAAAGAGCATAAAGAGCATGAAAAAGAACTATCTTTAGATAACAGAAACTTAGAAGATATAAACAAAGAGCTACAAGAACTGCAAAACATGATAGACAAACTTCAAGAAAGTATAGGAAGCCTTTCAAAAGAGTTAGAGATAAACGCTTCAAATATGAAAAAATCAGAAGATAAGATAAAAGAATTAGAAAAGAAAAAAGAAGCCTCAAAAGTATGGGTAAAACTAAATGAGATGATAGGTTCAGCCACAGGAGACAAATTTGCCAAATTTGCCCAAGGTATAACCCTAGATCAACTAATCTACCTAGCGAACAAACATCTAGAGATACTAAGCCCAAGATATGAACTCCAAAGAGCCACAGACTCAAGCAAGCTTTTAGATATAGAGATAATTGACGGTTTCCAAGGAGACGTAGTCAGAGGTGTAAATACACTCTCAGGAGGAGAAAGTTTCATAGTAAGTCTATCTTTAGCATTAGGACTATCAAGTCTAGCTAGCCAAAAAATAAGTATAGATTCACTTTTCCTAGATGAAGGGTTTGGAACACTAGATAGCGATAGCTTAGAGCTAGCACTAAATGCACTAAACCAATTACAAAGTTCAGGAAAGATGGTAGGTGTGATTTCCCATGTGGAAGCACTAAAAGAGAGAATTTCATTGCAGATAAAGGTAGAGCCTAAGGGTGATGGGACGAGTGTATTGGATTTGAATTTGGAGTAATAAAATGATTGATGAATTAATAAAGTATTTTATAAGTACAGCTGTTATTACAACTGGAATTGTCTATATAGGAAAGAAAATTTTTGATAAATCAGCAGATTTTACATTAAAAAGATTTGAAATGGAGTTAAATAAAAAATATCAAAAAGATGAACGTAAACTAGAAGAACTTAAAAAGTGGACAAATCCCTTATTAAGTTCTTTAAATGGTTTAATTGGAAGATTAAATAATATAGTTAATGAAGATGGACATAAAAACTTATCAAATAATAGTTCAGAGTATGAATACTTTATGCCAAGCACTTTATATTATTTAGCTCAATATTTATGTTACATTCAAATATTAAGAGAAGAAATAAATTATGAAATTTTTGATGATAATAAAAATGAAAGTGACTTTTTTCAAGTATTAAAAAAAGTTAATAAGTCATTAAGAGATAAAGACAACAATTATGATAGACCTTTATATTCTTTAGAACAAAGAGAAATATCTGAATTAATGATGGATATAAATAATAAAAATAATAGAGTTTGTAAGAGTTATTATTATTTTCATGAAAAATTTGAAACTCCTGAGATGAGAGAAATATTAAAACCATTAAGAAACTTATTTGAAAACATTCAAAAAAATGATAAAAAATTTAATAGACTTTCTTCATTATTAAATGCTTTAAGAGAATTAAAAGAAGAAAGTGAAAATTTATTAAAGAAGTAATATGAAATATGATATTCAAAAGTTGAATTCAATAGATATTGATCTAGTAGCAAATATGTTAGGTATTAAAAATACATCAAGGAAAGGTATACCTTGTTTTAAGGGACATGATTTAAAAAGTCCAAGTCTACACTTTTATCATAATACAAATACATTTTATTGTTTTGGTTGTGGAATAGGTACTAAAAATATTAATTTAGTTATGGAATATTGTGACGTTTCTTTTTTAGAGGCTTGTGAGATATTACAAAAACATTTTTTTGCAAATTCCCCATATCAAAGTGAAAAAAGAAAAATCACATATCAATATAAAATAGATTTATTTTCACATGACAGTGAAGTTTATCAATGGATTTTGGATAATTCTAGTCTAAGTCAAAGAGGCTTTGATTATCTTCAAGCTAGAGGATATAGCTTAGAAACCATCAGTAAGCAAAGAATTTTTGATATTAGTAATACTAAAGATTTTTTTAAATCTCTTAGAAAAAAGTGGGATGATGAAAGACTTTATAAATGTGGCCTTTTAAAGATTTATGATAAATACTTTTCTAATTGTTGGTGGAGATATACTATAGTATTTCCTTGTTACAATTTAAAAAATGAAGTAATTAACTTAGAGGGTAGATATATTGACCATGAACATTTAAGATGGGTTCATCTTCCAAATGTAAAATCATCTATTTATAATTTACAAATTTTAAATCAATGTAATTTTGGAGAAAAAGTCTATATATGTGAAGGAGTTTCAGATACTTTATCAATGTTAGAAAAAGGCTATAAAGCTGTTGGAATTATGGGTTCTAATAATTTTAAAAAAGAATATATTTATTATTTTATGGATTATGATATTTATGTTATCCCAGATAATGATAAAGGCGGAGATAAGTTTTATAAAAATGTTGTAGATGCTTTTTCACTACACAAGTCAATTAAAAGAATTACTTTTGATAAAAAATTTAATGATATATCTGATTATATGCAAGGATTAAAAAATGTACAATAACCCTATTTTAAAATCAATTATAAAATTAGAAAATTTACATTGGGCATGGGAAAAAGCAAAAGATTTTTATAATGATGATAATTATTGGTGTGATGAATTAGAAATTACAAATTTTCAAGTCCATTACGAAAAAAATTTAAAAGAGATTCAGCGAGAAATATTAGAAAATAAATATAAATTGTCACCATTGAAACCTATCTTTTTTCCAAAAACAAAAGGAGAAAATGGAGAATTAAAAAATAGACAAATGTTCTGGGTATCTATTAAAGATCAGGTTGTTTGGTTAGCTGTAATGAATGTAATTGGTAAATATTATGATAAGCAAATGCCTTTTTGGAGTTATGGAAATAGATTATATGTAAATATTTATCCAAACAAAAAAGAATCAAAAGAAGAAAAAATTCATTGGGAATATGGCCCTTATAGAAATACTACAAAAAAAACATATCGTAGTTTTGGACAAAGTTGGCCAAGATTTAGAAAAGATATTTATATAACATCTAAAATGATGGTATTACAAGAAGATGAATATAAGGAACAGTTCACTGAAGAAGAAAATGATGATATTAAAAATAATGAATCTTTGCGAGAATTACATAGAATCAAATATAAAGAAAAAGATTATTGGGGGAAAAAATTTGGTAAAGATGTATATTGGTGTAGTTTAGATTTAAGTAAGTTTTATCCAAATACACCTACCAATAAAATTCTTGAAAATTTTAAATTATTTGGAACAGAAATAAAAGAAAGATTTGATGATTTTGATGGATTATTATTACTTTTAGAAAATCTATTATCATTTGAAATTGATTATAAAATCGGTACGAATAAGCCTGAATTTAAGAAAATTGGACTGAGTGAAAATGAAATAAAATTTAACGGTATCCCTACTGGACTTTTTGGAGCAGGTTTTTTAGCAAATATTGCCATGTTAGGAGTTGATAACTCTTTAAATAGCATTATTAAATTAAACTCAAAAACAAAAGATAAAATAGCAATATTTAGATATGTTGACGATTTTACAATTTTAGGTCAAAGATTTGATGCAGTACTTAATATTATTGATGTAATTAATAAAACATTAAATGATGAGTTTAAAGAGAAGATAAGTCTAAATTTTGAAAAAACAAAACCTGATGAACTTCAAAAATATTTACTTGAAAAAGACAATATAGCATTGTATGAACAAGCAAGTATATCTATGAAACTCGATGCTAATTTTCCAACTGCACTTATGAATCATACTCTTAAAAAAGTTTCAACATCAAATCGAATTGCATTTGATTTATTAGATTCAGATGAAGAAAAAAAATTTATTCAAGATTTAGAACATCTTTTAGTTACTGATATTTCAGAAGATGAAATTAGAAAAGATACTAGACTTTCTTTTGCATCTTCAAAGTTATCTATTTTAGTTCCGCAGAAAAAATATGATTATACAAATATTTATGAATCACACTGCAAAATAAAAGGTAAGGAGCAACAAATTCATACAAATAGACAAAATGAAGAAGTTATCAATCTACTTTTAGAAGAATTAGTTTCATTAAACACCGAATTATCAGTACATAAAAAGTATTTAGAAAAAGAAATAGCTCAAGATAGAAAAAAAGTTTCTGGTCTTTTAAAATTTGCTATTGAAAATTATCCTGATAAATTAAAACTATGGAAAAATCTAATTAATTTTTATAAAAATATAGGTTTTAGTAAAGGTTCATATTTGGAGATGTTAAATATTTTTGAATTATTGAAAAAATATAAACAAAATAACTTAATAAATGAGTTTACTCATGAATACTTGATAACATATATTTATGATGTATTAACAAATGCTATTTTTTCATCAATTAAGTCATATCAGTCAGAGTATATTTCACATCAAGATAAATTAATAAAAGAAAGTTTCTTTAATCAAATGACAGAACCTAAAGTATTTCAAACTCTGAATAATCCTAATGATTCAGCCCAATATAAATCATTTTATTTTATACAATCTAAAAAATTATTGAATATCGCAATTTCAATTGGAAAATACTATTTTTATAAAAATAAATCAGTGAGTCTAAATCTTCAATTAGAACAAAAAGAGTATTGTTGGTTAATAAATAAATTAAATAAGAAATTGGTTGAACCTTTTATACAACAATATTTTGATTTAAATATTAAAAATGATTTAAATATATATGATTTATATTTAATATCTTTCTATCCAGAATTTAATTATGAAAATATGAAAATTTATGAAAATGATATAGATTATTACTTGTCTTTTCCTTGGTGGTATAATTATTTAAAACAATTTATATTACAAAGTAATACCGTTAAAAATGTTAATTCTAAAAATAGTTTTAATTTATTGAAGTTTCAAGAAGAAATGGAAAAAGATAAAAATATAAATATTTTTTCATATATTCAAAATAATGAATATACTGAATTAGAAGCATTAGAAATAATATATAAAGTTATACAAAATACAACAAAATTGGAATTTTCATTTGAAGATGAGAATAGCTATGAAAAATTAAAAAAGCAATTTCCTTATAATATATATATTAAAAATAGAAAAATAGAAATTATTAATTTTAAAAATATTAATATTATTGATAAAAGATATTTTCCAGATTTTGTTGATTTTGATAATGATGACTTTGATAGAAAGTTCATTTATGGAGTGGGAATTTTACTTTACCAAATGATTTCTAAAGATTTAGATTTACTTCCAGAAATGTATCAACCAAGTAATCAATTACTTAAAGCAGGTTATTTTATAAAAGAATTAGAAAAAGACCATATTTCTACTTTTAGTTATGAGATAATAAAAGCTTGTTTATCCAAGAAAAATAGGGAACTTATTAACTTGTCATCAGAAAATAAAGATGAAAATGAATTTGATATTGATTGGGAAGAGATTATTAATATATCTACTTTAAATGAGTTGGAACTTTACATTAAAAGTGCAATTAAATTTTTAAAAGATAATCAATCTAAAAATTCTAAACGATTATTGATTCCTAAAAAGTTATTCAGTTTAACATCTAATTTTAATAATAATCATATAAAAGATATTCAAGACACTTTAAAAATTGGATTTATACAAGTAAATTTTAATAGTGACTTAACTTGGGGACCAGAGAGTGATATTACATTACATATGAAAGCCGATGTTGAAGATTTCGTGTGGCAGGAAATTCAAAAAGGATTTCATAAAATGGTGAATCATCACACAAAGCCAGATATTATAATATTACCAGAATTAACAGTTCCTCATCCGTATGTTCAAAAATTAAGAAAACTTGCATCTGAAATCAATGCAGTTACGTTTGCAGGTATTGATTGGTTTGTTGATAGTTATAGAAGAGAAGTTCAAAATAAGGCGGTTATGATTGTTCCAAATCATTGGAATACTACATTAAATTCGTTTAGTTCTAGTATTGCATATTTAGGTAAAAATAATCCATCAAACGGAGAAAAAAAAACTATTGCTTATTATGATACAAAAAAACCTTATAAATTTAAATCTGATGACAATATGTATATTATTGACAGTGGTAAATTTGGAAAAATAGGTTTTATAATTTGTGCAGATTTTTATGATATAGAAAGATTTGTTGTTTATAAAGGAAGAGTTCAACACATAATTATTTTAGCTTTAAACCGTGATACAAACTCATTTTTTGCTATCTCAGAAGCTGTTGCAAGATTAGTTATGTGCAATGTTGTTATATGTAATACTGGTCAATTTGGAGATTCTTTAGCATATTCTCCTTATAAAGATTCTGTAAAGAGAATGATATATAGAAATCAAGGTGCAAATTTATTTTCAACACAAGTTATAGCGTTACCTGTAAAAAGCCTGATTGAAGATCAAAAAGAAGGGGCTAGTATAATTACTACTGATAAATCAAATACATTTAAAATGCCACCTATATATGAATATATACCTTAAGTAAAATTGATTATTAAATAAATCCCTTTTCAATACTCACTTCATATAGTGTATGAAGATGGTACGCTAATTCATAAAGAGTATTTGAGCCAAGATAGTATAGATAGTAGATATGAGCTATCACAAAAACTATGTGAAGATATTCCAAATGATGTTACAGTATTGGCTTACAATATGAGCTTTGAAAAAGGTGTGATAAAAAGATTAGCAAATCTTTTTCCAGAGCTCGGCACTCACTTACTAGCTATAAATGAAAATATGCAAGACCTAATGGTGCCTTTCCATAAAAAGTGGTACTTAACACCAAGTATGCAAGGAAGTTATTCTATAAAGTATGTACTTCCAGCACTTGTACCAGAGTTTGAAAAAGCCTACAAAGAGTTAGATGGAGTTCAAAATGGAAGCCAAGCTATGAATGCCTTTGCAAATCTATCAAAGCTAAGAGAGGAAGAAAAAGAGAAGATGAGAACTTCACTTTTAGAGTATTGTAAACTTGATACTTTGGCTATGGTGAAGATATTGGAAGTTTTGAGAAAACTATATTAAGCTTTTACTGCATTTTAATTAGAATTATTATTCTCAAAAACTATTTCTGTGCTTTATATTCTTTATCGACTTTTTTGTGAAAAAAAAGTAGCAAAAAATCACCCGCGGGTTTCGAAGCCGAAGGTTCCCTCGCTTTTTATTTATTGTTTCTGTTTTGTAAAACTCACATAAAAAT
>NPID01000282.1_pt2 | contig 195197 bp, 213 predicted proteins | sample 8637491 | NCBI WGS metagenome assembly NPID01 (sample SAMN07420843, study PRJNA396082) | bioreactor metagenome | isolation source: sample BA6 brine-fed electro-methanogenic bioreactor BA | place: Japan: Kochi | collected 2016-06-14 | reverse complement strand
ATGTTATGGAATTATTTGGGATAATCTACTTGTAAATACTTATTATTATAACGATTTGTACGATTATATATCTAGCCCACAAGATACAACAGGCGATGGAGAGAGTGATACTTATGCTAAACATACGGATGAAGATATTGTTCAAAAAGGTTTAAAACTTGAATTCACAAAAGATTCTGAAAACTTTGGATATCTATTTGGTTATGAGTTTGGTAAGAAAAATTTCGAAGATAAATCAGAAACATTAATTGATTATTCTTCTACAAGTAGAGGAGTTACAACAGATTATTACAAAGGGGAAAGAAACGATATAGAAGACAATCAAGATAAAAATGCCCTTTATACTGAGTTTAAATATCAATTAACTCCTAAATTAGTAACTACATTAAATGCTAGATTTGATAATCTTGAAGATAGTTATGATATCACAAATTTAGATTATGATGGAGCAACTTGGTCTACTACAAAAGTAAATAGAGATAAAGACTACAATGAAATGTCATATAGAATCGGTTTAACTTATAAATTAAATGATTCAAACTCTTTATACTCTAATGTTTCAACAGGTTTTAGAACACCAACTGTTGATCAATTATATGCAGGAGATATTAGAGGTGGGGTTTATAAAAATAATGAAAATTTAAAAGTTCAAGATACAACTTCTTATGAACTAGGACTTAGAAATAGTATGAGATTATTTGATATAAATATCAATAATGACTTTGCAATTTTTCAAACAGATAATAAAAATATAATTGGAAGAAATGAAGGTACATATTTTGCAGATGATGAAGTGTATTTTGATAATGTTGGAGAAGCAAGAAATAGAGGTTTTGAAATGTCACTTCAAACTGATCCTTCAAAATTTATCTCATTTAACTTATCATATACATATTTAAAATCAGAATACACATCTCATAAACCTTTTTATGTAGCATTAACAAATCTTGATCCATCATATGATATTGTGGGAAATGAACTTCCAAGAGTTCCAAGACATACGTTAAATCTTACTACATATATAAATATTAGTAAACAAACAAAACTAATCTCAGAGATTTATGCTAAATCAAATTATTATGCAGATGAAACAAATAATATTAAAATGCCAGGTTATGCATATTTAAATCTACAATTAAGACATAATATGAAAGTTGATAAAAACAATCTTGAGTTTTTTGCAAAAGTAAATAATGTATTTGATAAACAATATTTCCAAACTGTATTCTTGACAGGAGATAGAAATGGCGATGATGTTCTAGATGCAGAAGATGCAACAATAACAGTAAGTCCAGGTAGAGAGTTTTTAGTTGGACTTAAATACACATTTTAATTTTTAGTAAATAAGTGGAAAATATGACTTTAATATCCCTATTTATTTTGGGATTATCTTATGGAGCTACGGCATGCATGTTTACATGTATGCCATTTTTGACTCCACTTTTAACAATCAACTCTTCTTATAGTTTATACAACTTAAAACTTATTAGCTTTTTTAGTTTAGGAAGAGTCTTTACATATATTTTTATAGCTATTGCATCATCTTATAGTGCAATTATTTTAAAATCTATGCTAAAAGACAATCAACTTTTTCAATTGTTATTAGGTAGTTTTACTATCTTTATGAGCATTTATTTATTGATAAGAATTTTAAAAAATAAAAAAACTTATTGTAGTTCTACAAATAAATATAATGATAAAAAAAGTTTATTTGGTACATTTTCAATAGGGGCTTTAATCTCATTTAATCCTTGTGTACCAGTACTTACCTTAGTTACATTTTCAACTAATACTAAAAATCTTTTTGAAGCATCAAGTTATGGTTTATTTTTTGGTTTAGGTGCGGTATTGATTCCGTATATTTTTTATTCTTTAATTGTTTCTAATATTGTAAAAGGTTTAGTTGAACAATTTAAGAAATATAGTAAATATATTGAAATAGCTGCCACAATATTTTTATTTTCTATAGGAAGCTTGATACTTCTTGGAAAAATTAACTTATAAGGAATCACATATGACTGATTTTGTTGTTAGGGAAAAAAGTGATATTTTTAAAAACAAATTTTTAGGTTTTTTATTTAAGAATAAAACCTTTTTATTTAGTTTAAGAGTATTTATATCATTTTTATTTTTCTATGCAATCTATTATGGTTTTGTAAATCAAGGCAAAACTAATCTTTTTACTGTTAGTTTATTTTGGGGAGTTTTTTGGTCATTATTTATGGTTACGACTCTTCCAACTTTTGGACGTATTTTTTGTGGGATTTGTCCCCATGGCTTTTTAGGAAAATATATTACAAAATTTGGTTTAAAAAAGAGTATGCCTAAATGGTTACAAAATAGATATATTGGACTATCTATTTTGGTTATTGGTTGGTGGGGAGTTTATTATACCTTTGATGGATTTTGGAAATCTCCACTTAATACAGCTTTGATGTTTGCTGTTTTAACTCTTCTTTCTTTTATAATCTATTATATTTATAAAGATATGAGTTATTGTAAATATATATGTCCTATTGGAACTTTGACAAGAGCATATGATAAATTATCTTTTACAAAACTTGAAACATATACTCAACACTGTAAAGATTGTAAAACCTTTGAGTGTGCTACAAGTTGCCCTTATGATTTAAAACCTTTTACCTTTGCTAAGAAAAATCAAACTGATGATTGTACCTTGTGTATGGAGTGCGCCAACTCTTGTGAAGCTGTTAAATTTAAATTTACTAAACCAGCAGAACAATTAAATAAAAAATTAAAAATACTTAACATAGAAATATGGTCATATATTTTAATCTTAGCTTGTATCCCTGTATCTATGAGCTTTGCTCATGGTTTAAATAGAAGTAAAATAGCTGATGAATTTATTTGGAATAAAACAGCTACTTTTTTAGGTATGAGTGAATATGTAGGTGGTTTTGCTTTTATTTATGCTTTATTGTTTACCTCTATTATTGCTGTTTTAGGACTTTTTATAGCTTCAAAAATTTTGAAAAAAAATTTTAGTTCTATCTTTACAACTTTGGGTATTGCTTTTATACCTTTATTTATTTTCTCTTCATTAGGACATACTCTAGAGACTTTTTTTGTAAAAGATTTTGAAAAAATTATAGAAGGTTTTGCGCAAGGTTTTAGTTTTGATATAGATATTAATTCTTTAGCTAAAAGAGGTGATGCTTGGTTACACTATTTTAATCTATTTAAATGGCTAGGAATTGTTTGGGCTTTTATATTACTATATAAAAGGATGAAATTAGTTGATTCAACTATAGTTAGAAAAATATTAGCATATATTTTTGCGTCATCTTTAATTTTATTTTTTATTGGAACTATTTTTTATAGAGCTTATATTTTAGATACTTATGGAAAAAAACAAAACCATTCAAGACATAATATGAGTATGGAAAAAAAAGCTTTTAATACAACTAAACAAAATAGACTCCAAGGCTCTTTTCAACAATCAGTTTTTGATCCAATCTATTTTTCTTTGGATGATCCAACTAAACAAAACTCTTCAAAAAGAAATTTTATGATGGGTGGGGGAAATAGAAATCAAGAGATACCTTCTAAGAAAATTTGGCTTGTAACAGGAGATATAGACTCAAAAATGGTTTATAAAAATAAAAATATAGATATGTTTTATTTTAATACTAATCAAAATGAAAAAGAGTTCAAAAAAATAAAGTCATCAATAAAATTCTTAACACCTAAAAATGGATATTATAATCTTTATGCAATTGAAAATATCAAACAAGAAAATAAAAATATCTATAAAGTTGCAAAATTAGAATATCTACATGGGAAACATGGAAATGAAGACATTTACAATGAAAATATAAAAAAAGATATAAAACAAAACAAATCAAAAATTGATTTAATAAGAATAAAATCAGAGGATGAGAGTAGTTTTTTTTATAAACTTACAATGGGTGATAACCTAAAATTCAAAGCTTTATTGGATAATAAACCTTTAGCTAACGCAAAAATAAAAATTCAACTACAATCAGGTTGGTCTAAAACCTTGAAAACTGACTCAAAAGGTGTTGTAGACTTTGATTTAATAAGTGATTATTTCCCAAAAATAAACCAATATGATAGAAGATTTAAACAAGAGTTTTTAATCACTTTAAATTATGAGGATGAAAACACAAAATATATCTTAACTTACCCTTCTTATTATTACCCAAATAAGAGTTATTATCAATCTTATGGTTATGCTTTAGTAATAATCTTTTTGACACTATTAGCTTCTGGAATAATAATATATAAATATAGAAAAAATAGAACTATCCCTTTTAAAGAAGTTAAATATGCTTAATAGGATAAAAAATTCTGTAAACAATGTAAATCTAAATAGATTTAGATTTATAATCCAACTATTAACATTTATTTTATTTGTTTATGGTGGATATTTTGCTTTAGATTTTGGTTCTAGTTTGCCAATATTCGCATGTCCTTATAATGAATCTACACCAGGGGCATGTTATTTAGTACCTTTACAACATCAACTGTCAAGACCTACACAAATATTATTGAGTGGTGCAAGTATAGGTATAATCTCTGGCTTATTGATATTTTTATTTTGGTTTATATTTTTAAACAAAGCTTGGTGTGGATATGTTTGTCCTTTTGGAACACTGCAAGATTGGTTGACTAAACTAAGAAAATCTATAGGTATTAGATACTCAACTTATACACAAACACAATTTGAAAAATTATCAAAAATAAAATATATCTTTTTGGCCATTGTTTTATTGATTCCTTTATTTATGGGAGTAGGGCTTTTAGGTTCAGATTGGTCAGCAAGTTTTTGTAAAATGTGCCCAGCAAGGATAATTTCACCAATGTTTAGTGGTGATTTTAGTCAGTGGCAAATAGATTTTTCAAGTGTAACAACTATTGTATTAACAACACTTGGTATGACTTTTGCTGGTTTATTTTTTATAGGAAGTTTTATCAAAAAAAGATTTTTCTGTTTTTTCTGTCCCATGAGTGCACTTCATTATATATTTTCAAAACTAGCAATTGTGAAACTAAAAAAAGATGGTTTAAAATGTACTAGATGTGGGGATTGTTATGCAGTATGTGATATGCAGATAAAAGATATTGCAGATAATGTTACAGATATAAATATTTTAAGGGATGATTGTATTTTATGTTTAAAATGTATAGCTGCTTGCCCAGAAGAAGATGCACTACATTTTGATATTTTAAATTTAAAAGCCTTTACCTCTACAAAAATAGGTTTTGATAAAAGAATGGGAATAACAGATTTTAAAGGGGAAAAACATGAGTAATAACCACAAAATTGAATCAAAAAATGAGAAACAAAACAGACATAAAGCAATGGAGGCTATAAATATAATCAATGCCTTAAAAGAAAACTTTAAACACCCACTTGAATCTATGAACTATTTTTATAAACTATTTGAAGATGTTTATTGTCATCAAAAAACACTACACAAAGATAAACTAAAAGTTGGAACAATGTGTATCCAAATCCCAAGTGAGATAATCTATGCTTTTGATGCAGTTCCAATTAGACTATGCAATGGTTTTTATACTGATGATGAAATTGGAAGTGATTATATGCCTCAAAAATCATGCCCTTTAGTTAGAGCAACAGTTGGACATTTTGCTTCAAATAACTTCTCTGATAAACCAGAGTTTATATATTCACCTACAACTTGTGATCAAAAAACAAAAGCAGGAACAACCATACAAAGTTTTGGTTATGATGTAATTGATGTTGATTTTCCAAGAATAAAAGAGAGTGAAATCAGTAGAGAATATTTTAGAAGAAGTATAAAAAACTTTTCTGTAGATTTAGCAAAAAGAAGTGGTAAAAAACTAAAAAAATCAAAACTAAAACAAACTATCTCAAAAGTGGGTTATGCTCAATCTTTATACCATAAACTATGTGATTATAGAAAAAACAAAGATGTGACAATAAATGGAAACGATATGTTTTTGATTACAAATGCTTTCTTTTTTGACAAAATAGAAAATTGGATTGAAGCAATAGAAAAGCTTATACAAGAGTGTGAAACAAGAGTCCAAGATAAAATTTTTGTTGCAAATAAAATAAGCCCTAGAATAGTTTATACAGGTTCACCACCAATATTTCCTAACTATAAACTTCCACTTATAATAGAAGAATCTGATGGGATAATTGTTGCAGATGAAACCTGTAGTGCAAATAGAATGTTTAATGACAGAGTTGCTGTAGATGAATGGTTTGTAAATGATATGTTAGATTCTATGGCAGATAAATATCTAAAAGCTTGTACTTGTCCAATTTTTACAAAAAATGATGACAGAATAAGAAGAATAATCAATCTAGTTCAAGAATATAAAGCAGATGGAGTTATATATCAAGCTTTTGCAGGATGTACAGTATATGAAGCTGAACAAAAAAGTGTATTGGAAGCTATGGAAAAAGAAGGAATTCCTATACTATATGTTGAAAGTGATTATAGCCCTTCACAAGGTGGACAATTAACTACAAGAGTAGAAGCTTTTATTGAATCATTAAAAACAAGACGGAGAACAAAAAAATGAAATATTTTGTAGGTATAGATATTGGTTCAACCTCAATAAAAATTACAATAATAGATGAAAACAAAAATTTAGTTGGTTATAAAATCAGTGCTAGTGGAAGTATGTTTTATAAATATGCCCAAGAAACATTAAATCAACTTTTAGATGAATTAAACATCAATACAAATGATATTGTTTATACAGTCTCAACTGGATATGGAAGAAAATTATATAAAGAAGCAGATGAAAATATTAGTGAAATCACTGCAAATGCTGTAGGAGCAAGAGCAGCAGCAAAAGAGTTTGGAAAGATTAAAACTATTATAAATATTGGTGGTCAAGATAGCAAGGCTATTTCACTTGATAACGAAGGAAATGTAACAAACTTTGCTATGAATGATAGGTGTGCGGCAGGAACTGGAAAATTTCTAGATGTAGTTGCCTTAAAGTTAGAAATTGGTGTAGATGAGTTGGGAGATCATCATTTTAAATCAACAGGAACTCCTTTGTCTGTAAGTAGTACTTGTGCAGTGTTTGCTGAAAGTGAGATTATTGGTTTATTGGGTAATAACCATACTGTAGAAGATATAGTTTGTGGAGTACATTATTCAATCGCAAAAAGGATTGTAAAACTAGTAAAAAGAGTAGGGATAAAAAAGGGAATCTATTTTGATGGAGGCCCAGCTATGAATGAAGGTTTGGTAAATGCAATTGAAAATGAGATAGGAGAAAGGATATTTATACCTCAATATCCACAAATAACTACCTCTTTTGGAGCAGCTATTATTGGTGTAGATTCTTATAATTATGAAAAGGAAGCTATATAAATTAACTTTTAATTAACAATTATAATTTAAAATATATTTTAAGAGGAGATTAAGAGTGGATATAGAATTACTTAAATCAGTTGTAGATTATGGTGTTATTGCTTTACTCATTTTTATGAGTTTTATTTCAGTTTGGTTTTTTATAGAAAGATTATTTTTTTTAAAAACAGTACAAATAGAGAACTTTAAAACAAAAAAATCTTTAGAGATAGCAATGACACGACATATGTCAATTATTGGAACTATTGCATCAAATGCACCATATATTGGATTGCTTGGAACTGTACTTGCTATTATGTTAACTTTTATGACTATGAGTAATGCGGATATAGTTGCTACTAAAATCATGGCTTCTTTGGCATTAGCTTTAAAAGCAACAGCTGCAGGGCTTGTTGTAGCCATATTATCTCAAATATTTTATAACACTTTAGCAAGATTTATTGAAGTAGTTGAAAGTAGATTTGATGAAGCTAGAGAAATATAATTCTATAAATGTAATACCATTTATTGATGTATTATTAGTATTATTAGCAATTGTATTATTAACTACTACTTTTATAACAAAAGGTGAGATTCCAGTATCTCTTGCAAAAGCCGAAACTGCAAAAAGTTTCAATGATAAAAAAGAGTTTACAATAAATATAAAACATGACAATACCATAATATATGATGGTATTGCAGTGAATGTAGATGATTTAACTGAAAAATTCAAAGATACAAATAAAGATTCTCATATATTTATAAAAAGTGATAAAAAAGCTGATTTTGAAATATTTGTAAAAGTTTTGGATGTTTTAAAATCTAACCAATTTAACAATATATCAATAGTGACTAAAAAATGAAAAGATATTTTAAATCCTTTGCCTTAACTTCATTTATCTACTTGTTTTTATTTGTATCTCTTCTTTTTGGTTTTGATTCAATAAAAAAAGTTGTTCCCCAAAAAGATGAAAAACTAATATCTTTAAATCAATTATATTTAGTACCAGAAGAGAAACAAGTAAAAAACAGTATTAAAAAAGATATACAACCACCTAAAAAGAAAATTGAGAAAAAAATAGTTAAAAAAGAGATTCCAAAGAAAAAAATTGAAAAGAAAATTGTTAAAAAAACAACACCTACAAAAGAAATTACTAAAAAATTAGTAAAAAAAATTGAAAAAGAAGAACCTAGAAAAGAACTAGTTAAAAATGAAGAGATAACAGATAAAAAAATAGTAAAAGAAGAGATAAAAAACAATAAAGATACAACTGAGAAAAAAGTTGTTAAAAACTATACTAAAGATTATATGGATAAACATCTAAAACAAATAGTACAACTAATCCAACAAAATATTAAATATCCAAGAAGAGCAAGAGTATTAAGTATAGAGGGAAAAGTTGTAGTTGAGTTTAGAATATTAAATACAGGAGAGGTTATAAATATAACTCCACTTGAAGGACATAAGTTTTTAATAAAATCATCTATAAATGCAATCAAAGAAGCTTCAAAAGGTTTTCCTAAAGTAACAAAAGAGATTAAGATAAAAGTACCAATCTTTTATAAACTTGTATAGATTATTTTAGGGTAACTTTCCAATCTTTATATTTATCTAAAGTATTTATCTCATCAATTTGTTTTTGAGTAAGGGTTGGATAACTAATCTTTTTACCATCAAAAACAATACATTCAAAAGTTTTTTCTTTTTTAAAGATTGTTTTTAATTTTTCAAACATTAGTTAAACTTTTCTTTTATTTTTTTCTCAAGCTCTGATACACTTTCAATAGCATGTTCATCATGATTTGAAAATCCCCAATTTACCAAAACCCAATCTACATTTGCATTTTTAGCTGCCATAATATCTTTGTGTGAGTCACCTATAAATTGAGCATTGTGATTTTTTATATTATGAGTATCTAAAATTTTATGTACCATTTCAGGGTGAGGTTTTGCATTTTTAACACTATCATATCCTAAAATAGTTTTAAAATATTTTCCAATGCCTAAATGATCTAACATTTTTTTTGCAAAAAAAGAGTTTGCATTTGTAGCAATAGTTAATATAAAATCTGTACTTAAATCATCAATAAGTTTTTCAATCCCCTCATATAACTCTAAATCATTTAAACAATTAGCATTGTAGTGTTCTTCAAACAACACTTTTTGCTCTTGAGTAAAATCTGGAGTTCCATAAAAAAACTCTGCTGCATTTACATTTGGGTCATTAACTTTTTCTAAAATATAGTTTTTTTCTAAAGTTTCAAAACCAAGATTTTCTCTTACGTGATTTATTGTATTCGTTATTGAAGTTCCACTATCTATTAATGTACCATCCATATCAAACATAAGTAATTTCACTAAATTATCTCCACATCTTTAACATCTATGCCAGATAGTTTTTCCATTTTTGATTCAACTAAATCTAAAAAATCTGTTTTATTTTTTTCATCCATATTATTTTCTAACATCTCTATAATATATTTAATACCATTTGCATTGATTTTCTTTACACTTGCAAGATAGTGTACAAAAGAGATAAGTTTTACATCATTTATTGAATATAGCTTTTTAATATCTTTTTTTTGAGGTAATAAACCTTTATCTTCATACATTTTAAGTGTTCTTACTTTTGCTGTTAATAATTCAGCAATACTACTTAAAGGTAAAACATCTTTGTTATTATCTAAAAGTGCCAAATATAAATCCTTTTTTTGTGTAATTATACTGTAATTATTTAAATTTTTATTTAAATTTTTAATTTCTTTAAGCTTTAAATCAGTTTTATATGTTATATTCTTACATCTTTTATGTGAATATTTTACACATAATGTGTAAATAAATACATATTATTTTAAAATAAAAGGAGATTTTTTTGTCCAAAATAGACATATTTATTCGTTGTCCTAAGAAAAGTGATGCTAGCAAAATATATAATCTAGTCAAAAATAGTAAAGTTCTCGATTTAAACTCAGAATACCTATATCTACTACAATCAACTCACTTTATAGATACTTGTTCTGTTGCAATCTGTGATGAAGAGGTTATTGGTTTTGTATCTGGATATAAGTTACCAAACAATCCAAATACACTTTTTATTTGGCAAGTTGCAGTAGATGAAAGATTTAGAGGTAACAATTTAGCAAAAAGACTTTTAATGAATATTATTAAAAGAAAAGAAAACTTAGATTTACAATATATAAATACAACTGTATCTCCAAGTAATAATTCATCAATTAGAGTTTTTGAAAAACTTGCAACTGAATTAAAAACTAAAATAATTAGTAAAAGTTTTTTTGAAAAAGAAGATTTTATAAATGCTCATGAAGAGGAAACTCTATATGAGATTGGACCATTTAAATTAAAGGAAAAATAATGAGAATATTTGAAAATTTAGAATCAGAAGTAAGGGGATATATAAGAAGTTTCCCGACAATATTTACAAAAGCAAAAGGTGCAATTTTGACCGATGAACAAGGTGTTGAATATATTGATTTTTTTGCAGGTGCTGGAACATTAAATTATGGACATAATAATGATGCAATATCTACTGCATTGATTGAATATCTACAAGCAGATGGAATTGTTCATGGTTTAGATATGGCAACAACAGCAAAAAAAGAGTTTTTGCAAACTTTTCAAGATGTAATTTTAAAACCTAGAAACTTAGAATATAAAGTTCAGTTTACAGGTCCAACTGGGACAAATGCAGTTGAAACAGCTTTAAAACTTGCAAGACTAGTAAAAGGTCGAAGTAATGTAGTTGCATTTACAAATGGATATCATGGACTTTCGCAAGGTTCATTGGCAGTTACTGGTAACAATGAATATAGAGATGAAAGTTATATAAGTAGAATTAACGCAACATTTATGCCATATGATGGATATTTTGGAGATATGAATACTTTAGAATATTTTAGAAAATTTTTAGAAGATGGAAGTAGTGGTGTTGATTTACCTGCAGCAGTGATATTAGAAACTATCCAAGGTGAGGGTGGAATTAATGTTGCTTCAAAAGAGTGGTTACAAGAGTTAGAATCAATTTGTAGAGAATTTGATATCTTACTTATAGTTGATGATATTCAAGTTGGAAATGGTAGAAGTGGAGATTTTTTCTCTTTTGAATTTGCGGGAATAAATCCTGATATGGTAACACTTTCAAAATCTATTGGTGGTGGTTTACCAATGGCAGTATTATTATTTAAACCAGATTTAGACCAATGGAAACCAGGTGAACATACAGGAACTTTTAGAGGAAACAACTTAGCTTTTGTTGCTTCAAAAGTTTCATTAGAAAATTACTGGGTAAATGATGATTTAAGTAATGCAGTTGCATATAAAGAAAAAACTCTAAAAGAATCTTTAGAAAAAATTGCTAAAAAACATAGTGAACTTTATGATATTGATGTAAGAGGTAGAGGTTTAGCTTATGGTTTTGAAGTTAAAAATGACAAATCTATAGCTGGAGAGATTTCAGAATATTGTTTTAATGAACAACTTATCTGTGAAACTTGTGGTAGTGATGGACAAGTTGTGAAGTTTTTACCTCCATTAGTAATTGATGAAGAGACTTTAAAAGAGGGACTTAAAAGATTTGAAACAGCAGTTGACAAACTATTTGCAGAGAAAAAAGAAAGATTAACAGGAGAATTTTAATGATTGTAAGAGATATAAAAGATGTAATTGGAACCAATAAAGAGGTTCATGCAAAAGATGGACAATGGAGTAGTAGAAGAATGCTTTTAAAAGGTGATGGCATGGGGTTTTCTTTCCATGAAACAATCATTAGAGCTAATACAAAAACACATATTCATTATCAAAACCATTTAGAAGCTGTATATTGTGTAGGTGGAAATGGTCGAATTGAAGATTTAAAAACAGGAGAGGTTCATGAGTTACATGATGGTGTTATGTATGCTTTAAATGAACATGATGATCATAACTTATATGGTGGAACGGAAGATATGAGAATGATTTGTGTATTTAATCCACCAATTAAAGGAACTGAAAACCATGATGAAAATGGAGTATACCCTTTAGAGGATTAATAATGAATTTTATTTATATTAAAAATTATCTCAATACAAGTAGAAGTAAAAAATTTCAATTTATGAAATATATATATTCATTTGATAAATTTAAAGTAAACAACCAAAAGATAATTTTAAATGATAACTCCTTGATAATTGAATTAAGCAAAGATTCTTCTTTAGAAACTGCAAAAAAAGCGATTGATAAATTTTTTGAAAAAGAAGAAGAGATAAAAAGTATTTTTGTTGACAAATTAATTTTCGAAGAAAATGAATTGATTATTTTACAAAAAGACAAAATTATAAAAAAGGTTGCAATATAGATGAGATTACTTACTTTTAATATAGACAAAGAGTTAATCGATTACATGGAAAAAATATATATTACGGATATAGCAGAAGATATGGAAGATGCTATTTATCATAGTGAAGTAAGATATTATAATTTAATTTTAATAAAACAAAACAATATATTTTCATGTAAAGAGATTTTAAAAAAAGTAAATAGTCAAACTACAGCTGTAGTTTTTATTACTGATGAACCTTCAAAGGAGTTTGAACTAAAGCTTTTAAGATTAGGGGCAATAAGTGTAATAAAAACTCCAGCCTCAAATGAGTTTATACTAGCAAAAGTTGAATCAATTCATAGGGAGAACTTTAAAAAAGTTATCCCTTTTAGAAATAAATATAAGATTAATACTGAAGAAAAATCTTTTAAAGATAATGATTCTAAAGTGTTTCTAAAAGGGAAGTCTTTTGCAATATTAAGTTACTTAATAAAAAATAAGCATAGACCACCAATATCAAAAGATGAACTTCTTCATGCAATTTGGGATGAACCAGAAATGGTATCAGATAATGTAATTGAAGTTAATATAAATAATATTAGAAATAATCTAAAAAAAGAGTTTAAAGAAAACTTTATAGAAACAGTCAGACACAGAGGTTACAAAATAAATTTAATATAAGGAGAGAATAAATGAATGACTTATATCCATCAAGAGTAGAAAGAGAAAGCATAATAGATAGAGTAGACCCAACAGTATATAGTGATGTATCAGTAGGTGAATACTCTATGGACAATATAAGTAGAAAAGAGTATGAAGATAATGGATATATTATTTTTCCAAATATATTTAATGAAGATGAAGTTACAGAGATGTTAAATGAGCTTAAATATATGGCTTCAAATGAAGATTTGATAAAAAATGAAGAGTTTATAACAGAACCACAAAGTAACGAATTAAGAACAATATTTAATCAACATCTTTTTAGTTCACTTTTTAACAAAATTTCAAAAGATCCAAGAATATTGGATAAAGTAAAACAACTGCTAGGAAGTGATGTATATATTCATCACAGTAGAATCAATATTAAACCTGCATACAAAGGTAAATCTTTCCCTTGGCATAGTGACTTTGAAACTTGGCACTGTGAAGATGGATTGCCAAGATGTAGATGTTTAACAGCATGGATTATGCTAACAGATAATACAGAGTTTAATGGTCCATTATATTTGATTCCAGGAAGCCATAAAAAATATATTTCGTGTAAAGGTTTTACACCAGAGAATAATTATAAAACATCACTAAAAAAACAAGAATATGGCGTTCCAAGCGTAAATGCTATTAAAGAACTTACAAAAAACAATGATTTAATTGGAGCATATGGAAAGGCAGGAACACTTGTGATTCACGATGGAAATGTTATGCATGGAAGCCCTGATAATATCTCTCCCGAATCAAGTACAAATGCTTTTTTTGTATTTAACTCAGTAGAGAATAAACCACAAAAACCTTTTGGTGCTTCTAAAAATAGAGCTGAATTTTTATGTTTAAAAGATTTTAAACCTCTTTAAAAAAGGGATAATATAATAATGGGAATAAAAGTATGTAAATTTGGAGGAAGTTCAGTTAAAAACTCCCTTCAAATAAAAAAAGTTTTAGATATCGTAAAAGATGATAATGATAGAAAAGTTATTGTTGTTTCAGCTCCAGGTAGAGACGAACAATATGATGAAAAAATCACAGACCATCTTCTGAATTTAGCAACAAATGGTAAACATTTTTGTGAACAAAAACTTGATATAACTGCAAAAAATAGCTTAACAGCCATTATAAATAAATTTAGTAATTTATGCCAGAATTTAGGGATTAAAAAAGAGACTATAATAAATGATTTAAAAAAAGATTTAGAAAAAAACTTTTCTAACCAAGAAAAAAAAGAAGCTTATTTTTTATCAAGAGGTGAACATTATAATGCAAAAATAATATATGAATTTTTTAAATTGCAAGGTTTAAATATAAAATTAATGTTACCAGAAAAATTTGGATTTATACTAAATGAAGAATATTGTGATGGTAAAGTAAAATACGAAACATATAAAAACATAAAAACTAATTTCACCTTTGAAAAAGATGAGATATATTTAGTACCAGGATTTTATGGAATTACAAAACAAAATGATATAGCAGTTATGAGTAGAGGAGGCTCAGACCTAACAGGTGGAGAGTTAGCCTATGCTCTTGATGCTGATATATATGAAAATTGGACTGATACAAATGGAGTTTATGAAGTAGATCCAAGGGTTATTAATAATGCAAATGTAATACCAAGATTGACTTTTAAAGAGTTAAGACTTTTAAGTTCAAAAGGTTTTAATGTATTTCATTTTAATGCGATGTTAAATTGTAAAAAAGGAAAAATTCCTATAAATATTAGAAATACAAACAACCCAAAACATGATGGAACAATAATTTTAAGTGAAAGAGTTCCTATGGAAAATTTAGTAGGAATTGCAAAACTTGATAATATGGCTTCTATTCATCTTCAAAAAGATATGTTAGCAGATGAGATAGGTTTTACAGCAGAATTACTTAAAATTTTTAGTGAAGTTGGTATCAACACTTATCATTATCCAACAGATAAAGATGATATTGCTATTTTAGTTGAGCAAGAAGACTTAAAAGGGAAAATTAATAATCTTAGAAGAGAGATAGAGAAAAGATTAAATACTGATAATATATTTATTACATATAATTTATCTATAATTACTTTAGTAGGTATTGGATTAAAAGAAAACACATTTACAATTGTTGATGCAATAACTGCACTAAAAGAGAAAAATATCTTTTTTGAAATGTTTGATATGAGCCCATCTAAAATATCTTTTCATATAGGTGTATCTCAAAATATTGCAGATATTGCACTTAAAACTTTATATGAGAATCTTTTAGAAAATCAATGAAAAAATCATTATTAATTGTATTAATAGCAGTTTTAATTATAATAATTAGTGTTTTTGCTTTTTTGGGTTATATTATTCTTTCAAATGATACATTAAACAATCAACCAGATACAAATAAGCAAGAACAAATAAAAGAGGTAGAAGGCTCGATGTTTAATGCAAATTTAAATGATATTGTATTAAATATTACTAACAGTAGAGGTAGAATTAAGCTTATGAAGTTATCATTAACTTTAAAAAGCATAGATTCAAATATAGAAACTATTGTTGAAAATAATAAAGCTGAATTTATTGATAAAATCATTCAATTAATTAGTGCAAGAAGTAGTGAGGAGCTACTAACCTTAGGTGGGAAAACCCTTTTAAAAGAAGAGTTTCTTCAAAACTTCAATGAGATTATTGATAATTTAGCCCTAAGCAATGATGAGATAAAACAAAGTAGTATCAAAAAAGTTTTATTTACTACTTTTGTTATGAAATAAAGGAGTAAAATGATTTCTAAAGAGACAACTAGCAGTATAAAAATATCATCACTTTTTTTTGCAATCACTTTTTTAGCTATTGGTTATGGAATGATTCTTACATTTGTAGGTGTTTATTTAAAAGAACAAGGTATAAGCAACACATATATTGGTATTATTAATTCTGCATTTTTTATGGGAGCAATTGCTTCTTCAATCTTTAGTCAAAGTATCATTTCCACAGTAGGGCACATAAGAAGTTTTGCAACATTTGCTTCATTGATGGTTATATCTTTTTTAGTACATTCTATAATTTTTGATTTGTATGTATGGACGATTCTTAGATTTATCTCTGGTTTTTCATTTTATGCCTTACTTATTGTTTTAGAAAGCTGGCTAAATGAAAAAAGTAGTCATGAAAACAGAGGTAAAATGCTAGCTATTTATACTATAATATTTTATCTATCTACAGCAATTGGTCAATTATTTTTAAATATTGATGGAAATTTAAAAAACTCAATTTTTGCTATAGGTTCAACTTTAATACTTTTTTCTGTTTTATTTATCTCGTTAACAAAAATAAAAGAACCTGAACTGAAACCTTTTGAGCATTATAGTTTACCAAAAATTTATTCTATAGTTCCACTTGCAGCAACTTCTAGTTTTATTGGAGGTTTTTTTGTTGGTGCATTTTTTACTATGATACCTGTTTATATTTTGAGTAAATTTGAATCCTTAGAAACAGTTTCATATTTTATGTTAATTTCACTAATTGCAGGTTTATTATCTCAATGGCCTATAGGCTTGGTATCAGATAAATTAGGAAGAAGAAAAGTAATCTCTTTTGTTGCCTTTTTTACAGCAATAGTTTCTTCACTATTTTTTTTCATTGAAAATAATACTAATTTATTATATGGGTGTGGTTTCTTAATGGGCTTAACTATTTTTTCTATATATCCTTTGGGTGTTGCCAGAGCAAATGATGTAATAGATGAAAATAAAGATGTTATTGAAATAAGTAGAACACTTCTATTTACATATGGGATTGGTTCATTTATTGCACCTTTAGCTATTGGATTTCTTTCAAAATATAATGAAAATATTATTTTTCTAATTTTTTCTTCATTAGGTTTATTTTTAACGTTTTATTCATTATCTAAAAAACGTGTTGCAGATGATGATTTAAGTTCATTTGTAAATATCCCTGTTACATCAGGGTTAGAGCTACCACAACTAGATCCAAGGAACGAACAAGAAATATAACTTTTTTACATATTATCATGTTTAGCTAATTCTTTTTTTTTAATTATTTTTAAGTAAATAAAAATATAATTTAGCATATAAACAGGAACTAAATATATGAAAAAGTTATTTATAAGCAATAAAATAAAAGTAAGATTTATATTTCTTTTTTTCTCAATATTTTTGATATTATCATATATTATTATTGATAAAATATTTTTTTATAATTATACAAAAAATGTTCTAATCAAAGAATCAATTGATGAAGCCTATGATAAAGAAAAAGTTATTCAATCTTTTATATCAAATTCTAAAAATACTTTAAAATCTATTAGAAATTCTGAAGTCTTTAATGACTATTTAAATAATCAATCAATACAAAACACTGAACATCTAAAAAAACTATTTTTAATTATGATGAATAGTAATACAAATTTTATGCAATTAAGATATTTAGATAAAAATGGAAAAGAAAAAATTCGTATAGATAGAAAAGAAGAGTTTGGAAAAACTTTTCCTATAGAGGATAAGGACTTACAAAATAAATCAGAGCGATACTACTTTTCAAAATCAAAGACAAAAGAGCTTGAAAAAGTTTGGTTTTCTGATTTGGATTTAAATATTGAAAATGAAAAACTTGAAATCCCATATAGAAGTACATTAAGAGCCGTTTTACCTATAAAATATAAAAATAACTTTGGTGGAATTATTATTATAAACTACTTTATGAATAGTTTTTTGGAAAATTTTATTCGTACTACTTTATATAATATTATATTGGTTGATTCTAAAGGTTATACTATAAAACACTATCTAAATCATAAAAGTTGGGGAATCTATAAAAAAGAAAAATACAATATCTCTTTAGAGTTTAAAGATTATGAAAAAATACTTTCAAGTGATATATATAAATCAGATAATTATCTATCAAAAAAACTTACTGTACCTTTTGATAATCATCCAATCATTATTTTAGAACCAAAAAAAGAATATATTCAAAATGAGATAAATGAAAAAAATATCCAATACTTAACTATTGGTCTAATCGCAGTATTTTTAGCTTTTATTGCAATCTATTTTATAACAAATATTCTTGAAAGTACAATAGGAGATTTAAATAGAAGTGAAAAACTAAATAAAAAATTGTCAGAATTAAATTCAAAACTTACAGCTATATTAAACACAACCAAAGATTCAGTTTGCTTACTTGATAAAGACACAAAATTCATGTTTGTAAATAAAGCTACTGTTGAAATTACAGGTTATTCAAGTAAAGAGCTTTTAAATAAAACTTTTGTCTCAATAATAAATAGTGAAGATGACAAAGAAAAATTTAATTTTATTTTGGAAAAACTAATATATCAGAATGAAGTAAAGAGTTTTGAAGTAAATTGTATCTCAAAAGAAAATAAACCTTTTATCTTTTCACTCTCTTTAGTTTTAATGCCAAATAACAATGAAATATTAGTTGTAGCAAGGGATATTTCTGATTTAAAAGAGAAAGAAAAAGAATTAAAATCAAAAGAACAAATTTTAATACATCAATCAAAAATGATAGCAATGGGGGAGATGATTGAAAATATTGCACATCAATGGAGACAACCATTATCTGTAATATCAACAAATGTAAGTGGTCTTCAACTTCAAAAACAATATGATATGTTAAGTGAAGATATGGTTGAAGAAGTACTTAACTCAATCTTAGATACAACTAAACATCTATCAAGTACAATTGATGATTTTAGAGACTTTTTCAATCAAAATAAAAAAATTGAAAAATTTAAAATATCTAGTGCAATTGGAAAAACTCTATTTTTATTAAGTTCTAAATTTAACAGTAGAGATATCATTGTAGAAGTATCAAAATCAGATATTGAAATAAATACCTTAAAAAATGAATTTGTTCAATGCTTAATGAATATTTTATCAAATGCAAAAGATGAACTTGAAAAAATAGAAAATCATCATTTAAGATTAATATTAATAACCATTACAAATGATAAAAATAATTGTTATATTGATATTGTTGATAATGCAGGGGGAATAAAAGAAGAAATACTCGACAAAATTTTTGAACCATACTTTACTACAAAAAATGAAAAAGGTACTGGAATTGGGTTATATATGACAAAACTTATGATTGAGAAACATATGAATGGCTCAATCGAAGTTAAAAATCATATATTTGAATATAAAGGTGTACAATATAAAGGGGCAATGTTTAAAATAATTTTACCTCTATCTCAAAACAAGTCATAATAATATATATATTTAAAAATTATTACAAAATATAATAAACCATTAAATAAAAATATATTATTATTTTACTTCACATATTAATAAAAACAAATTCTCACTATGTAATATATAGAAAAAAGAGTCATTATGTCTATAAATGTAAAACAACCTATTAAAAAGAAATACTACTTAATTGATAAAATTATTATAATTGATGATATTAAATTTGATTTTGATATATATGCAAAAAACAATGAAGAGGAACGTGTATTTTTAATTTTTGAAAAAGAGAAAAAACTTTTTGAAAAAGATGTAGACTTTCTTATCTCTCATAGACATTTATATGTTCATGAAAGTGAAAAAGAATCGTATGATAGATATTTTAGAAACTATATGAGCAAAAAAAATGGCCCAAGAGATATGGAAGTTTTTTATAAAGAGGTAGGTTATACTGTTGATAAAATGTTTAAAGATCCTGAACAATTAGCAAGTTATAGTGAAGTAAAAGATATTGTAACTAACATGGTTTCAACAATTTTAGATGATGATTTTATGATTAGTTCATTTATTTCAATTCTTTCTACTAATTATTACACTCACACACATTCATTAAATGTTAGTGTTTATTCTATATGTTTAGGAAAACATTTAGGCTTAGTTGAAAGTGAATTAGAAGAATTAGGTATATCTGCTTTATTACATGATTTAGGAAAAAGTAAAATTAAAGATGAGATTATAAATAAAAATGGCACTTTAACAGAATATGAGTTTAATGAAGTAAAAAAACATCCACTTCTAGGGTGGTTATTAGCAAAACGACTAAGTATCACAAATAAAAATATATTATCAGGAATAAGAAACCATCATGAAAGAATGGATGGAAATGGTTACCCTGATAAATTAAAAGATAAAGATATACATATCTTTGCAAAGATAATTGGGGTTTGTGATGTTTTTGATGCATTAACTACAAAAAGAGTTTATAAAGATGCTGTAAGTACTTTTGAAACTTTAATTATGATGAAAAAAGAGATGTCTAGACATTTAGATGTAACTCTTGTAGATGAATTTATCAAAATATTTAAAGAAGAGAGTCAACCTAAATAAAATCTATCTTTGATAAATAATACTTAACATATATTTAACACTACTAATATAAAATTTCAATGAAACAGAAAATTAATTTGTCCTCCTACTACTTAAAATTAATTTTTTTACTATGATAAATATTTGAACATAGCTTCACTTTTAAAGTGGAGCTTTTTTATTTTATAAAGATATTAAGTTATTTGCTATATTATTACTAAATTTTTTTTGAAAGTTATATTATATGAAGAAACTATTACCAATATTTACCATACTTGCTTTAATTATTATTATTATAACTATATTTTTATCTATGTCAACTCAAAAACAAATGGTTGTTATTCATGAGGGAAATAATGAGAAAAAACCAGTTGATATACAACTAAACCATTTTCAAGATACACAATGTGGTATGACTATAACTCATCTAGAATATTCAGTACAAGCAATAAATAAAGATGGAAAAACTTGGTTTTTTGATGATAGTGGATGTTTTGCTTTGTGGTTTAAAAATATTGAGCATAAAGATGATGTTACTGTTTTTGCTTATTCAAAGGATACAAACAAATATATTGATGCTAGAAAAGCTTGGTATAGTAAAAATGATCCAACAACTATGGGATACGGTTTTGGTGCATACGAATATAAAAAAGATGGAATGATTGATTTTGATGAAATGTTATTAAAAATGTATAGAGGTGAAAACCTTACAAATCCACTTATAAGAAAACAACTTTTAGGTAAGTAATGGAAAACATAAGCATAATAACAATAATCACCATAGCTTTTTTAGGTTCTTTTGGACACTGTATTGGGATGTGTGGAGGTATAGTAGTAGCTTATTCTAGTACAAAAATCAATACTTCATGGAGTAAAACAAAACAATCTATTTCTCATGTATTATACTCTTTTGGTAGAATCACTACTTATGTTATTTTAGGGTTTATTTTTGGATTTGTTGGTGGGGTTGTTACTTTTGATAATACTACTAGTGGTATTATGCTTTTAGTTACAGGATTACTTATGATTTTAGTTGGACTTTCACTTAGTGGTAAACTAAAATTTTTAACCTCATTAGAACACTCAGTATCGAAATCAAAATTATATCAACAAACATTTAGATCACTTATTGGTTCTGATTCTCTAACAAGTTTTTATTTACTAGGGATGTTAAATGGGCTTTTACCATGTGGTTTTGTTTATGTTTTTGCAATAACTGCTGCAAGTACGGGTAATCCTCTTTGGGGTGCATTTGTAATGCTTATTTTTGGACTCAGCACTCTTCCTGCTATGTTTTCACTTGGTTTTTTCGTAGGCATTTTTAAACAAATAACTCTTAGAAACTTATTTATAAATATTGCTGCTATTTTAGTTATATTATTTGGTATTTATATAATGCATAATGGCTATGAATATTTAACAGACCCAAACAAATCAATCCTTAGCTGCCATATATAATTAAACTATTTCTATAAATTTATACCTTTTTTACTATAATACGAAAAATTTTGTAAAGGAGGTTATTAGTTATGATTAAAATTAAGAAAAAATACTTTTCATTTTTTGGTATTTTAGCTGCAACAGTAAATGGAAAAATCCATTCTGCACATAGTAGTATTTCAACTATTATTAGACAAATTTTACCAAGAATTATGAAAACACTTCATGCAAGACAATTGAAACCAATCAAACTTTATTCAACAAACAATATATAAACAAGGAAATTAATAAATGAACAAAAAAATAACATACCCAAGTGTAGTTGCTTCACTTCTTCTAGCAACAAACCTATATTCATATGAACTATCTTCTGTAACAATCACTTCTTCTTTAGTTGAAACAGATGAAAAAAGCACAACATACTCTACAGAAATATATACAAAAGATGAGATACAAAACAGTAAATCTAAAGATTTATATGAGTTTTTAAATTCTCAAACATCATTAAATATTGCCCCGTCTTATGGAAATACTTTTTCTCAAAAAATTGATTTGAGAGGTTATGGTATTGGTGATGGATATCAAAATGTAGTTATCACATTAAATGGAAGAAAATTAAATAATATTGATATGCAAACACAACTATTATCTGCAATCCCTATTGACTCTATTGAAAAAATAGAGATACTTAAAGGTAGTGGTTCAGTTCAATATGGTGATGGTGCAAATGCAGGTGCCATAAATATCACTACAAACGGAAAAAATGAAAATTATATAAAAACATATTTTGGAAATAATGGTACAAAAAATACAACTCTTAGCTTAGGTTACAACTATGAAAACCTCATCATTAATGGATATATTGATTACACTTCAAGTGATGGAGATAGACAGCTAAGTACAAATGAGAGAAATAACAATTATAATAGAAATAAAAAATTTGATATAACATACTTCCCGACAAATGATTTAGAGATTAGAGCAGGAAGAAGTTTTACTAATATGAATATAAAATATGGTGGTTCTTTAACACTTGAACAATATAAACAAAACCCAACACAAGCTTCTTATTTTACAGAGCAGTATTTTGATTCATATGTTACTGATGCAGGATTCACTTATAATATAAATAAAAACTACTCTTTTGATTTTAATTTTTCTGATGAAGATAAATTAAGTAGATATTCTTCAGGATATCAATCAGCTTATGAGTATCGTTCAATAAACTCAAAATTAAATATTAAAAAAGATGATTACAATGCAGTAATTGGTGTTGATTCTTTTATGGGAGATAGACTTGGTTCATATGATACAACTTCAAAAGATAATAAAGCAATTTTTACTTCAATAGAATACTATCTAAATAATAAAACTACTTTATCAGCAGGTGCTAGAAAAGAAAGAGTTGAATATAAATATGCTCCAACAAGTGGCACAAGTTTAGATGATGAAGTATCTTTAGATGCTTATGATATAGGTTTTAATTATAGATTTGATGATTCACACTCAATTTTTGCAAACTATAATAAATCTTTTCAAGCGCCAGATATTGATAGATTTTTTTCATACGGTTCATTTAATGGTTTTATAAAACCTGCAAAAGTTGATAACTTTAATATTGGATATACAAATATCCAAAAGTCAAATAAACTAAAGCTAACACTTTTTAGAAGTAATTTAAAAGATGAGATTTATTACTATAGTACAGGTGATTATGCAACATCATTTAATACAAATATTGATAAGTCACACAAGTATGGTATTGAACTATATGATAAATATCTTTTTAATGAAAACCTATATACTTCTTTAAACTATTCATACATAATCTCTAAAATAGATAATGAAGATGATGGAGCAGGTGCATACAATGGTAAAGATTTACCAGGTGTTTCTAAACATAATGTTACACTAAACCTTGGGTATAAATATAAACAATTTGAAACAGTATTATCACATACTTATAGAAGTAGTGCATATGCTGCAAACGATTTTGAAAATAACTTTGCACAAAAACAAGAGGCTTATAATTCTACTGATTTAAGTTTAGCTTATAACTATAAAAATATAGAGCTTTTTGCAAAGGTGCAAAACTTATTTGATGAAAACAATGGTTTATGGGTAAGAGATGATGCTGTATATCCAGTAAACTTTGAAAGAACATATTACGCAGGTGTAAAAGTTAAATTCTAATGAAAAAATTTTTAGTACTACTTATATCTTTTTTTACATTTAATCTTTATGCAGGGGAGAGGATAGTTACTCTTTCCCCTTCATTAAATGAGATAGTTTTTGCTTTAGGAAGTGGTAAAGAGATAGTTGCAAACACTATGTATAGCAATTTCCCTGAAGAATCAAAAGCAATTCCTAAAATAGGGGGATACTCAACAATCTCACTAGAAAAGATACTTTTAGCTAAACCAACAATTGTTTTAGCTCAAAACTATGATGAGCAGATACTAAAAAATTTAAAAAAATTAAATCTAAAATTTCACAGCTTCAAAACAGACAATCTAAACTCTATAAAATCAACTATTGAGAAAATTGGTGATATCTTAAAAAAGGAAGAAAAAGCATCTGAACTAATCAATCAAATAGATAATTCTCTAGATGAATTAAAAGATATAATAAACAATAAGAAGTTTATGGTTGTAATAAGCCCTAAACTTGATTTAAACTCAACAATTTATATTGCAGGCAATAACCTATACTTTAATGATATTATTAAAGCCTCAGGCAATACAAACGCTTATATGGCAAATAATTTTGCACAACCAGTTGTAAATGTTGAAAAAATTATAAATATGAACCCTGATGTTATAATTTTATTAGCTCCATATATAAATAAAGAAAACATCTCAAAAAAACAATTAAAAGATATCTGGTATAAACTTCCAATAAATGCTAGTAAAAACAAAGATATTTATATCATTGATAAAGAGTATGCAGGGATTCCAAGCAATAGAGTGGTAAACTTTATAAACGATTTCAAAAAGATACTAATAGATGTTAAAAATAAATAACTACTCAAATTTAATCCTAAAAAATATTAGCTTCCATCTAAAAGAGGATGAAAACCTTATAATCTTAGGATCAAATGGTGCTGGTAAATCAACTCTTGCAAAGGTTTTATCAAATCTTCTTTCAAATAAAGAGGTTTTTTTATTTGGAGAAAATATCTCTAAGTTGGAACATAAACAAAGAGTGCAATATATAAACTATATTCCACCAAAACTAGAAGTTTTTGATGAATACCTAACTGTTTATGAATTTTTAGAGCTTTCTTTTATAGAATCAATTGATTATAAAAAAATAGATACAGTTATAGAACATACAAAAATTGCTCATCTAAAACATAGAAGCTGTACACAATTAAGTAGTGGAGAAAAACAACTTTTACTATTAGCTTCTAGTATGATACACAATGCAAAGATAACTATCTTTGATGAACTTACAGCAAATATGGATATCTCAAGAGTTAAAGAGGTTTATGAACTTTTTAAATCAAATCTTTTACAACAAAAAATCATCATAACTCACAATCTTGATTTAGCATATCATCTAAAATACAAAATTTTATATTTACAAGAGGGAGAAATTGAGTTTTTTGGAGAGTGTGATGAGTTTTTCCAAGAAGAGAATCTAAACAAAAGATATAATGACTCCTTACAAATAGTAAATGGACACTTGGTGGTAAAACTATGAAATATCTATCATATCTTCTATTTTTATCTATTATTGTAATATCTCCTTTTATAGGAGAAAATTCTATACAAATTTCTCATATCTTTGATAGTTCAACAACTTCACATATGATATTTTGGGATTTAAGAGTTCCAAGAATTGTTTTAGCTTTTTTTGTAGGTGGTATTTTAAGTCTTAGTGGTTTAATCTTTCAAACAATTTTTAAAAATATACTAATTACCCCTTATACACTTGGAATTGCTAGTGGTACAACACTCTTTACTGCTGTATCAATAGTGTTTTTACCTACAGTTGCTTTGTATATTTCTGGTATATTAGGTTCTTTTTTTACCATAATGATTTTATACCTTATCTCGAAGATTATAAATAAAAACTCTATTCTTAACTCTACTAACTCTATTTTGCTAATAGGTATAGCCTTATCGTTTTTTTATTCATCTGCTTTGATGTTGGTTTTTTATCTAAGTAGCCTACAAGAGAACTACTCAATTATTAGATTTACTCTTGGTAGTTTAGATATTGTAGGCTTTAGTACACCTGTTATTGTTTCGATAACTGCCCTTATCTTTTTATTTGTAGTATTAAAAAACAAACAAAATATAAAACTTCTGCTAGTTTCTAATGATATGGCATTTTTAAAGGGATTAAATGTAAATAAAACCAATTTAACCCTGCTAATCTTTGTATCAATTGCTGTTGGTATTAGTATTAGCTTTGTAGGTCCTATTGGCTTTATTGGGCTTATTATTCCCCATACTATGAGAATCATATATAAAAGAAGTGCCGAGAAGTTAATTTTGCCTGTATTTTTTTATGGGGGAGTATTTCTTGTAATAGCTGATTTAATAGCTAGAAATCTAAATACAGCTTCAACCTTACCAATTGGAGTCGTTACCTCATTTATTGGAGCTCCTGTATTTGTTTACCTTCTAGTAAGAAAAAATAGTAGCCAAAAGCAAAACTAACAAAATAAAAATATCAAGCCTTAGTTTTATTGCTAAGGCTTTTTTAACATCTTTTTTTTCAATATTTTCTTTACCATCCCCAAAGTAGGGCTTTTGTTTTATTTTACCAAAATATGAGGTTGGTCCACCAAGTTTTATATCTAAAGCTAAAGCCATGGCTGATATGGGAAGTCCTGCATTTATACTTTCGTGTTTCTTACCATACTTTGAGAACTGTAACAATGCTTTCTTTGATAATAAAAGTAGGGAAATAAGTATAGCAGTAATTCTTGAAGGTATAAAATTTGCTATATCATCAACTCTAGCTGAAATCTTACCAAATTTTTCATATCTCTTATTTCTATAACCAACCATAGAATCTAGTGTATTTATTGCTTTATATACAAAGGCTCCAATAAGACCAAAACAAAGTAAATAAAACAGTGGAGCTATAACCCCATCACTTAAATTTTCAGCATAGGTTTCTATGCTAGCTTTGTTAATATCACTCTCACTCATCTCTTTTGTATCACGACTAACCAGCATAGAAATTGCATATTTTGGATTATCAGATACTATTACATTTTGTACACTTTCAAAAAGCATTTTTGATGAAATAGTAAATGAAGCTAAGAAAGCTTGAAAAAGTATATTATCTACTTTTGTTATAACAAAAGATACAATAAACACTATACAAACTAAACTTAGTGTTAGAATTAACCCTCTATAAATATTATCCTTATAAAATCTTTTTTCAAACCATTTTATATAATCTCCCATAAAAATTATAGGGTGTTTTAAAAACTTAATTTTAGAGAATTCACCAAATATATAATCAATTATATATGCTATTAAAGATAGTTCAAAATACAAATTTATATCCTATTTAAAGCTATTAAAAATTTATCCAAATCTTTTTTACTCTTTACTGCTACTCTAATAAATCTATCATCCAAAAAATCAAAATTACTACAATCTCTTATCATAATTTTATCTTTTAATAATATCTTTTGAAGCTTTGAAGCAGTAAGATTTTTTAGTTTTATTAATATATAGTTGGCATCACTTTTAAATATCTTTTTAATAAACTTATACTTTTTCAAATTTTTTATAAGATATTTTCTATTTTTATCAGTCTCTTTTCTAGTTTTAGTTTCTATATTTTTATCTTTTAAAACATCTTTTATATACGCCATATCAAAACTTGATATTTTCCACATAGGTTCATATTTTTTTAACTTTTTAATATTTTCCGTTGAAGAGATGATTGTTCCCAATCTAACTCCTGCACATGCATATATTTTTGTAAATGATTTTAGAATATATAGTTTATTATAGCTATCAAGATTGTTTAATATTGATTTGTATTTTGTAAACTGCAAGAAACTCTCATCTATCAAAATAGTACACTCTTTTTTAATCCACTCATTCATCAATTTTTCTAGATTATAAAACCTACCATCAGGAGTTGAAGGGTTTACAAAAACAACTAAAGAACCTTTTTTTATTTTTGTTTTATTGCATGAGAATCTATCAATTTTATCTAGTTTATAATCAAATAGTTTAGAGGCTTTTTTATACTCTAAATATGCAGGAGAGTATATTACACACCTTTTTAAACCTAAACTTCTAAAGAGTGAAAAAATTGCACTACTTGCACCATTAAAAAGTTCAATTTGCAAAGGTTTTACACTAAATTTTTTTGCTATAATCTCATATAATTTTTCGTATGAAGGGTATGAAGAGATATCAATTTTTTTTGACTCAACGATTTTGGGTTTGATAAAGTTAATATTTGAGGATAGATCGATTATATCAGTAGGTTTACAAGCTAAGGTTTTAGCAACGTTGTAAATATCCCCACCATGTTGGAATTTTTTCAAAATTTTTCTTTCTTTTTACGAAATATTACTATAAAAAGGCTTATTTTTGGGTGTATTTACAAAACTTACTCTTGAAGAGATAAATGAATTAATAAAAGATACAAACATAGTTTTTATCTCACTTCAAGAGACACAAAATGGTGTTACAGACTCCACTTATATTGGAACTTCACAAGATGGTACTAGATATATTTTCAAGGTATTAGAAAACTCTACACTTGAAGATATAAAAAACGAGATATATATTTTAAATACAATAAAAGAGTTAAAAGTACCAAAGGTGCTTTCTAAAAAAATAGTTATGTATCAAGATAAACCAACCATTCTTTTTTCTTTTATTGAAGGGAAAATCCCTAAACAAATTAATATCAAAAAAGTTGAAGAATTAGCAAAATTTATGGCTAAACTTCATAATATTAAAAATATAGAACCAAACAATGAAAACATCTATACTCTTGAATTTATGAAAAAGATGCTTGAAAAAGTAGATGATGAAAATCTAAAACAACTTTTACAAACAAAGTTTGATGTGATAAAAGATATAAACTTACCAAATAATAGTTTGATTCATGGGGATTTGTTTCCTGATAATGCTAAATTTTTGGATGATAGTTTAAGTGGGGTATATGACTTTGCTCAGTCTTGTTATGGAAACAGCTATTTTGATTTTGCAGTGTTTATAGTAAGTTGGTGTTTTGAAGAGTATAGTTTTGAAAGCTCTTTTTTACAAAAAGCTATGGAAAACTATGATAAAAATCTTGATATAAAGACCATTAAACCATATTTGCTTTATGCTTGTTTATATTATACCTTACAAAGGGCAAATAGAAAAAATCCTAAAAAAGACTACAACGAATTCTTACGAAAATTTGATATTTTAAAAGAGCTTTTATGACAAAAGAGTTTACAAGTGTTGATATAGAGGTTCTAAAAAATATCATGCTGCAAAGGCGTGATGTTCGTGGGAATAGATTTTTAAAAACTCCAATAGAAGATAAGATACTAAATGAGATATTAAATGCAGCAAACTGTGCCCCCTCTGTAGGTTTTTCTCAACCTTGGAAGTTTATTTTAATAAAAGATGAAACCAAAAGGGATAAAATCTATCAAGAATTTTTAAAAGAGAATAATAAAGCAAAAAAAATATTTGAAGACAATAAACTATATCCAAATCTAAAGTTAGAAGGGATAAAAGAGTCTTATATAAACCTTGCAGTATTATATGAAAAACCCAAAAAGTCTATTTTGGGACAAACAAGCCAAAAAAAAGTGGGTGAATATAGTGTTGTATGTGCCATACAAAACCTCTGGCTTATGGCAAGAGCTTATAATATTGGAGTAGGGTGGATAAGTATCTTAAAACCAAAAAAAGTAAAAAAGATACTAAATATAGATAAAAATTACAAACTAGTAGCATATCTTGCAATAGGTTATGTGGATGAGTTTTTAGATGAACCAGAGCTTTTAAAATTAAAGTGGGAAAAAAGAAAAACATTAGATGAAATACAAACGATTTAGGATAGATAATGATAAAAACAATATTAGGTAAAAATGATTTTATAGAAAACCTAAGAGGAAAAACTGCAACATACCTTTTGGCTATGAGTAACACAGACACAGCAAATATAGAAGGTATAACACAAGCTGGAATCCCTGGACAAATATACCTAACACCAACACTTGATAGTGAATTTTTATGTACAGGGGAAGTTAGGAGTTTAGAAGATATAGCAAAAACACCAAAAGGTGTGCCAACTCCTGCACTTATCACAAGAGCAGTTCATCTTTTACACCCATTTAAAAATATTGAACTATTAGATTTAGGGATACAAGTAAAACCAAAACTAGAGTATTTTAAACTTCACGAACTAAACATCAATCCATCTAAATCTATCGATAAAGGTGCAAATATAGAAGCCTTAGAGATTTTCCAAAAAGGTTTAGCTTTTGCTCAAAGCTATGAGTTAAAAGATGATTATTTAATTTTAGGAGAATCAGTTCCTAGTGGAACAACTACAGCAACTGCAACAGCACTTGCTTTAGGATATGATTGTAAAGATATGTTTAGTAGTTCTTTTAAAGAGGTGCCAAATAATATTAGAAATCAAACCATAAATAATGCTTTGAAAAATATAGATGAAAATGATGATATTTTTACTATTCTTTCTAAAGTAGCTGATAATATGTTGGTTTTTTGTGCAGGAGTAGTTTTAGGTTTTAATAATTCTAAAAAACTAATCTTAGCAGGTGGTACACAAATGGCTTGTGTACTTTTAATAGTAAACTCAATTCTTAAAACTATGCAAGGTACACTTGAAACCTCAAACTTAGCATTATGTACTACAAAATGGGTAAATGATGATAAAAATAGTGATATAAAAGCTCTTATAGAGATGTCTCAACTAAAGGTAAATACCTATTATGCAGATTTTGATTTTGCCTTATCAACTCACCCTGCACTAAAACTTTATGATAATGGAGAAGCAAAAGAGGGTGTTGGAGCAGGGGCTTCTTTAGTATATGGTTTTTTAAATGGATTAGACAAAAAAACTATAACAGAAAAAATAGAAAGCTTTTTAGGATAAAAAATGAAAATATTATATTTTGGTGGACAAAAATCTGGTAAAAGCAATCTTGCAGAAAAAAAGGCCTTAGAACTATCAAAGGACAAAAAACCTTTTTATATAGCAACATACGACAACAGTTTCCAAGATATAGAGATGAAAACAAGGATAAATAAACACCAAAATAGTAGAAATGATAAATTTACTACAATAGAAGAGACAAAAGAGTTATCAAAAGTTATAAAAGAGAAAGAAACATACCTAATAGATTGTATCTCAATGTGGATTTTTAATAACCTTTATAAAAATGAGGAAGAGTTGATAAAACAACTTGAAGTTTTAGAAAACTGCAAAGCAAATATAGTTTTTGTGCTAAATGAAGTAACCAAAGGTGTAATCCCTTTAGATAAAGATAGTAGAAGATTTGTAGACCTAACTGGAATAATAGGGCAAAAGTTAACAAAAATTTGTGATGAAGTTTATGAAGTTAAATTTGGACTTGAAAGTAGATTGAAGTAGATGAATAATATCTCAATATTTGGCACAAGTTCAGATGCTGGAAAATCAACTCTAACTTTTGTTATAGCTAAGATTATCCAAGATATGGGTTTAAGTGTAGCTCCTTTTAAAGCACAAAATGTTTCAAACAATGCTTTTGTTTGTGATGATAAAAGTGAGATTGCTGTTGCACAGTATTTTCAAGCGGAGGTTTTAGGTGTAAAAACCTCATATCATCTAAATCCAGTATTACTAAAATCAGGACGAGGAAGTGCAGCTTCACTAATAGTTGAAGGGAAAGTAGTTACAAACAAAGATGTTAGAGAGTACTATAGAGATTTAGACCTACTTAAACCAGCTGTTAAAAGATGTTTTGATTATCTTGATTCAAAATATGATGTGGTTGTTTGTGAAGGTGCTGGAAGTCCTGTTGAGTTAAATTTGATGGATAAAGACCTTTCAAATATTTTTATAGCTGATGAATACAATACAAAAATAATACTTGTTGCAGATATAGAAAAAGGTGGAGTTTTTGCTTCTATTTATGGAGTATATAATTTATTGCCTAAAAAACTTAGAGAGAATGTAATTGGGGTAATTGTAAATAAGTTTAGAGGGGATTCAACACTATTTGATGAGGGTGTTAGAATCATACAAGAAGATTTTAAAATACCTGTTTTAGGAGTGTTGCCATACACACCTTTTAATTTTGGTTTTGAAGATTCACAAAGCTTGAAAAACTATATTCAAAACAAAGAGAAAACTATCATAAATGTGGGAGTTATCTCATATCCATATATGAGTAATTTTAATGATTTTGAACCTTTAGTTTCAGATGATTGTATAAACTTGGAGTTTATAGAGGTAAATATCCCTTTAGATAAATATGAGATGATAATCTTACCTGGGTCAAAACTAGTTATAAAAGATTTACAATGGCTAAAGAAAACTGGACTATTTGAAAAAATAAAAGAGTTTAAAAAAGAGATTTTTGGTATCTGCGGTGGCTATGAGATGATGTTCAGCTCACTTGATGATAAATATGCCTTAGAGAATGAAACAGCTATCATAGAAGAGGGATTTGGTTTTATAGATGATATTATAGTTTTTGAAAAAGAGAAAACCTTAGAGAAAAAAGTATATGAAATCTTTGATTGTAAGGTTTCAGGTTTTGAGATACATCATGGAAGTAGTTCAAAATACCCTTTATATTTTGAAAAAGAAAATATAAAAGGAACCTTTGCACACACTATTTTTGATAATGATAACTTAAGAGAAAAACTATTTAAAGCTATAAATAGTAAGTACGAAGGTTTTGATTTTGAAAAATACAAACAAAACACAATAAATAGTTTTATCTCTCAACTAAAAGAAAAAATAGATATAAATACTATAAAAAAGGGTATTTATGAATAATATAATCCTTGGTTTAAAATTTGTATTTAGTTACTTCTCAATCTTACCGGTAAAGTTTAAAAAAGATGATGTAACAAAAAAAGAGGTTCTAAATTATACTGTTTTCTTCTTACCTTTTGTTGGTTTAATTTTGGGAACAATAAGTATCTCTCTTTTTTTATTACTTGATTCAATACCTTTATTAGCTGCTATTATTGCTAGTTGTGTCTATTTTATCCTTTATGGCTTTTTACATACAGAAGCGATACTTGATGTGGTTGATGCAATCTATGCAAGACATAGTGGGAAAGATGCCTACAAGATTATAAAAGAGCCAACTGTTGGAGCTATAGGAGTTTTATATGCTGTTATTTTTGTAGTTTTAAAAATAGCTGGCTTTTCATATTTATTTTATCATGGATATTTACTTGAACTTTTATCAATAATTATTATTGCTAGATTGTGTGTTCAATCTACTATCTACTTTTCTAAATTTAAATCTTCATTTTTAACTATGATGTCAGATAATTTCACACCAAAAGTTTTTTTAAGTTCAATTATAATTTTCTCTTTTATAGTGTTTTTATTAACTGATTTTAGCTTTTTAATGTTTATACCTATTTCATTTTTATTTACTTTAATTATCATTTCTTTTATCAAAAGAGCTTTAGGCTTTTTAAATGGTGATGTATTAGGTTTTTTATTAGAGAGTATTGAGATTTTATTAGCTTTAGCAGTTTGTTTTTTATGGCTTTAATTACACTTTTAAGACATGCACCTCTACCTATAGAGTATCAAAAAAAATATATAGGTCACAGTAATATTCATATTGATAACTCTTTGATTGATAGATCAGAACTAAATCTAATCAATAAAGAAGATTATGATTTAATCTATTCTTCAGACCTTATAAGGTGCACTCAAACACTTGATTTATTCAATTTAAACTACACTACAAATAAAAATTTAAGAGAAGTCAAATTTAAAGATGAAATAGAAAAAAAATCTTTTGAGCAAATAGAGCAACTAAACTCATACAATCAAAAGTATCTAGATAATATCTACACATGGTATGATTATATATGCCAAGAGAGTTTTGCCCAATTCAAAAATAGAATAGACTCATTTTTAAAAACCTTACCTAAAAATAAAAATATACTAATTTGTTCCCATAAAGGTACTATTAGAATGATATACTCCATATTAAAAAAAGAAGAGTTTTCATCTATTAATTTAAAAGTTGATTATCTTGAAAAGATTTATATAGAAATTTAATTATAACTAATGCTTATATATTAAACATAATTAAACTTTATAATAATATAAAGTTTTTTTTATTATAATTTCAAAAATTAAAGTGGTTTTATCAAAGATTTAATATTTTTAGGCAAATGAGCAAAAACAATACTACTGTTTTTTATAAATTTATCATTTTCATATATGGCAATATCTAAAGTCATATTTGATTTTTTAAATTTTAATAGTTTTATTGTTTGATTATTTTCAATATAAGATATATTTTGAGAAGTTAAATCAATAGTGGGTTTTTTTGCCATATATATCCTTTGTTTTACCATATAATTTCTATTATAAAAAAATTATCTTGAAGGACAACTTATCATGGAAGAAATGGAACAAATAACATCTATACCATCAAATAGATTGCAATTTTTCCCTATTATGATGTTTGCTGTAGTTATGGGTTTTACTGGTTTATCTATAGTATTTTACAAACTTGAAGAGGTATTATATTTCCCCTCTATTATAGTTGATATATTTGGATATATTTCGCTTACATTGTTTTTTATTATTTTGTTTTTTTATTTAAAAAAGATTGTGACATATAAAGAAGAGGTTAAAAAAGAGTTTTCACATCCAATTAGAGTTAATTTTTTTGCAGCAATATCAATTTCACTACTTCTTTTATCAATATTTTTTAGACACTCTATAGTTAACTTATCTATGGTTTTATTTTTTATTGGCGCTTGTTTACACTTTTTCTTCACCTTTTATACAATAAAATTTTGGATAAACAATAACTTAGAGGTTCAACACTCTAATCCTGCATGGTTTATCCCAATTGTTGGTAATATCATAGTTCCAATTGCTGGAAAAGGTTTTGTTTCTGATAATATTTTATACTTTTATTACTCTATTGGAATATTTTTCTGGATTGTTTTATTTGCTATTATTCTAAACAGGATAATTTTTCATAAACAATTTGCACCAAAATTTATGCCAACACTTTTTATACTAATTGCACCACCTGCTATAGGATTTGTAGCATATATAAAACTTACTTCATCATTAGATTTTTTTGCACATATTTTATATAGTTTGGCTCTATTTTTTACAATTTTAGTATTTGTAATGTACAAGAATTATATAAATATTAAATTTTTTATCTCTTGGTGGGCATTTACATTTCCTATGGCAGCTGTTAGTATTGCTACAATTTTAATGTATCAATTAACACATGATGATTTTTATGCAATTCTTTCATATTTATTTATGGCTATTACTTTGATAGTTGTATTTTTAGTAGCTAGACAAACTATTATTCATATGCTTAAAAAAGAGATTTGTATAATGGAGTAATCAAATCAGATTATTTTTTCTTAAACCTTTTTAAGTAAAATAAAATTTACTAAATAAAAGCTATCTAATAAATTATTTACAAACTTTTTATTTAGTATCACTTTAAAGGAGAATATAAATATGGAATACAGATATATAGGGAAAAGTGGTTTAAGAGTTTCATCAATTTGTTTAGGAACAATGACCTTTGGTTCATCTACAACAAAAGAGGAAGCTTTTCAAATTTTAGACAAAGCTTATGAAAGAGGTATTAACTTTTATGATACAGCAGAGATATATCCAGTACCTCCTAAAGCAGAAACATTAGGAATCACAGAGCAGATAGTAGGGCAGTGGTTAAAAACAAAACCAAGAGATTCTATAATCTTAGCTACAAAAGTAGCTGGTGCTGCTTCTGGTTGGTTTGTACCACCTGTTAGACATGGTCTTACTGCGATTGATTCATTTCATATAAAAAGAGCCATTGAAGGTAGTTTAAAAAAACTTCAAACAGATTATATAGATCTTTACCAAATGCATTGGCCTGATACTATTGTACCTGTTGAAGAGAGTCTAAAAGCTTTTGATGAATTAGTTCAAGAGGGGAAAGTTAGATATATAGGTACTTCAAATGATAGTGCTTATGGTTTAACAAAAGCAAATGAAATTTCAAAACATAAAAACTTAGCAAGATTTGAATCTATTCAAAACAATTTTTCATTATTAAATCCAAGATTTCATGATGAGTTAGTAAATGTATGTAGAAGAGAAAATATCTCATTACTTCCTTATTCTCCAATAGCAGGTGGAGTTTTATCAGGTAAATATAATGGTGGTTTTTTCCCTGACGAAGCAAGATTTAGTTTATATATGAAGAATAAAAGCAAAAGAGTACAAGCTATGGCAAATAGATTTGTAAATGATAAAACCTTAGAAGCTACTGCTAGATATATGGATATAGCAAAAGAGTATGGTATTTCACCTGTTACTTTAGCAGTGGCTTACTCAAAACATTTTGATTTTATAGCTTCTACAATTATTGGTGCTAGAAAACTATCACAACTAGATGAATCTTTTGCTGCTTTTGATTTTAAAATTGATGATCAATTATTAGATAAGATAGAAAAAGTACAAAAAGAGATTTTGTACCCTATGGGATAAGAAGAAATTCTTCTTATCCAAATAAAAATATCATACAAAATATTATTTTTATAATAATATAAAAATTAACTAATAAGTATTGATTATATATTTTATAAGTTTAGTAAATAATAAATTACAATATATTTTAATATTAACTTGATATAATATCTTCAAAAAACTGGAGATAGATATGCAAAATCTGGGAATTGCCAAAAAATTTACACTGATTACAGTAGTAGTTACTGTAGTAATGTTAATTGCTGGTTATATTATTCTGAATGTTCAAAAAAATAATTTAAGAAATGAATTATTTAATGATTTGAAAACAGAATTAGATCAATTTAGTATTATAAAAATACAAGGAAAACTTGATGTAGGTATATCAAATGCGATATCAATTGCAAATGATAATATGATAAAAGAGGCATTAGCTACAAACAATAGAGAGTTAGCTATTGAAGCCCTTTCAAAACTTTCTGAAAATATGAAAAAGTCAACACCTTTTAAAAATATAAAGGTTCATATTCATACAAAAGACTCACATTCGTTTGTTCGTTCATGGAAACTTGATAAATTTGGTGATGACCTAAGCTCATTTAGAGATAGTGTTGTAAAAGTTAATCAAACAAAAGAAGCTGTAAATACTTTTGAGGTTGGTAAAGCTGGACTTAGTATACGTTCTGTTGTGCCAATTTTTGCTAATGACGGCACACATTTAGGTTCCTTAGAATTTATGCAAGGGATAAACTCTGTTGCTAAATCATTTAATAAAGCAGGGGATGGATTTATACTTTTAATGGATAGTTCTGCCTTAGTTCAGCAATTTGATAAAAAACAGATGCTAAACAACTATGTTATTTCTCAAAACTTTGTAAATAAAGATTTTCTTGAAGATGCACAAAAAATTGACTTCAAAAAACTTTTAGCTAATAAATATCTTTTTTCTGATAAATATTTTTACTCATTTATTCAAATAAAAGATTTTAATGAAAAAGATTTAGGTATAGCAATTACAGGTAGACCGATGTCACATGTTGAAGATGCATTAGAACACAGTACTTATATTATTTGGATTGCATTGATTATCTTAGTTGTAGCATTAATTTTAAGTATGATTATTACACTATTTAATCTAAAAAATACAATCTTAAAACCAATTTTTAATCTAAAAGAATCAATTGATAATATTAAAAATAATAACTCTACAGAAACAACAAGAATAGAGATTCTTTCAAAAGATGAAATTGGAGATGTTGTTGAAAGCTTTAACCAATACTTAGATTCTATTGATGAAGGAATTAAACAAGATAAATTAGTTATTAGTGAAACAAGAAATGTAATTGAAAGAGTAAATAATGGTTTATTAAATGATCGAATTAAAAGTAAAGCTAGCTCACATCAAGTTGATCTTTTAGTTAATGAGATTAACAATATGTTAGATAGACTTCAATCAAATCTTAACCAATTAAGTGAAGTGTTAGTGTCTATGTCAAATGCAAAATATGATAAAGAAGTACCTAAAATAGAAAATTTAGGTGGTATGATAGCATCATTATTCTCAGGAGTTAATGTTACTAGATCTTCAATAAATGAAGTTATTTGTTTAATTGATAGTTCAAACAAAGAGTTAACTCATAGTGCTGCAGAACTATCTGAGGCATCTAAAAACCTAAACAATTCATCAACTACTCAAGCTGCTTCATTAGAAGAGACTGCTGCTGCGATTGAAGAAATTTCAGCAACAATTATCCAAAGTAGTGAAACAGCTGCTAAAATGTCTCAATATGCACAAAATGTTACAAAATCAAATGAATTAGGAAAAGAGTTAGCAAATAAAACTTCACAATCAATGGATAAACTAAGTGAAGAGGTATCAGCAATTTCAGAAGCGATTACAGTAATTGATCAAATAGCATTTCAAACAAATATTTTATCTCTTAATGCAGCAGTTGAAGCTGCAACAGCAGGAGAAGCTGGAAAAGGTTTTGCTGTTGTAGCACAAGAGGTTAGAAATCTAGCAAGTAGAAGTGCGGAAGCGGCAAATCAAATTAAGGCATTAGTTGAAAGTGCTACAGCTAAAGCAAAAGATGGAAAAATTGTCTCAAATCAAATGATAGAAGGGTATAATGATTTAAATAAAAATATTGATACTACTATTGAACTAATCCAAGATGTTACACGAGCAGCAAGAGAACAAGAAAGTGCTATGACACAAATAGCAGACACAGTAAACAACTTAGATCAAGCTACTCAGCAAAATGCAATGCTTGCTTCAACTATTAGTGAAATGGCTTCTAATACATCTAATTTAGCTGTTAGACTTCAAAATATTATTGACCAAACTACATTTGATAAAAGTGCTCAAAAAAGAGTATGTGACACAAGCATGATTATTGATATCAATAGATTAAAATCTGATCATATAAACTTTAAAAATACAAACTTTATTCAATGTAAAGAAGGTTTTTCAACTACTGTTAAAACTCACCATGAGTGCAACTTGGGTAAATGGATAGATGCAAATGAAGATAAAAGTTTTGCTAAATCTACACAATGGCAGGAGTTAAAAGAAGCCCATAAAAATGTACATGCTTTAGTTCAAAATACAATAAATTTATATTCTGTAAATGCTAAAAATGAAGAAGTTTTTCAAACCACAAAAAGTATAGAAGAAAATATGAATATTGTATTTAATAAATTAGATGAAATAAGAGAAATAAATTGTAATAACTAAAAAAATAAGTTCAATCAAAATGATTGAACTTATAAAATTTATTGAATAATAACTTCTCTTTCTCTAATTTTATCTATTCTAAAATGTATTCTAAAAAATTGATTACTATTACAAGTATTTACAGCTGTGTCCCAATCCATATCAGTAAATATATTCCCATCAGTATCCGTTAAAAGACAATTATTAATACCAGGATTTAAACATCCATCTCCACAATAAACACCTTGCATAGTTATTTCAAATACTCTTTCTATAATCAAATTATCAGCAGTACTTCCACATTTAGCTTCTACTATACTCATAGGTGTATCTGTAAAACTTGATATTGCAAAAGCTTGAGCAATTTGTTTTACATCATTTTCTATCTCATCAGCATTTACTGTTGCAACATTTAAGTCTTCATCTAAATCAAAATAACTATCTTTTCCCTTCATTACATCAGTAACAAGATTTTTTAGATGTGCAAATGAAGATTGACCGCCACTAGGATCATATGCACCAAAAAAACCAACATTATCTGTAACATCATATAAGTCATAAGCTTTTAGAAGATAATCGAACTCATCACCTTCATTAAATGTTCTTGTACACCCATTAACTACAATAGGTACAAAAACATTTGTCTCTCCATTATCTAAAATACCAGTAGAGCTTACATTTAAAGTAAAATCATTTAAATCCAATAGCGTATACCAAAAATTTTTTTGTCTATAGCCTGTAATTGATGCTGTAACAGTTTTAGGTGCACTAACTTCATCCCAGTTATAGGTTATTATAGGCTTTACCTCTGTTCCCAATTTTGTTTCATCTAAAATGCTATTTGAGATTTGTTCTGCTGTATCTTTATCTTCTAAAGGATTTACAAACATATAGTAGTTTCCCATTGCCAAAACTGCTGTATCCGTAATCTTTTTTAAATCATATACCTTTTCCCGTGCAGCTTTTTCATCACTTACTGTTGCAACAAAAACTATAAAAACTACTAAAAGGAATCCACCCAATAGTATTTGATCTATCATTGCTCTTTTCATCAGAATACTCCATTATTTTTTATAATAACATACCTAAAATAAGAGTTTTATTAGATTATTTACTTAATTTATAAAAAATTAATTGTACTGATTTATTATCTAAAGATGATTATTTGGTAAAAAGAGATATTTTTTGAAGCTTGTAGTAGTTATTAGTAAGTTATTTTTAGAAATAGGCTTTTAGTCTAGTCTAACACCTTTCTCTCTAATTTTATCAATGGTAAAATTGATTCTAAAAAACTGATTATTATTACAAGTATTTCCTGCCGTACTCCAATTCATATCTGTAAAAATACCACCATTAAGATTATTTAAACTACAATTACCACTTAAAGGATTATTACAACCGTTTCCACAATAAACGGCATTCATAGTTATCTCAAAAACTCTTTCAATCATCATATTTCCAGATGAACTACCACATCCAACTTCAACTATACTCATTGGAGTAGGAGAAAAACTAGAGATTTTAAAACTACTTGATGTTTGCTTTACATCATTATCTATATCAGCAGAGACTACACTTGGCATACTTTGAGGCTTCTGATCAAAATCATAATAGCTATCTCTTCCTTTCATCCCATCATCTATTATATTTTTTAAATGAGAATAAGATGATTGACCGCCACCAGGTGATTGAAGACCAAAAAAACCAACATTATCAGAAGGATTATATAAATCGGCAGCTTTTAAAATATAATCAAAAGTACTCCCTTCACTAAAACTATTGTTACATCCATTTATAGCAATAGGAACAAATGTATTAGTTTCTCCATTATCCAATATTGCAGTTGATGAAGCTTGAAGTGTAAAACTATTTAAACCTAAAAGTGTGTACCAAAAGTTTTTTTGATTATAATTACTTATTGAAGCTGTTACAGTTCTTGGCATAGCTAAATCATCCCAAGTATAATTTATATTTGGTTTTACTTCTAAACCTAGTTTAGTTTCATCTAATATACTATCTGAGATATTTTCCGAAGATTCTTTATCTCCAAAAAGTGTTTGAAACATATAATAATTTCCTACAGCTAAAGCTGCTGTATTTGTTATTTTTTTTAAGTCATGGGCTTTTTCTCTTCCAGCCTTTTCATCACTAACTGTTGCAGCAAAAACTATAATTACAATAAATAAAAAACCACCTAATAATACTTGATCAATCATTGCTTTTTTCATATGTTTCTCCATTAGTATTTATTATATCAATAAAAACATTATAATTACATTTGTCATTATATAGATCTAGTTAACTATTTGTTTTGTAAGATATCATCATAATTTATATATAATTTCAAATACTATATTTTATAAAGGCTAAATGTGAAAGAACAGCAACTATTAAAAGAAGCATATAAATTAAGATATGAATATTATAACTTCTATGAAAATAAAGAAAAAAAATGGCATGAAAAATATAAAAATCATGATTTATATAATACAGTTTTAAAAAGTTTAAACTACAAATTTAATGAAATCGGGACAATTATGCCTCAACTTATTAAACATCATATTAAAAATTTCTAAATTATTTTTCAAAAGATAATATTTAAGTTAATAATAGATAACTATATTTTAGCTTAAATATTAATTATAAATTATTTCTTTAAATTTTAATAATTTTTTCCTATAAAAATAATATTTTTACAACTCTATTATTTTATTATATTTTAGATATTATTACTGCCTTTTAGAAAAATCTGTTTGGGGAGTGAACACATTTATGGCTAAGTATGTAATTGCTTGTATAGATAATGATATTGAAATACTTGATTCTTTATATACAAAAATTTCTAGAATTGTAGATTCAGATTATATTGTAGAGAGTTACATAAATGCAGAACAAGCTTTAATAGGATGTTATAACTATATAATTTCAGGAAATGAAATCCTTATTACTATTTTAGGAAATAATACTTCTGATATGGATAGTGAAAATTTTATTATTGAACTATATAAAAATTCTCCAACGACAAGAAATATACTATTTGAAGACACAATAAATCTTAAATCCTTGTCTAAAATCATAAATGAAGCATCAATTTATCAAATAATCCCTAGAAGATTTGACAGAGTTGATTTTGAACTAATTATTTTAGAAGCTATAAAACAAAATGCACAAGATAGAAGACTTAGAGAATATCAAAAAGTTTTAGAAAGTGCAGTAGAAAGAAGAACAAAAGAGTTAAATGATATAAATGTAAAACTAGAAATTCTTGCTACAACTGATTCATTAACTGGAGTAAATAATAGAAGAAGTTTCTACGAATCATCGGCTCCAATGATACAATATTCAAGAAGAGAAAATAAAAAATTAGCTGTGTTGATGATTGATATTGATAAATTTAAAATGATAAATGATATTCATGGACATGCAACAGGTGATGATGTAATAAAAACAATGGCACAAAAAGCAAAAGAAACTTTAAGAAAATCAGATATTTTTGGACGACTTGGAGGAGAAGAATTTGCAGCAATTTTACCAAACACTTCAGAAAGAGGTGCATTAAAAGCTGCTGAAAACATAAGAAGCGAAATTGAAAACCTAGAAATCGAAAATATAAATGAAGAAAAAGTAAAATTTACAGTAAGTATTGGAGTAACAATGCTACACTCAAACGATCAAAACTTAGAAGCAGTACTACATAGAGCAGATTTAGCTCTTTATGAAGCAAAAAGACAAGGACGAAATAAAGTTATTTTATCAAAAGAGGATAAAATAGAAGAGTAATAATAGTTTCTATTAAAATTTACTCTCCAAAATTAGCAAAAGCATTTTCAATACTTGGAATATTTTTATAACTAGTTTTTGATAATCTTACATTTTTTGTTTTTAAATCACATATCGCAATTTTAAAACTTGAACCAATAAAGGGTTCTACAACACAAACAATTTTATCTTCAACCTGTCTTGTTGCATAAATAGTACCTTGTAAAGATGGAAAAAAATATTTAGGATAACTTAATGGCGTTATTTCAACAACATCTATAACCTCTTGATTTTCAAGAGTTTCTACTATATCCATTGCTTCTTCATAACTATCAAATTGAATACACCAATCATCAAAATATTTATTAAAATGTTCTAAATCTTCATCTAGAAATCCACCAGCCAAAGACTGTAAAGCAAAAATTGACACAAAACTCCTTCAAATATATATTTTCTAAAAACTCATTTTAACATATTTTAATTTTAATATTAATAATCATATCTTACTATTAACCCCTTCTTTAAAAGAGTAACTGTAAAATAGAAAGGAATTTAAATCTTTTTGAATATTATTCAACTATAATATAGCTAAAAACATAAATTATCAATAATTCAGTAATATCTATTGAAATACTCAGACTTAAAGAAAAGGATAATGTTGAAAGAAATTAATAAAAATAAAAGAATTATAGCATGGGGAGGAGATGCAACATTTTTAAAATGTATGGAAACATCTTTTTTAAATATAGATTATATTGTAGATAATAATAGAAAAAAACAAAATACTAAATTTTACGATTATTTTATTCATTCTCCATCAATTTTACTAGATGAATCTAAAAATGATACAATCGTAATTATTTTTACAATCCAATATAAAAGCATAGCTAAACAACTAGAAGAGTTTGGATATCAATGGGGAATAAATGCTTTTTCATTTTTACAACTCAATGAATATAAAGATTTATATGAATTAATTTGTAAAAAAGAAGATTACTTTTTTTTGGAAAAAATTATACAAAAAAATTGGATTTGCCTAGATATTGGAGCAAATTATGGAATGTTTACAAAAAAACTTTCAGAATTAGTTGGACCAAATGGTTATATTTATAGTTTTGAGCCTCAACCTTTTGCTTTTTCTGGATTACAAGAACATATTAAGGATTATTCACTAAAAAATGTAACAGCATTTAATGTTGCCCTCACAGATATTGACTCTAAATCTGAATTAAATATGCTAATTCCAACAAAAGATGGTTCAACTTCTTCAGGAAGAGCATTAATTTCTACAGGATTAACTCAAGATTTAAAACAAATTCATAAAAAATCTGAATTTAATTTTTATGAAAATAATGAAATTTCTGTCACATCAAAAACATTAGACTCTATAATTATTGAAAACAAAGTAAATAAGATTGATTTTATAAAAATAGATGTTGAAGGCTACGAAATGTATGTTTTGAATGGTGCTATTAACAGTATAAGTAAATATAAACCTATACTACAAATTGAAATTGCTTTTAACTATCATACAAATGACAATTTCAATCAAATCTACGAACTTCTTTCTCCACATGGATATAAAACATTTATTTCAAAAAAAGGAAAATTAGTTCAGCTAGAGAAAGAAACTCTTATTGATGGCATAATAGATTATTATTTTTTAGCTAATCAAAATTAAAATATGAGATAACTAATAAATATTTAATAAAGGGGTTTAAAATTGAAAATAAGAGTATATTACGAAGATACAGATTGTGGTGGGGTTGTTTATCACTCTATTTATTTAAACTATTGTGAAAGAGCACGTTCTGAACTGTTTTTTCAAAAGGGTTTAAGTCCACATAAACAAAATGAATTTTTTGTAGTAAAAAAAATTGAAGCTGATTATATAAAACCTGCTGTATTTGGGGATGAATTAGAGGTTATTACAAAACTTATAAAAAGAAAAAACACTTCAATTTTAATAAAACAAGAGATTTTTAGAGAAGATGAACTACTTTTCAAAGCTAATGTATTAGTTGCATATTTAAAAGATATGAAACCATCACGAATCCCTGAAGAACTAAATAATTTATTTGAGTAAACTAAAATGAGATTTAAATTTTTATTTATTATAGTTTTATTATCACTATTTAGTTTTGCAGATGATAAAATATATCTTTTACCAAAAGAGACAAAAATTGCTTTGACTCAAATTGAAGAGTTAATTAGCTCATCAAAATATCAAATAGATATTGCTATGTATAACTTTTCAAAAAAAGATTTGGCTAAACAGCTTATAAAAAAACATAAAAAAGGTGTAAAAGTTACTGTCTTTTTTGATAGTGAAAAAATAAAAGATAAAAGTAGTGAATATAAACTACTTAAAAAAAATGGAATAGAATGTATTGTGGTTTCAAAAGCAAAACTTCATACAAAACTAGCTATTCTTGATAAGAAAACTGCTATATTTGGTAGTTTAAACTGGACTAAAGAGTCTTTTGGCGAAAATTACGAAATCTTATATATCACTACAAAAGAGGATATAGTGGATAAATTAAACCATTTTATTGATAAATTAAAGGACGAATAAATTGTTAGAGATTTTTGTATTAGGATATTGTTTATATTTTGCAGTTAGTTTATATACTTCATTTATGCAAATTGGATTTGTAAAAAATGCTAGAGCTTTACAACCAATTATTTTAGATGGTTCAAAATATATTGAGGCAGCTGATTATTCAGTAGAAAAAGAAAGATTAGCTATTGTTACTAACTTTTATAACTTTATTATCTTTTTCTTTTGGATTAGTTTTGGTTTATCATTTTTAGATTCTATTATCACTATCGAATCTAGTTGGATAAAAGCTATAGTATATGTTGATACCTTTATAATAGTAAACTGGGTTTTAGGACTTCCTTTTGAATTATATGCAACTTTTAAACTAGATAAAAAATATGGCTTTTCAAATATGACACCTAATTTATATATAAAAGATACTATCAAAAGTGGTATTTTATTTTTAGTTTTTGGTTCAGCTGTAATTGGTATAGTTTCTTTTATTATCACAACTTTTAATAATTGGTGGATTTGGGGCTTTGTTTTTATATTTGCAGTAATTATTTTGATAAATATGCTTTATCCTGTTATTAGAGATAAGATGTTTGATAAATTTGAACCTTTAAAAGACAAAGAGTTAGAAGAGAAAATCAATAATTTATTATCACAAGTTGGATTTAAAAGTTCAGGAGTATTTTCAGTTGATGCAAGTAAAAGAGATAATAGACTAAATGCTTATTTTGGTGGATTAGGAAGTACAAAAAGAGTTGTTTTATTTGATACCTTAATTGAAAAACTAAGCCACAATGAACTGTTAGCAGTACTTGGACATGAACTAGGGCACTTTAAAAATGGAGACATCTTAAAAAACATTGCTATCATGGGTGTTGTTATGTTTATATTTTTTGCTATTTTTGGAAACTTAAGTGATGAGATATTTTTAGGGTTGAGTTTAAATAATGAACCATATGCGATTATCACACTATTTTTGATTTTTTCACCAATTTTATCATTTTTTTTGATGCCATTAATTTCATTAATCTCAAGACACAATGAATATGCAGCAGATGAATTTGGCTCAAATATGCAATCAAAACAAGATTTAGTAAATGCTTTATTAAAACTTGCAAATGAAAATAAATCATTTCCTCTATCACATCCTATTTATATCTTTTTTTACTACTCTCATCCACCTTTAGTTGAAAGGTTTAAAGAGTTAGGTTTTGATGTTCATGAAAATAGTCAAGATGCCTTAAAAGATTCAAGTTTTAGTAATGAAGTAAATGTCTAATCCTGAACTAATAGCAATAATAGCTCTAATCATTGGAATAATACTAGGTTCACTAGTATTATGGTTAATTTTTAGGCAAAAAATTGCTCTTTTGGAAAACAAAATTACATTTACTACAAACTCTTATGAATCTATAGTTGCAAACTACAAGGAACTAATTTCAAAAACTCAAAAAGAGTTAGAGGTTCAAGATAACTACTACAAAGAAAAAATTGAAATTATCCAATCAAAATTTGATGAAACTCTAGCTCATGAAAAAAGTAATGCTACTTTAAAGCAAGAACAACTACAAAGTGAGTTTTCCATAAAAGAGGAAAACCTAAAAGAGAAGATAGAACTTCTTGAAACTTCTAAAGATAGATTAAAAGTTGAGTTTGAAAACCTTGCAAATAAGCTATTTGAAGAGAATGCAAAAAAATCAACAAATAACCTTACTCAAATTTTAACACCCTTTAAAGACCAATTATCAAGTTTTGGAAAAAGAGTTGATGATATTTATAATGAAGAGACTAAACAAAGAGTCTCACTACTTACAGAGATTAAAAACCTTAAATCTTTAAATCAACAAATCTCACAAGATGCAATAAACCTAACAAAAGCCCTAAAAGGGGAAAATAAAACCCAAGGAGACTGGGGAGAATTAATCCTTTCTAAGATTTTAGAACAAACAGGTCTAAGAGAAGGTATAGAATACTCAACACAAGGTTCATATACAGATGAAAATGGAAAAAGATTAAGACCAGATGTTATTGTACATCTTCCACAAGACAAAGATGTAGTTATAGATTCAAAGGTTTCATTAACTGCTTATGTAAAATATAGCGAATGTGAAACAGAACTAGAAAAAGATCAAGCTTTAAAAGAGTTGATAAAATCTATTTATACTCATATTAAACAACTAAGTCAAAAAAGTTATGAAAATATCCAAGCTGTAAAAACTTTAGATTTTGTGATTATGTTTATACCAATTGAAGGTGCTTTTATGTTAGCTGCTTCAAAAGATAACAATCTATTTAAAACAGCTTTTGAAAGTAACATCATGCTTGTTTCTCCATCAACACTTTTTGCAACACTTAGAACCATAGAAAATATTTGGAGATATGAACACCAAAATGAAAATGCCCTTTTAATCTCTAAAAAAGCAGCTGATTTATACGATAAATTTGCAAGTTTTGTAAGTGATATTGAAAACATTGGTACAAATATTGCAAGAACTCAAAAGTCATATGATGAAGCGATGAATAAACTCTCTACTGGAAGAGGGAATCTTCTAAGACGAAGTGAAGAGTTTATTGAACTAGGAATTAAAGCAAAAAAAAGAATAGATAATAAAAAATATTTAGAAGAGTAAATCATGCAATACTTAGAATCATTTATAAAAAACTTTTTTTTACTAACAGATGCAATGTCAATTTATATAATAGTTGGACTATTTTTCGCAGGGATACTAAAACAACTAATCCCAGATGATTTTATCTCAAAAAATCTTGGAAAAGATTCAACGACATCAGTTATAAAAGCTACTATTTTTGGTATACCACTTCCTGTTTGCTCATGTTCTGTTATACCAATTGCACAAGGATTAAAAAAAGAGGGTGCAAGTAAGGGTGCTGTTCAAAGTTTTTTAATCTCTACACCAATTACAGGTGTTGATTCTATTTTAGCTACATTTTCTTTTTTTGGTTTAATTTTTACTATATTTAGAATAATAAGCTCTGTAATAATTGCCATAATTGTTGGGCTTATTCAAAATTTTGTTGAAAATAAAAATAGTGAAGAAGTGACTAAAACACAAGAGAGTTCTTGTTGCAGTTCAGGTTCTAGTTGTTGTTCATCAAAAGAAGAGGTTAAACCACAATTTTTTACTACAACACCACCAAAAGAAGAACCATCAAGTTGTTGTAGTAGCACTGAAAATAGTTCTAGTTGTTGTGGTTCTTCAAAAAAAAGTGGTTTTTCTATAAAAGGTGTCTTTACCTATGCTTATGTAACACTTTTTTCTGATATGGTAAAAGCATTAGCTGTTGGACTTATTTTAGGTGCATTATTTACCACTTTTGTACCTAAAGAATACTCTTCAATACTGTTTGAAAATAAAATCCTAACATATTTTGTAATTTTACTTTTTGCAATACCTTTATACACTTGCGCAACAGCATCACTTCCTATTGCAGCTGCTTTTATGCTTCAAGGTATGAGTGCAGGGGCTGCATTTATATTTTTAACAGCAGGACCAGCAACAAGTGCAGTAACAATGAGTGTTGTTTATAAGATGTTAGGAAAAACTTCATTAATAATTTATGTATCAACAATAGCTATACTTTCACTAATTTTTGGTTTTATTTTTGACTTAAGTTTTAATAACTTACAAATACTATCTTTAGAACATGAAATGGAAAGTTTTTCCTTTATAAATAGGATTTCATCATTTATAATGCTTTTATTGATTTTTTATTATCTGATTAAACCATTTTTCAAAAAACAAACACAATGCTCTAATAATAGCAATACTTCATGTTGTAGTTAAATAATTTTTTTATAAACTCTTTTTGTATAAGTTTATTTGCTATAAAATGGGTGTATGAAAAAGCTTTTAAAATACCTAAATGAGAGCCCTACAGTTTTTTTTATATTAAAAAAAATAAAAGGTGATTGGCAATTAGAATATGTAACTGAGAATGTAATTCAAATATATGGAAAAACTGCAGATGAATTTCTTAGTAAAAAATATTTCCACGAAGATTTTATACATAAAGTTGATTTAATAAGATTTAAAGAAGAAGCCTCATTAATTTCAAAACTGAAAACAAATGAATATACATATAAACCATATAGAATAGTTAACGACAATACAATCACTTGGGTTAGTCATACAACCAAAATATTTCGTGACCAAACAGGAAAACAAACATATTATTATGGTTACTTAACAGATATAACAAAAGAGCAAGAGTTATATAACGAACTTAATTTTAAAACTGATGTATTAGATTCAATTTTCAATAATTCATTTAACCTAATACTATTATTAGATAAACATGGTAAGTTAATAAAAGCAAATAGAACATCTTTAGAAATAGCTGGATTAGAAGAAAAAAAAGTATTAGGAAAATACTTTTGGGAGCTGCCATGGTGGAATCATTACAATACAACAGAAATACAACAATTAATTGAAGAGATAAAATTAGTACAAAAAGGAACTTGTCTTAAAAATCACAAACACTATTTTAATACAACTTACCAAAAAATTGAAGTTGACTTTTGTTTTTCACCTGTTTTTGATGAGCAAAATAATATTAACTATATTTTATGTGAAGGTCATGATATTACACAAAGCATAAATACTAAAAAAAAGCTTGATCAATATATGAATATAGTAAATGAAAATGTTTTTATCTCAATATCAGATTTATCTGGAAAAATTATTGATATAAGTGAAGCATATTGTCGTTTTACAGGGTATTCAAAATATGAATTATTAGGGAAAAATCATAATATTTTTAAACATCCAGACAATGATGATTATATATTTAGACAATTATGGGATACAATTACTTCTGGAAAAATTTGGAAAGGTGAACATAAAAATATCAAAAAAGATGGTTCTATTTATTGGGTTGAAAACTCTATAACCCCTAACTATGATGAAAATAAACGAATTAGAGGTTATACCTCTATATATAATGATATCACAGATAAAAAAGAGATTTCGCAACTATTGATTACAGATTATTTGACAAAAGTTTATAATAGACGTCATTTTAACACTGTTTTTGACATTGAATTAAAAAGAGCAAAAAGAGATAAAGAGAATTTTATATTATTGTTAATTGATATAGATTATTTCAAACAATACAATGACACTTATGGACATGATGAAGGAGATAAAGCACTTTTATCTGTAGCTAATGCTTTAAAATATAGTTTAAATAGAGCAACAGACTTTGTGTTTAGATTAGGTGGAGAAGAATTTGGAATAATAACTTCAAGAATAGATAATGATGGTGCATTAAGTTTAGCCAAAAAATTAAATAAATCTATAGAAAATTTAAACATCAAACATATTGGAAATAGTATTTCTGATTTTATGACAATATCAATTGGTATAAAAGTAGTATCCTATGATTCTAAATTAAGAAAAAACGATATTTATAAATTAACTGACAAAGCATTATATAAAGCAAAAGATTTAGGAAGAAATAGATCAATAATATCTGAAGAATAATCTATCTCTTTCTAAAAAAAGATATTTTAATATTGTTTAATATATAAATAGCAATGATTGTACATATAGTTCCAAGTAATGTTGTATATGTAATCTTTTCACCTAAAAACACTGCACTTAGTCCCAAAGCAGAGCAGGGCACTAAAAAAATAAAAGAGCTAACCTCTTTAGTTCCTAATTTTTCAATACCTATAAAATATACTGAAGTTGCGACAACTGTACTCAAAATAGTAATAACAAACATATTTAACCAGAAAATATAATCAAAAGATAAAACCTTGTTAAATACTGTATTATCTATAAAGAAAATATATACTACAAGTGTAGAGATAAGATAAACATAAAAAGTAAACATTATAGGATTAGTTTTTACTGACTTTGAACTTACTATTGTTAAAGCTGGCCAAAGTAAAGAAGCTATAATAAAATAAAGATTATGTTTTGCAAAAATCAATTCAAAATTAAATTGCCAAATATTTAACATCGTTAATACTCCAAATGCTCCAAGAATCAAAGCAAATGAGTGTTTTAAAGATATTGTTTTTTTATGCCACAAAGCTAAAATCACAAATGTATTTATGGGGATCAAAGTAGTAACAAGTGCCCCACCAAGTCCAGCTGTACCAAACTTTACACCCAAAAAGAAATAAATAGAGTATAAAACTAAAATAATTGCAGCAACTAAAATTAAAAACAATGTTCTATAATCTATTTTAAAACTTATTTTCATAAATTTAAGAATTGGAATCATAGCTATTAAAGAGATTCCCATTCTTAAAAAGACTATTTCATATTCATTTATATATAAAGATAAAAATTTAACATTAACCCAAGATGCTCCCCAAAAAACCATTGAGATAACCATCAAAAAATAAAAAAAATTTTTGTTCATAAATTTACTTTTTTAAAAAAAGAGATAGATAAATACCAACTCCTATAAGAAGTGCTCCAATCGCGTGATAATACTCCAATCTCTCTTTTAAAAATATAAAAGCCAAAATAGCTCCAAAAATAGGCATTAGATGAGTGAATTGCCCAGTTTTTTCTGCACCAATACTATCAATTCCCATATGCCAAAAATAAAAAGACAAAAGAGAAGCAAAAAAAGATACATATAAAAAATATGGCCATGATTGTTTAAACACTTCAATCTCATGTGTTAAAGAGTATCCTTGAAATAAATACCAAGGAATTAACAATAAAAATCCTAAATAAACTATTATTACAAATAGTTCAAGATGTTTTATACCTTGTGGTTTAAATTTAACTACAACAGAATATAAAGCCCAAACTAAAGAACTAAGTAATATCCAAAAATCTCCATGTGTAAATTCAACTTCTAAAAGATTGAAAAAATCTCCCTTTAGAACTAAATAAACTACCCCTATAGTTGATAAAACTATACCTAAAATTTGTATTTTTGATATTTTTGTTTTCAATATAAAAAAAGATAGTATCAGTATCAAAATTGGAACAATAGAGTTTATTAGTAAAGCATTTGTAGCCTTAGTAGTTTGTAATGCTAAATAAACAATTGTGTTAAATAAAGTTATTCCCAATAATGAGATAAAAATAAAAAAAACTAACTTTTGTTTTATAAAAAAGATTAATCTTTTTAAATCAATAAAAAATAAACTAGGTAATAAAAATATACAAACAAAAAACCACCTAAAAAATGCTAATTCTAATGGTTGAACATTATCACTAATAAATTTTCCAATAATAAAATTCCCAGACCAAAAAAGTACACAAAGCCCTAAAAGAATATATATTTTATTATGACTAATCATAATTGTTCTAATAGTAATACATCAACACTATCACCTTTTTTATATTCAATAGAAGGATTTGCAATCAATAAAGCACTATTACCTAATAAGTTTGTAAGAATTGCACTTGAACCTTGTTTTTTACCTTTAAAATCAACTTCATATATTCCATTAGTATAATTAATATTACAAGCAACAAATGAACTTTTATCTGTTTTATTTTTAAAATCATCATTTATAATCGCTTTTACAATTGGCAACTTTTTATTGCTATTATTATACTTATATATTAAAGGTAATAAATATAGTATTGCACATACAGTAGAAGAATATGCAAATCCAGGAAGAGCTAAAATAAATTTTTCATCTTTTTTAGCTACTAAAATGTGCATACCAGGTTTTATAAGTACACCATGAAAAAGAACCTCTGCATTTAACCTCTCTTTTACAACATTTTGTACAAAATCATAATCACCTACAGAGACACCACCAGTAGTTACAACAATATCTGCTCTGTCTAATCCTTTTTTTAAAAGTTTTGTAATTGAATCCATATCATCTTTTACAACACCCATTTGAATTATATTTGCACCTGCTTTTTTTGCTAATGCTTCTATTGTAATATGATTTGAACTTCTAATTTGAGATTCATTTGTTTGTATTTCCCCTAAATCTAAGACTTCACTACCTGTACTAGCAATAGCAACAGTAGCATCTAAATACACGTCAATATGTGAAATATTTAATGAAGCTAAAACACCAATTTGACTAAAACCAATAGTTGTTCCCTTTTTAATTAAAACTTCATCCTTCTTATAGTTCTCACCAATACTTCTTATGGCAAAACCTTTAGGAACACTTTTAATTATCTTAATTTTATTGTCAATTACTTCTACATTTTCAATAGGTATTAAAGTATCTGCACCATCTGGTATCAATGAACCAGTAAAAGTTTTTATAGTTGTTGCAGTTTTTACACTAGATTGCACTACAGAACCAGCTGGATTCTTATCAATAATTTCAATAAAATCCAATTTTTGATCTTCAAATTTAATTGCATATCCATCCATAGCCGATATTAGATGCTTTGGAGAGTTTTCCATTGCAATTATGTCTTCAGCAATGGTTTTACCGATACAATCAGATATAAAATTATTTTTCTTAGTTTTTGCTTTAAAATCAAAATTATTTATTAAGTTTAATGATTCAGAATAAGTTATAAAATTTCTCATTTTTTCTCCATATAAATTGTCCAAAATGTTAACATATTGTACAAAAAAGTAAAGTTAAAAGTAACAATAGAGTAGCTTTTTATGGTATAAGTAGCAATAAAATAGCAAAAAATGTTAACTTATATCATTTTATATATATTATTCATGAAATTAAGAAAAAATTATTGACTTACATCAAAAAAATGGCAATAATTATCGCAATGTTATATAAGTATTTCTTATATAATTGGGCGTTATATTAACTATAAGAAAAAGTTAAAATACTAAAAATTTCTTATGATTATAATTGTTATAAGAAGTAATTATTTTGTTTTTTGTTTAGTTGGTATTAATATTAAGGAGGAAGAATGACGAAATCAAGTAACAGTTCAGAAAAAGAACTTGAATTAGCTTCAGAACAGAAGTTAAGTAGAAGAAACTTTTTCAAAAAAACTGCTATCTATTCGGCTGGGGCTATAGCAACTGCAAATGTATTAGCACCAGTAAAATTAAAAGCTGATGACCCTGCAATCATCAAAGATGCCCCATGGGGACAAAAACTTGGAGATCCTGTAGATAAAAATCTTTATGGATTACCATCACCATATGAACATAATAATATTAGAAGAACTCACTCACTGTTTTCATCAGGGGATTACTATGCATCTGTTGCAATGTGTCCAATACATGAATCAGAAGGTATAGTAACTCCTAATGGACTTTTCTTCGTAAGGGATCATGGTGGTACTGCACATATAGATCCAAAAGAGTGGAGACTTATGATTCATGGGGATCAAGTTGAGAGAGAGATAGTTTTAACATTAGATGATCTAAAAAGATACCCTAGTGAATCAAGAATCTATTTTATTGAATGTCCTGCAAATGGTGCTCCTGAATGGAGAGGACCACAGTTTAACTCATTACAGTTTATGAAAGGACTTATGAGTGCTGCTGAATGGACAGGAGTTATGTTAAAAACAATTCTTGAAGATGTTGGCTTAAAAAAAGATGCCGTTTGGATGTTAGCAGAGGGTAGTGATAATGCATCGAACCCTAGATCAATCCCTGTTGAAAAAGCTTTAGATGATGTAATGGTTGTCTGGGGACAAAATGGTGAAGCATTAAGACCTGAACAAGGTTACCCTGTAAGACTTATCGTTCCAGGATGGGAAGGAAACTTAAACACAAAATGGTTAAGAAGACTTGAAATCTCTGATAAGCCTTGGCATTCTAAAGAGGAAACTTCTAAGTATACTATGGTTCAACCTGGTGGTAAAGCAATTAGATTCTTCTGGGTAAATGAAGTTAATTCAGTTATTACTAGCCCTTGTCCTGAAAAACCATGGACTCACTTAAAAAAAGGTGATATGGTTGAAATCGAAGGTATTGCATGGTCTGGTCATGGAACTATCACAGGTGTTGATATCTCTTTTGATGGAGGAGATAACTGGACAGAAGCAAAACTAAAAGGATTAGTTCTTCCTAAATCATGGACTAGATTCTCATATGTTATCAAATGGGATGGTAAGCCTTTACTTCTAGCTAGTAGGGCTAGAGATGATTTTGGTAATATTCAACCAACTATTGATGAAGAAACTTCTGCTGTTGGAGTTGAATCTGTATACCATAGAAATGCTATCGTAACTTGGGAAATCACAAAGAAAGGAGAGTGTAATAATGTTCAAATTAGAAAACACAATAAAGCTTAAGAAAACTCTTCTAACTTTTGGTTTATCTACACTGTTAGCTACTTCTCTAGTGGCAAAAAATGACATGTCAGTTGATGGAGCAGTTAAATATCCAATTAAAGATGGAAAATATGGTCCATACCATGTAAATACACAAGATGTAAAATACAATAATGGTAGAGCAGTAACACCTTTAGAAAAAAAAGTATGGGATGTTGATGTTCGACCAGATGGAGAAGGTCTTCCAAAATATGATATGAAACATGGAAAACCTGTAGTTGATGAAGATGGTAATCCTAAAATAGCTGAAGGTTCAGTTGAGTGGGGTGAAGAGCTTTATGATGCTCAGTGTGCTATGTGTCATGGTGAATTTGGTGCAGGTGGAAAAGGTTATCCTACACTTGTTGGTGGAAAAACATCTGATTTAGTAATCCAAAGACTTAATCCTGCTGATAAAAATCCAAACCCTTCTGTAGCTCTTAAAACAGTTGGTTCATATTGGCCATATGCAAGTACGTTATTTTGGTATATTCAAGACTCTATGCCATTTACTGCTCCTAAAACATTAAGTAATAGTGAAGTATATGCAATAAGTGCATTTCTACTTTATTCTAATGGTATAAAACTTGATGGAAAAGATATGGATTATGAAACAGTACTAAATAAAGAAAATTTTAGTAGAATTAAAATGCCAAATGAAAATGGTTTTTATCCAGAGGTTGATACAAAAGATCCTCACCAAGGACCTAAAAATATGCAAAAACTTTTATCTGATCCAACAATATATGGAAAAGGTACAAGATGTATGAAAGATTGTATTAAACCAAATGTAGATGATTTACTAATGAAAATAAAAGTTGATTTGGCACCAAATGTAAATCAACCAATATCTACAGAGAGATCTTGGAAAGAGCCTAAAAAACAAGATTGTAATGACAATGTAGATCCAATTGTTGCTGAGAACTATAATACATATTGTTCTGCATGCCACTCAAATAAAGCTATTGGTGCACCAGTTATTGGTGATAAAGCAGCTTGGGCTACAGTTTTAGAAAAAGGTATAGATCAAGTTTATGAAAATGGTATTAATGGTATTAATGCTATGCCTCCGAAAGGGACAAGCAATTTACCAGATGAAGATTTCAAAAAAATAGTCGACTATATCATTGATTCTAGTAAATAAAGGAGAAACGCTATGAAATTAATCAAAAATTTACTAATTGCATCTGCAATTAGTAGTTTAGCTGTAACTAGCTCTTTAGCTGGTGATATGGATTTAGTTAAACAAGGTGAAAAAATTTTTAATACAAAAGATCTTGGAAATTGTTTAGCATGCCATGATGTAAATGGTAAAAATATAGATGGCCCAGGTAGTATGGGACCCAAATTAGCTGCATTAAAATATTGGCCTGATGAGGCATTGTACGCTAAAATTTATGATCCATACACTACAAATCCAATCTCTCAAATGCCTGCATTTGGAAAAAATGGTTGGTTAAGTGACTCTGAAATCAAAGCAGTAGTTGCTTATTTAAAAACAGTTGAATAAAATAAAAAAAAGGATTATACATGATAAATAGAAGAAATTTTTTAGGTTTAGGTTTAGGTGCATTAGCAGTATCAATGGCACCAACTACATTAAGTGCAATCAATTTTAGAGAGACTAAGCCAAAAGCTTGGACTGCAACAAAAGTTGATGTAGCTATGCAAGAATTATTTGGAACTTCTGCAACAACAGAAGGAAAAGTTAAATTAAAAGCTCCTGATATTGCTGAAAATGGTGCAGTTATTCCAGTTGAAGTTTCATCTAAATTAAAAGGTTCTAAAGTAGCAATATTCCAAGATGCTAACCCAGAATCAACAGTTGCAGTATTTACTGTTCCAGAAGGTGGAATTATTGATTATTCTATAAGAATTAAAATGGCAAAAACTGGTAAAGTTACAGCAGTAGTTGAAGCTGATGGGAAATTATATTCAGCAACAAAAGATGTAAAAGTAACTATCGGTGGATGTGGTGGTTGATTTAGTCAACATCATAAATAATTTAGAAATTAATAAAATATAGAATATAAATAAAGGAAATTATAATGGCTAAAAAAACAAGAATTAAAGCAAAAGAAAAAAAAGGTGTTGTTACTGTTAAAGCACTTGCAAACCATGAAATGTTAAGTTACCAAGAAGCAAAAAGAGCTAACAAAGAAGTTAACTTTATTACATATATGGTTGCAAAAGTTGGTGGAAAAGTTGTTTTTGAAATGTCTTCAAGTCAATTCTTATCAAAAAACCCTTATATCAAATTTGAGTTCCCAGGAAAAGCTGGAGATGAGTTAGAGTTTACTTGGGTTGATTTAAAAGGTACTACTCAAACAGATACAGCAAAAATAAAATAATTAATTACTCTTTTTAGAGTAATTAATAAAACTTAAGGAGATATGTATGATTTTAAAACTAGCAAAAACAACAGTTTTAGTTACGTTAGCAGTTTGTACGCTGAATGCAGCAGATTTTAATGCACAAGCTGAAAAAGATAGAATAGCTTTAGTAAAATATTTTGAAGCTAAATTTGAAGATCCATTAAAAAATAGAAATACTTTTTTCCCATATTCAACAGATGATGAACTAAAAAACAACATTATGAGTGGAATAGAATTTCAAGAATTTTCAAAAGGAAACTATGCATTTTCAAAAAATGGTAGAGTATCTTATGATGCAATCAAAGAGTTTCCACCTACAGAAGAGTGGATAGAAGTAGGGGAATCTTTATATGAAAAACCTTTTGCAAATGGTAAATCATTTAAAGATTGTTTTGCAAACCCAGCAGAAACTGGTTCTATGTATCCATACTTTGATGAAAAAAGAAAAGAAGTTATGACATTAACAGTTGCTATAAATGAATGTTTAGAATCAAATGGTGAAAAAAAATGGGGAACTTCTAAAGGTAATATGGCTTACCTACAAGCTTATTTTGTAAATGAAGCACAAAACGAAGAAAAAGTAATTGATGTTAAAATTGAAAGTGCTGATGCAGCTGCTGCTTATGAAAGAGGTAAAGAGTATTATTATACTCAAAGAGGTTATTTAAAACTTAACTGTGCAGAGTGTCACGTTCAAGGTGCAGCACAAAGAGTTAGAAATGAATCTCTTTCACAATTACTTGGTCAAACTTCACACTTCCCTGTGTTTAGATTAAAATGGGGAGCTAGTAATCCTGCTAATGGTTTAGGAACTTTAGAAAGAAGAATGGCTGGTTGTGTTAAAGATCAAGGTCAAGTACCACCTAAAGCTGAAGATAAAGAGATGAGAGAACTTCTATATTTTATGTCATATATGAATAATGGTATGAAAATAGATGGTCCAGATTTTAGAAAATAGTTGAGAAGGAGATAGATATGAAAAAATTAACTACTTTAATTGTAACTACTGGATTAGTAGGTGTATTAACAGGATGTACTGCTTCTTCTCAACCAAGTATTGAGACTGCTACAAAACTAGATGTTGAAAAAGTTTGTAATGTTCAAGCAAATGGAATTAAAAAAGTTATTGAAACTGCAACAACTTATAATAACATTGCAAAAGCAAATAAATTAGAATTTAGAAGACTAGGAGTTAATAATTCTAATTTAATAGATGCAGTAAATGAAGCAATCAAAACAGGTGCTAAAGAGGTTAATCCTAAAGATTTCAAAGGGAAACCTTCTAAAACTAAACTTTCTACAGATTTTGCAGCAGAAAGAGCTTGTAAATTTGCAATATCAGCATTAACACAATCTGTTGAAGCGAAATCAACTTGGAGATTATCAGTTCCAGGTGATGGATATAAATACTAATAAAAAGTCAAGATTAAATCTTGGCTTTAAACTATAGAAAATGTTAAATGAAATTAAGGAGAAGAAATATGATTCTAAAAAAACTATTGGTTGTAACTGCAATTGCTGGATTATGTTCTACTAATCTATTAGCAGAAGATGCAAGCAAATTTGTTCCTATCTCTAAAGGTGTTAAATCTATTGATATGAATTTAAATGATGAAAAATTTACATTAATGAGAAATCAAACTGCTGGAAATAAAATATCTCCACTTTATGATACAACAAATAGGGGGATTCCTCAACCTATGATTATTGCTCCTGGAGTAGAAACTGTAGGAGAATTAGAGTTTATTGAATATATGAAAAAAGCTCAAACAGATAAATCTATTGCTATTATTGATAGTAGAAAACCAGGTTGGTTTGCAAAATTAAGAATTCCAGGAGCAATTAATGTTCCATATACAAATTTCAATGAAAAAGATACTGCAATTGAAATGATGGAAGATGAAATGGGTGTTGTTCAAAAAGAAGATGGTACTTTAGATTTTTCAAAAGCAAAAACTTTAGCATTGTATTGTAATGGTTACTGGTGTGGACAAACTCCAGGGATGGTTAAAAATGCAAAATTTTCATTATTAAAAATGGGATATCCAGCAGAAAAAATCAAATACTATAGAGGTGGAATGCAAGCATGGACTTCTTTAGGATTTACAGTAGTTGGAACTGGTAAGTAATTTAGAATTATCTAAATTCATATGAAGGGATTAAATAGATGAGTAAATTAAGTAGAAGAGAATTTGTTTATATGATGGCAGTACTTGGAGCAGCACCAGTATTTGCTAATTCTCATACAAGAATGACAAATACAAACAAATTGGAAGATTATTATAAACTAAAACCATTTGGTAATGCAAGATTATTGCATATGACAGATTCTCATGCACAACTTTTACCAGTTTACTTTAGAGAGCCAAGTGTAAATCTTGGATTTCATGGGAACTTTGGTAAACCACCTCACATTGTAGGTGAAAAACTATTAGACTACTATGGTATAAAAGGTAATAAAAGACTAGAGTATGCATATTCTTGTGTAAACTTTGAAAAACATGCAAAAGTTATGGGTAGAACAGGTGGTTTTGCTCAAATCAAAACTGTTGTTGATTTCTTAAGAACTAGTTTTGGAAAAGAAAAAACTCTTTTATTAGATGGTGGAGACACTTGGCAAGGTAGTGCAACTGCACTTTACACAAGAGGTAAAGATATGGTTGGTGCTATGAACAAACTAGGTGTGGATGTTGCTGTAGGGCACTGGGAATTTACATACAAAGCGGAAGAAGTATTAGAAAATGTAAAACTTTTAGATGCTGAGTTTATTGCTCAGAATGTAAAAGTAAAAGAGCAATCTTTATTTGAAGGTACAGCAGAAGCATTTGATGAAGATACAGGTCATGCATTTAAGCCATATACTATCAAAAAAATGGGTGATGCAAGAGTTGCTATAATTGGACAAGCATTCCCTTATACAACAATTGCAAATCCACAAAGATTTATTCCAGATTGGACTTTTTCTATCAATGATGAAGGTATGCAAGAACTTGTTGATGAAATTAGAGAATCTGAAAAACCTGATGCTGTTATTGTATTATCTCATAATGGATTTGACACAGACAAAAAAATGGCAGAAGTTTGTACAGGTATTGATTTTATTATGGGTGGTCACACACATGATGGTGTTCCTGAAGCAGTTCCTGTTAAAAATGATGAAGGTGTTACTTATGTATGTAATGCTGGTTCTAATGGTAAGTTTTTAAATGTACTTGATTTAGAGATAAAAAATGGAAAAGTTGTTGACCATAAATTTACTCTTCTTCCTATCTTCTCTGATTTAATTGATGAAGATGCTGATATGAAAAAATATATCCAAGATGTTAGAGCACCTTATCTAAAAGAGTTAACTAGAGAGATTGCTACAACAGAGCAAACTCTATTTAGAAGAGGAAACTTTAATGGTTCTTGGGATCAAATCATTTGTGATGCTTTAATTGATGTAAAGGGTGCAGATATTTCACTATCTCCAGGATTTAGATGGGGAACATCTGTTATTCCAGGTCAAGCAATTACATTTGATGATTTAATGACTCAAACAGCTATGACTTATCCTGAAACATATGCAAGAGATATCTCAGGTAATGATATTAAGCTTATATTAGAAGATGTTGCTGATAACTTGTTTAACGAAGATCCATTCTACCAACAAGGTGGAGATATGGTAAGAACAGGTGGTATCTCATACAAAATTAACCCAACTGCAAAAATGGGTGAAAGAATCTCTGATATAACTCTTACAAAATCTGGTAAAAAACTAGAAGCTAATAAAAGCTATAAAGTAGCAGGTTGGTCAACTGTTGGAGCTAAATCTCCTGGTGAACCAGTTTGGGAAACAGTTGAAACATATTTAAAAAATGTAAAACATATAGCTAACTTAAAAATTGATACACCTGATATTGTAGGTGTAAAAGGTAATCCTGGTATTATTTAAATTTTTAATCTTGAAAGAGGTAAGGTCTTAGACTTTACTCTCTTCAATTTAGTAGATATTTTTGATATTAAAATATTTATTAAGTTGATATAAAAAGGGATTATATGTTTAAAAAAATTTTACTTTCAATTTTCTTTATTTTTGTTTCACTTCATGCAAATTTTGAGGAGGGTAAAAAGATTTTTGAAAATAAATGTGCTACATGTCATAAAGAGTATATCTCTTTTAAAAAACTAAAAGAGAATTTTTTTGAAAGAAACAATACTTTATTAAATTTAAAAATACCTACAGAAAATATGTTAGCATGGGCAATAACAGAAAGTAGCCAAAAGATTGGTGATCCAAATGATAAAGAGATGAGAATTATTGAGATTGAAGAGTATTTAAAAGAGTACTTAGGTAATCCAGATTTAAACAATAGTATTTGTGACAAAAATGTTTTAAAATATTATATAAAAAAAGAGCCAATGAAAATCTCTGAAAAAGAAGCAAATCTACTTGCTCAATATTTTATGGGGTACAAGGAAAATAGACTAAAAAATACTCCAAATATTACAAAAGTATTAGCTACTAACTATGATGAAAAAAAACTTTTAAATGAAGCAAAAGAAAAAGGAAAACATATCATAGTATATGCCACATCACAAAGTTGTTATTTTTGTAAAAAGATGGAAAAAGAAGTTCTTGGTTTAACACAAATCCAAGAAGCACTAAACGAAGACTATATTTTTGTAAAAGTAGATGTAGATTTTGTAAAGTTGCCATTTGATTTAAAAAAGAGATTCAAAGGTATGACACCTACATTTTTTATATTAACTTCTGCAGGTGAGGTACTAAATATATACCCAGGAGCATGGGTAAAAAATGACTTTTTGGAAATATTAAAGGAAAATTTATAATGATAAGTGGAAAAGTAATAGAGATTTTTAGTGCTAAAAAAGGTCAAAGTGGTCTTCCAAGACCTATTGTAGAAGAATTAGAACTAATTGAAAATTTTGGAATAAAAGGGGATAAATTTGCAGGGAAAGATGAAGAAAAGTCAGTAATGATTGTAGGGTTAAACACATATGAAACTGCAAAGGAAGAGAATATTAACCTAAAATTTGGAAGCTTAGGCGAAAATATTTTATTTGATTTTAATCCACATGATTTTAATATTGGGACTAAATTTCAAGTAGGTGAAACAATTATTGAATTGACAGAAAAATGCACTATCTGCAATCATTTAGCTGTTTTTGATGATAACTTACCTATTTTAGTACAAGATTGTAGAGGCTTATATTGTAAAATAATAAAAGGTGGAAAAATAAATAAAAATTCAACTATTATTGTTTTAGAAAACAATAAAAAAGCTTCATAAGATAAAGGAAACAAATGAAAAAAATTTTTTTACTATTATTTATATCAATAATGGTTTTTGCTAAATCTACATTTAGTGATCCTCAGCCAACATTTGAGAATCCAAGAAAAATTGTAATACAACTTTATGATTCAGAACTTTCAAAAGTTAATCATAACCTAAGTACATTATATAATATTCTAAAAGAGTATCCAGCTGAATCATTAAATATTGTGGTTGTAGCGTATGGAAATGGTATAAGAGCACTAAAAAAAGATTATGATAAAAATACTCTTACTAGAATAAAATCTTTAATGGAATATGATGTAGAATTTATTGTTTGTAGAAATACAATGGAAACAATGAAATGGAAAGAGAATGATTTTATAGATGATGTTTCTTATGTACAAGCTGGGATAGTAGAACTTATTGAGCGTCAAGTTGCAGGGTATATTGGAATAATTGCATATTAATAAAAAAGGAGTCTAAAATGTTTAAAAAAGTGATTAAAAGTTTAACTATTGTTTTTACATTAACAACAACAATGTATGCGGCAAAAATTACAGAAAATGAATGCCTAAAAAAAGAAAACTTTATATTTGCCGGTGGCGAATGTATTGAATATAGAGCCTATAAGGCTGATTCGAATGATGCAATTACTATTATAGTTCATGGTACATGGGATGCAGGTACAAATACTCTTGGAAGATATGCACCTTTTGCAGAAACTATGAATCTAAATACTGACCTAACTACAATTGCTGTAGCACTTCCAGGATATTCTGGGTCTTCAACAAATAATTTTGAAGCATTAGCACATGAAGGGACAAAGAACTTAGCAGCTAGAGTTGAATATATAGAGTTTTTAGGAAAATTAGTTGAAGCCTTAAAAAATAAATATAAAGCAACTACTGTAAACTATATAGGACATAGTGCAGGGGCTATGATGGGTGCAACTCTTACTGGAGTAAGACCTGATCTAATCCAAAATATTGCATTAGCTGGTGGAAGATATGATATTCATGAAAAAGTAAAAGATAAAGATTTAATTTCAATAATCGATGTTTTAGATAAAGTAAATAAGGATACTAAATTTTTGCTTATTTACGGTACTGCAGATAAAATTTCTAAGCCAGAAGTGACAACAAACTTTTATGAAATCGCAAAAAACAAAAGTTTTGATGTAAAACTTATAAAAGTGGAAAATGCACCACATCTTGATTTAGATATGACAGATACTTCTGTTGAAGCTATTACAGAGTTTTTAGGTGAATAAACCTTTAAACTCTAAGCAAAAATAAAATTATTACATACAAAAAAGTTTGATATTAACAAACTAACCATATAAATCATACTTAGTTCAAAAGCATAATCATTCTTATAATTTAACTCTTTATTCTTTTTCATTTTTAATCCTTAAGTATAAATTATTAAATTATAACAAAATTATTTAGATAAGTATAATTTATTAGGATAAAAAATATATATTCTAATCTATTGGTAAACTAATTTTAAATTCACATCCAAAAAGTTTTTTATTTTCGTATGTATAATTTACATTTTTAACACTAATCATACCTTTTAGATGTTTACTTATGATTTGATTTGTCATATATAAACCAATTCCTGTACCAATACTTTGATGTTTTGTTGTAAAGTAAGGTTCAAAGATTTTATTTATAATATTGCTATCAATTCCTCCTGCACTATCTTTGAAGCTAATTTCAATAATATCATTATTTTTTATCACATCAATAAAAACATATCTAGAATTTTTTTCTACTTGTTTTAAATTAAAAGCATCATGAGAATTATTAAAGATATTTAAAAATGCCTGAATAAATAAATTTTCATTTAGATAAATAGTCAAATTATCTTCAATATTACATACTAGTTTGATTTTATCAAAAGAGTATGAGTCTTTTATTAAATCACTTAACCTTTCAAAAGTTTCTTTTAAATTTACTTGCTCTTTTATTTGTACATGATTATCAAAATAAGATGAAAAATCATTAATTGTTTTTGCTAAATAATTACCATTATTTAATATCTTATCACAATTAGTTATTATCTCTTCATCTTTCATAATTTGCCTAAATTCATAAGATAGTTTCATTGTGCTTGCAATTGTAGTTATCACAGATAAAGGTTGTTTCCATTGATGTGAAATATTTCGTAACATCTCACCTACAGCTGCTACTTTTGCTTGATTTTGAATAAGATTTTCTTGTTCTTGAACTTTTTCTTCATTTAATTTTTTTTGATGAATGTTTCTTAGAATACCACAAGCTTGAATCGCATTTCCTTTAGAATCTCTTTGAACAACACCACCTACAACTTCAACCCAAATATATTCTCCATTTTTATGTTTAATTCTATATTCTTCATTAAATGATTCATTATTATCAAAAGATTTATCAATCTTTGAAATTATATTATCTAAATCTTTTGGATGTATTTTATCAAACCATTGAGTTATTGTATTATCAAATTCTGTTCGTTCTACACCTATCATATTTAACCAAATATCATTTACATGTAATTGTTTTTTTGAAATATCCCAATCCCAATAACCTAATTCACTACTATTTATTACATTTAATAATTGATTTTTTGAACTATTTAACTCTTTTGTTCTCTCTTTTACTTTATTATCTAAATTTTTATTTAATTTTTCAAGTTCTTCATTTTTTATATAGATTTTTTTATTGTAGTTATAATAAAAATACATAAAGATTAATGTTGCCATTAGTATATAAAATGCTGATTTTAAAGTTTTTTCATATGCCTTTTCATACGCTTTTTCTAAAGGCATCTCTATTGACATAATAGCCTTCATATTACCAACTTTTTCACCAAAACCAGCCTTGTCACCATATAAATCAACTAATTGGCTAGGTGCGTTATCTGGACTATCGTGACATCTCATACATTTTGCTTCAAGTCTTCTTGTTGGCAATGCTATATACAAGACATCACCATTTTTTGTTTTTTTTATCTCTTCAAATCTATTAATCTCATTTGAAATAAATTTATTTAAAATCTTTTGTTCTTCTTTTGTAGCTAAGTTATCAGGATTTCTAGGGTTTGGAGATGCAAACCTTATATCAATTGTTGGTTGTTTATACTCTTTTTTAATTTCATTATAATATTCATTTACCTTATTTGCACTATATGTTGAGGATAATAAAGGTGAAGTAAAATAATGAAAGGGAACAATACCATCTTTTTGTAATTTATAAATTTCATCTTTTTGATCATTGCTAACATATTTTCTTACAGCTTTTGTTTGTATTAATACATCTTCAATATTATTTCTTTCATTATTTATCTCACTTGATTTATTATCTTGATAAATAAAGTATATAACAATGAAATATAATCCAAAAGCTAAAAGAGCTATTTTCTTAAGCTTTAGCATATTCTCGTAATTCAATATAAACTCCAGACAGTATAATTAATTATTATATAACATATTAAATAAAAATTATATTGTTTATATTATATTAGAGTATATTTTTAGTAACTATATTGTAGGATTAAAAATAAATTTTTTAGGAAATACTATGGATAAAAAAAAACAAATTCTTTTTAATCTTAATAACTTTTTATTATCAATCTCATATGCACTAGATTCAGTTGAAGAACAATTATACAAAACTTCATCTACCCATTCTAAAAAAATTGCTTTTATAGCATTAAAACTTGCAAAAGAGTTTAATTATAGTCCAGAAAACTTAAGTGATATATGTTCTTATTCATTGTTGCATAATATAGCATTATTTGAAACTAAAACTAAAAATAAAGATTATTGTGAAATAGGTCAAAAATATGCTGAGCTTTTCCCTTTTTTAACTAATGAAGAAAATATTATTAAATATAGTTGTGAATACTACAATGGTAGTGGAGTATATGGCCTAAAGGAAGATAAAATACCACTATTTTCACAATTTATCTCTTTTGCTGATACTATTGATTGTAAATTTGATTTATCAAATAAAGATATAAAAAATAGACAAAAAATTATAGAGTATGTAACAAAAAATGAAAATATACTTTTTTCAACAGATATTGTTGAATGTTTTTGTGAGTTTTCAAAAACTCAAAGTTTTTGGTTAGATTTACAAAATGAAAACGAAATCTTAACTTTTATTTTTTCAAATCTACATGACTTTTCTTCACCCTTAGATTTTGAAGAGATTTTAAAAATCACTTCTATATTTTCAAACATAATTGAGAAAAAAAATTTATTAGTTCAAAACTGTGAAAAAGTATGTGATTTTTATGATTTTGATCATAAAGATAAACAAACTTTGCTAATAGCAGCATCATTAACGAATATGGGGAAATTTTTTATTCCACATGAAATATTAACTAAAAATACCCCTTTAGAAAAAAATGAATATGAAATAATAAAATCATATCCTTACTATACAAAAAAGATTTTATCTAATATCATAGGTTTTAATGATATTACAAACTGGGCTAGTAAAATTCAAGAATATATTGATGGTAGTGGTTATCCGTATTCAATAAATGGTAAAGATTTAAGCCTAAAAGATAGACTAATGGCTATTACATATATTTTTACTGCTTTAACCACAAATAAGCCATATAGAAATAGTTTTAAAAAAGATGAAGCTTTTTCAATATTAGAACAATTAGCTTCAAATTCAAAAATTGATAAGGCAATAGTGAAAGACTTTATAAAGATTTTCTAAATTCTATGAAAAAACTTAAATTTTTTATATAGATAAATACAATTAATTAAATAGTATAAATAACTAATTATAATTTATAACAGATTAGAAGGATTTGTTATGAAAGAAGATTTAATAATAAAAATTAACGGTTTATCGGATGATATATCAATAAAAATAGTTGATAAAATACAAAATATAATTTCAAGTTTTTCATATTTGGATTTAAGAAGATTTAATAAAATAATAATCACTTCATATTTTGATAGAGATATTGAAGTATTAACAACACAAAAACAAAGTATTTTTAAAAATAAATATAAAGCCTCAGATGACACATATGCTTTAGTTCTTACTATACCTAAAGAGGATAGTTATGAATTAGTACTTATTATAAAAAATCAGTTTGTAAAAAACCTATTAAAAGACTCTAAAGATACAAGATATAAAGAGGCTCTTCATATTTTAAATCATGAGTTAGCACATATCCACGATAACAATAAAAAAATAGATAGCTTTGAAAATATTATGAAAAATAATAAATACAAAGGTGTTGATGCCATAACGTATCCTATAGTGGAAAAATGTTGGAGTGAATATATTGCAAATGTTATTTCATCAAATAGTGCAAAAGATACTAAATATCCTAGGCTTATGGCTCAATCTTTTATAAAAAACTTAGAAATGACAAGTATAAATATAAATACTCAATTAATGGCTTATAAAATAAATAAAAAAAGAGAAGATTTACTAATAAATTCAATTGAACAAATTGAACAATTACTAAAACAAAGTTGTTATTTGTTAGGGTATTTAGATGGTTTAGGTATAAGTTTAGAGGAGTTAGATTACGAATCTGATTATGCATTGGAAATCTCATACTTTAAAGATATGTGGGAAATAATGAGATACGAACTTAACTCAATAAGACAAGTTTATCCAAATGGTTTTATAAATTTAAATATATATAAAAATTTGTCTTTTTATATAGAAACATTTTTTAGTCAAATGGGAATAGTTTTAATAAATGATGAAGAGGGGAAACTAATTATTAAAATAATGTAAGTATTTACTAGAATTTTTCATTATTACAAGCTGTTCAAATAACATATTTCCAAAACCTTCAGGTAATCCTGGGTTTGATTTTTCTACATGACTAATAATCTCTTTTATTCTTTTATCATTCATATTTTTTACGTGGGGTAAAATAGTTTCAGCGATACTTATCTTAAAACTTTCAATCTCTTCTTTAGTCATTAAAAAATCTTTTTTGTAAATTAGAATGAAATTATATTGAGTTTAGATAAAATTTGCATTAATTTCTTTTATTTTTAAAACTATATCTCTTAGGTAACCATATATTTATATTTAATTATGGTATAATCCGCGAAAAATTAAAAAGGTAATTTATTTTGGTAGAATTAAGTAAGAAAATTTCTAAACTAGTAGGAAAAACAAATGCAGATTATGAACTAATAAAAGAGGGTGATAGAGTTCTTGTAGGTTTTTCTGGGGGAAAAGATTCTACAACTTTGATTCATGCACTAAATCACCTAAAAAGAGTAGCTCCTTATAATTTTGAATTCAAAGCTGTAACAGTAACTTATGGTATGGGTGAGCAAGTTCAATTTTTAGCTGACCATTGTAAGAAACATGGAATTGAGCATGAGATTGTTGATACAGAGATATATGAATTAGCAGGAGAAAAGATTAGAAAAAACTCATCATTTTGTTCATTCTTTTCTAGAATGAGAAGAGGGTATTTATATTCTACGGCACAAGAACAGGGTTTTAACAAATTAGCACTTGGTCACCATTTAGATGATGCTATGGAATCTTTTTTTATGAACTTTTTATATAATGGAGCATTAAGGTCTATGCCACCTATTTATAAAGCTGAAAATGGATTGGAAGTTATTAGACCTCTTATTTTTTGTAGAGAGAGACAACTAAGAGCTTTTGCTCAAACAAATGAAATAAGTGTTATTGGTGATGAAGCTTGTCCTGCTATGAGATTTGATATAAAAATGCCCCATGCAAGAGAAACTACAAAAAAACTTTTAGCTCAAATGGAAGAAGAAAACCCTCAAATGTTTATCTCGATGAAAGCTGCATTTAACAATATTCAAACATCAACTTTTTTTACAAAAGAGTTTTTGGATAGAAACTAATGAAAATATTAATATCAGCATGTCTTCTTGGAGAAGATGTAAGGTATGATGGAGATAATTCATCATTACTTTACTCTCCTTCTTTTACATTTTTTCAAAAAGAACTATTTATGGATATATTAAGTGAAAATGAAATTTACTCTTTTTGTCCAGAAGTATCTGGTGGATTACCAATTCCTAGGATTCCAGCTGAAATAATAAAGTTAGAAAAACCTTTTAAAGTTGAAAATGAAGAGAAAGAAGATGTAACTATCAATTTTTTACTTGGAGCCAAAAATGCTCTAGAACTTTGTAAAAATGAAGATATAAAAGTTGCTTTACTAAAATCTAAATCTCCATCGTGTGGAAATACAGAGATTTATGATGGAACATTTACAAAAACATTGATAGATGGTCAAGGGTTAACTGCAAAATTGCTTATGGAGAATGGTATTAAAGTTTTTAATGAAAATCAACTAAATGATTTAAAAACTTTTTTGAATGCAAATAATTAAAATATTCATAATATATTATATAATTATTATATTTCACTTGGAGGCTTTTATGAAACGAATTACTATCTTATTATTTATATTTTCTTTTTCTCTTTTAAATGCTTTTGACAAAACCTTTTTTAGTTACAATAATTATGATAATGTATCAGCTACAGGTATTGGTATTATAGCACCTTTAGATTATAAAATAATTGATAACTCAACTTTAAATATTGAACTATTAACAGAATATATGGAGGATAATGGTGAACATATGTATGTATTTAGTGCACAAACTTTATTTGACTATTATTTTAATAAAAATTATTTCTTCGAGATGGGTTTAGGTGTAGCACACTTTACAAAAACGGCCCTAGATAAAAAACTATTTGGTTCAAATGCACAATTTAAAGAGAGTATTGGATTTGGATATAAATTTAATAAACGAGTTGAAGCAACTATAAAATATACTCACTATTCAAATGCAGATTTAGCAGATAAAAACTCAGGATTAGATTTTATAGGCTTAAGAGTTATTTATAAATTCTAAATTTATAAATACTCATTAACTAAATTTGAAAGTCTAAGTGGATCTAAAGCCCCACTTACTCTTTTTATTTCAATTCCATTTTTAAACACTATAAGTGTGGGTATTGATCTAATACCATATTTAGCCCCTAAAATTTGTTGTTCTTCTGTATTTACTTTCGTAAAAAGTGCTTTTAATGGATATTTTTGAGCAACTTCATTGAAAACAGGAGCCATCATTTTACAAGGTCCACACCAAGGTGCCCAAAAATCAACTATTACAGGTATTTCAGAATTTACAACAACATGATCAAAAGTTGCTTCATTTAACTCAATTGGAGTAGCATCCAATAAAGAGTTTTTACAACTACCGCAATTAGCTTTATTATAACTATCTTTTTTGGGAATACTATTTACTTTTTGACAATGTGGACAAACAACATTTATCTTCATATTTTACTCTTATGCTTTTATATTTAGTAACATATCTGAAACTTCTTGTTGTGTCTCAATTCCTTTAGCATTTGCCTGATATGAAACTACTTCAGGAATTTGTCCAACAATAGAATCAATCAAATCTTGTGAAACACCTTTTGTTTGAGGCTGAGGATCAACAGAAGAAGGTTGTTGCGCTGCAATTCTTGAAACATTGGTAAACATACCATCAAGCTTCATTTCTGAAGCCATCATTGAATTAATATTATTATCAATTGTCATTACTTTCCCCTTGACTTTGTAATAAAAGCCTATTTAAGTTCGCAGTTCTTGCTATTTGAGCATCTGCTGAACTTAAACCATCTACAGAAGTAGAAGCATCTTTAAGTTGCTCCATTTTTACTGCTGCACTACCTTTATCTTGTGGTATTGATGTATCAAATCTAACTGAACCACCATTTGCATACAGTTTTCCATCTGCACCTGTTTGATAGCTATATTGTATAGCTGATGTAGTATTTACACTACTGGCATGGTTTTGTTCATGTGTTTTCGTATCTTGATCAAGTGATTTATACTTATCAAGAACCCTTTGATAATCATTTTCATCATACTTATTATTTGATATATCAACTTTATCATATCTTTCATATGAAGATTTATCTTCATCTTTTTTATCTATATTATCAAGTTCAGCTCTTTTTTGAGCTAACTGTGTATATATAGAAGATATTGTTTGCGTTTGTTGATTTATCTCCATAACTATGAACCTATTCTTAAAACTTGATTAATTATAGCAAAGTTGAATAAAAATGTAAATATAATAAAAAACTTACTCTAATAATTAATCGCTACTTTATATTTAGGATCATTTTCCTCATATGTACAAAATGGACCTGCATCTTTTAGAATCTTTTTGCAATCTTCACTTAAATGTCTAATTGTTAGTTTTTTGCCTGCTTGTGCATATTTTTTGGTAATTGTATCAATAGCTTCAACCCCTGAAATATCCATAACTCTAGCATCTTTAAAATCAAGTACAATATTTTCTGGATCATGTTTTGTATCAAAAAGTTCAAAAAATGATGTTGTAGAACCAAAAAATAGTGGACCATCAAATTCATATACTTTTGTATTATCATCTTCTCTATATGTTCTACTTCTAACTTTACTATGTTTCCAAGCGAATACTAAAGCTGAGATTATAATACCAGTAATTACTGCTATTGCTAAATCTGCAAAAATTGTGATAATTGTTACTGCCACTAAAACAAATTTATCATGATTTGGCATATATCTAATTCTATTTCCACTCTCCCACTCAAATGTACCAATTGAAACCATAAACATTATACCTACTAATACCGCAACAGGAATCATAGCTATATAACCACTTAAAGACACAACAAACGAGATTAATAACAGTGCTGCTGTTATACCAGAAAGTCTTCCCCAACCACCATTACTAAAATTAATGATAGATTGACCAATCATTGCACAACCTGCCATTCCACCAAAAAATCCACAAGTAATATTTCCAGCACCTTGAGCAATACACTCTTGATTTCCACTTCCTCTTTTTCCACCCATTTCATCCAATACTGATAGAGTTAATAAAGACTCTATCAACCCAACAAGTGCAACCAAAACAGAGTAGGGTAATACTATCAATAATGATTCAAAAGTCAAATGAATATCAGGTATAGCAAAACTTGGAAGATTCCCACTAATATCAGCTAAGTCTCCAACCCTTTTTGTATCTAAATCAAAAACTATAACTATAGTTGATATCACTATTATAGCTACCAATCCAGATGGTATTGCATTAGATATCTTAGGAAAAAATTTAACAATAATCATAGTAGCTGCAACAAGTAGATACATTATCCAATTTTCACCTTCAAAAAGAGGAAATTGTGCCATTGCAATAACTATTGCTAAACCATTTACAAATCCATACATTGCAGGTTGAGGAACAAGTCTAATTAATTTTCCAAGTTTAAATAAACCAATTAATACTTGAATAATCCCAGCTAAAACTGTAGCTAGAAGGATATATTGAAGTATATATGTAGCTAATTCTTGATTTTGAACTAATTGTTGATATAACTCTTGGGGGATTGATTCTTTTACTTTTATACCAAGTCCCACTAATACTACAGCAACAGCACCAGTTGCTCCACTAATCATTCCAGCTTTTCCACCAAGTAATGCAGTTATCAAACCTAAAATAAATGCTGTATATAATCCAACAAGAGGTGATACTCCTGCAATTATTGAAAAAGCAATTGCTTCAGGAACTAGAGCAATTGCAACTACAATTCCTGATAATATATCACTTTTTGCACTATTTCCAATAAATGTCTCTTTAAAACTTATCAAAATCTTATCCTTTTTTAATAAAGTCGCGATTATATCTAAAGAACTTTAAGATGAAGTTAAGCTTAATTATAACCATTTTTAATACTATTTTGATATACTCATATTTATGAAAAGAGAGTTCTATAAAAGTGTAAGTTTTAAATTAGCAGTTCTTAGTGTTATTATTTTAACATCGTTGATAACTTCTAGTTTTATGTTTTATTCGCAAATTGAAAAACTTAAAAATCAAATAGATTATATATATTTTGGTAACTATATACCTGTATTAAAACTTCATAATATAGATGATAACTATCAAGCTTTAATAAAATGTATGAGAACACAAAAAGTATGTGATAGACAAGCTTTTTTTGACAATATAAAAAAAGATTGGAAGTACTATAATAATGCATATAAAAGTGATAGTGAAAGAAAAGTAGTAAATGAAATAAATAAAGATATTTTAGCTTCACTAAATAAAAAAGAAAAACTTTCTACATATAAAGCAGCAATTAAAAAAATAAACTTTTTAAAAGAGTATGAAAAGAATATAGCTTATAAAAAAAGACAAGAATTCCTAAAAGAATACTCTTCTATGAAAGATTATCTTTTTTATAATGTAATACTTTTAGTTGTAATCTCATTTTTATTTATCTCTGTAATTATCTACTCAATAATAAAAAAAGACAATCAACTAAAAATACTTACTAAAAAATATGCAATTGAATCAATAACTGATTCTATGACAAAACTTTACAATAGAAAATATTTTGACAAAATTTTTGATAATATGCCTTTTATCTCAAATGCAAACAATTGGAAAACAGCTTTTGTGATGGTTGATATTGACTTTTTTAAACAATACAATGACACATATGGTCATGATATGGGAGATTTAACATTAAAAGCGGTTGCTACTGAGCTTAAAAACTATTTTAACAAAGAATATGAATATGTTTTTAGACTTGGAGGGGAAGAGTTTGGTGTGATTTTATTTGATATTGATGAAGATATTTTAAAAGAGTGTTTAAAAGATATAAATAAGAGTATCGAATCATTAAAAATTGAGCATAAAAATAGTAAAATATCAAACTTTGTAACGATTTCAATTGGTGCAATTATTTATGAACCTAATAGTTATATATCTTGTAATAAACTATATAAACTAGCAGATGAAAATCTTTACAAATCAAAACAAAATGGTAGAAACCAATTTACAATCTAACACTTAAGGGTATAAATGACATTTTTGTTCAATAAAAACAGCCACTTTAACTTGGCTAATTTGGCTACTTTTTTTAACATTGCAGCTGGAATGTTTGCTATATATTTTTTAACACATAATAATTTTTTTGCTAGTGCATTGTTTGCGTGGCTTGCTGGTGCATTTGATATAGTTGATGGAAAGATTGCAAGAAAATATAATTTATCTACTGAGTTTGGAATACAACTTGACTCATTTGCAGATTTTTTATCTTTTGTTATTGTTCCTACAATGTTTATCTTTTTTGCAATAATTGATGGAAAAGAATTAATATTAAACACACCACTAATTATTTTTGCTTTCATTTTCTATGTAATTTCTGGACTTAGAAGACTTATCCAATTTAATATAAATGCTCAAGAGGGAGAGGTTGAAAAGTATTTTACTGGTGTACCTACGCCACTTGGTGCAATTTTACTTTGGATTTCATATTTAGTTTGGTTAACTGGATTCATAAGTGAAGAAGTTGTACTAATATTTATGATAGTTGTAGGATATTTATTAAACTCAAAAATCAAAATCAAACATCCATAAATGACACAAGTTACAACTATAGATTTAGGTTCAAACTCTTTTAGAGTATTGATTTATGATTGCCTAAACAATGAAATAATAAACGAATACAATGAAGTTGTGGGTATGGCAGATGGACTAAACCAAACAGGTCTAATCTCGCCAGAGGCTCAACAAAGAGTAATAAATGCTATAAATTCATCAGCGCAAAAATTAAATTATGAACCTTCTAAAGCTATATGTGTTACAACTGCAGCTATGAGATTGGCTAAAAATAGTCAAGAGGTTTTGGAGTATTTTAAAAAAGAGTGTGGAGTTCATTTTAAAATAATTGATGGGAAAGAGGAAGCTAGACTAACTTTATTAGCAGTTCAATATGCTTTAAAAAGGGAAAAAATTCCAAGTTCAAAATTTATTTTACTCGATATAGGTGGTGGTTCAACAGAGATTATCATAAATAATAATGATGAATTTTATTCACATAGTTTCAATTTTGGAATTGTAACTTTAACTCAAAAATATCTATGCTATGAAGATTTAATAAAAGAACTTGAAAATCATAAAAAAGATATCAAACAATTTTTAGATGAATTTAATCTAGACTTAGAAGAATTTACCTTTGTTGCAACAGCAGGAACACCAACTACAATTGCAGCAATAAAACTAGGACAAGACTTTTTTCATTATGATAGAGAACTTGTAAATGGAACTTCAGTAAATCTTCATGACTTACAAAATTCACTTGAAATATTTAAAAACTCTTCAAAAGAAACTATAATTAAACTAGTGGGAAAAGGACGAATAGAGTTTATCGAAGTTGGTATTTATATCTATAGAGCAATATTCGAAGTATTAGGAAAAAAAGAATCTATAGTTTTAGATGATGGTTTGAGAGAGGGAGTTGCAATAAATTATTGTCAATTAAGACAATAATCTTACACTTTGTTCTTGTACTATATTAGCTTGTGAAGCTGCTAAGTATCCCATATTTGACATTACATTACTTTTTGTGAAATCATCACTCTCTTTGCCAAAATTTAACTCTTTATTTTTTAGGTTTTGATTTGATAAATTAATTTGTTCTTGTATAGAGTCTCTAGCATTTTGTTTTAAATTTGATTCAAAAGTTGCAAATTCATCTTTTACTTGTTTCATGGCATCAATACCTGAACCAACAGTATCTATAACACCTTGTAAAGATTGTGGGTCATTTAAATCAGCACTACTTATAGTTTGAGCAATTTGATTTGCTACAACAGGGGTATTTGGCTTATCAAATGAATATTTAGCCTCTTTAGTATCAATTTCAATAGTAGGTCTGTCTTCATACTCATCTAAAGCAATTAACTTTTCATTTTTATATTTAGTTTGATAAGCTTCATCTCTAAATTTTAATAACTCTTTATTTAAATCATTTTTATAACTATTTTTATCTTCATTTACTGTATTATTATTTTGAATATCTGTTAATCTTTTTTCAATATTTGATAGATATTCTGTTTGTTTTGATAAAGCATTTTGAGCTACAGTTGCTATTCCAATACCTTGGGTAAATGTTTGTAATGATGCGGAAAGTTCATCTCTTCTTTTATTGTATTCAGTTATTGTCAATCGTAAAGAATCTTTTTTATTATCAACAGAAGAGACTTCTTGTGGATTTGATTTAGAAACTAATTGACTATTTGATGAAATATCATTTAACGAAGAAAGATTACTACTAATATTGCTTACATCATTTACATCCATTTTCTTTGCTCCATCATTATTTAAATCTTATTTTACTTTAATCATTATAAATTGTGCATAAAATACCTTACTAAATAAATTTTTGCAAATATTTAATATAAATCAATATTCTTGAAAAAAATATATAAGCAATATTAATATTAAAAAACTGTAAATTACTCTAAACTATACTTAATGATATTTTTTATACAATATCAGCCAATTTATAATAGGGAGAGACAATGAAAATAACTGGCGCAAGAATGGTTATCGAATCATTAAAAGAGGAAAGGGTTGACGTAGTATTTGGTTACCCTGGTGGCGCTATTATGAATGTCTATGATGAAATATATAAACAGAGTTTTTTTCAACACATTCTGACTAGACATGAGCAAGCAGCAATTCATGCAGCAGAAGGTTATGCAAAATCAACAGGAAATGTAGGTGTTGCAATTGTAACAAGTGGTCCAGGATTTACAAATGCAGTTACTGGTTTAGCGGATGCTTATATGGATTCAGTTCCTTTAGTTGTAATCTCAGGACAAGTTCCAACTACAATTATAGGAACTGATGGTTTCCAAGAAATTGATGCAGTAGGGATTAGTAGACCTTGTACAAAGCATAACTATTTAGTAAAAGATATAAAAGATTTACCAAGAATCATTAAAGAGGCTTTTCATATAGCAAGTACAGGAAGACCAGGTCCTGTTCACGTTGATATACCAAAAGACATAACTGCAGAAGTTGCAAATTTTGTGTATCCAAAAGAGGTAAATTTACCAACATATAAACCAACTGTAAACTACAATAAAAGACAGTTAAAAAAAGCTATGGATGCTATAGCAAAATCAAAAAAACCATTACTTTATGTAGGTGGTGGAGCAATTTTATCTAACTGTTCTTATGAGATTAGAGAGTTTGCAAGAATGACAAAAATACCTGTTGTAGAAACACTTATGGCAAGAGGTGTTATGAGTCATGATGATGACTTATTAATTGGTATGTTAGGTATGCATGGTGAATTTGCTGCAAATATGGCAGCTTATGATACTGATTGTATTATCTCACTTGGAGCTAGATTTGATGATAGGGTAACAGGAAGATTAGATGAATTTGCTAAAAAAGCAAAAGTTATTCATGTAGATATTGACCCAGCTTCTATTGCAAAACTTGTACATACAAATTATCCAATAGTTGGGGATTTAAAAGTAACAGTTGAGGGTATGATTGAAGCTGCAAAAGAGATGGAGTTTAATGATTTCTCAAATTGGGTTTCACTTTTAAAAGAGTATAGACAAAAAGAACCTCTTAGATTTAATGACTCTGATGCAGTTATTAAACCTCAATGGGTTATTCAAAGAGTTGGTGAAACTTTAGGTGATAATGCAATAATCTCTACAGATGTTGGTCAACACCAAATGTGGGCTGCTCAATTTTATCCATTTTCATACCCAAGACAATGGAACACTTCTGGTGGTCTAGGAACTATGGGTTATGGGCTTCCAGCAGCTATGGGAGTTGCAAGAGGAAATAAAGATAAAGTTTCTATTAACTTTACAGGTGATGGTTCAATTTTGATGAACATCCAAGAGTTAATGACTTGTGTAGAAAACAATCTGCCAGTTATTAATATTGTTTTAAATAACAACTACTTAGGTATGGTTAGACAATGGCAAACTCTGTTTTATGAAAATAGACTTTCAGAAACAGATTTAACTGCACAGCCAGATTTTAAAATGCTAGTTGAAGCTTTTGGTGGAAACGGTTATAGGGTTTCAACTAAAAAAGAGTTTGATGAAGCATTAAAAGATGCAGTTGAAAAGAAAAAAGTTGCAATGATTGAAGTAATAGTATCAAGAGATGAGATAGTATTACCAATGGTTCCGAATGGACATGCACTAAATGAAATGACACTTTTAGGAGAAAACAATGAATAATTTTAACCACTATTATGATGCAATCATCACTAGGCAGGTTATCTCTGTAATTGTCATAAATGAACACAATGCATTATCAAGAATTGTAGGTTTATTCTCTGCTAGAGGATATAATATTGATTCATTAACAGTTGCACCAATAACAGGTTCTGAATATTCAAGAATGACAATAGTTACAACTGGTGATAAAAGAGTGATTGATCAAATTGTAAAACAATTAAATAAATTAATCCCTGTTTTAAAAGTAAATGAACACCAAGATGTTATTGAAAAAGAAACAGTATTAATTAAAATACCAATTGATCAACCTTTAAGTGATATTGATGTTATTGCAAGAGCTTATAATGGACATATTCAAAATGTAACAGAGGATGCAATTGTAATCTCTGCAACTGATGAACCACATAGAATTGCAAACTTTACAAACCTTATGACAAAGTTCAAACCACTAGAAGTTGTAAAAAGTGGTGTTGTTGCAATAGAAAGATAAGTAAAAAAACATCAAGGAGAGTAGGTGAGATTAAAAGAGATTGCAAAAGTATTAGGTATTGAGTGTGAAAGTGAAATAGAAATCACAAGTCTAAATACACTTTTAGAATCAAATCAAAATCAACTCACTTTTCTTGAAAACAAAAAATATCTTAAAGATTTAGAAAAAACAAATGCTGCTGCTGTATTAGTAAAAGAGGAATTTAAAGATTTAGTTCCAAAAGATACAATAGCTTTAATTTGTGAAGAACCATATGTAAAACTTGCACATACTTCTAAACTTTTTGCACCAAAAATAATTGAAACTTTAGGAAATGAACCAAAAATCGGTCAAAACACTACTATTATGCCAAATGTGTATATAGGGAAAGACTCTATTATTGGAGATAATTGTACAATTATGGCTGGCTCTTATATTGGTGATAGTGTTCAAATAGGTAACAACACAATAATATATCCAAATGTATCTATTTATAGAGATTGTAAAATAGGTGATGATTGTATTATTCATTCTGGAACTGTCATTGGAAGTGATGGTTTTGGTTTTGCTAATACAAAAGATGGCAAATATATTAAAATATATCAAAATGGTAATGTAGTTATAAAAAATGATGTTGAGATAGGTTCAAACTGTTGTATTGATAGAGCAGTATTTCAATCAACTATTATTGAAAATGGTTGTAGAATAGATAATCTTGTTCATATAGCACATAACTGTAAATTAGGAGTAGGGTGTATTTTAACTGGTCAAGTTGGACTTTCTGGTTCAACTACCCTTCATCAATATGTAATTATGGGTGGACAAAGTGCAACAGCAGGACATCTTGAAATTGCACCATTTACAACAATTGCTGCACGTGGTGGTGTAACTAAATCTATAAAAGAACCTAAAAAACAATGGGCAGGATTCCCTTTGTATGACCATAAACAATGGCTAAGACTTCAAAGTAAAATTTCAAATTTATTAAAAAAAGGGTAAATCATATTTAAGAGAATTTTATCACTGATTTCACTATTTATTATAGTGTATTTTGAGTATTCTACCTTTGTTAGTGACAAAATAAGTGTAGGTAAAATAGGCTCAATTTTTGCTAAATATTCACATATGTATTTTGGATTTATTTCATATTTTTATCTTTTTTTATTTATATATCTACTTTATATTTTAAATTTTAAAAAAGAGTTAGAAAAAAAAGATTTAATTATTAAGTCAATTGCATCAATTTTACTACTATTTACAATTTTGATTTTTCAATCTTTAGTTGTTCAAAAGGGTATTTATAGTGGAGAGATAGGAAACTATATAGTATCATCTATGTTACCATTTATTGGTATGGCTGGACTTTGGATATTTGTAATTATTGGTTTTATAATCTCATCATTGATTATCTTTGAAGATACAAATATAAATCTAAATATAAAAAGAATTGTTCCAGAATTTAAAAAAAATGAAAATATCAATAAACCTAAAAGAATTGAAAATAGAAAAAGAGAAAGAAAACCATCTAACGAAGAGGAAAAAGTTAGTATAAAAGAGGTTGGTGATGTTGCAGAGATTGTTATTGAAGAGGATAATAATGTAGCTGATATTGAAGTTGATGACTTAAATATAATAAACATAGACCAAATTGATGAAGTTGAGAAAGAACCAAGAACTAAGAAAAAAATTGAACAAAATAACTTTCAAGAAGAACCTGAAATTGTAGTAGAAGAGGAGCATACAAGCCACTCTGTAATAGTTGAAGAGTTAGAAGAAAATAAAAAACTTTTAGATGAGATTGAGTTAGGGAAAACAGAAAAACCAAAAGATTTTGAACTACCACATCCAGATTTTTTCCAAGCTGCACCAAAAGATAAAAAATCAAAAGTATCAGAAGCACAAATAGATAAAAAAATTGAAGACTTACTTGAAAAATTATCTATGTTTAAAATTGAAGGTGATGTTGTAAGAACTTATACAGGTCCTGTTGTAACAACTTTTGAGTTTAAACCAGCACCAAATGTAAAAGTATCAAAAATATTAAATCTACAAGATGATTTAGCTATGGCTTTAAAAGCACAAACTATTAGAATCCAAGCACCAATTCCTGGTAAAGATGTAGTGGGAATTGAAGTTCCAAATGATGATATGCAAACAATTTATATCAAAGAGCTTTTAGAAAGTGAAATCTTTCAAAATGCGAAATCACCTTTAACTATGATTTTAGGAAAAGATATTGTTGGAAAACCTTTTGTAACAGACCTTAAAAAACTTCCACACTTACTAATTGCTGGAACTACAGGTTCAGGGAAATCTGTTGGTATAAATGCAATGATTCTTTCACTTTTATATAAAAACTCACCTGATAATCTAAAGCTTGTGATGATTGATCCAAAAATGCTAGAGTTTTCAATGTACAATGATATTCCACATCTTTTAACACCAGTTATAACTAAACCAACTGACGCTATAAATGCCTTATCAAATATGGTTAGCGAGATGGAAAGAAGATATACCTTAATGTCTCAAACAAAAACTAAAAATATAGAAAACTATAATGAAAAAGCGAAAAAAGAGGGATATGAAGAGATCCCTTATATAGTTGTAGTAATTGATGAGTTAGCAGATTTGATGATGACAAGTGGTAAAGATGTTGAACTATCTATTGCAAGATTAGCACAAATGGCTAGAGCATCAGGTATTCACTTAATAGTTGCAACACAAAGACCATCTGTAGATGTTGTAACAGGGCTTATTAAAGCAAATCTTCCAAGTAGATTATCATATAAAGTTGGTCAAAAAGTTGACTCTAAAATCATCCTTGATTCACTTGGAGCTGAATCATTACTTGGACGTGGAGATATGTTATTTACACCTCCAGGTACTTCTGGTCTTGTACGTATCCACGCACCTTGGTCAAAAGAGGATGAGATAGAAAAAGTTGTTGACTTTTTAAAGGATCAAAGAGAAGTTCAATATGATATGAATTTTGTAAAAGATAAAGGTACAGGTTCATCATCTTCAGGTGATTCATCTTCAGATATAACAGAACTTGATGAACTTTATGAAGATGCAAAAGAAGTAGTATTAATGGATAGAAAAACTTCAATCTCTTATATTCAAAGAAAACTAAGAATTGGTTACAACAGAGCTGCTACTATAGTAGAACAATTAGAACTTACAGGTGTTATTTCAGAAGCTAATGCTAAAGGGAATAGAGATATTCTAATATAATTAATCAATTTTGTTACAAACTATTTACTATGTATGTGTATAATTACTTTTGTAAATAAGGAGTAAAATTGATTAATGTATTAATGATTGAAGATGATTCAGAGTTAGCTGAAATATTAATAGAGTGTTTAAACCAATATAATATACACATAACAAATTATGAAACTCCAGAACTTGGTATTTCTGGTCTAGCTATAAAAAAATATGATTTAGTTATTCTTGACTTATCATTACCTGATATAGATGGTATAGAAGTTTGTAGAATAATTAGAGAAAAATACTCTATCCCTATAATTATCTCTAGTGCAAGATCAAATATTGCTGATAAAGTTGCATGTTTTACTTATGGTGCTGATGATTTTATGCCAAAACCTTATGATACTCAAGAACTTATACTAAGAATAAAATCAATACTTAGAAGATGTAGTTTTGATATAGTTGCAGAATCAAAATTGATAAAAGAAAAAAAGCAAGTTTTTGTATTAGATGAAAAAAAGATGGAGATCAGAAAAAATGATTTGTTATTAGATTTAACAAATGCAGAATATCATATCCTAAGTTATCTTATAAAAAAAGCAGGGTTTGTAATTTCAAGGGAAGAGATACTATCAAATGTTGAATCAATTAAATATGAAAGTACCTATAAAAGTATAGATGTTTTAATTGGAAGAGTAAGAAGTAAAATAGGGGACAATTCAAGAAAACCTAAAAATATTTTATCTATTAGAGGAGTTGGTTATAAACTTATTAATGAGTAAGAAGAATTCTATTCTTTTTCAAATCTCAGTTTTTTTTATAATTGTTATAATCACTATAAATGGATTAGTTGTAACACAACTTATAATTGATAATGAAGCTAATGAGATAATTCAAATGAAAAGATATTTTCATTCATTTGAATCAATAAAAGATGGTGAGTTTAATAATTTGTCTAAAGATGAGATAAATAAAAAACTAAAACCATTTAATACGAAACTTTCTAATATATCAATAAACTTATTAAAAAAAAAAGCTAAACTAATAAATACTACAGATGACACCCCTGTAAATATATTTATTTACAAAGAAAAAAAATATATAAATCCTAAACCACCTAAATTTTTCAAACATCCATTTGAGGGTAAACCTCCAAAACCACCAAGATTGTTTTACAATGAATATGAAGAGAAAAAAAAATTATTTGATTTAAATACTTCTAAAAAACAATTTTTTGATAATAGACCTCCAAAACCTTTTTTTGAAGATAAACAATTAGTAATAGAAGATATCCAAGATAAACCATTAAAAAAATCATTTTGGTTGATTATACTTTTTGTTACAAATATACTTTTAATTTGGTTTTATTATTTTATCTATAATAAACTTCTTCCACTACTAAACCTAAAAAATGAAATAGTTAAATTTTCACAAGGAGATTTAGATATTGATACTAAAAGTAAAGGGAAAGATGAAATTTCACAAGTAGCAAATGAATTTAACAATGCTATATTACAATTAAAAGAGCTTAGAAAAACTAAAAATCTTTTTTTACGAAATATTATGCATGAATTAAAAACTCCAATTACAAAAGGTAAACTAATAACAGATAACTTAGAAAACAATAGAAAAAAAGATATTCTAAGAAAGGCTTTTCTAAGATTAGAATTTTTACTTGAAGAGTTTGCAAAACTAGATAAAATCACAAATGGTAAAATGCAACTTAATAAAAAAGAATATAGATTTATTGATATTTTAGACCAAGCAATTGATATGCTCATATTTGATTCTACAAGACTAGATATTCAATCTGAAGATGTAAAAATTTGTGTAGATTTTGAAATCTTTGCAATTGCAATAAAAAATTTACTTGATAATTCTATAAAATACAATACAAATGGAGACCCAATAATAAGAATTACAAAAAATAGTTTTATCATTAGTAATAAAGGTAAACCTTTGAAAAAACCTTTTAAAGAGTACTTAACACCATTTAATAGAGAATATGAATCTATAGACAAAGGGCTAGGTCTAGGCTTATATATAACTAATGGCATAATTAAAAACCATCAGTTTGAATTTGATTATAAATATGAAAAGGGATTTCATAACTTTATAATACTCTTCTGATTTTTTAAGTTAATATCTATTTACTTTTATTCTTTTTTTATTACCCACTGTTTTTTTTATCCTGATAAAGTTTTCAAAACTTTTAAAGGAGCGTTATCATGTCTGATGTATCAAGTGTTACAACAACTACAAGTACAGATGCTTATGGAAACAGTTATACTAGCTCTGTATCAACAGATGGTCTTTCAAATGAGGATTTTATAACATTGATGTTAACAGAACTTTCTATGCAAGACCCAACTGATCCAGTTGATTCAGATAGTATGTTACAAAATCAACTTCAATTATCTACATTAAAAACAAATCTATCTTTAGCAGAATCGATGTCAGCTTTAAAATCATCATTCGAATATACAGCTTTATCAAGTAGTGCAAGTTTGATAGGAAATGTAGTAGAAAATGGAGAATATGATGATTCAGGTAATCTAAAACAATACAAGATTTCTTCAGTAACATCACAAGATGGTGATATTTACTTAACAGCCTATGCGCTTGATGGTTATTATGATTTATATACTTATAATGAAACTTCAAGCACAGATGATATTGTTAGTTCTAATAGTGAAGATGACTCAATAACCATCACTGATAATAGTGGAAATAGTTATGAGTTCTCAACATACAATAAAACTTATGCTGAATTAGCAGAAGAGATATCTGCTGTTGATGGTCTAAATGCAGCATTAACCCAAAATACCAATGGTGGATATAATATGATTATTAGTGTTGCAAATGGTGGGTCATCATTGTCTCAAAATAATTTAGATTTAGAATATTCAACTAGCAACGCTACTTCATACTCTGATGAAGTAGAAACTATACCATATACTTCTGTTACTAAGATTTACTAATCTTACTCTATTTAAAGTTTGTTACTTTTAATTAATTTTTGATTTTTAAAAGTGACAAACTTAATACCCTATATTTACATCTAATCCCTATCATTATGAAGATGGTTATACATCAAATATATAAAAAAGGATAAATCATGATAAGTGCACTATGGACTGGTATATCAGGATTATCAACTTCACAAACAGCGTTAGATAATGAATCTAATAACATTGCAAATGTTAATACTATTGGTTATAAAGCTTCAAGAATCTCTTTTGCAGATCAAATGTATCAAGATGAGATAGGAAAAGGTTCAACTGTACAAAGTGCAGAGAAACAATATACTCAAGGTAATCTACAAACTACAGGTGTAAACTATGATATGGCACTGAGTGGTGATGGATTTTTTGTTGTTTCAAATGTAGCTTCTAATGGAACTTCCCAATTATATTATACAAGAGCAGGAAACTTTAGGATGGGAGAGAGTGGAACTTTACAAGATTCTGTAGGTAATGAGGTTCAAGGTTGGGCTATCTCTTCACTTGACCCTGATAGTGACATTGTATCTACAAATTCAAATGTTTCAAAATTTACTGATGATTATTCTATTATTGCTGGAAACCAAGTAGTTCAATACTCATCTGCTATTGAAACATATGCTGCAAAAGTAACTGACTATACAAGTAGTGCTAAAACTGATTCAAAAGAGGTATTCTCTGGAGCTGGGTATAAAACTCAATCAAGTAAAATAGCTGATGTAGAAGCTTTAATCTCAAATTACAATGATGCGTTAGAACAATTAGCAGCAGACCCAGATGCAGTTTCTAGTCCATCTATTTCTCAAATTAGTACAATTGATTTTCCTAGTGGTACAGATAGCCTTTTAAATTCAACAGGTGATAGTATTTATGTATATATTGATGGTAACAAAGTTTCTCAAAACTATATTGAAACAACAGCTACAACAGATTTTATATCACAATTTACAGGAACAGTAGATACAAGTGCTTTATCATTTCCAACATCAAATACAATTCAAATAGCATCTGCAGATGATTTAACAAGATATCAACTTGATATAGATGGTGAGACAATTATATATGATGCTGGAATTGGTGAAAGTATCTCAGATATAATGAATGGATTACAAGATGCAATTAGTACAAATAGTACAATAAGTGGTACATATACACTATCAAATGATGGCGTTGATACTATTACACTAACAGGAGGGACACCGACTGTAACAGGTGCAACTTATGCAAGTACTTTAACTATTGATTATGATGTAGCAGCAAGTAAAGTTGCAACATATAAAGCATTAGCAGATGAGATATCAAATATTACAGGATTAAAAGCTTATACAGTTGATTCATCAAATAATTTATCAACTGATGTAAATGATGTATTCAATGGAAAAATTCAGATTGAATCATTAATACCTGGAGATTCATTCACAATTGGTGATGTAATGGAAGTATCAGGTACTATAACAGTAGCTGGGGTAAGTACATTAGAAGCTGTTGCAGTTGAAGGTACAGGACAAGCTGCTGTAGATACTGCTATGGAAGCATTAAAGTCAATTGTTACAGGAAATCAAAGAGATATTTATGGTTCAGAAGATATTTATAGTGATGACGATGGTAATGCATTATCTTTAGATGCAGGTGATACTATCTCTTATACTATAGATGGAACAACAGTTACTGTTACTGCAACGGCAACTACTACACAAGAAGAGCTTATGGCAAACCTTGCCAATACTATAAACTCCGATTCAGATTTAAGTTTATTAGTTTCTGCAGAGATTATAAATGGTCATTTAGTTGTTGAATCTAAAGAGAGTGGTGAAGAGTTTAATGGTATTTTAGCATTTGATGATGCTGGTACATCTTATACAAAAGAGAAAGATGAAGATAATAGTATAAGTAGTGGAGCAAATGCAGAATTCCTACAACTTGTTACTACAATTGACCAGACTACTACTCAATCATCATTACAATTAAGACTTGATACTTTAGGATTAACTGACAGTGCCTTTGGTGAGTTTAGTGTTGATGAAAATGGTGTACTATATATGCAACAAGATGGTGTTTCTTTTGCAATAGGTCAAGTTTCAATTGCTTTATTTACAAATGATATTGGATTACAACCAGAAGGTGATAATCTACTTTCAGCAACTGCAACTAGTGGTGATCCAATATTTAGTGTTAACAATGAAGGTACTGCAAGTATTCAAGCTGAAACACTAGAACTTAGTACAGCTGATTTGAGTGAAAGTTTAGTTAACTTAATGGTTTATCAAAGAGCATTTGAAGCCAATTCAAAGTCAATTACAACAGCAGATTCCATTCTACAAACCCTAATTCAACTAAAAAGATAATAGGAGTTTATTATGGTTAGTTTGGAATCTAATAGTCTATACTATTTAAATATCTTAAATACTCAAAGTTCAAAAGTCAATTATCAGTTAAGTACTGGAAATGCTATAGAAAATGGTAGTGATGATTCAAGTTTATTTAAAGAAATTATCTCTTTAGAATCAAAAATGAATAGATTAGAATCAATTCAAATTCAAATTGATACTTCAACTTTATACAATGAATCTTCAGATAGCACTATTAGTCAAATGAAAGATATCATGGATACAGTCAATTCTAAAGTTTTATTGGCATTAAATGATACAAATACAATCGATGACAAAAAGATAATAGCTAATGAACTTGAAGCGTATAAAGAATCATTACTAAATTATGCAAACCAAAATGATGGGGATAACTACTTTTTCTCTGGTCTAGATTCAACAAAACAAGCTTTTGTTGAATCTAGTAATGGAAATATTGTTTACAATGGAAGTTTAGACAATAAAAAACTTTTAGTAGATGAAAACTCTTATACTACTCAAGGAGTTACAGGTGTTGATATATTATACTATACAACTAGTACAGCTTCAACTGGGGAAGATTTAACTTTTCTTGATAATGACTTATTAATTGATTCTCAAAACAACACATGGGAATTTATTGATTATGATTTAGATGGAAATATTGACACAGATAGAGTTTATAAAAATGCAGACTCAACTAGTGACTATATTGATGTCACTTATGATTCTTCATCTCAAGAATATACTTTAACTAATACTCAAAATGAAACAATTGAAACTAAACATAGTTATTTTGACCTTCTTGATGAGATTATTAATAGTTTAAACCTAAAAGATTCCAATGGAAATAGTATCACAGAAGAGGAAAGTGATGAGATTTTAAGTTCAAAATTGGATGATATTGAAAATGCTTACGATACTATAAATGAAGCCCACTCAAAATTAGGAAGTAGAAACTCTATTATAGAAACAGCAGCAACTTCACTGTCAGCAAAATATACTAGCTTTAATATTTTTTATGAGCAAACAGCTAGTGCTGACTTAACAGAAGCATCAATAAAAGCCCAATCATTAGAGCTTACTTTTTCAGCTTTGTATTCAACAATTTCAAAACTAAATTCACTATCACTAGTAAATTATATATAAGGATTAAATATGTCAGTAAATAACACTACAAAAGAGATTAAGTTTATAGAAGAGAATGTTATCAAATGTAATCAATTTATAAATGAGAACAAAGAGAATGAGCAAATAAAAGATTTTGAGAGCAGATTACGTCAAATAAAAAAGAGTGTTTCAAAAGTCACTATGCTTAATATCATAAATATCATAGATAGAGTAGTTGAAGATGGAAGTAAATCATTAGATGGGAGATACAGACAATTTAATATCAATTCAATTCATGCAAGTAGTGAAGATGTAATCTATTTAATTGCACATGAAATAATTGGATTTGATGAAATTGATAAAAAGTATGTATTAGATAATGAAAAGATTCTTATTAATTTTGAAGATATTTTAAGAATATATTAAAAGGATAAAGTATGGTTAATGCACTAGGTATAGCTTTATCTGGACTTAATGTTTCTAAAACTGCGGTTGATAATGTATCAAATAATATTGCAAATGAAAACACAGAGGGCTATATCAAAAGGACAACAAACTTAAGTGAGTTGTCTTTATCTGATGATTTTCAAAGTGGTGTAGAGATTAGTAGTGTTGAAAGACAAACAAATGAATATATAAAAATAAAACTAAATGAAGAAAATTCTTCATTGTCTTATTTAGAACAATTAGATTATATATACAACCTATCTGAAACTATATTTTCAGAAACTGATGAAACAGGATTATCTGTATCACTAAGTAATTTTTTCGAGGATTTAGAAAACTATAGAGCTAATCCAAGTGATAATATCTATAAATCAAACGTAGAGAGTAGCGCAACTATTTTAGTCCAAGAGATACAAAGTATATATGATGATTTGTTGGATTTGGAAGATTCATTAACTGAAGAAACATATGTTCAAGTTGATTCTGTAAACTTACTATTGGAACAAATAGTAAATATAAATTCTGATATTCAACAATATGGTGAATCAAATGATTTATTAGATAAAAGAGATTTACTAGAATCACAATTAGCCCAATATGTTGATATTGAAGTTAATACAGACTATGGGTATCATCTAGATATTGCAGGACAAACTGCTGTTTATAATAATCTTATGTCATATGAATTAAATGTAGTAGAATCTCCAACATCACAAAAGAATGTTTATACAACATCACAATTAAATGATGATAATCTTGGAGCTTCAACAAGTATCACTCTAAACCTAAATAACAGTTATTCTATAGACATAACTATAGATGTTACAGGTAGTGATAATTATGATGTAAAGCGGCAAATAGTTGATGCAATAAATACAAATTCTAACTATGCAAACTATGTTGAAGCATCTTTAAGTGATAGTGGAAATTTAGTAATTGAATCAAAAACTACAGGAGAAGAGGCTGCATTTGATTTATCTATAACTATAGATAATACTACATCAATTGAAAAAAATGAAAATAGTTCTACTTTAGCAACAAAGGATGTACATATTGAAGTTTTAGATGAAGAGATTAAATTAGAATCAGGTAGTTTAAAAGCTTTAACTGAAAATCTAACTACAAATAATACTCTAAACTATATAAGTGATTTTAAATCAGTACTAAATGATTTAGCTTCTATGTTATCGGATGTAACCTCAGCGTATGTTCAAACATCAGATGATGAGTATATATATGGTAATTCTGATACTTTAACATATAGTGATCAAACTGAAGTAAACCTATTAAATTTATTTTCAGGAAGTTCAGTATCTACACTAATATTTAATGAAGGTTCATTAAATACTCTTGACCAAAACGATTTAGATTATTTGGCTTCAATTCAATGGAAAGATGATTTTAGTTTTAGTTCAACAGCTGAAGAATCGTCATTTAGTGAAGTTTTACAAAGTTTAAGAGTGGATGTTTCTTCAAGAAAAGAAAATGTAAGTTTGAAACTAGAAACACAAAAATCAATAACAGTCTCTATACAATCAACCTATGACCAACTAACAAAAGTTGATACAGATGAGGAGATGATTTATCTAATGCAATATCAAGCTGCATATGAAGCAAATGCAAAAGTAATATCTGCAGTTGATGAGATGTTAGAAACTCTTTTAGCAATGTAGGAGGATATCATGGCTGATGGAATATTAGGATTAGGAAGTGATGGAAGTTTAAGTTTAAATGATGAGCTTATTGCTAAACTAAAATCAGCAGAGAGTGAATCAGTTTTAGACCCAATCACTGAAGATATTACAGACAAAGAGGTTGAAGTAACACAAGCTGAAGAACTTAGTACACTTTTTGATGAATTTTTAGAGTTAGTTAAACCATTTGATTTATATACAAGTGATACAAATGTATTTGACGATGTAGTTGCAACAACATCAGGAGAGTCAGTAACTTTTGATGCTACAGATACAAGTAATTTAAATACTGGAACAATCAATGTAACTGTTAATCAATTAGCACAAAAGGATGTATATCAATCAAATCTAATAAGTGATATAACTGAAACTATGTCAAGTGGTACATTGACAATTACTGTTGGTGATGAAACTCATGAATTTACTACAGATGATAAAACTTACGAAGAGTTAGTTGAAGAGATGGGTTATTATTCTGATTTTGAAGTATCTTTAGAAGAGGTTAATGATGATACATATAGATTAGTAGTTAAAAGTGCAACTGCAGGTACACAAAATGGAATCACTATTTCTCAAGATGATATAGATTTAGGATACGAAGATGAATATAATCATGTATTAACCTCACAAAACCTACTAGCTGAGATTGATGGTATAGATTATGACTTATCTTCTAATAAAGTTACTATGGATAATGGTTTAATTATTACAGCTTTATCAGAGGGTGATTCATCTATTTCAATAGAACAAGATAGTTCGTTGATAATTGATTCATTGATTGAAGTTGCTGATAAGTATAATGAACTAGTAGACTTAATAGATAAATATACATTAACAAATGATGATGAAGATGTTGTAACATTTGAAGATACAACTACTATAAAAATGATTTTAAATAGCATAAAAAATATGTTCTTTAATAACTATGGTTTAGAAGATGAAGAAAATATTTTCAAATATGGTATTACATTTAATGATGGATATATTGAAATTGATGAAACTGAACTTTCAAGTGCTGTTACTAGTAATTATGATGACTTAAAAGAGTTATTTGTTGGATATGCTGAAAAAGAGGGTGTATTTACACAAATGAAAACATATCTAGATTCATTGGATGGATTAAATGGTATATGGACAAATTATACAGATGATTTAGACGATAGTTTAGATGATTTAAATGATTATTACGATGAAGAGTCAGAAAGATTAGATGAAAAATATGCACAATTATCTGAGCAATATGCTGCTTATACAGTTTTGATTACTGAAATGGAAAATGAATTTGCTTCACTTCAAGCAATAATCGATAGTGATTCATAATTTTGTTACTTTTTGTTTACTTACAAATTGTATAATTATTTTAGATGAAGGAGGATTCTATGAACACTATAGGAACAAGTAGTATGATGTCAGCTATGATGACTCCACCTACAAGTAATATTTCAAGAGATATTATCACGCAAAGTGATGAAAATGGTGATTCATCTTTAAGTATAGATGAATTAGGAATAAGTGAGGATTTATTTAGTAGTTTAGATAGTGACGGTGATTCACTAGTTACTCAAAATGAGATTGCAAATGCAATAGATAGTAAACTAAGTGAATTTGGAGACTCTATACCTTCAGCACAAGAGTTTGGTTCTTTATTATCAGATTTAGGGCTACAAATGCCACCACCCCCAGGTCAACAAGAAAACTCAAGTAATGCTAGCAGTAATTTTGCATCACAATTGATGTCAGCATATGATACAGATGGAGATTCATTATTAAGTGCAGAAGAAGTATCTATATTAAGTGAAAATGAATTCTCTGCTTTAGATGCAGATGGTGATGGTTCAATTACAGAAGATGAGCTTTCTAGTGCAATTGATGAAGTTGCATCTAGCTCAACTGAAACACAAATGGCTCCACCACCACCTCCAGGAGGAGGGGGAATGTCAGGTGGAGGAAGTAGTGAAAGTGAAGATGATGAAACTTATTCAGCTTTAGATACAAATGAAGATGGTGTAGTTTCACAAGAAGAGTTAGAAGCTGCATATGGTATTCAAACTGAAGATGAAAATACTACAACAACTTCACAAACTAGTGCAACAAATAATGATTTGGCAAATGGTGTTAAAATGTTACTTGATGCAATTAAATACAACTCAGAAGGTAATGAAGAGAATATTGATTTGAGTAATTTTTCAAATATTATGAAAATGATGAATTCTCAAAGCAATAACTCTGAACTTAATACATATGTAAATAACCTATCAAATAAACCAAACTCTACATTCAGTTATGCTTAAGGCATAACTGAAAAAACATATTTTTTATTCTTCTTTCTTTATATTATAATCAATTACCCATACTTTTATTTTATTTATGTTAAAATATAATTATTATTAAGCAAAAGGAGTATGTTATGAATACAAGTATTGTAGGAAGACACATAGAATTAACTGAACCAATTAAAGATTATGTTAATAGTTCAATTGAAATTTTCAAAAAATATAATTTAGATATTATATCTGTAAACGCAATTATTTCTCAAGAAGAAAAAAATGGAAGAAAAGCATTTACTTTTGAATTCACTTTAAATATTGCACACTTAGATACTGTTGTTGTAAAACAAAAAGATAAAGATTTATATGCTGCAATCGACATCGCTGTTGATAGAGTTTCAAAAGTATTAAGAAGACACCATGATAAAATCACTGGACATAAAGCTACTAAGCTTACTGAAGTTGAAGCTTCTGAAATTGAAGATAAAATTGCTAACGAATTAGAAAAACTTGAGTCTGAGATTTTTCCTGTGAAATTATCTTCTTATAAACCAATAGATATAGAAGAAGCGTTAGAAGAATTAAAAGCTTCAGATGCAGTATTCAAAGTATTCTATGATAAAGATGATAATATGAGAGTATTATACAAATCTAGCCAAGAGGGTAAATTTGGTCTTTACTAAAATATACAATATATTTTTTAAAGGTATTAGCAAAATATACGCTAATACCTTTTTTTAATTTAAAAGGAATACAAGTTTAATGAATAACTCACTAAAAAAAATCGCTCTTATTGGACAACCAAACGTAGGTAAATCATCATTATTTAATAGAATTGCAAAACAAAGAATTGCAATTGTTTCTGAACAAGCAGGAACTACAAGAGATATTAGAAAACATCAAGTTGAAATATTAGATAGAGATGCAATTATGCTTGATACTGGTGGTATTGATGAAACAAATGATGCGATATTTTCAAATGTAAAAAGAAAAGCCGTAGAGTGTGCAAAAGAGGCTGATATAATACTTTTTATGGTGGATGGTAAAAAACTACCAGATGAAAAAGATAAAGAACTATTTTATGAGCTTCAAGATTTGGGTAAAAAACTATTTTTAGTTGTAAACAAAATTGATAATGATAAAGAAAAAGAGAGTAGGCTTTGGGCTTTTTATGAATTTGGTATAGATGAAGAAAATTTATTTGGTATATCAGTTTCTCATAATAGAGGAACAAAACCTTTACTTGAAGCAATAGCAGCTATTCTTCCTCCAAGAGAAAATGAAGATGCACAATATGAAGTTATTGAAGATGATGATGACTATTTAGAAGATTTTTTATCTCCTATTGAAGATATAAATGAACAAGCAGTAGAAGATGATGGAGAGATTAAAGTTGCTATTATTGGTAGAGTAAATGTTGGTAAATCTTCTATTTTAAATGCTTTGGTTGGAGAAGAAAGATCAGTAGTATCTCCAATAGCAGGTACAACTATTGATCCTGTTGATGAATCTTTTGAATATAAAGACAAAAATATCACTTTTGTTGATACAGCAGGTCTTAGAAGAAGAGGAAAAATTGAAGGTATTGAAAAATTTGCTTTAAATAGAACAAAACAGATGTTAGAAAAAGCAAATTTAGCTTTACTTGTATTAGATGCTTCATCAGAATTAGTTGATTTAGATGAGAAAATTGCAGGTCTAGTTGATGAATATGCCCTTGGAACAATTATTGTTTTAAATAAATGGGATGAAAATATGGAAACTTTCAAAGATATGGAGAAAAAAGTAAGAAGAAAATTCAAATTTTTATATTTCGCTCCAATTATCGCAGTTTCTGCAAAAACAGGTAGAAGTATTGATAGATTAAAAGATAAAATAATTGAAATCTATGAAAACTATGCACAAAGAATTTCAACATCTGTATTAAATAAAATAGTTGAAGAGGCAACAATAAGACATGCACTTCCAAGTCCAAATGGAGCTTATCTAAGAATATATTATACTACTCAATTTGAGATAAAACCTCCTAGAATTGCACTTATTATGAATAAACCAAAATTATTACACTTTTCATATAAAAGATATTTAATAAATTATTTAAGAAATAACATCAACTTTGAAGGAACTCCTATTCATATCCTAGCAAGGGGGTAAGAATGAGAGAGCTGATGAACAGGACGACGAATTAGTAGAGTTTTAACCTTTATATAAAGGAGCCTCTTTGTTTAATCTTAATGGTGTCAAAAATGACGTATTTGGTGGTATAACTGCTGCTGTAGTTGCTTTGCCTTTAGCTTTAGCTTTTGGTGTAGCAAGTGGAGCTGGAGCTATGGCAGGTTTATATGGAGCAATTATTTTAGGTTTTTTTGCTTCATTATTTGGTGGTACTTCAACACAAATCTCTGGTCCCACTGGACCTATGACAGTTATTACTGCTACTGCAATTGCAACGTTTCCAAACGATTTTGAATCTGTTGTTTTGGTTATATTTCTAGCAGGTATTATACAAATTTCACTTGGAATTGTAAAAATTGGTAAATGGGTTAAATATATACCATACCCAGTAATTTCAGGATTTATGAGTGGGATAGGGGTAATTATAATTGTTCTGCAAATTAACCCTTTTATAGGTGTAGATTCATATGGATCTGTTATTCAAACAATAGTTGAATTGCCTAATAGTTTAAAAATGGCAAATTTTCAATCTTTGATTATTGCATCTATTACTTTAGCAATTATGTTTCTAACACCTAAAGCAATTACAAAATATGTACCCTCTGCACTAATCGCATTAGTTTCAATCACTTATTTAACGATATATATGGAGTATTCTATTCAAACAATAGGTGAAATACCTATGGGCTTGCCTACTATTCATATTCCAACAACTATAGATTTACTTAAATTAGATACTATTATTACACTTGCTATTACTTTAGCTTTACTTGGGGCTATAGATACACTTCTTACATCAGTAGTAGCTGATTCCATGACAAAAACTAAACATAAACCTAATCAAGAACTTGTAGCTCAAGGAATTGGTAACTCAATTTGTTCACTATTTGGTGCGATTCCAGGAGCTGGAGCAACAATGAGAACAGTAATAAATATTAAAAGTGGAGGAACAACTAGAATATCAGGGATGATACATGCTTTAACACTTTTGCTTATTGTTTTGTTTCTTGCTCCTTTAGCTTCTAAAATTCCACTTGCTGTTTTATCTGGAATTCTTATAAAAGTTGGTTTTGATATTTTAGATTATAAATTTTTAAAAATTATCAATAAAGTCACAAGGCAAGATCTATTGATTATGGTTACTGTATTCCTTTTAACAGTTTTTGTTGACTTAATCATGGCAGTTGGAGCAGGAATAACATTTGCTTCTATTTTAGCAATTTATAAAATATCAAAAAGAACTAGAATGATTACAACTCATGCAAAAAATAAAGTAAATTTTGATATTGATGTAGAAAACAAAGATATAAAAATTCTTAAAATCGATGGCTCTTTATTTTTTGGTACGGCATCTATTTTAGATAGAAAAATTGATAAAATAAAACCTGATACAAAATATGTTATTTTAAATTGTTTGCATGTATCTATGATGGATTTATCTGCTATATTTATGATTGAAGAGATAATTCAAAAACTTGATGAAAAACAAATAAAAGTAATATTATTACTTAGACATTCATATAGGAGAAAAGTTTTAAAAATTGATACAAACAAAGTGTTTAGTAATACTTTAATATTTAACAATATTGATTCAGCAGTAAATGCAATACAAAAAAATGAATATAAAGAGTAAAATGAAAAATAAAATATACCTACTTAGTAACCAAAAATATAAAGATGTAGAAAACCTAGAAGTTTTTAAAATAGAATATATCAATACCAATATTGATTTATTAAAGTATGATGCGCTAATATTTACTTCAAAAAATGCAATCTATTCTATAGATAACTTTAATAAAAACTGGAAAAAAATTCCATCTTATTGTATAGCTACAAAAACCTCTGATATTGTTGAACAATTAGGTGGAATTAATCAATTTGATTCAAAATCTTCAAATGGAGATGAATTTGCATCAAAATTAATTCCATTATTAAAAGATAAAAAAGCTCTTTATTTAAGAGCTAAAAAAGTTGTTTCAAATTTAGTTGAGATTTTAAAAAAATCGAATATAGATATTGAAGAAGATATTGTATATGAAACAAAATGTAATAATAACTTAAATACAAAACTCGAAAAAAATTCAACTATTATATTTACCTCTCCATCTTCAATAAAATGTTTTTTTGAACAATATGAATGGGATGAAAGTTTTAAAGCTATAGTTATAGGAAAAACTACAGCAAATCACTTACCACAAAATATTGATTATAAAATCTCTAATGAAGTAAATATACAAGAGTGTATAAATCTAGCTAAACAGTTGTATATTTAATGTATAATTTAATCATTATTAGATAAAATTATTATATCTGAGTAGTGCGGGATTTCCATTGTTGAAGGTCCGTTACTATTTTTTTGCGAGTGTGTAATTACACGGTGTGTAGCTTTTCATTACGTTTTAGCTCCTAAAATGTAATTCTTACTTGCTAACGTTGGCTTTTGTGGGCCATTTTGATGGTTAACGACTACTTGGATTTTATTTTTATTACTCATTTTAAGGAAATCTAGTGAACATTTTGATACTTGGTAGTGGTGGTAGAGAGTACTCTATAGGATTAGCTATATCTAAAGAGGAACAACAACATAACTTATTTTTTATGCCTGGAAACGGCGCAACTTCAAATTTAGGTACTAATATAAATATAAAAGATTACGAAGAGTTAGCTTTATGGGCAAAAGAAAATAATATTGAATTAACTATTGTAGGTCCAGAAGCACCTTTAGTAGATGGTGTTGTTGATATATTTAAAAAACATGATTTGACAATCTTTGGTCCAAGTCAAGCTGCAGCACAACTTGAAGGTTCTAAAGTATATATGAAAAATATTCTTAAAAAATATAACATACCAACAGCAGCATTTATAGAAACTACTAGTGAAAAAGAAGCACATGAATTTATAGATACTATGAATGAACCAATTGTTGTAAAAGCAGATGGACTTTGTGCAGGAAAAGGTGTAATCATTGCACAAACAAAAGATGAAGCAAAAAAAGCTGCTTCTGATATGTTATCAGGAGAATCTTTTGGAGATGCTGGAACTTCAATTGTAGTAGAGGAATACCTTGATGGATATGAATTATCTATCTTCGCTATATGTGATGGAGAAAACTACAAAGTTTTACCAGCTGCACAAGATCATAAAAGAGTAGGTGATGGTGATACAGGACCAAACACTGGTGGTATGGGGGCATATGCTCCAACTCCACTTGTAAATGATGATATTTACAAAAAAGTTGAAGAAAGGGTTATAAAACCAACTTTAAAAGGGATGCAACAAGAGGGTGCTCCTTTTGAAGGTGTACTTTTTATTGGTGTTATGGTAGTAAAAGGTGAACCAATTATTTTAGAATATAATGTTAGATTTGGTGATCCGGAGTGTGAAATCATAATGCCTCTACTTGAAACTCCCGTTTCTGAACTATTTTATAAAGGTGCTACAAAACAACTTGATAAACTAGATATTAAAATCAAAAATGAATTTGGAGTTGGAGTTGTTATGGCTAGTGGTAACTATCCATATGGTTCAAGTGAACCTGCAGAGATTATTGTTGATGAAATAGTTGATGAAGATATTTTAAATAATACTCATATCTCATATGCAGGTGTTTCTAAAGAAGATGAAAAACTTCTTGCAACTGGTGGTAGAGTATTAGTTTGTGTTGGTTTTGGTTCAACAATTAAACAAGCAAGAGACAGAGCTTATGCTCTTTGTGGTCAAGTCCATTTTGCTGGTAAGAAATGTCGAACTGATATTGCATATCAAGCTTTAAAATAAAGAGCCAAATCTAAATATGAACAATACAGAAAATTTAGAGTTAGCATCAATTCGTTCTAGAACCTTTGCATTTATTATTGATGATTTTTTAATTACATTTATAGTTATAGCAATGTACTGGGAGAGTATAGTTCAAAATGGTAATGATGTAGTTACTATTTTAACTGTAATGAATGAATTTGTTTTACAAATTTTATTACTAAAATTTGCTTACCAAACCTTTTTTGTTTGGTATTATGGAGCAACTATAGGAAAAATAATTACAAAAATTAGAGTTATTGATTATTATCATTTTGGTAGAGTATCTATTTTTACTGCAATGACAAGGTCAGTTCTTAGAATATTAAGTGAAATGTTTTTTTATATGGGGTTTATTTTTGCATTCTTTACAGAATCAAGACAAACATTTCATGATAAATTAGGTAGGACATTGGTAGTAAATGCTTAGGATAATATTTTTATTAACAATTTTCTTAATCACAGTATATGCAGAAGTTGAAAAATTTCAAGTATTCGCTAATAATGTTAATACAAAAAACAATTTATTAGTTGCAAATGGAAATGTGATAATAATATCTCCTACTTATTATATTACTGCACAAAAAGCTATCTATGATAAAGATAAAGGAACCTTTGAACTATTTGATGATGTAATAGTTCTTAAAGATAATCAAGTTCAAGTAAATAGTGAATATACTTTTTTAGATGTAAATAATCATAATTCATACCAAAAACCAAATCTTTTATATGATCATAATAGTTCAATTTGGATAAACTCAAAAGATTCTAAAAAAGAAAATGAAATTATTACACTAGATGATACTATATTATCAAGTTGTGATTGTATTGACCCTGCATGGAGTATCAGCTCTTCTGATATTGAATATGATACAGAAGATAAATGGCTGAATGCATACAATACAAAACTATATATAAAAAATGTACCTGTATTATATACACCTTATTTAGGTTTTTCAACTGATAAATCAAGAAGAACAGGTTTATTAATACCAACATTTGGTTATTCGAAAACAGAAGGTGTGTCTTTTTCTCAACCAATCTTTATAGCACCTGCTCAAAATTATGATTTTGAAATAATCCCACAACTTAGAACTTTAAGAGGTTCGGGTATGTATGCATATTATAGATATGCTGATTCTATAGATTCTATGTTAAAAGTTGGCACTGGTTATTTTAAAGAGAAAAGTAATTTTCAAAAAGAGAATAATTTAAGAAATAAAGAACACTATGGTTTAGAAGTTGAATATGAAAAAGCAAATTTATTTACTAAATTTGATGATACTAAAGATGGAATATATTTATCATTAAACTATTTAAATGATATAGAATATAAAACTTTAGAAGATAAAGATTATAGTAGTTCAAATGAAAGATATATTGAATCTAAAATAAATTACTTTTATAATACACCCAACTACTATTTAGGAAGTTACTTTAGATATTATATTGATACTCAAAATGATTCTAACTCTAAAACATTACAAGAATTACCTAAATTCCAAGCACATAAATATGATACTTCTATTTTATTTGATAAACTTTTATATTCTGCAGATATAAAATACACAAACCATTATAGAACAGATGGTATAAAAGCCAATCAATATGAAGTTAGTATTCCCGTTTCATATTCATATTCATTTTTTGATGATTATTTAAACCTAATATTGGAACATGAAATATCAATTAATAAATTTGACTATGCTCACTCACTATTATCTTATGAAGATGGAGAGTATATAGAAGGAAGAACAACAATAGGTTTAAATAGTGATTTAATCAAATCTTATGAAAACTATATTCACACTATGAGTTTATCAGCAAATTATAATTCTTATAATGAGATTAGAAAAGATGGTGACTTATATCCTTTAACTAATCAAAATATAGAGTTGAGTCCTTTTAGTTTAACTAATAAAAATATTAATAATATTGAACTAGCATTAAATCAATCTTTTTTTGATAAAAAAACAAAACAAAGAATATTAAAACATAAAATCATCCAATCAATAATTTACGATAAATTTAACAATTCTCAATTGGAAAACTTGACAAACTTAATTGATTATAATTATATTTGGGGAAATATTCAAAATAGACTAACATATAATCACCCAGATAAAAAGTTTATTGAAAGTTCATCTAATTTTTCTTTCAAATATGATAAATATAATTTAAATTTAACACACTATATATCACAAAATACACCAAATTCTTATAAAGAAGACCTACACTCTTATAGTATAGATGCTAAATATAAATTATCTGATAGATATTCTTTTGGTTATTATACAAATTACAATATGGAAGATGGTATTAGAAATAAACAAGCTTTTATTTTTGATATTAATGATAAGTGTTGGAGCCTAGATATAAAATTTGAAAAAGAGATTACTGCAGCTTCTACAACAAACCAAACACCTATAAAGCAAGATATTGTTTATGTTGAACTGATGTTGATTCCAATTGGTGGAATTAAACAAGAGTATGAAATAAAAAGAGATTAATTATGAGTCCAGATAAAATCTATTTTAAAAACAGAGATGTAGCTGCATATAGACTTATAGATATTTTACCAATAAATAAAATGAAACTTGAAGAGTGGACTGTAATATCTACTTCATATGGGGGATATCCTATTGCTAAAATTATTGCAGCTGAATTAAATGCAAAATTTGATGTAATGTTCTCGAGAAAAATTTACGCTCCTAATAATGAAGAGTGTGAAGTTGCTATTGTAACAGAAACAGAAGAGGTAGTAATACATGAAGAATTAGTTAAAGCATTTAATATTAATTTAGATTTTGTTTTTTCAAGGTCTAGATATATTTTTGAAAATGACTTATCAAATTGTGTTAATAAATTTAGAAGAGGTAAAAAATTAGAAAATTTTAAAAGTAAAAATGTATTATTAATTGATGAGGGATTAAACACAAGTCTTACTATGATGGCTTGTATAAAAACTGCAATTAACTTAGGTGCAAAATCAGTATCTGTTGCTGTTCCAATTTTACCAACGGCAAGTATAAATACTATAGAGTCTATTGCTGATGATTTATATTTTGTAAAAAATTTAGATCATTTTATTGATATAGAGTTTTATTATGATGAATTGGAAGAGATAACTTATGAAGAAATTAGAAAAGATAAAGGATAAATTATATGTCAACTGTATGTGAGTTTGAATTAAATGGGAAACAAGAGATTTTTGAGTTTGAGAAAGTAGCTAAACAATCAAATGGTTCAGTTTTAGCAAAATTAGGAAATGCTGTTGTATTAGCAACAGTAGTAAGTGAATTTGATAATCCAGTTGAAGAAGACTTTACTCCTTTAACAGTTCAATATGTAGAAAAAACTTATGCAGCAGCAAAACTTCCTGGAGGTTTTATTAAAAGAGAAGCAAAACCAAGTGACTTTGAAACATTAACATCTAGAGTAATAGATAGAAGTTTAAGACCACTATTTCCAAAAGGTTATGTATATCCTACAACTATTACAGTAATAGTTTTAAGTGCTGATAAAGATGTTGATTTACAAGTATTAGCATTAAATGCAGCGAGTGCTGCTTTATATACTTCAAACTTACCAATAAAAAAATCAGTTTGTGGTGTAAGAGTTGGAAAAATTGAAGGTGAATATGTAATAAATCCTACAGTTGAACAAATGGAAAACTCTACTCTTGATTTATATGTTGCTGGTTCAAAAGAGGAACTTCTAATGATTGAGATGAAATCAATTTCAAGTGAAGAGATGATTGAAGTTGATATTGAAGCATTTAGTAAACTTCATAAAGCAAATGAAATGAGTGAAGATGAACTTGTAGAAGCTATTAGTATTGCACAAGAAGCTTTAAAAGAATCAAATGAAACATATGAAACTGGTTTTGAATCTATTTGCAAAGAGATTTGTGATGTTAAACTTGTTGAATTTACTATTGATGAAGCAGTAATTAAACATGTAAGAGATAACTATTTAGCAAATATTAAAGAAGCTTTACAAAAATTAGCAAAAAGTGAAAGAGCTACAGAATTAAAAGAGGTAGCAAAACTAATCTCTATAGATGAATATTGTGTAGAAAAAGAATTAGAGTTTAGTGTAATTTATGAAGCTGTATCAATTGTAAAAAGAGAAGCAGTAAGACAAATGATAGTAAATGAAAAAGTTAGAGCTGATGGAAGAGGTTTAAAACAAGTTAGACCAATATCTATTGAAACAAATATATTACCATCTGCACACTCATCTTGCCTTTTCACTAGAGGAGAAACACAAGCTTTAGTTGTAGGAACAATTGCTGGTCCAAAAGATGGTCAAATGTATGAAATTCTTACTGATAAATCTACATCTATGGAAAACTTTATGGTTCACTATAACTTTCCAGGATTTTCTGTAGGTGAAGCAAAACCAATGTTTGGAGTTGGAAGAAGAGAATTAGGACATGGAAACCTAGCTAAAAAAGCTTTAGAAGCTACAATTGACAAAGACTATGATGATACAATAAGGTTAGTATCAGAAATTTTAGAGTCAAACGGTTCATCATCTATGGCTACTGTTTGTGGTGGTTCATTAGCATTAAAAGCTGCAGGTATTCCTATTTCAAACTTAGTTGCTGGTGTAGCTATGGGTATGGTTGTAGAGGGTGACAACTATTCAATTCTAACAGATATCATGGGATTAGAAGATCATGATGGTGATATGGACTTTAAAGTTGCTGGAACGAAAGATGGTATTACAGCACTTCAGATGGATATTAAACTTGGAGGAATTGAACTTTCTGTTTTAAAAGAAGCTTTACTTCAAGCAAAAGAGGGTAGAGAACATATTTTAGGAATTATGGAAGAAGCAGCAAGTGAAATAATTCCTAGTGAAGCATTACCATTAGTTGAACAATTTGCAATTGATCCAAGTAAAATAATGGTAGTTATTGGAAAAGCTGGAGCAACTATAAAAGAGATTATTGAGAAATTCTCTGTATCTATAGATTTAGATAGAGATAGTGGAAATGTAAAAGTAAGTGGAGAGAACAAACAAAATGTTCTTGATGCTTGTGAGCATATAAAATCTATTTCTAACAATGCTGCTTCAAGAAAAGAGCATAAAAAAATTGACTTTGAAAAACTTTATCAAATTGATGAAGTTTTAATTGGAAAAGTTGTTAGAATTGCAGATTTTGGAGCTTTTGTTGAATTGCCAAAAGGTGGAGAAGGGTTATTACATATTTCTAAAATATCAAAAGAGAGAGTAAATAAAGTTGAAGATGTTTTAAAAGTAGATGACTCTGTTGAAATAAAAGTTTTAAAAGTTAAAAAAGATAGAATTGAATTGGCATCTAGCCAATTATAATCTCATTGTAATTTGTTTATGTAAATTTCATTATAATTGATTATCTTCTAATTATAGTGAATTACATAAATACCTATTCTTCATATACTTCATTAAATTTTGAAATATTATATTTTAATAAATTACTAAACTTAAATTAATATTTCTTTGGTTAATATAGTTTAAACAATAATATTTATACGAAAACAAGGGGTTTTTATGGCTAAGCTTTTAATTGTTGATGATTCTACAATGTTAAGAGATATGCTTAACTATGCACTAAATGAGGGTGGATATACAGATGTAACAGAAGGAGTTGACGGGGTTGATGGTCTTGAAAAGGCTAAAACTACAACTTTTGATTTAATAATTACTGATGTAAATATGCCAAATATGGATGGACTTACACTAATTGGTGAGTTAAGAAAACTGCCACAATATGCTTCAAAACCTATTTTAGTACTAACTACTGAAAGAAGTGACGAAATGAAAGCTAAAGGTAAAGCTGCAGGTGCAACAGGATGGATTGTAAAACCTTTTGTACCAGAACAACTTTTAAAAGCAGTTAATATAGTATTAAGTAGATAAAAAGGTTTTAATATGTCTGGTTTTGATATTTCTAAATATAGAGAAATGTTCGTTGAAGAAGCAGAAGAGCTTTTTGAGTCAGCAGATAATGTACTTTTAGAAGCTGAAAACAATGGGACATTGACTGATGAAGAGATGGGACAACTTTTTAGAGATGTTCATACTCTAAAAGGAAGTGGGGCTTCTGTAGAACTTACACTATTTGCAGAGTTTACACATGATGTTGAAAACATGATGGATAAACTTAGGAACCACCAAATAGAGTTTAAACCAGAAATGGCTGGAACTTTAATTGATGGTTTGGATGTTATGAAGGAACTTTTAGATTTAGAAGTATCTGAAGAACTAACAAGAGAAACTTTTACTGAAATGACATCAGACTTATTAGCAGATATTAGAGCTTATATAAATGGAGAAACTCCTACAAATACTCAAACTAATACTCCTGTTGTTGAAACACCTGTAGAAAAAGCTGAAACTAAAGTTGAAAAAATAGAACATACTGTTGATGAAAACATTGGTTTTTATGATGAAAATGTAAATGAGAGTAAATTTAATGTTTCTTACGGTTTTTTCAAAGATGATGAAATAGGGAAAAGTAATGAAAACTACGGTTTTTTTGATGATGAATTAGATAAATTATCTGAAACAGCAATTACTCCAACTATTGAACACGGCGATGATGATGATTTTGGCTTCTTTGATGATATGCCAGATATTACTCCTGATGCACAAATTAATGCAAATAATGAAGATCAAAAAGAAGAAATTTTAAAAACACAAGAAGTTAAAAGTCCAACTGTAAAAACACCAGTTGCTAAAGCTGCTCCAGTAGCATCAGAAGATTCAAATGATAAAAAACCAGCATCAAAGAGACCAGAAAAAGAGATAAAAGAGAAAAAAGCAGCTGCAACTAATAATATTAGAGTAAATTTAGATAAAATTGATTTACTTATGAATAATGTTGGTGATTTAGTAATTACTAATGCTATGTTAACTCAATTTTCAACTTCTATTGAAGAAACAAAAACTAGAAATGCTGTTTTAGAAAGATTAGAACTTCTTGAAAGACACATTAGAGATATGCAAGATTCAATTATGAGTATCAGAATGGTACCTATGGAATCTATTTATTCAAAATTTCCAAAAGTTGTAAGAGATATTTCTAGAAAACTTGGTAAAAAAGTTGAATTTAAACATTATGGAGATAATGTTGAGATAGATAAAGCAATGATTGAAGGACTTACAGATCCATTAATGCATATTATTAGAAACTCTCTAGACCATGGGTTAGAAACACCAGATGTTAGACAAGCAAGTGGAAAAGATGAAGTTGGTTCAATTAGTATATCAGCAGAACAAGCAAATGGTCAAATGATTATCACTATTGAAGATGATGGTAAAGGTATTGATGCAGAAAGAGTAGCAAAAAAAGCTCTTGAGCAAGGTCAAATTGATGAAAATCAATACAACACTATGAATGATAATGAAAAAGCAATGTTAGTTTTTGGAGCAGGGGTATCAACAGCTGAAAAAATTACTGATATTTCAGGTCGTGGTGTTGGTATGGATGTTGTTAAAACAAATATCCAAAAACTTGGTGGTGCAATTAGACTAGACACTGTTTTAGGGAAAGGTACTGTAATTACTATTATGTTACCTCTAACTCTTGCAATTTTGGATGGTTTAGATATTGCAGTAGGAAACCATAAATATATTTTACCTCTAAGCTCAATTGTAGAATCATTACAACCAACTCCGGAAATGATTAAAAAAATCGGTGATGGTTCTCAAGAATTATTAATGCTTAGAGAAGAATTTATTCCTGTAGTAAGATTACATCAATTATTTGGAGTTGAACCAACTTTTGAAAACTTAGAAGATGGAATGTTAATCGTTGTAAAATCAGGAAATACTAAAGTAGCTATATCAATTGATGAATTTTTAAATCAACACCAAGTGGTTGTAAAACCTTTAGATAAAAACTTTAGAAGTGTTGAAGGAATAGGGGCTGCTACAGTTAGAGGTGATGGAAGCATTGGGTTAATTCTTGATGTTTTAGGAATAATTAATGCACAAATCAAAATAGAAAAAGATATCAATGCCGCGCAATTTGCCTCTTAATTAGATGTTAGATAATAGTGCATTACACAAAAAAGTTAAATCTATTCTTTATTCTCTTACAGGGATTACCCTATCTGAGAATAAAGATATTATGATTGCTAATAGACTACATAAACTTAAAAGAGATACTAAATATAGTGGAGATATAGAAGAACTTCTAGAAGCTATAGAAGATGGTCAATTCCAAATGGAGTTTATTAACTCATTTACCACAAATAAAACTCATTTTTTTAGAGAAGACTTTCATTTTACAGACTTAATTAATAGAGTTCTTCCTGAATTTGCTAAATCAGGGAAAGATATAAAGATGTATTGTTCTGCTTCATCTACAGGAGAAGAACCATATTCTATGGCAATGACCGTTTTAGAAGCTCAAGAAACTTTAGGTAAAAAAATCAATGCAACAATCTTAGCTACAGATATTGATACAAATGTCTTACAATATGCTGCTAATGGAATATATAGATATTCAAAATCATCTAAAGAGTTTCCAGAATGGATTAAACCTCAAAAATACTTTAAAAGAAGAGTACAAAAAACTCTTGCAAACGAAGAGATACTTATAAAGGTAAAACCTGAACTTCAAAAAATGGTTACTTTTCAAGTAATGAATTTAAATGATCCAACGTACCCTTATGAAAAAAACTACTTTGATGTAATATTTTGTAGAAATGTATTAATCTATTTTTCAACGCCTGATCAAAATAAAATATTAAAAAAACTATTTAATCACTTAAAAATAGGTGGAACTTTATATTTAGGGCATTCTGAAAATCCTCATGATTTAATCAATTATGTACAAAGAATAGGGCAAAATATATTTATAAAAACAAAGGAATTACCTTGATTATAATTGGACATAAAGATGGTGGTATTGAAAAAGCTTCAATATCTCGTTTTACTCAAAAAACTAAAGGTTACAATACACATACTGTAATTGGTGGAGAATTTGCAGTAGGTCCAGATATTGATCAAATAGCTTTTAAAACTCTATTAGGTTCATGTGTAGCTATCATGTTTTATGATAGCCAAAAGAAAATCAAATCAATGAACCATTTTTTATTACCCTCTACCAATAGTACAAATGATGATATGAAATATGGTTTATACTCTGTTGAAGCAATGCTAAATGAGATGTATAAACTTGGTTGCTCAAAACAAAATATGGTTGCAAAGATTTCAGGAGGAGCTGATATTATGCAACTTAATGTATCTACAAATACTATAGGTCATAGAAATGTAGAATTTGCAAAAGATTTTTGTAGATCTGAAGGTTTTAAACTTATTAGTGAACATACTAGAGGAGAACATGGTAGGCTTATATTACTTGCTGATGAATTTCAAACCTTTATAAAAGTTACTCAAAAAACTGAAACAGACAAAAAAATCCTTACTGAAGAAAAAGCATTACAAACTGAAATCACTAAAGCTCCTGTTATTAAAGAGTATGTTGGTGGTGTTGACCTTTTTGGTGTTGAGGATAAACAAATTGTTCAACCAGAAATGGAAATCGAGTTATTTTAATACTCTTTTAGGATAAATATTATATGTATACAGTATTAGTTATTGATGATTCACCTTCAATGAGAAGAATTATAAAAGATATGATTAATAGTATTGATGAATTTGAAGTTGTTGCAGAAGCCATTGATGCTTATGATGCAAGAGAAAAAATAAAACAATACGAACCAGACTTAGTAACAATTGATATTAACATGCCAAAAATGAATGGTGTTACATTTTTAAGAAATCTTATGAGACTTCATCCTATGCCAGCTGTTGTAGTATCTGGAGAAAGTGTTAGAGGAAATGATATTTTTGATGATGGTGCAGTAGGATTTATTCCTAAACCAGAAAATGGTGAATCAATGAGTTCTTTTGCAGAAAGAATAAAAGACAATCTACTAAACCTAACTTTTTTACTAAAAAGATATACTTTAAAAAAGCCTAAACCCACGATAAAGGTTATACACACAAAATCAAAAGAGATTGAAAGAAAAATACATCCAGATGAAGTAATACCATCTAGACCTGCGCGATTAAAAGGAAAAAAAGTTATAGCTATAGGTTCATCTACAGGTGGAGTTGAATCGCTATTAAGGGTCTTTAAGGATTTAACAGGGGACTTACCTCCTATAGTAATTACGCAACATATACCTTATGGTTTTTCTAAATCTTTTGCTGATAGATTAAATGATAATTCTGCACTAAATGTATGTGAAGCAAAAGATGGTATGACATTAGAATATGGTCATGCATATTTAGCACCTGGTAATATGCATCTTACAATTGAAAGTGTAGGGGGCGTATATAAAACAAAACTACTTGATACAGTAAAAGTTAGTCACCATAGACCTAGTGTTGATGTTTTATTTAGATCAGTTAATAACTGTGTTGGTGGTGGTGCAATGGCTGTAATGATGACAGGTATGGGTGATGATGGAAGTATTGCCATGAAAGAACTGCATGACAATGGAGCATATACAATAGCACAAAATGAACAAAGCTGTGTAGTATTTGGTATGCCAGCAAAAGCAATACAAGCTGGTGCAGTAAAAGATATTGTACACCTAGATGAAATAGCTCAATATATAATTGAGTTTGCTAAAAATAAAAGAAAATAATCAAAATATATCTGTAGTTTGTTTTAATCTATCCTTATCAAAATGGGTATAAATTCTTGAAGTATTTATATCTGCATGCCCTAAAGATTCCTGAACAAGTATTAAATCCTTACTTTTTTGATAAAGCATTGTTGCAAATGTATGTCTTAACATATGGGCACCATTTTTTTCTTTTCTAATTCCTGCACTTAAAAGTATCTTTTCTACAATTCCACTTATATATGCTTGTGAAAGAAGATCTCCTTTTTGATTACAAAATAGGGTGTTATTATTACAATTTTTGATTGTTTCCCACTCAATCAAATCTCTTTTGATAATAGACTCTTTTATCATTACAACCCTTGGTTTATTACCTTTTCCTCGAACTTGTATGATATAAGCATCTCCATCTTTATTAAAATCTTTCATATGAATATTAATAGCTTCACTAACTCTGATACCTGTATAAAGTATAATTTTGATAATAAGTCTATTTCTAGCAGCTATTTTTGTACTAAAAGGGTATGTATCAATAGCTTCAATAAATCTTTGAACTTCCTCTTTTTGCATAAAAGAGGGCAGTTTTTTACCCCCTTGACCACTAAGACCACCCCAATTTTTAAGTTCTATCCCATATCTATATACAAAACCATTTTCTGCTTCATTTTGTTTATCTATATAACCAAAAAAGCCAATTAAAGCAATTCTATAGTTCTTTTTTGTTGCATCAGATAGATTTGAAGTTTCAGTTGCAAGAAAATCACTCAAAAGCTCTTCATCTATCTCTTTTAATGAATTAGCACCAAAGTTAACTAAAAAGTGAAAAAGCTTCTCTAATGGTATAAAATATACATGAATAGAATTCATTCCAATATTTCTAGCTTCTTTTATCACAGGCTTAATATTATCAATAGAATCAAAACCTTTAACTAAAGCTTGTAAGATTTGTGCAAGTCTATCTTTATCTTTTACTTGACGATTAGACAAAGAAGTTATCTTGTTTCTAAGAAATCTGCTCAACCAAAATAGAAAGCTTTTGTTAAAGCTATTTTCACAATCTAAAGGATATTTCATATTAAACCTATATTTTAGTTTTGGAAACTATAATTTCCAAACTATTATATATTTATACTCTACCATAGAGAACCTGTCTCATACTCATCTTCTACACTATCTTCTATCTCTATATAAATTTCATCATCATAGTCTAAATACAATGAATAATCACCTATATTAATAGTTGATTGAATATTTCTTTTGTTTAAGTATATATCATCATTTCCATGTGATAAGTCAGACAAGTAGTATTCAACCATTGATGGAGCCATATTATTTATAACTACATCAAGAGATATAAAATCCTCTACACCAAAGGTTGAATATAAAGAGGCCTTATTTAATATTAGAACCATTTTTAATTAACTATTAAAACCATTCAACAATGAAGCCATTCTATTTAAGTCAATTTTATTTTCGGAAGAAGAATGACTATTTTCTGATTCTTCATTTTTTTCTGATGAAGATTTACTATCTATAACAATTTCTCCCATGGCAGCTCTTGCATCTTTTACCGCAGAGGAAGAACTTTGTATTTCTTCCCCTACTTTATTTTCATTCGGCTTCACAGCATCAGTTTCTAAAGCAGTTTTTTTCTTACCTAAAAGACTTTCAATTTTTGAAAGCATATTGTTCATATTGTTTGTATCTTTCTCTTTTGTATCTTCTAATACATTAACATTATCTTCTAAGTTTCTTTTTTCCTCTTCAAGTTCATTAACTTTTTCTTTTAAATTTTTAATTTCATCATTTAATTTTTTATTATCATTTTGTAAATCATCATATGAGTTTTGTAATATCTCATAAGCATTTATCAATTTTTCAAGTGCATCATTTAATTTTGTAATAGTTTCAGCGTTTGTCATAGTAAAAATCCCTTATATTTATCAATCTGAATAGAAATCATATTATTACAAAACTTAGCTAATAATTCCATCAATTTTTAGTAAAGAATCAACACTTGGATTTCTTGATGCAAATTCAAAGAAAAGTTGATCCATATCTTTTGAACCTCCATTTTTCAGTACTATATTTTTATATTTTGTTGCTAACTCTTTGTTTAATACTCTTCCTGAATCAATAAACATATAAAAAGCATCTGCACTTAATACTTCAGCCCATTTATAAGAGTAATACCCAGCTGCATATCCTCCTGCAAAAATATGACTGAATCCATTTTGAAATTTATTGTATTTTGGTGGTTTAGAAACAGAATACTTTTCTCTTATTTCATCCAATAAAGCTTGAACTTCTTCTTCTGTTTTATACAATTTTTCATGTAGTTTAAAATCAAATAAAGCAAACTCAATTTGTCTTAACATTCCCATTGAAGATTGGAAATTTTTAGCCTTTATTATTCTATCAATAGCTTCATCACTTAAAACCTCACCTGTTTTATAGTGTTTAGCAAATAGTTTTAATACTTCTTTATCATAAGAAAAATATTCTAAAAATTGTGATGGAAACTCAACAACATCCCATGCAACACCAGATATACCACTAACAAATGCTTCTGGTACTTTACTTAGTAAATGATGTAATGCATGTCCCATCTCATGGAAAAGTGTTACAACATCAGAGTGTCTTAAAAGGGAAGGTGTATTTTCAGTTGATTGAGGAAAATTACAAACTATATAAGCAGTTGGAAGTTGTTTTTCCCCTTTTGAATTTACATAATGAGAATGCCAATTATTCATCCAGGCACCCCCTCTTTTGTCTTTTCTAGCTTCTAAGTCAATATAAATTCTAGCTATCACGTTACCTTTTTCGCTTATATTATAAACTTTTACTTTTTCATCCCAAGCTTTTGCATCTGTAAGTGTAAATTCTATTTCAAAAACCTCTTTTAGAAAATCAAAAAATCCATTTAAAACTGAGTTTTGTTCAAAATAAGGTCTATAGTATTCCTCATCTAAATCATATTTTTCTTTTTTTATCTTCTCACTATAATAAGACATATCAAAACTTTGAATATCTTCTATACCATCCTTTTTTGCATACTCTTTAATCTCTTCAAGCTCTTCTAACGCCCTATCCTTTCCTTTTAAAGCTAACTCTTCTAAAAATGAGACAACATCTTGAGTTGTTTTAGCCATTTTTGTTTCAAGTGAATATTGTGCATAAGAATCAAAGCCTAAAATCTTTACTTTTTCATCTTTTAACTTTAAAATTTGTTCAATAATTTTTCCATTTTCAGGTGCTCTAGTTGTATATGCTTTATATATTTCTTCCCTTTTTTCTCTATTTGAACCATAAGTAATATAAGCTAAATAAGATGGCATTTGAAGTGTAAATTTATATTTTGTTTTCCCCTCTTCTTCAAATTTTGCCAACTCTAAATCAGACTCGGGAATCTCTTTTACATCTTCAAAGTCTTCAATTATCATCTCATAAGAGTTTGTAGCATTTAAAAGATTTTGTGAAAATTTTTGAGAAAGTTTACTAAGCTCTAAGCTCAACTCTTTTAATTTTTTCTTTTTATTATTTTCCAAATCACAACCACTTAGTTTAAAGTCTCTTATCTCATTGTATAATACTTTATTTTGTATATCATTTAACTCTCCTTTATAGTTAAACTGTATATCTTTTAAAGCCTTAAAAATATTAACATTTTGTGATATATCAGTTTCGTAATCAGAGATTAATGGAAGACATTCTTCATAAACTTTTTGCGTTATTTCTGAGTTTTTTACAGAATCAATATGAAACACTGGAGTTAAAAATTCATTTATGCTCTCCCCTATTTCTTGAAATGGTACAACAAAATTTTGATATGTTTTATTTTCAATTTCTAATAACTCATCAACTCTTTTTCTGCTACTTGTTAAAATCTCTTCTAATTCATTTTTACTATTTTCTAAATTTTCTAAATTAAACTCTTTAAACATTTATTACTCCTTTTATTTTTTAAATTTTGCTACAAAACCTCTATCGAAGTTTTCATAATCTTTATAAAACTCTAAAGCTTCTATTTGAAAACTTTTAAAATAGTTTTGTAAAGGTTCTTTTTGATCATAACCCATCTCACACATTAAATATGAAATTTCCCTTTTTGAACATTCATCTATGATAGATTTTAAAAGTTCATCACCGACTTCTCCACCAAAAAGTGCATTGTGTGGTTCAAAATCAACATTTTTAGGAAGTTTGTAATTATTTGCTATGTAAGGTGGATTGGAAATAACTAAATCAAAATTTGTTTGTTTGATATTTTCAAACAAGTCACTGTGAATAAATTGTATTTTTTCTTCCACACCATGTTTTATTGCATTTTTTTTAGCAAGGGCTAATGCTTTTTCATTTATATCAACTGCAATGATTTTAACATCTTTTATTAATAAAGCTATCATTACAGAGATTATACCTGAACCTGTACCAATCTCTAAAACATTATTTATACAGTTTTGAGAATTTTGTACCTCCAAAACCTTTTCTATTAAGATTTCAGTTTCTGGTCTAGGAATTAAAACCCCTTCATTTATATAAAATTTTTCTCCATAAAAAGATACATTTTGAGTTAAATACTCCAAAGGGTATTCTTTTTCCCTTTTTTGTACTAACTTTTCTAACTCTTTTTCTTTGTTAAATTCACTCTCATAATTTAGATGTAACCAAATCACATTTTTATCCAAAAGATACATGATTAAAATCTCTACCTCTTTTGAAGGTATATGAGTTACATTCTTTAATCTATTTGAATATTTTTTTACTGTTTGTTTTATTGTCATTATATATATACCCTTAATAAATTGCGATATTATAGTAAAAACTTTATTATTGCAATATATAAAGAGCTAATTCATCTGCAAGTAAGAAGTTTTTATTTACAATATTTCCATCATACTCATATAGTTTTTTTTCACTTATCAAGTATTCTGTTCTTTCTAATTCATCCTTAGTTAACAAACTTTTTGTAAAACCATTTACACATCTTAAACCTAACAAAATCATTTCAACTTTTATATCATCATCTGATAGCTCTTCTATCTCATAATTTATTGGATTGTTTATATACTCTTCAATACCTTTTTTAGGATAATACCTCTTATTATCTACACAACCAACTGCACCTGCACCAACTCCAAGATAATTTTTATGTTGCCAATATCCAAAATTGTGTTTTGAAAAATATTCTTTAGATTTTGCAAAATTTGATATCTCATATTGAGTAAATCCATTATCTTCTAAATATTCAAAAATCTTATATGATAACTCTTCATCATCAATTTTTACACTAGATTTATTAAAAAATTTTGTCCCCTCTTCTATGGTAAGTGAATATGCACTTAAATGTGTTACAGGTAGAGAAAAAACCGTATCGAAATCAACTTTCAAAGATTCAAAGCTATCACCACTTACACCGTAAATTATATCGCAGTTAATACTATTAAAACCTATACAAGATGCATTTTTTATAGCTTTTTTTGCAGTTTGTGCACTATGAGCTCTATTTAAAAATTTCAATTTTTCATCATTAAAACTTTGTACACCAAAACTAACCCTATTTACTCCCAATTTATACATTTGTTCTAACCAATCTTTTGTTGCAGAGTTTGGGTTTGCTTCTGTTGTAATCTCTATATTTTTTTGTAAATATGGTCTTAAAATTTCAAAAACCTCTTCATACTCACTAGCTTTTATTGTACTAGGAGTTCCTCCTCCAATAAAAACTGTCTCAATCAAATCATTTTTTAGACTATTTTTTAGCTCAAATTTTAACTGTTTTCTTAAAGCATTCATGTATTCTTTTTTTAGATGAAACCTGTCTGTATAGGAGTTGAAGGCACAATAATGACATTTACTGTCACAAAATGGAATATGTATATATAAAAGCAATTTTTAATCCTAACCTAGTTATAATATCCAGCTAATTATAAGGGAATTATTATTTATGACTGATAAAGAACACAAAGAGAAGAAAAACTATAGACCAAATGTTGCAGCTATTGTATTATCAGCTAAATATCCTGAAAAATGTGAAATCTTTATTGCTTCAAGAACTGATGTAGAAAATGCATGGCAGTTTCCACAAGGTGGAATTGATGAAGGAGAGAGTGCAAACCAGGCACTTTATAGAGAACTAGAAGAAGAAATCGGGACTAGAGAAATAGAAATTATTGCAGAGTATCCTGAGTGGGTAAGTTATGATTTTCCCCCAGCAATTGCAAAAAAGATGTATCCATTTGATGGACAGATACAAAAATACTATTTGGTTAAACTAAAAAAAGGTGCAAAAATAAACATAAACACTGATATTCCAGAGTTTAGTGAATATAAATTTGTGCCTACAAAAAATATTTATGATTATATAACGTTCTTTAAAAGAACGGTTTATAAACAAGTATTAAAATATTTTAAGAAAGAGGGATATATTTAGTAAATGTTAAAAGTTTTAAAATTTGGTGGTACAAGTGTAGGTACCCTTGATAGAATTCAAAATGTAGCCGAAATCATAAAAAAAATCAAAGATGAAGGGCACGATGTTATAGCAGTTGTATCTGCAATGAGTGGGGAAACAAACAAACTTATTGAATATGCAGAACATTATACAAAAACTCCAGTTGAAAATGAAATGGATATGCTTCTTAGCTCGGGGGAAAGAGTTACTTCAGCGTTGTTATCAATTGCATTAAATGCACAAGGATATAAAGCCACTTCTATGAGTGGAAGACAAGCAGGTATTGTAACAGACAATGCACATACAAAAGCTAGAATTGAATCAATTGACACAGCAAATATGAAAAATGCATTAAATGATGGAAATATTATCATTGTTGCAGGTTTTCAAGGTATTGCAGAAGATGGGAGAGTTTCTACTTTAGGTAGAGGTGGTTCAGATTTAACAGCAGTTGCAATTGCAGGAGCTATTGAAGCTGATGTTTGTGAAATATATACTGATGTTGATGGGATTTATACTACAGATCCTAGAATAGAACCGAAAGCTAAAAAACTAGAAAAAATCTCATATGATGAGATGTTAGAATTAGCTAGTTTAGGTGCAAAAGTACTACAAAATAGATCAGTAGAAATGGCAAAAAAATTAAATGTAAATTTAGTATCAAGAAGTAGCTTCACGCCAGAAGTTGAAGGTACATTAATAACAAAGGAAGAGAATATAATGGAACAACCAGTTGTAAGTGGTATTGCTTTAGATAAAAATCAAGTAAGAGTTGGGATGTATGGGGTAACTGATAGACCAGGTATCGCTTCGGCTATTTTTACTGCACTTGCAGATGCAAATATAAATGTTGATATGATTGTACAAACTGTTGGAGTTGATGGTAAAACAGACCTAGACTTTACTATTCCTACTACAGATTGGGAAACTTGTAAAAAAGTGATGGAAAAATTTAAAAGCGAAGCAGAAAATATCGACTATAATGAAACAATTTGTAAAGTTTCAATCGTAGGTGTTGGTATGAAATCACACACAGGTGTTGCATCAAAAGCATTTACAGCATTGGCTTCTGAGAATATAAATATAAGAATCATCTCAACAAGTGAAATTAAAATCTCGATGATTATTGAAGAAAAATATGCAGAATTAGCTGTTAGAGCTTTACATGATGCATATGAACTGGATAAATAGAAGTGCAAGAATTTTTAAACTGGACAGTTGATACAATAAGGAATGACAGACTTATTTCTCCTTGGTTAGAGGAGAAAAAATTTGAATGGGTTCCTTTAGCATCTAAATCAATAATCAATATATTAGAAAGAGGTTGTTCTGTTTTAATCATCACTGACAATGACAGAGATTGGTTTTTACAATATATTTTAACAAATATAAATGCTCAAAAACTAAATAGACCTTTTTTACCTTTTTATGATTTTAAATCTTTTTATAAAAACTTAGAAGATTTAAAATCTGACGAGGATTTTAACTTTATAAGAGATATGTTAAATATCTCTTTTCCAAATGGTTATTGCTTTTGGTATATAGGAAAAAGTCATGATACAAAAGCAACCCTACCAAAAATCTCAAAAAACTCTTTTTTATGGTTGTTTGATGAAGAGATACAAGATGCATTTAATCTAAAAAGTAATGATGAAGCTTTAGATATGAAATTGCTACAGATGTTTAGACTTTATAACAAAACTTTAAGTGCTGCACTTTTCGCAGAGATTAACGTAGAGCACTAATGATTGATAGAAAGATAGAATCATCTTCTATACTAATTGTTTCTGATATAGATGATACTTTAAATAAGTTATTGCCTTTTTATAATAAACATCAAATCAGGATAATAAGAAATAGTGAAAAAGATGATTTTTTACTTGCGCAAGCAAATCAAGCTATAAAAGAAGCATATATTTCATCAAATGAAGAAAAATATATTTTTTTATGTGGTAAAACTTTTAGAAATGAGGCTCAAAATTCATTATTAAAAGTTTTAGAAGAACCACCCAAAAATATTGTTTTTTTTATTATTACAAATTCTAAATCTGCTATTTTACCTACAATCTTTTCAAGATTACCACATATGTTTATCAAAACAGCTAAAATACAAAAAGAGTTAGATTTGGATATTGTAAATCTAGATTTAAAAGATTTATATACATTTTTAAAAGATAATCAAAGAATTACAAAAAATGAAGCAAAAGAGTTTATTGAACTGGCTTTATATAAATTAAATTCAAAAAAAATTAGACTATCTCAAAAAGAGCTAGATATCTTTTCAAAATCTATTAGACTTTTAGAGTTAAACTCTAGACCAATAAATATCTTAACAACATTTTTATTAACTCTCTTAAATAGGAAAAATAAAATCTAATTATGCAACTTTATAAAATAGTAAACAATGAAGCCAAAAAACTTTATGAAGAGCTTGGATGTGATACCACTGGTACTACAATTCTTTCAAAAAAAAGTGATTTACACTCAATTTATATAAAAAACTTACATGTTGGTGCAGCTAATATACTAAAGCAAGATGCTCTATCAATTGGAGCTGATTTAGCAGTACCTAGTGGAGTTATAATTGCAAAAGATACATATGTCGATGCAGTTTTAGTAGGAACTACTAAACATTTGGAAACTTTATCTAGAAAAGAATTAGCACAACCTTTTGGCTTAAAACTATTAGCAAAACAATTAAAAAGTTTTATAAATCATAAATCATATAAAACCAAAATAATGGGTGTTGTAAATGCAAATGACGACTCTTTTTTCAAAAATAGTAGATTTAAAGGTAGTGATGCTATCAAAAGAATTGAACAAATGATTGAAGATGGTGCAGATATTATTGACTTAGGTGGTGTTTCATCAAGACCAGGAAGTCTTAAAGTTTCACCACAAGAGGAGCTTGAAAGACTTAAACCAATACTAGATTTAATAGGAAAAGAGAAACTTTACGAAAAAGTAGATTTTTCTTTAGATTCATATGAACCAATCCCTTTAAAATACGCCTTAGATAATGGTTTTAAAATAGTAAATGACATAACTGGATTAGAAAATGATGAAGTTTGTAAACTATCAAAAGAGTATAATGCACAAGTTGTAATTATGCATATGCAAAATGATCCAGAAAATATGCAAAAAGAACCACATTATGAAAATGTAATATTAGAGATTGATGAATTTTTCAAACAAAGAATCGAAAAAGCTCACAGTTTTGGGATTGAAGATATTGTTTTAGATGTTGGAATTGGTTTTGGTAAAACTTTAGAACACAACTTAACACTTTTAAAAAACCTAGAACATTTTAAACATTTTGGATATGAACTTCTAATTGGTGCAAGTAGAAAATCGATGATAAATGCAGTAGTTGAATCAACTATAGAACAAAGAGTTCCAGGAACTTTAGCAATTCATCTAAAATCAATCGAAAATGGTGCTTCAATCATCAGATGTCATGATGTAAAAGAGCATTTTCAAGCTATAAAATTAAATGAAGCAATTAATACTGCAAAGATACATTAAAGTATCTCATGCAGTGTATTAGCTTTTTCCATCCACTCTTTTAATTCATCATAATTTTCATTTTCAACCATTTGTCTTACTCTTTTCATTTGGTTTTCAAATAAATCTATAGAATCTAATAGATTTTTTCTATTTTGTTTAAAAATATCACTCCACATAATAGGACTTGATTTTGCCACCCTACTCATATCTTTAAATCCACCAGCTGCTAAAGCTATAATAGATTTAGGGTCTTCATGATTCATAACTGTATTTGCCAAAGAAAAAGAGATTGCATGTGGTAAATGAGACATATAACAAGCATGAACATCATGATTATGTGCATCCATTTGAACAATTCTCATTCCAATCTCTTGAAAAATTCTAATAGCTCTATCAACATGCAATTGTGTATTATCTTCAAGATTACATAAAACAACAGTTTTACCCTCATACAAACCATCAATAGATGCTTTAGGACCATTTTTTTCTGTACCAGTCATTGGGTGTGCTGCAATAAAGTTTTTTCTTATTTTTTCTGGTACATTTTGGATAATAAACTCTTTTGTTGAACCTAAGTCCATAATTGTAGTATTTTCTCTTATCTCTAAAAATTGAGGCAAAATTGATATTATATTATCAACAGGAATTGCAAGAACAATTAAATCACATTCACTAATAATTGTTTCTAAATCTACTAATTCATCTACTAAATTTAATTCTAATATCTCTTGTTTTGATTTTTCACTTCTTGCATATCCATAGATTTTTTTTGCTATAAAATATTTTTTTAGTGCTAAGGCTAAAGAACCTCCCATAAGCCCTAAACCAACAATTCCTACGTTCAAATTATTCCTTTAATTTCATTTTTAAAGATATAATTATATCTTAACCATCCTATAAAGTTTATTTAGATATATTATTTCTTTTCAATTATAAACACATTAAGGATAACTGTGAAAAAGAAAAGTATCTTATTATCATTAACACTAGCTTCTTTATTACAAGCTCAACAAATCACCTCAATCGAATATGAAAATCTAACAAAAATTTCCGAATCTATAGCTAACGATATTGTTGATATAAAAGTTGGTGAGAATTTAAGTACAGATAAAGTAAACAAAGCAATTAAAGAATTTTTTAAATACAACTATTTTGAAGATATACAAGTAACAACTGATGATGGAGCATTAAAATTTATTTTTAAAGAGAAACCATCTATTGCAAATGTAGATATTATAGGATTTAAAAGTAGAGATAGAGATATTGAAATTACAAAAAAATACATAAGACTAGAAAAAGGTGTAATGTATTCAGAAAAAAGAGTAAATGAAGCAAAAGAGACTTTATTAAGAGAGTTAGAAAAAGAAGGGTATATAAACTCTGTAATTGAAGTAGAGATAGAAAAACTTAATGATAACGCAGTATCTGTAATATTTCATGTAAACAAAGGTGATGAGATTATCATCAAAAAAGTAAATTATTTTGGAGCTGAAAATTTAGATGAAGATAATTTTGAACCTGCAATAGTAAACAAAGAAGAAGAGTTTGCCTCTTGGTTTATTACCCAAAATGATGGTAAGTTAAATGCAGATCAATTAAAATATGATGGTAAAAGAATCCAAGAAGTTTATTGGGAACATGGATATTTAGATGCAGATGTAAAAGACCCATTTTTAGAAGTTGACTTTGCCTCAAACCAAGGGGATTTGGACTTTTATATAAAAGAAGGTATCCAATATAAAGTTAACAATGTTATTATATATGTAAACTCAGATATTATTGATGCAAAAGATTTATATCCAGAACTAATGTTATCAAAAGAAAAAGTTTTTAATATTAAAAAACTTAGAAAAGATGCAGATTATATTAAAACTACAATTGCTAATTTAGGATATGCATTTACGCAAATCAATTATGATTTAAAAAAAGATGAAAAAAATGGTACTGCTGACATTGTTTTCAATGTAATCCCAGGAGACAAAGTATTTATCAATGATGTTAAAATTACTGGAAACTCAAGAACTCTTGATAGAGTAATTAGAAGAAATGTATATTTAGCTCCTGGAGATTTATTTAATTTAACAGACTTTAATGATTCAATCTCTAGACTTAAAAGAACTGGATATTTTGAAACTGTAGATATTGAACAAAAAAGAATTAGTACAGATAAAATGGATCTAATAGTAAAAGTTAAAGAAACTCCAACAGGTAATATTATTCTTGGTGGAGGATATGGTTCTTATGATGGAGTTATGGTAACAGGTTCTATCCAAGATAATAATATCTTTGGTTCAGGTTTAACTCTTGGAATTTCTGCTGATTTATCTAAAAATACAACAGATTTATCTATCAAATTAGCAAATCCTGCTATATTTGATAGTAAATATCATGGTGATATAGATATTCATAGTGATACAATAGAGATTAGTAACTCAGTTTATGAACTTGATAAGTCAACAAAAGGTTTCTCTGTTGGTTTTGGTAGAGAACTAATTAGAAATTTAAAAGTTGGAGCTAGATATAGATTTGACTTTATAAAAGAGAGATATACTTATGATGAAAATGACGTTAATGTACCAGCTGAAAATTTAAGATTTGAAGATGTTGACTATACTACAAGCTCATTAACTCCATATATTAGCTTTGATAATACTGATGACTTTTATAACCCAAGAAGTGGATTTAAAATCTATTCATCTTTAGAATATGCAGGATTAGGTGGAGATTCGAAATATATTAAAAGTAGTTCTTCTTTGAAATATTTTTATTCATTAAATAGTTTATATGATTTAGATTGGATTTTAAGATATAAAGTTCAAGCAAAATTTTTAGTTGACAATGGTCAAATAAACCAAGGAGATTCACTATATTTAGGTGGTGTTAAATCTCTTAGAGGATTTAAATCTTATGCATTTCCAAACTATCCAAATGGTGTAAAAGGTGACCCTTATAAGGCAATGGCAGCAAGTTCAGTTGAATTAAGTTTTCCTTTATCTCAAGCATCTAAAATGAGATGGGGAGTATTTTATGATTATGGTATGATTGGGGAAGATAATATAAGTGATATTCAAAGATCAAGTACAGGTGTATTATTTGAATGGATATCTCCATTTGGACCGTTACAATTGATTTTTGCACAAGCATTGGATGATGAAGCAACAGATGATACTTCATCATTTGAATTCTCTTTAGGAACGAGTTTTTAAGATGGTAAAAAAGATAGATACAATGAATATTAATACAAGATTATCAAATGAACAGGCATTAGATTTAATCCAAAATGCCTCTTTAGTTGAGTTAGGAAAAATGGCTTCTAAAATGAAAGCTAAACTGCACCCTGAAAAGATTACAACTTTTGTAGTTGATAGAAATATAAACTACACAAATGTTTGCTGGGTTGATTGTAAATTCTGTGCTTTTTATAGACATGGAAGAGATGAAGATGCATATGTACTTTCATATGAAGAGATTGACCAAAAAATAGAAGAACTATTAGCTATTGGTGGAACTCAAATATTGATGCAAGGTGGTGTTCATCCAAAATTAAAAATAGATTACTATGAAGATTTAGTTGAACATATACATACTAAATTTCCTCAAATCACCCTACACTCTTTTTCTGCAATAGAAATTGCATATATTGCAAAAGTTTCTAAAATAACTAAACTTGAAGTTTTAAAAAGATTACAAGCAAAAGGTTTAAGTTCTATTCCTGGAGCAGGTGCTGAAATATTAAGTGATAGAGTAAGAGATATTATTGCTCCAAAAAAAATAGATGCAGATGAATGGATAGAAATCCACAAACTAGCTCATTCTATAGGGATGAAAACAACAGCAACAATGATGTTTGGTACAGTAGAAACTGATGAAGAGATAATTGAGCATTGGGACAGAATTAGAAGATTACAAGATGAAACAAATGGATTTAGAGCTTTTATCATGTGGTCTTTTCAAAGTGCAAATACAAAACTAAAAGAGGAAATCCCAGATTTAAAACCTCAATCTTCAAATAGATACTTAAGATTATTAGCAGTAGCTAGACTTTATTTGGATAATTTTAAAAATATCCAAAGTTCTTGGGTTACACAAGGTAGTTACATAGGTCAAATGGCTCTTAAATTTGGTGCAAATGACTTAGGAAGTACTATGATGGAAGAAAACGTAGTTGCAGCTGCTGGTGCCACAAATTGTATGAATCAAGATGAGATGATACAATTAATTCGTGATGTAGATGAAAATCCAGCAAAACGAAATACTGCTTACGAAATTTTAGAAAGGTTCTAAAGTTTATAATGAGAGTATCATTATTTATAAAATATATATTTTTAACACTAATTTTACAAGGATTTTTAATGGCTGCTACAATAAAGTATGTTGATATAGATAATTTAAAAATACCTGTAGTTTTTGAGCAAGATAAAAATCTTCCTATACTAAATCTTCAATTAGTATTTAAAAACTCAGGTTATATGCAAGACAATAAAAATGGACTTGCATCAATTTCTGCAAAACTCTTAAATGAAGGTACAAAAAAGCTTGGTTCAACAAAATTTGCAACTCTTTTAGAAAACAAAGCTATTTCACTTCATGCCTCAACTGGTTTTGAAACTTTTGTTATAGAGTTATCATCTATAAAAGAGGTACATCAAGAGGGATTGAAACTATTAAAAGATTTATTAGAAGACCCAAACTATGAAAAAAAGGTTTTAGAAAAAATCAAAACTATAACTATTGGTTCTTTAAAAAGAAAAGATAATGATTATGACTATATAGCTAGCAATGATTTAAAAAAGCTTTTATTTAAAGACACACCTTTGGAATACTCACCATCTGGTACAATAGAATCATTATCAACTATCTCTTTAAAAGATGTAAAACAGTTTTTATCTACTGCACTTGATTTAAACAATTTAATCATTGTTGCAGGTGGAGACTTTGAATACGAAACTCTAATAAAAGAGATTAAAAAAGTTGTAAAAATTATAAAAAATAAAAAAGCAAATAAATTTGAAAAATATGAAGCAAATAGTTTAGCAAAAGAGAATACAATAATAAAAGATACTCAACAAGCTTATATCTATTTTGGTAGTCCATTTGATATAGATTCAGATGATGAAAATGTTTATAAAGCGAAAGTTGCTTCATTTATTTTAGGTGGAAGTGGATTTGGTTCAAGATTAATGGAAGAGATAAGAGTAAAAAGAGGTTTAGCATACTCTGCATATGGTTATATATCTATAAATAAATCTCATTCTTTTTTTACAGGTTATCTTCAAACAAAATTAGAAAGTGCTGATGAAGCAAAAGATTTAGTTTCAAATATAATAAATGAATTTGTAAAAAATGGTGTTACTCAAGATGAGTTAGATTCTGCTAAAAAATTTTTATTAGGTAGTGAACCTTTAAGAACTGAAACTTTAAGCCAAAGATTACATAGAGCATTTACTCTATTTTATAGAGGATTAGCTCAAGATTATCCACAAAAAGAGTTGGATAATATTGAAAGTCTTAAACTAGAAGATTTAAACAATTATATAAAATCTCATAAAGAGATTATAAATTTATCATATTCAATAGTAAGGAAATAGATTTGTTAAGATTTGCTCCAAGTCCAACACAAGATTTCTCTATAGGAAAGTTAAGAATAGCTATTTTTAATTATATTCTAGCTAAACAAAAAAACGAAAAGCTACTAATTAGAATAGAAGATATAGAAAAAGAGAAAAATATAGAAGGAAAAGACAAAGAGATTTTAGAATTATTAGCTCTTTTTTCTATCGATTATGAACATGCAATTTATGAAAGTGAAAATTTAAAATATCATCAAAAATTAGCAATGCAACTAATGACAAATAAAAAAGCTTTTGCATGTTTTTGTAGTGATGAAAAACTTAATGAACTAAGAAAAAAAGCAAAAGATGAAAATCAAATCTTTAGTTATGATGGTTTTTGTCAAAACTTATCAGATGAAACAGTTTTAAATGTAACTGCACCTTTTACAGTAAGAGCAGTAAAACCTCAAGAGAATATAAAATTTAACGATCTTTTTAAAGGTGAATTGTCATATACACCTGATGAAGTTGATTCATTTTTTATTTTAAATCATGATAAAACTCCAACGTATAACTATGCTTGTGCAATAGATGATATGCTTTATGATATCTCTACGATAATTAGAGAAGATATATATCTTGAAGATACCCCAAGACAAATCCATCTAAGAACACTACTAGGATACACTAAAAATATAGATTATATTCATATTCCAACTATAAATGAACAAATAAGTGTAAAAGAGCTAATTGATGAAGGATTTTTACCAAGTGCGATAGCTAATTATCTTGTACTTTTAGGTACTAATACTCCAACAGAGATTTTCACACTTGAAGAAGCTATAGAATGGTTTGATATTAAAAGTTTATCAAAAGAAACTGTTGTTTTTGACATAAATAAGTTAAAAGAGATTAATAAAAAACATTTAGAAACAATAGATAATATGAGACTTTCAAAAATTATAGGTTTTGCTGATGAAGATATTGGAAAATTAGCAAAACTATTTTTAGAAGAAGTTGAGACAATAAAAGAGATAAAAGAAAAAATAAACCTAATTTTTTCACCAAAGTCTACTTGTATAGGTTTTGAAGAACAATTTGTTGAGTTGAAACTATCTATACAAGATGCACCATATTTTGATGATTTTAACCAGTTAAATAACTATATTACTGAAAAAACTGGTTTAAAAGATGAAGAGTTATCAAAAACATTAAAATGTATTTTAATAGGAAGTGATACAAAAGTAAAACTTTCAGATATTTATCCATTGATTAAAAACTATTTAGGAGAGATTATAAAATGATAGATGCATTATTAAGTTCTATTTTTACAGTGATACTAAGTATCATTTTTTTATATAAATGGGTTATTATTATTTCTGCAGTTCTAAGTTGGGTAAGACCTGATCCATATAATCCTATAGTACAAATGCTATATAGACTAACTGAGCCTGCATATGCCCTTGTAAGAAGATTTATCCCTACAGTATTTGGAGGAATGGACTTAGCTCCTATAATTGTTATTTTTATACTTATCTTCTTAGAAACATTCCTAGGTAGATTATTTATGGGAATGTAAAATGAGATTTTGTCTTCTATTTTTATTTTTAATTTCCACAATTATAAAAGCAGAAGAGATAGAAGATAAAACTCTTATTTTAAATCAAATTAATAGTTTAGAAAAAGGGATAAAAAGGGATTTTTATATAAATGAATATTTAAAACTCGATGATACTACACCTCAAGCAGCATATAGTTCACTCTCACTTATATACAATATGAATGAACCTTTATTTCATAATTTTGCTAAAAAATATAAAAATGATGAAACTTTAGCAGTATCCCAATGTATGGATGCTTCTATAGAGGAATTAATCTACTCATATGCTGATTGTATTGAGATTGGTCTAAATATAAAAAAAGCTTCTAACTTATCAACTTATGAACTAAAACTTGTACTTCAAAATTTACAAAACAAATATCCAGAATTTTCAAACAAAATAAAAGTATTATCCTCTGCAATCCCTTTTACAAAATTGATCACCAAAGATGTAGATACTTTTTATGATATCTTTTTAAATGTTGATACAGATTTTATGGAAAGTTATTTTAACTATAAACTTCCTCAAAAAACTCTAACTAGAATTAAATCAGATAAAAAACAATACAATAAATTTATTCAAATTATTCTTTTAAATTCAAAATTGACAAATTTAAGACAACATATAAAAGAGCTAAAAATAGAAGACTTAGATGACAAAAACAAGTTTTTATTAACTTTATATTATGTTGAAAGAAATGATTTAAACAAAGCATTCGAACTAATAAACAATATAAATATAGATAATAACTTTTTATATCAAGAAAAAATAGAATTTTTTAAATATTTTATTACAAAAAATATCTCATATTTAGAAAATATAACATCATCACAAAAACTAAATATTTATACTTTTTATGCAAATGAGATTTTACAAAAACAATATATTCAACCAGACTTGGAAAAACTTGATTCAATTGAGATTATTAAAGAATTATCAAATGAGCAACTAGCCCTACTTTACTCAATAATTAAGATTAAGTCTGATTTTTTAGATGATAAGATTTCAAAAGATTTTGAACTTGGTTTAACACAATTAAGTTTAAAACAAATAAAAGAAATTGAAACAAAATTTACTTATAGAAACTCTTTAATAAAACAATTTGAGGCTCAAACTAATCTAAAATATTTTATCGATTATTTAAAAACACTACAAAAAGAAGAGTTTAATGCAATAGATATATTTTTATCTATTTATGGAAATAAAAAAATTAACAGTTTAGAAAAAGACTTAAACAAAATTGTTAAATTTGAATATATTTCATTTTTAACTAAAGATTTTGATGATTTTTTGGTTTTATATTATTTATATTTAAATAATTTAGAAAAAGAAAATATTAAAGTTGAATCTATTTTTCAAAAATTATAGTTTTTATTCCTGACTTTTTATTTATCACTTTTAAATTTAATCTTTTAATTTTACTTTTAGCTTCAAATTTAACTAAGTAATGATCAGCCCAATGGTTTTTCAAAGAGATATTTTTTATAAGTTTTGAATCTTTATCAACTTTTTCAAAACTAATTGGTTCTTCATTATTTAATAATAGTTTTATATTATCTTTAAATAGATTTACATTATTAAAAATTTGAATAGCCACTAAAAATGATTCTACATCTTTACTTCTATACTCTTCATCTGTATTATTTAGATATGTAACTATTACTGAAATTTCATTTTGATTTTCACTATTTAAGTCTATTTTTTTAGTATTTGGTATTGAATTGATAGTTTCAGAAGAATTTTTGAAATATCTTAAAGCATTTACCTTATCAGAACAAGATACAAATAAAAAAAGAATTGAGATTAATAAAAACAGATTCTTAAATAAAAAAGTCATTGATTATCCTATATTTTAGTGAAAGAGATTTTACATAAAAAATACTTTGATACTTATATATCTATAGAAAACTCATCTTTCATATTTCCAACTAATGTAGCTATTTTATTTTTTTCTGCAATATTTTTGGCATTTTCTTCTAATGTTGCTAAATTTTTATGAAATCTTTCAAGAAACTTTTTAATATATTCACTTTTTACAGTATAAGAACTAACATGTGAACCTAAATTTATAAGTTCTAAAACTAACTCTGTATAACCTAAGAAAGCAGCATAATGTATTGGTAAAACACCGAACTTATCTTCAAGATTTAATAGTTTGTTGTTTAAAGAGAGTATATATCTTAAAGTTTTTATTTTAGCTTTCCATATGCAATTATGTATCATATTTCTGCCTCTATTATCAATAGCTCTTATATCTGCTCCTGCTGTTAAAAGCATTTTTGCGATACTTATGTCATGATCTAATATCGCTTTATGTAAAGTAATCCCTCCATAATTATCTCTTGCATTGACATTTGCACCTAAAAATATTATATTTTTTAATGTTTCATGATATTTTATAACATTGTTTTTAATAGTTACATCTTTAAATTTTTCCATTAAAATATATATAATATTAAGTCCCTCTTTACCTACTTGATTTATATCTGCTCCAAAATATGTTAATATTTTAACTATTTCTATATTTCCGTGCAACACAGCATCAAAGAAATATGGATTTTCAGTTGAATCCAATTGTCTTAAGTTTGCTTCTGAGTTATATATTATTTGTTCTAATAGTGAAAGATAACCCTCATTTTTTTCAGGAATTATTTGTCTTAATTTAGATGAAATCTTTTTATTTTCTGAAAAATATAACTCTACACTGATTAATTTTTCAATTACTGTTTCACCATCATTATTTTTAATATTTGGATTTGCTCCATATGAAAGAAGTAAGGTAATAATATCTTTATATTTTTTACCTTTTAAAGCCATGATGCTCAATGGTGTTTCACCATTTTTATCTACAATATTTGGATCATAAAAATTTTTTAGAAATAGTTCTATTATCTCTACTCTTTCAGACTCTAAAGCTAAATCAAAAGCTTTGTATCCCTCATTATTAACAAGTGTAGAATCTATTTCATAGTCAAACATTATTTTTATTAATTGACAAAGAGGATCTTTAGGTTCAATACTAGTAGTATTTAATAATATTTTAACTGCATGATGTAATAAACTATTCCCATGAATATCTTTTTCATTTAATAAATTTTCATACTTAATAATTATTCTTTTAAAAGTTTCCAGTTTACCTGCAGGATTTTCTAAAAAATAAAAAAGTATATTTTTACCATCAAAATCTTTTTTATTAAAATCAAAACCATATTTTAGAAGAAGATTTGTAATCTCAATATTTGAATAAGAAGGTTCAAGAAAGATAACACAATTCCCATCTAAATCTTCTATACTTCTATCAACAGATTCATCTAAAAGAACCTCTCTTATCATATTTTCATTTGATGTACTTATTGCATCAAATAAAACATTTTTCCCTTCTGAATCTATATTATTTCTATTTTCAGTTACTCTACTTAGTGTACAATAAGCATCAAGATTTGCATTTTTTGCTGCTTCTTGTAAGGCTATTCTTTTTTCTTTATTTTTATATTCAGGATTAGCTCCTAGATTAATTAAAGTTTTTATTAATTCAGTATAACCTCTTTTTGCAGCTATGATAAGTGGAGTTTGAGCTTCATTATCTTCTAAAGATAAATCTACCCCTTTTTCTTTTAACCAAATTATTGCATCAATTCTATTTTTTTCAGCCATTTTATGAATAAGATTTTGATTTTTATTATCTGTAACATTTATATTATCAAGCTTTTTCAGTATAGATTCTGCTTTTGACTCATTAAAAACTTTTGTATCTAAAATTTTTATTGCATCATCCATATCTGTTTTTTTAAATAATGTACTAATCATCCTACTCTTCTCTTATTTTACGCGTTCTAATTAATATTATACAAAAAAAATAATTATAAAAACTAAAAACTTGTTTACCATTTATACTGATTGTAAAAATTTACTTTATTATAGCGTGTAAAGATAATTTTAACTATGCTTTAGATAAAATATTACTCATGATTAAACAGTATAAAAAACTTGCTATAGCTTTTAGTGGACCATCAAATAGTGGAAAAACAACACTTATTGTAAAAATTTCAAATATTTTACAAGATAGAGGTTTTAAAGTATGTATAGTAAAACACGATCCAAAAGATAAAGCTATATTTGATAAACCAGGAAAAGATAGTTATAAATTTAGTGAAACAAAAGCTGATGTTGCAGTTGTTAGTCCTACAAGAACTACTCTATTTAAACAAAATAGTTCTTGTATTGATGAATTAATTTCACTTTTTGATGAATTTGATTATCTTTTAGTTGAAGGACTTAAAACACTTGATTTACCAAGAATTTCTATATTTAGAAATAGATTAGATGAAAGTTATTTTAAAGTTACAAATGCAATAGCACATGATGAAACAATATCAATAGAGGATATACCTAAAAATATTGATAAATTAGATTTAAACAATCCAGAGAAAATAATAGAATGGATTGAAAAAAATGCAAAGAGAGTTTAATGGAAGAGATTTTTGAAGCAATAAAAATAGCTAGTAAAGAGATTAAAGATGTTATATTATTAGGGGATACTGCAAAAAGTGAAAATGAAAACTCTACAGGAGATACTCAATTAAAACTTGATATTGCTAGTGATATTATCATAGAAAAAGTTTTTAAAACTATCCCTACTATAAAAGAGATAGTAAGTGAAGAACAAGAAAGTATAGTATCACTAAATGAAAATGGAGAATTCCTAATAGCATATGATCCATTAGATGGTTCTTCTTTAGTTGATGTAAATCTATCTGTTGGTTCTATTTATGGAATTTATAAAGATAGTTTTAGTGCAAAAAATATTGTAGCTTCTGTTTATGTAGTATTTGGTCCTAGAGTTGAAATGGTTATAGCATATGAAAATAAAGTTCAATTATTTAGACTTTCAAATGATGAATTTAAATATGTAAAAGATATTAGACTAAATGATTCTGGTAATCTGAATGCAACAGGTTCAACTCAAATGAATTGGACACAAACACATAAAACTTTAGTAAACGATATGTTTAAAGATGGTTACTACTTAAGATATTCTGGAGGTATGGTGCCAGACTTACACCAAATTTTACTAAAAGGTGGAGGACTTTTCTCATATCCAGGAACTGCTGATAAACCAAAAGGTAAATTAAGACAACTATTTGAAGTTTTTCCATTTGCGTTTACTTACAAATGTGCAGGTGGAGATGCAATTGATGGCTCAAAGTCTATCTTTGAAGTAGAAACAACACATATTCATGATACAACACCATGTTTTTTTGGCTCAATGAGTGAAATTAATCGAGTATTAAAAGTATACAGTAATCATGGATGATAATAAAGCTTTAGATCAATGGGAAGAAAATCTTGAACAAATGCTTCAAAAATTAAAAAAATGTCAATTGGATACTATGGGTGTTGAATCTTGTAAGCCAGAAGAAAATTTTTGTGAAAAATTTTTTGAGTGTGAACTTAGAAAAAAATATGTATTAGCTGTTTATGAGTCTATGAATAAAGGCTCTGGCGGTGGATTTGAATTTTAATAATATTTATTTAAAGAGGTAATTTAATGGAAGAAACTTGTAAAAATGTTTATATCACTACACCAATTTATTATGTAAATGATGTAGCTCATATTGGTCATGCTTATACTACTATAATAGCTGATATGTTAGCAAGATACTCAAGACTTGTAGGATATGATACATTCTTTTTAACAGGAACTGATGAACATGGGCAAAAAATAGCTCAAAGTGCAGAGGCTAGAGGGAAAACTGCAAAAGAGTATGCAGATGAAGTGTCTGGAAAATTTAGACAATTATGGGATGATTTTGATATTTCTTATAATAAATTTATTAGAACTACAGATGAAGAGCATAAACTAGGTGTTCAAAAAGCTTTTGAAAAGATGTATGAAAAAGGTGATATCTATAAAGGTGAGTACGAAGGTTTTTATTGTGTGTCGTGTGAAACATTTTTTACAGAAAAACAACTTGTAGATGAAGAATTCTGCCCAGATTGTGGAAAACCTACAAATATAGTTAAAGAGGAAAGCTTCTTCTTTAAATTATCAAAGTATGAAGATAAACTTTTAAAATGGTACGAAGAAAATGAAGATTGTATTTTACCAAGAGCAAAGAAAAATGAGATTGTAAACTTTGTAAAAGGTGGATTAAAAGATTTATCTATATCTAGAACATCTTTTGATTGGGGTGTAAAACTTCCAGAATCTATAAATGAACCAAATCATGTTATGTATGTTTGGTTAGATGCACTTATGAACTATATCACTGCTTTAGGTTATGGTACAACAGAAGAAAATATGAACTATTGGCCTTGTAAAGTTCATCTAGTAGGAAAAGATATTTTAAGATTTCACTCAATCTATTGGCCAGCATTTTTGATGTCTTTAGACTTACCTCTTCCAGATCATATTGCAGCACATGGTTGGTGGACTAGAGATGGTGAAAAAATGTCTAAATCAAAAGGAAATGTTGTAAATCCTAAAGAAGTAGCTGATGCTTATGGACTTGATGCATTTAGATATTTTATGTTAAGAGAAGTTCCTTTTGGACAAGATGGTGATTTTTCTCAAAAAGCATTAATAGATAGAATAAACTCAGACTTAGGAAATGATTTAGGAAATCTACTTAACAGAATCTCTGGAATGAGTGGAAAATATTTTGATTTTAAAGTTACTTCAAAAGATGTTGAAAAATTCCATCAAAAAGAGTTAAACGAAGTAAATGAAATCTTAGAAAATGTTGAAGATTATATTTTCAAAATGCAACTTAATAGATATCTTGAGGATATTTGGAAAGTTCTTACAATTGCAAATAAAGCAATTGGTGATTATGAACCTTGGGCGAAAATGAAAGAAGGAAAAACTGATGAAGCTATGGCTTTAGTAGCACTTATTACAAATATTGTAGCAAAAGTTGCTCTACTTTTAGACTCAGTTATGCCAGAAAAAATCTCTAAAATTGCCACTTCATTAGGTATGGAAATAAATACAGATACATACAATAAACTTATTGTAAATAAAGGTTTATTAGATGATACAACTATTACAAAAGTTGAACAACTTTTCCCAAGAATTGAAGAGGTTTTATTAGAACAACCAAATGTATCTGATACTTCAAAAACAGAAGTTGAAGAAAAATCTGCGAAAAAAGAGACTCCAACACAAGAAGAAGAGCCAGATAACTTAATCACTATTGATAAATTTTTTGAAACAACTTTAAAAATTGGTACAATAGTAGAGGCAGAAGAAGTTCCAAAATCAAAAAAACTTTTAAAATTACAAGTTGATTTGGGAGAAGGAAGAAACAGACAAATATTAGCTGGTATAAAAGAGTTTTACAGTGCTGATGATTTAGTTGGAACTCAAGCATGTGTTGTGGCAAATCTTAAACCTGCAAAATTAATGGGTATGCTAAGTGAAGGTATGCTTATGGCAGCAAAGGATGAAAACGGTTTATCTTTAATTAGACCAGAAACTCCTAAAACTACTGGAACAAAAATAAGCTAGTGCAAATCACATCTATACTGGATATTGTTGATGGAAAGTTATTAAACTCTCCATCAATCTCTTTTATCTATTCAATAAAAACAAACCCTCATAAAGTAAAAGAATCAGATCTTTTTATTGTACAAAATGAAGAAGATATAGATGAAGCTATAAAAAATGGGGCTTTTGCATTAATAGTTGATAAAAATATAGAAATATTAGATAATGAAATTGCATGGATAAAAGTTGATAATATAGAAGATACAATGAAAAAACTTATTAGGTATCTTTTATCAAATAAAAGACTAACTGCATTTTATTGCAATAGTGCATCATATACACTATTTAAAATTTTAAAAAGAAATAATATCCATACAAATATAAAACTTATACCTACAAATTTATCAAAATTTTTTAAAATGATTGATGATTTAGAGGAAAATGATACTATTATTTGTTCTCAACAAAATATTTTAGATGCGATTTATCCAGTAAATTTTAACTTTAATACTAAAACATACAAAATAGATAACTTAATAGAACACTCTATTTTTGAAACTACTTTTAGTTATGAAGAGAGATTTTTCTCAAAAATAAAAATCTCAAGTTTATATATCACTGAATTTTTAGATGTATATAGTTATTTAGGATTTAATTCTGATTTGAATAGATTAAAAAAATTTCATAATTTAAAACCTATTTTTGTAGATAAACTTATAAATCATACAGATTTTGGTAAAACAGATAAATTCTTAATTGCCCAAGAGGATGAACAACTAGTTGAAAAAGAGGTAGCATACTTAAATGAAAAATATAAATATGCACAAATACTATTTCTCACAACTTTAGAAATTGATGATAATAAAAACATAGATTATACTTTTATAAACTCTTTAGATGAACTAAAGAGTTTTTTAAAAAAAGTAAAATTCAATGCTGTTTATTTTATTGGAGCAACATATAAAGAGATATACGATGAGATATCAAAAGAATCTATCGAACCTACCCTACTTTAATATACCATTCCAAAAGAACTAATAACTTTTCCAACTACACTTAAATCATTTTTACTTAATATTTGAGCAGGATAATCTTTGTTATCAGAGATTACATCCAGCTTCCCATCAACTCTTCTTTGTATCCTTTTTACAAATAATCCATGAATAGTAGTAAAAGCATATATCCCATCTCTTGCCACATCTGTTTTTGTTTTATCTATAAAAATAATATTATCACTATTTAGTGTTGGTTCCATAGAATCCCCAACAACATTTATTGCATCAATATTTTTAAGATTTTCTTTTCCACCTAACATATTCATAAAATATGGTGGAACTTCCAAACTTTCATAAGAATCTTCAGCATCATAAGCACCCCCACCAGCACTTACATTTACTTCAGGATAATATCTAATCCAATATTTATCAGTAGAATCTACTAATGAACCTGGATTTTGATTGTAAAGTAACCAGTTTATTGATATCTTTTTTTTTGCACAAAAATCTAATATATTTGAATATGGTATTTTACCTCTATTTTTCATTGTAGCAAAATTTACTTGACTCAAATCTAATGCACCAGCTACATCTTTGTCAAAAACTTTACCATCTTTACCATCTTTACTTAAAATATCTTTTAATCTTTCAATTATTTCACTTACTATCAGCATTATTACTCCTTTTTTATAATTATATTACAAATTGCAATATTTTTCAATAGTTTTTAATTTTTTTTATAAAATTTGATATATTTTTTAAAAAGGATTTAAAAATGGCACAAAAAATAGTAAAAGCAACAAATAGTATTACAAAAATTATTATAAAAATTGACAACTTTATACTACAATTTGGTATTAAAGTTTTATAATTATTTACTATTTTAATAAATTTTAGAATTTACACAAATTTGACATAAATATAAATTTTACTAAAGCAAACTTTATATAAAATTGTATCACAAATTACACAGATGGTTACCACAGGGAGTAATATGGAAGAAACAAATTTAATCGTCGAGGCAGTAAAATTTATGATCCTAGGAATGAGTATTGTGTTCGCATTCTTAATAATCATGGTTTATGCCCTGAAATTGCAGGCCAAGATCATAGGCAAGTACTTTCCAGAGAAAGAAAAACCTACACCTAAAAAACCTGCTACTTCAACACACACTTCAAACAATGCAAAAATAGCTGCAATCGTCGCAGCAGTACAACATCACAAAAATCTAAAAGGTTAATTTTAATGGCAAAAAAATATATTGACGTCATGGATACTACTTTTAGAGATGGATTTCAATCTGTCTTTGGAGGTAGAGTTTTAATGGATGACTTCTTTCCTGCTGTAGAAGCAGCGAAAGATGCTGGTATAACACACTTTGAGTTTGGAGGAGGAGCAAGATTTCAATCACTTTTCTTTTATTTACAAGAAAATGCTTTTGAGATGATGGACAGGTTCAGAGAGATTGTTGGACCAGAAGCTAATCTTCAAACATTAGCAAGAGGTATTAATACAGTTATGCTTGATACAGGTTCAAGAGAATTAGTAGAGATGCATGCAAAAATGTTCGCAAAACATGGTGTTACAACTATTAGAAATTTTGATGCACTTAATGATGTTCAAAATTTAGAATATTCAGCAGAATGTATCAAAAAATATGGTTTAAATCACGAAGTTGTTGTTACACTTATGGATTTACCTCCAGGTTGTGAAGGTGCACATGATGTTCCTTTCTATGAAAAAACATTAAGACAAATTTTAGATAGCGGTGTTCCTTTTGATTCAATCGCATTTAAAGATGCTTCAGGAACTTCTTCTCCACAAAAAGTTTTTGATACAATCAAAATGGCTAGAAAATTAGTAGGTGAAGATACACATATTAGGCTTCATACTCATGAAACAGCAGGTGTATCTGTAGCTTGTTATTTAGCTGCACTTGATGCAGGAGCTGATGGGATAGATTTAGCTGCTTCACCAGTTTCAGGTGGTACTTCTCAACCAGATATTTTAACTATGATGCACGCTGTTAAGGGAATGAATTATGACCTAGGTGGATTAGAGATTGATAAAATCTTAAAATACCAAGAGGTATTAAATGCTCAATTAAAAGATTACTTTATGCCCCCAGAGGCAACTCAAGTTTCTCCATTGATTCCATTTTCACCTATGCCAGGTGGTGCATTGACTGCAAATACTCAAATGATGAGAGACAATGGAACTTTAGAGAAATTCCCTGAAGTAATAAAAGCAATGAGAGAAGTTGTTGAAAGAGGTGGTTATGGTACATCTGTAACACCAGTTTCACAATTTTATTGGCAACAAGCATATGCAAATGTTATGTTTGGACCATGGAAACAAATAGCTCCTGGTTATGGAAAAATGGTACTTGGATACTTTGGTAAAACTCCAGTTCCTGCTGATCCAGAGATTGTAAAATTAGCTTCTGAAAAATTAAAACTTGAACCAACTACAGAAAATCCATTGGATATTGCTGATAGAGACGAGAAAAAAACTATGTCTTATTGGGAAGGAAGATTAAAAGAAGAGAATATCGAAGCAACAGAGGAAAATATTTTTATTGCGGCTGCTTGTGATGAAAAAGGTATCGCTTTCTTAAAAGGTGAAAGCCCATTAAATGTTAGAAAAACAGATGATAAAATATGTGAAAATGATAAAGAATGTGTAATAGGAGAAAATAAAGCAATGAGTAATGCAAGTGGAAACTACACAGTAGTTGTAGATGGTCAAAAATTTAATGTAACAGTAGCAGAAGGTAATGCTGATATCCAAGTAACACCTGTTGCACAAAGTGAATCAACTGCACCAGCTGCATCTGCACCAGCAGGTGGAGCAGAAGTACCTGCAACTGTAAGTGGTAACATTTGGAAAATGTTAGTAAAAGTTGGAGATAAAGTAGAAAAAGGTCAAGTTGTTGCTATTTTAGAAGCTATGAAAATGGAAATTGATGTTGAAGCACCATGCGATGGTACAATTTCAGCAATCTTAGCAAATCCTAGTGATGCAGTAGAAGAAGGTCAAGCAATAGCTACTATTAGCTAAGCTAGAAAATTGGAGTAATTTATATGAACAAGAAATTTATAATTTCTCTTATGATTCTATTTTTTGCACTATTTAGCACAAATCTTTTTGCTAGTAGTGCCCATGAATCTACAGAAACAACAACTGAAGTCAAACATGAATACAAACCAAAAAGTATTACTGAACTTATGACTTCTTTTTATGAAACAACAGGGATTAATGCCATAATTAATCCAAGCGATGATGTAATGACATCAGAACCAAACCCTGCAGATGCAAGAAAAATGACTACTTTTGAACAAACATGGGGAAGATTAATCATGTTTGCAATTGTAATTGTATTATTCTATCTTGCTATTGCAAAAGGTTTTGAACCATTATTATTATTACCTATTGCCTTTGGTGGTTTATTAGCTAATATTCCCCTTGCAAATATGGGTGGTGCTCATGGTATGTTGGGGATTATCTATAATATGGGTATTGCAAATGAATTTTTCCCATTATTAATCTTTATGGGTGTTGGAGCTATGACAGACTTCTCTCCATTATTAGCAAATCCTAAAGCTGCAATTTTAGGAGGGGCTGCACAATTTGGAATCTTTGGTTCTTTAGTTGGAGCAGTTGCTATTGGATTTGATTTACAAAGTGCTTCAGCTATCTCTATTATTGGTGGAGCAGATGGACCAACATCTATTTTTATTGCAAATAGACTTGCTCCTGAAATGCTAGGTGCAATTGCTGTTGCTGCTTATTCATATATGGCATTGGTTCCAGTAATTCAACCACCAATTATGAAAGCATTAACAACGGAAGCAGAAAGAAGAATCAAAATGCCAAAATTAAGAAAAGTTCACAAATTAGAGAATCTTTTCTTACCAATTTTAATTCTTTTTTTAGCAATTTTATTTTTACCAGAGTCAACTCCACTAATTGGAGCATTCGCTTTTGGAAATTTCTTAAAACAATCAGGAGTTGTTGAGCGACTTTCTGATACAATGCAAAATTCATTAATCAACATAGTGACAATTTTCCTAGGATTAGGGGTTGGTTCTAAGTTGGCTGCTGATAAGTTTCTTGTTTTAGAAACTTTAGGGATTATGGTTATTGGACTTATTGCATTTGCCGCAGGAACAGCTGCTGGTGTAATTATGGCAAAAATCATGAATAAATTTTCTTCAGAAGAGAGTAAAGTTAACCCATTAATTGGTGCAGCAGGTGTATCTGCAGTTCCGATGGCAGCAAGAGTTGTAAGTAAAGTTGGACAAGAATATGATAAATCAAATGTATTATTAATGCATGCGATGGGTCCTAATGTTGCTGGAGTTATTGGTTCTGCCGTAGCTGCTGGTGTACTTTTATCAATTTTTAAATAATTTGCAAAGATAGGGAAAGAAATGTCTGAAATTAAAGACGAACTAGGTTTACAAAACGTAGGTACAGTATATAGAAATCTTGATGTAGATACATTAATTGAGCATGCAGTTAAAAATGAAGGGGCTAAAGTCTCTTCAACTGGTGCATTAATGATTGATACTGGAATTTTTACAGGGAGAAGTCCTAAAGATAAATTTTTTGTAAATCAAGATCCATCAAATAAATATATTGCTTGGGGAGATATCAATAGAAAAGTTTCAAAACAAGTATTTGAAGATCTATTTGTTACTTCTAAAAAACAATTAAGTAATAAAGATTTATACGTTACAGATGTATATTGTGGCTCATCTTTAGATAGTAGAAAATCAGTAAGATTTATTACAGAAATTGCATGGCAAGCTCACTTCATCAAAAATATGTTTATAGTTCCTCCAGAAGAGGATTTAGAAAACTTTGAACCAGAATTTACAATTTATAATGCTTGTAAAACTGTAGATATGGCTTATGCAAGTCATGGCTTACACTCAGAAGTATTCGTTGTATTTAATGTAGAAGATAACTTAGCATTAATAGGTGGTACTTGGTACGCTGGTGAGATGAAAAAAGGTGTATTTTCTATGATGAACTATTGGCTTCCTTTAGAAGGAAAGCTTCCAATGCACTGTTCTGCAAATATAGGTAAAGATGGAGATACAGCCCTATTTTTTGGACTATCAGGTACAGGAAAAACTACTCTTTCAACGGATCCAAACAGAGCATTAATTGGTGATGATGAACATGGTTGGGATGATAAAGGTATTTTCAATTTTGAGGGTGGTTGCTACGCAAAGGTTATTAACCTTGATGCAGACTCTGAGCCTGATATTTTTAATGCAATCAAAAAAGGTGCTATCCTAGAAAATGTTGTTGCAGATGAAAATGGTGTTGTAGATTATGATGACAATTCTAAAACAGAAAATACAAGAGTATCTTATCCAATTGATCATATTCCAAATCATACACCAAGTATGAGAGGTGGTCATCCAAAAAATATTATCTTTTTATGTGCTGATGCATTTGGTGTTTTACCTCCTGTATCAAAACTTGATAAAAGACAAGCTATGTATTATTTCCTAAGTGGATATACTGCAAAAGTTGCGGGAACGGAAAGAGGTATTACTGAACCTGTTGCAACATTTAGTTCTTGTTTTGGTGAAGCATTCTTACCACTTAATCCTACTGTATATGCAGAATTACTAGGTAAAAAAATAGATGAACACAATGTAAATGTTTATCTTGTAAATACTGGATGGACAGGTGGACCATATGGTATCGGTTCAAGAATGAGTATCAAAAATACGAGAGCTTGTATTAATGCAATTTTAGATGGTTCTATAAACAATTCTAGATTTGAAACATTACCTATATTTAACCTACAAATCCCAAAAACATTAAAAGGTGTTGATACTGAGGTATTAAACCCAAGAAATACATGGGAAGATAAAGAATCATATGATGATACTGCGTTAAAACTTGCAGGAATGTATATAGATAACTTTAAAAAATATCTAACACTTGAAAGTGATTATGATTTTACAGCTGCAGGACCTAAACTGTAGTTATTAAATAAAATTATCAATAAAAAAGGGGAGTGAATTTTTCACTCCCCTTTTTTTATTAAAATATTTTGATTAACACTCTATTTGAATCTCTTCAAGTATTTCTAAACCAAATCCATTAAGTCCCACAAAAGAATGTTTTCCTCCACTTGTCATAAGTTTTATTTTTTTAATATCAAGTGAGTTTAATATTTGTGCACCAATACCATAATCTTTTTGTGATTCTTTATGAGACATATCATCACTTAAAAAAATTAATACACCACCTTTTGATTGTAAGAAATTGATTGTTTTTAACATAGAATGTAATTTCTCATCATTTAAAAATAGATTTATATCTGGAATTATTGTATGAAATTTAACATGAGTAACCTCTTTTAAGTCTCCAAACTGTATTACTGTATGAATATGACTTAAATGATCTTTAAACTCTCTTTTTATTACTTGAGAACCAAAAAATTTTGATTCTACTGTTGTAACTTCATCTACAAGTTTTTCATGAGATAATCTATATTCAACTAAATCAGATATAAATATTTGCTTTAAATTATGCTTTTGTGCAAAAATATCTAAATCATCACGTCTTGCCATTGTTCCATCTTCTTTCATGATTTCACAAATAACTGCTTCACCATTTAATCCAGCTAATTTACACAAATCAACTGAACCCTCTGTATGTCCAGTTCTAACTAAAACTCCACCATCTTTTGCTATAAGAGGAAAAATATGCCCAGGTTTTACTAATTCTTCAGAATTAGAAATTGGATTTGCTAAGATTTTAATAGTATCATCTCTCTCCCCTGCACTAATCCCTGTTGATGCAGTTGCAGCATCAACTGAAACTGTAAAAGCTGTTTCATAAGAAGATGTATTAGAGGCAACCATAGGGTTCAATTCCAATCTATTAGCTGTTTTTCTTGTAACAGATACACAAATCAAACCTTTCGCATGAGTAGCCATAAAATTAACTTTTTCTGGAGTACTTAATGCAGCTGAATATACCAAATCACCTTCATTTTCTCTATCTTCATCATCTAGCATGATGACCATATTACCTTTTTGAATCTCTTCTATTGCTTCTTTTACTCTTTGTATTGCATTCATATTTTCACTTTTCTATATTTAATATTTATTTTATTATATCAAAAATTTCAAAATTTATTCTAAAAAGCCTTGACAAATAGGAGTTTTTTTACTATAATTTCGGGACTTAAAAGGTTGGGGTATCGCCAAGTGGTAAGGCAACGGTTTTTGGTACCGTCACTCGCAGGTTCGAATCCTGCTACCCCATCCACTTTTATGTATAAATGACGCGGAATAGAGCAGTCCGGTAGCTCGTCGGGCTCATAACCCGAAGGTCGTTGGTTCAAATCCAGCTTCCGCAACCAATCGATTCAATTGTCTTATGTCAAGGTAGCTCAGCTGGCTAGAGCGCTGGTCTCATAAGCCGGAGGTCGAGAGTTCAAGTCTCTCTCTTGACACCACGTAGCACATATTGATTTGGTTAGATAAAACCCTTTATTAAGGGTTTGTTCTATTAAACCTCTTTTTACTATTCTAAAGTTACAAACCATCTATTTACTCACTCAGCAATAACTTGGCAATAAATTAAGCATTTTTCAACACCTTTTTTTTCGCCTTACTAAAATTAAAGAAGTTATTAACAGCTGTTAATCTTTTAGAATCTCTTTGATATGTAAAATAATGTTTATCTAAAACTGTTGATCCTTGTGTATGCCCTACTTGTTCTTTAACCCATACTTTTTCAAAACCATTATTTACCATCATAGAAATAAATGAATGCCTTGTAGCCTTTAATTGTTTATATGGAACATTTATTTTTTCAAGTAATGGTTTAAAATGATATTTCACTATACTTTTACTTTCTGCAAAGTGATCTCCATACTTATTTACAAATAACCATTCATCATGTTTTCTATCTAGATAATAATTTTCTAAAACTTTAACTACATCTGGAATAAGGTCTACATACCTTTCGTGATTTTTTATTTTTCCTCTTTGAGTTTCTCTAGTATCTTTCGCTTCAGTTATTACACCTTTTGTAATTGATCTATTTAAATAGATATAATTCTCTTCAAATTTTATATCTTGCCATTTCAGAGCCATGATTTCACCAACTCTTAAACCAGTACTAAAAGCAATCAATAAAAAAATCTTAAACCAACCATCAGAATTTTCAATAATTTTTTTTACTTCATCTTCTGTATAGCATACTGTCTTTTCATGAACAACAGATATTTTTTTTGCAGTATTACAAGGATTCTTAGGGACCAAGTCATTATCTACTGCAGTTTGCATTATTTTAGATATTAAATCTCTGCACTTTTTAACTGTACCTGTAGAATGAGTTTCTAATAATTGTACCTGCCATCTATCTATATCTAAAGGTTTTAAATCACTTAGTTTAAAGTTTTTAAAGTAAGGTTTTATATGATTATTAAGTTTCCCTAATAAATCTTTTTGACCTTGTTCATTTCTTTCATAAGAAGAAAGTTCAATAACCTCAAGTCCAAAATCAATAAAGTAGTTACTATCTTTAGTTTTAGTATTTCCTTCGGCTTCTTTTTCTTTAGCAATAATTTTTAAAAGAACATCTCTATGGTTTTTATTAATCCATTTTAAATTATTGGCTGTATTCTTCTTTCTAGTAGATTTTCTATAAAATTCACCATCTACTGTACCTTGAACATAAATAACATCATAGTTATTTACAAACCAACCTTTACCTCTTTGCATAATGTCTCCTTATGCAAAGTGCAGTTTCTTTACCCACTAAGATTTTACCACTATTTTTATAATAATCAACTTCTGGCTCAAAGTTATCGCGAAGATATCTATATACTGTTTTACTTTTCTGATTTATTACCCTTGCAAGTTCAACCAATGCAATATCAGGTGGAATAAAGAACTCAATAATTTCCAATTTATTTCTTATCTCTAAAAGTAAGTCTTTTGTTTCTGTATCCATAATTAATCCAATCAATCTTTTTATGTATACAATTTTAGAGACTTTAAGCTTAATATTCAATTAAATATAGATTGAATCTACTATTTGTAGATTTTCGCCAGCGAAATAAATTTTATCCTAAAATATTTTAATATTTCCTATTTTCATAATTTTATTTACATATGTAGTAGATGGGTCTTCATTTTCTTCATACCTGGCTCTAATACTTTGTTCATCTTGTATCTGTTGTATCTCTTCACTACTCATAGTTTGAGAATCTATTAAAGATTGTACACCAAACACACTATTAGCAAGTTCTATTAAGTTTCCAAGACCTGCAGTAGAAACATATGTTGTGAACATCTCTTTAAATCCCATGTTCATAACCATATCTTTAGCTATCTCTTTTGCACCTTGTTCTGTAAAACCTTGCTTAATAAACTCATTAGTTAAATTTTCCTGTACACTACTTGTAAAAAGATTATAAAAACTACCTGCAAGACCTATTATTTGAAAAACCTTAGAACCACTATAACCTCCTAGAGTAGATACAGCACCAAAAAAACCACCAAAATATATTGATATAAAAAAAATGACCATTTTAAAAGCAGTCTGATACCAGTATCCATCTTCATCTACATATAACTCATATTGGTTATCCCAACTATCAATAAAGTCAAATCTATTTTGGACTAAATCTCCATTGTCTGTATAACATAATGGCAAATATACAAGTTTTGCTGGAACATCAACATAAGTATAGTTTTCATCGTCTCCATTTGTATATGAATATGTATAAGGTGGTTGAACTTCTATTGCTACACCATTTGTAAATATAAATATATCTGTTGTTTGTTTTGCTAAATTCTTTTGAATTTGTATTCCAACAAATCCAGTTGATACATCTAATGTAGGTGCAAGATATGGTACTCCCTCCTCTTCATGTTCTATTGCTCCAAACTCTGTTAAATCAAGTCTGTAATATCTTTGTACATTATGAAATTGTGATAAGTTAGTATAAGTAATAGTAAGTGCATTTGAAGCTTCTTCACTTAAAGCTAATGGCTCACTATTAACTACATTTCCAGCTAAATATGAAACAATATTAGTTCCAACATAAGTTGATGTAGTAGATATTGTTTGTTGTGTATAAGTTTGTTCTTGACTATTTTCATCAAGATATGTACTTTCAGTAGTTCCATCTTCTGGTATTGTATAGCTTGAAGTATCAGTATCATAATTTGTATCACTTAATACTGTTCCAAGCTCAGGGTCATAAGTTATAGTTCTTACATTTATATTAGTTCCAAGTAATGTATATACAACTCTACTTGTTAGTTGTGATAATGTGTTATAGTTATTTTCAATTGTTGTGTATTGATAAACTTTTTCTTTAACTACATTATCTACAAGTTGATTAGCATAAATACTGTACTCATATTCATTGATTGTATCTTCATAATAAACTGTTGTGTTACCAGTTTCACTATCATAAATTGATGATACTATATACCAACCAGTCATATCATGAGTTGTTAATGCTTCGTCATTTACTGCCTTTGGTCTAATTAAACAAGTATCGTGATAAATGCCATCTGATGGGTCTCCACTATATTGAGCATTTGGATTTTGATTAGCGAATAATTGATTTAAGCCTAAAGCCATCAAATCATCTTTATAATATTTAACTTGGCTTGGAGATTTAATATTCCAAAAGTTAATAACCTTTACTGGTCTGCTATTATATGTAAATGAGTAATCTAAAAAATTAACTCTTTGTGGAATTAATGATGGGTCAATAGTTGATGTACTATCATCATATGAGCTTACAGATATTGTATATCCAGTACCACTTGCTTTAAGTTGATCTTTGTGCCATAGTTGTTTATGTAGTAACTCATAAGTTTTATTATAAGATATAGTCAATGAAATAATAGAGTTCTTAACAGAACCTATTATGTCATCATTTTTTATTACCAGCTGTTTTAAATTCATATTTATTTTGTAATTGCATTTACAAGATTTAAAAGTGTAGTATTCATAATATCAGTAGTTGTAACATTTCCAGAAACTGCATACATACTTAATACATTACCAAATTGTTTTGCTTCTTCAATTCTTAAATTATCATCATATGCATCAAATTGTCTATCTATTAAAAGATATTGTGAAGTTTTAATAGAGATATCTTTATCTATTAAACCACCTACCATATTTCTTTTTTGCTCAGATTTTATTTGTTCAATGACTAAAAGTTTATCTTGAGTATTTTTTTCAATAAAGGAAGTAGCTTTATTATTTTCTCTAGTTATGTTTGCATTTATTTCTGAAATTTGTGAATCAATTAATCCTCCAGCTTCATTTTTTCTATTTTCTGTTTGTGTTTGTTCTAATAATAAATCAATTCTTGCATCTATTTCTGCTATTTGCATATCTGATATTTGCTGTTGTTGTATCGAATCCACTGATTTGACTATTAAAGTATTTATTGTATTAGAAATTACTTTTCCTTTTTCTCTTTCATCCAGTTGATAACCTTGAACTAATCTATCTAATGTTTTTATAGCTTTTTCTTCTAATACATCATACGCTGCAGATACTTTATCTAAATCTAATGGCATTTTTATTCCTTATAATGCAGCAACTTCAACTAAATTTGTAGTTTCTACAAGTTTTACTCTGATAAAAATATTTGTATCCACCCAAGAGCTATCATTGATTTTTTCCTGTAACAAATATTTTAAACTAATTACACTTTTATCATCTATTTTATCTACAATAGAAATAGACCCATTTACACCATGTGTTAAAATATTTCCTGACAAATCTTTAATATCAGGAACTGGCAAAGTATAAGTTTCTTCTAAATCGATATCATTTATAGTTCGATTTTTAACTCTTGCAACTCTATATTTTTTTAAATCTTTTTTACAGTTTTTAGAAACAATAAAAGATACTGTAAAATCTTTTCCATATTCAATATTCATTACTCAACCCTTTCTTCATTAATCAATTTTTTACACAATTTATTATTTTTAATAACTTGTTTTTCATATAAGTTAAATGCTTTATCCTTTATCTTTTTATATTCTTTTGCATTTTCCAAATCTTCCTTAGCAATATATATATTAAGTTTTGGTTGTGGATATATTGATTGTTCAATACATTTATACTTTACTTTATATTCTATTACTACCTCTTTGTTAGAACAGGCACTAAAAGTTAAACTCAACAATATTACGATTAGAAAAGTTTTCATTTTTTTTAACATTACTTTTTACCTCTTTTTGTTTTTTTAATTCAACTATATAGTTTTCTAGTTCTAACCTTTGTCTTTCTTGCTCTCTAACAATATTTGAAACAATTATCAACTCTTTTGTATGCTCTTGATTTTGTTTCTTTATTACTACATCTTTTTCTTTTAGTTTTATTTCTAAAAGTTGATTTTCTGCTTTTGTATTTGAATAGTCATACCCTAAATATAAAAGTACAAGTACTACAACTGCGACACCAATATATTTCAATATAGATATATTTTTTATAAAAAAACTTCTTATTGCTGTTAAAGCGATAGATACCATCTTTTTATCCTCTCTACATATGTAATTGTCTCTTTACTATAATGCCCTGTAACTTGTGGTAAACACTCTTTAATATCATCCCAAAGTATAGTATAGTCACAAAGCTTTTGAGCATTAAGAATATTTCCAAGACCTGCATTATAACTTGCTTGTGCAAGTTTATTTTTTTCAATAGCTGGACGATTCCAACTCCAACTATTTCGCAACTTTCTCATATAGTAAGCCCCAGCATATATACTATACTTTGGCATATAAGCATTTGCAAACATTGGATAATCTAACTCCCTTGATATTTGCTTCCAAGTATTTGGCATAAATTGAGCTAACCCCATAGCCCCAACTGGACTTTTAGCTGTAGGCTTAAGCCTACTTTCTTGATATAGTTGAGCTTTCCAGTACTTCCAACTGTTAAAATCGGTCCAATAAATTTGAACTGATTTTTTTATATCCTTATCATATTTATTACTAAAAGAAACTGCTAATAATGATTGAGATAGCAACAAGCCTAAAGCCAAAATAAATACCAAGTGCTTTTTCATCTTCTTTTACCTTCGAAAATTCTTCTTTAAAATTTATACCAATTTGTTTATCAGATAGTCTTGCAACTCCCCAAACAAACCCTAAAGTGATTAGTGCATAAAACAGTTTTATCACCAAATCCATCATTAAAAAGTTTTCCATATTATCCCCTTATTTCTGATTTTCAATATGAGAAAGTATCTTTCCCAAACCACTTTCTACACCATCAAACCTCTTATCAATATGCTTTTCAAAAAGTTCAAATTCTTTTCTTCTTAAATAAACATCATCTGCTTTATCTGTCGTTAAATACTGATTTCTTTGTGCTTTAAGCTCTACTAAATCTTCTGCATGATGGTCTGATTTTGTGAACAAAACTCCTATTTGTGTTTTAAACTCTCCATTTTGATATTTATTTACTGCAAATTGAGCTATGACTCCACCTATAACAATTATTAATGTAATCATCCAACTTTGAATTTCCATGTTAAGCCTTATCTTTATTTTTATCTATTTCAATTATCTCTTTTGCAAAAGAGAGATCACTTTCAAATGCTTTTCTACAATGATTTTTTTCAAAGAAGAATATTTTATCTACAATTTTTCTAGCTGTTTTCCAATATTTTTTTTCTCTATTAATATAGCATCGACAACTAATACTCATATCATGATGCCCAAACAATAAAAATAAATTTACTGTTTGACTTAACCATGACATAATTCTTAATAACCAAGTTTTCATCGTCAATTCCCTATATCAGTTCCATTACTATCAACTGTAACAGGTACAATAGTTTGTGTATTATCAGTTACACTTGTATTGGTATCTGTAATAGAATTTTTATCTGTAATGCTAGTATTTGTATCAGTTACACTTGTATTCGATATGCTTGTATTCTGGTAATTTCCAGTCCATGATTTAATATTTTCACTATTATATTTATTTGAACTATCTGCTGTTTTGAAGTTGTAGTGATACCCAGCGACACCTAAACCAATTTGTCCAGCAGTTTTTAAACCATCAATAAACAATTCAGCAGTAGACTTTGGAGCTTGGATTTGATTGAAACGTGGTTGTTTTTTACCTTGCACTATTTTGATTTTACCTTCAAACTTTCCATCAAACTCAATTTTATCATTCTCTGTTGCTTTAGAAGCCTGTAAGATAGCTGTATCTTGAAACTTTTGAGCTTCATAAAATTTTGCTTGATTAGCAGCACATCCTGACAATATAAATAAACCAAGTAGTCCGACCAATACTATTTTTAAACTTTTCAAATTAACTCCTTTTTTTAAATAAAAACCTTCAAAAAGAGTGTAGAAATTCGCAAAAAAAACTACACTCTTAACTTAATATATTATGCTATGGTAAAACGAAGTGGCTCAACTTCTCCCTATAGTTTTCTTACTAACTAAAGTATCTAGTCTATCTTTATACTCATAGCAGATATATACATATCATCAATTTGTTCTTCTGTTTTATTTAACATAGTGGCTACTTGTGTAAATAAGATGTTATCTCTTTTTAGTCTTGTAGCGTACTCCCACGCTATTTGTAACTCTTCATTATTACTATTATCCACGAATGATTGAACGTTAGATAATAAACCTTCTCTTGATAATTGAGTTCGACATTGAGCCATAGAAATACTAGCAGTAAGTTTCACATTTCTATCCTCTTGTATCTCTGCTGTAGTTAAATCAACAATTTCATATCCTAAAGTCCATACACCATCAATTAACTCTATAGGAGTTCTAACTGCCTTTTTTGTTGTACTATCAAATGAGTTATCTATAGGTATGATATTCACCTCATATACACCATATTCTGCCAATGTTTCTATAGAAATATTTTTAGGAAAACTAACATTAGGGTTATCTTTCCTTAACATAGATAATGTATACTCTGTTACTGTATTATCTTCATTTACTTTTACTAACATATTTACCTCTTTACTCTGGTTTAACTTCTAAACTTATTGAAATATACCCCGCATAACCATCTTCAATAGATGTACCTACATAAGTTGCATTACCGAATGATATTGGGCTACCACTTGTTACATTTTCCAAATACCCAACCCCCATACAAACAGAAGTTGTAGAAGCAGAAACATCTGAATTTTGAATATAATCTAATGTGGTAGATGTAAATTCTGTAATATTATCTGGTCTATGTATAGTTGCAAAAGTTACAATCATACTACCATCTACATCAGGTGTAATAGTAGGAATAACCCAATCAAAAGTATTAGTTCCCTTTGATGAAGTCCAAAGAGGTTCTGTAATGTCAGTACCTCTTAAAACTATTACACTTGCTACTGAACCTCTATTGTTTACAGTATTACCTGTGATAGTTAATGTTGTATCAGGAGTAGAACCCATTATTTTAAATCCTATTCTCCTTGTAACATAAAATAAATTACCTAATTTGATAGAATCTGCACTTATGTTATTAAAACCACTTGGATAAGTTAAATAAACTGCGTTGGTATCTGCATAAGACATTGAAAGAAGAACCATATCTCCCTCTCTAGCTGTTGTATCTATACCATCAGTTAAATTTGTTAAATCTAGTGTAATACTTGCAGTACCTAGAGAAACTCCAGAAGTCTGACCTACAAATTTAATTCCACTAGCTTTTTTATTAATTTGAGTCATCATATCTTTTAATAACATATTAAGCCTTGTAGTAACCACGCAACTCTGTGGCTGTTTTTACAAAAATTATTGTAGTGTCTATAGTGGCTGATAATGTAGGTGCTATTGCTGTTAAATCATCATTCCATAATGTTGTAGGAAATGTTAATGTATATGTATCTCCAGCTTTTATTATAAGCATTAAATACTCACCTGTTGTTAATCCGTCTGTTAAAGTTGTATTTGCTGTTAAATTTTTTACTTGTATTGAACCATTAGCAAAAACAAGTGCAGTTCCCGTTAATGTATATACTGTCTCTTTTAAATTTTCTAAATAAACTCCACTATGATTATGAGAGATACTAGACTTGCTATCTAGTTGAGTTTGTATTGAATCTAAAGCATCAACTAAACCAGCAATATTAGAAATACCTAGTGCATCTAAATCGCTTCTATTTTGTTTGATATAATTTACAAGCTCTTGTATCTCGTCAAGTGTAGTATCGTCACTTGTCATAATTGCAGTTACATTAGATACAAATGTAGATAACCCTATAATATCTGCTATCTCTAAAGTCACATCACCAGTCTTACCAGCTACTGTTAAAACTGCACTATCAAGTCCATTATATATAGGAAAATCAGTAGTGTTTCCATTATCAAATAATATTCTATAAGTATCTGTTGCACCCGATTTAGCTTGTAGTCCACTTACATCTGTAGTTCCTACAAATGTTACAGAAGTTATTCCAACACCTGTATCACCTGTATCACCTTTTCCAAAAGGTGAGCCATCCGACCAATCTCCACTCGTAGCTGACTTTTTAAAATAGATATGAGGAACTGTTTTACCATCTACTTGTACATCTGTAGCAAGATATGAAAAATTTGCAAGTTGCGTATCATATAAAGCTCTATTCGCTAAAGTACCTACAGAATTAACTTGAAAAGCTTCACCACGTGGACCAGTTGAACCCTGTGGAATATTTAATATAAATTTTCCACTTACAGCATCATAATAAACTGTAGCATTTGCCCCAGCTTGAAGAGTATTTACAGTTTGCTGACCATTTATAGCTATAATTTGATTTGCTTTTTGAACTGCTACATCTTTTGCTTGAACTGCTAAATTTGCGTTTTCTTCTGCATTATTAATGTCATTCATATTATCAGCAACGGATACAACTTTTGCCTTATATGTAGCATCTGCAACAGTCTCAATCCTTGCTTTATATGTACTATCTGCTACAGTTTCAACTTTAGCCTTGTATGTACTATCTGCTACAGTCTCAACTTTAGCTTTATATGTACTATCTGCTACTATATCTATGTTATCTTTATTCGCATTTACTTTTTTTATCTCACTATTTACACCAAGTTGTAAATCAGCCCCAACACTATTTATATGGTTGTTTCCACCAGCTTTAATATCATTGTAAACAGTTACTATAGCTGTAAGTTGTGCATGTATCTCTATAAGCTTTGTAAGTTTATTATAAATAGTTAAATCCCCATTAGGATTACCATTTTCATCATAAGTATCTATAAGCTTAGGAAGCTCCCCTTGTATATCAATAACCTCTTCAATTCTATTTACAAGAGCAAGAATATTATCAATCTCATTACCTATTTTATCAATATCACCACCTCTCATAGATAGTGTTTCTGTTGCACTTGTTGTCAATGCCCAATAATAATCAGGGTTTTGCTCAATATAAGCTCCACTTACTGCATTTAAAGTTATCCTCTCTAAATTCGAACTTTGCCCTGTAACATCATAAAATCTAACAAACTCGCCAACAACTAAAGCTGGAAATGCAGCCATAAGTGTATTTTCCAATTTAGTTTTAAAAGCATCACTATTATCAAGTTGTAGAAGTAAATCACTATGTGTTGATATTGTTGTAGGATTTCCATCAAATACAAAAGGTATTTCTATTACTTCCCCATCTTTGAAAAGAGCAGTTGCCTTATCATAAAAAACTGTCTTCGTACTATCTGTCCATATAGACTCTGCTTCATCTGGATTATCTTTTAATTTCTCTTTTGTGATACCAACCATATTTAAAGCAAGATTTATATCAGTTTTTCTATTTCCTTTAAAAGTACCCTTATCAAGGTCACTTGCAACTAAACCTAACTGTAAATCTTTTAGCTCAAGCAATACATCAATAATTTCTTTTTTGAAATTTTCATTAGCAAGATCAATTACATCTATCTTTCCATATATTGTGTTTATTTTTTCTATAATACCAACCATTATAAACTCCCTAAGTATTCGTCTAAAGCTTTCATATCTTTTCTATCATTTTTACCATCTGCATAATTTATAAATGCATTTATTAAATTGTTTTCATCTTTATTAAAAAAATCATTTTCACCAAAAAAATATTTTATAAATATATCCTCAATACCAACCATGAATTTATAACTTTCATCTTTTTCTATATACTCATAAAATAATTCTAGATTTTTTTCAAATTTATCAACTTTTAATATATTTAAACTTGTATCGCCTTCTGGTATAAAAAGTTTTATTGGAAGAATCTTGTTTTCTATTTTTATTCGATAATGAAATCTTTTTTTATGTTTTAGTGTTTCATAAAGCTCTACTTCAAAATCACCATTTGCATCAGTAGATACAGTAATATTTTCTAATAATTTATTGTTTTCAAAATATGTAGTTTCATAACCATATTTATCACAAAATAGAAAAGTCACTTCAACATTATTAAAAGTGTTTGTGTAGTTTTGTATGTTTCCTAAAATTTTTCTCATGAAAATATTTTAGGAAACTTTTTTATTTAATTAAAGGGGGGATAATTAGATAATTAATAATTACCTTTGCCATATTCAGAATTAGCAAAACCAGTTTCTACTGCTTTTTGTTGTTTTTCTTCTTTTTCATATAAATCATCAATTCTAGTCTTTTCAAGGTTATACATTTTATCATTAAATTTTGAAGTATTATAAACAGAATAAATATCTCCCAAAGCTCCAACAATTGAGCCTGCATTTTTTAAACTATTTGGAGAAGTATTAATTACTTTATCAGTAACATTTTTTGTAGCATCACTTGTTATATTTGAATCAAAATCAAACAAATCAGTTCCAGTCTTCCAAACTTTATCAATACCACTAGATATATCCTTAACAGTAGTTTTCCCCAACTCATATAATCCACCTAATACATCAGTAATCAAACTCATTTCAAACCTTTTTATATTTACTTCTTATTTTTCTAGAATTATTTCTAGAACTCAAAACTGGCTTAACAACATTTAAATTTTCTTTATAGAGAAAAAGCATTTCATCTTTATTCTTATTATCCCTAAATGGTGGCATAGCAAATGCAATAAATAAAGAATAAAATAAAATACATTCTTGCAGTAAAATATTTAATTCAATTACATCTTCTGAAGTTTCAATTAAACTGATATTTGAATATTGTATTTCAATATCCAAACCATCCACTATCTCAAAGCCTGGATAAATATTTAAACTATTATGGTCTAGAAAATAATAACTTGATTCTTTTGTGAACTCATTTTGGAAATGCCATGTTAAACTTTTTTTATTTAATAAATTACCATCAAGTGTTACAGTTACATCATTTAAAAATGAATCAGGTAATTTATATTTATGTTTACCCTCTAAAGTTTTAATCTTATATGAATATGTTGTGTTATTAAATATCTCACAATAAATTCTTAATATTGCAGAATTAATACAATCAATATACTCTTCATCTTTCCATTTCTGGTTTGAAGATATTCTATCATTTAACCTGCTCCGCATTTTTAATATAACATCACTTGTTTGAATCATTAAAAAACCTTTATTTACTCAGGTAAATAAGCAAGAAGTAACCCTTTTAAAGTTTCAGTTGCTTTTCTTCCAGTTTTTATACCTACATGTTTACAAGCAAATTTAATTTGTTCTTCATCTAAAAACTCTAGCTCTGCTTTTGTTGGAAGTTTATATACATCTTTATCATCATCTTCTTTAATAGGTTCTAAAATATTTTCATCATCACCGGTTACATCTTCATCTCTAGCTTTAGAATCATCTTCTTCATCTAATTTAGATATTTTTCTATGCTCTTTTAATAGATTAGAATCATATTCACTTAAATCCTCTTCTTTAAATTCACCATCTTCAAGACCACTTAATATTGCTTCAAGCTGCTCTTCATCAGATATTGTATACTTTGGTTTACTTGCAAATGCAAATATAAAGCTTTTTACTGCATTTTCAAACTCTTTAATATCATCTTCAGTCATATTTTCTGGAATCTCAATATTAAAAGTATTTTTTGAATCAGCTGGAACAATTGAAGAATCTTTTTCATACTCTTTTTTAAATTTTTCAAATTGCTCATCAGTCATATCTTCTATAGTAAATACTTTCTGGCTTTCGCCGGCGAAAACTAATTCTTGATTATCTAGTTTTTTAAAGCCATGTCTTTTTGCTAAAAGTACTGCAGTAACTTCTGGCAAAAGCACCACATCCCCATTTTCAAGGATTGGTGCATTTTTTGACCTAGCTTCCCATAACTTTCTTGAAACTTCACCTGTATATTTCAAAAAAGCAAGATTAGGAGTATAGATTTTCATTAGATCTCTTCATATGTTGGATAAACAACATCAAGTGTTACAGTAACAGCTCCTGCAGTAGTATCATCACCAGTTTGTGTTAACTCAGCGATAATTTCATTTTCTGTATCTGTTACTACAAATCTTGTATCTGAATTTTTTCCACCTGCAGTTTTTACATTATATGTAGAAATCAACTTGTTTCCAGTAGAGTTAGTCCCAACATTTACAGTATTTGTTGTTCCATTAAACAACTCATTTACTGTTACATTTACACCAATTTGTGTACCAGTTGGAAATGTTCCAAATGATACAGTTCCACCTGCATTTTCATAAGTTAAAATTTCTCTTCTTGTAGTACTTCTATTATATTCTTTTCTTGACATTTTTTACTCCTTATTCTACTGTTGCCACACCAGCAATTACACCATAATCTTTTTCGTGCCAAATAAGTTTTTTCTCTGCAGGTGTTTTACCAATATAGTGAGTTTTTTCAAATCCAAACCACTCATCAATAGCTACAATCATTTTTCTTCCACTATCTGCACTATCTTCAATATAGTCTGGAACATGTTGAAATGGTTGTAATCCCGCAGTTGCACCTAAAAGTAAATTTACCTCTGTTACAATTCCACCTTTACCAGCATATTGAGAAAATCCTGAAGCATAATCATCAAACTCAGCATCATCTAAATCAGAACTAATAATTCCTGCTGTTTCATAAGACCAGTTTGATTTTTTTACAATAATAGCATTTTTATATTGTCCAATTTGACCATCTACAAAAAATGAACTTTTATCAGCTTGAGTTAAAGCTTCTTGTGCTTGTAAAAATACTGGGTCTTTTCCTAAGCTATCGGCAGATTCTGTACCTACTAATATCACATAATATCCAACCTTAGTAGGTATACCTTTTATATTTTTTACCTCAGTTCTAAAAGGTCTAACTCTTGGATGTCTTACACCATTTGCATCTATATATCCATCTGCTGCTCTTTTTAACATTTCATCAATTGTTGCAGTTGAAAATTTATCACCTGTAGTTAGTCCATTTGTTGCATCATCCAATTTATCCATTGGTATAACACTTCCATCTGCATGAGTTGCAACAATATTTGTACAATTTTCAGATAATCTTGAAAATCTAATTCTATCCATTTTATCCGACAGCCAGTCTGTTAAACCATCTTTACCATCTCTTCTAAAATTTTTAGCTATTGTTTTAGAAGTAATTTTTTTATGTTTACTTAAAAGAGAATTTGCAAGAATATCACCAGCTACTTTTTGATGAATATATTCTAAATTATCTCTATTTGTATCAAGATTTTCATTACCTTTAACACCTTTACCTCTTAAAAGACCTCTTAATGTCATTGTTACACTATCAGCTTCATCAAATTTTGCACCCTCTGTTTTGATAATTGATTCATTATCTTCACCCATAAAAGGTGTAAATATTGATTCAGCAGAAGCTGCAACCATAATTTCCATTGCATGTTCAGTTAATTTTTTTGGATCTGTTTCTACATACGGATTTATTCTAGCACTCATTGTTTTCTCCCTTATTTAATGCCAATTTTTTTTAAGTACTCTTTATCAAGCACTTTATCAAAATTCTTTTTTTGTTTTTTTGCAAACTCTTGCACCGCTTTAACTCTTTCTTCATCATCTGTAATTTCACTAGCTCTAACTAAAGTATGAAAATCAGATTCAGCCCTATAATGTTCTTCTGCTTCACTCATTCCATATTCAAACATTACCTACCTCCTGCACCAATTCTTGCAAGATAGTTTGAAGCTTCTTCTTGAGAATTAAATTGCTCTGCAGAAGTACCACTTAACTCTGTTAAATCTGTAGGTAAATCTTCTTCCTCTTTTTCAGTTCCAGTACCCATCTCTTTTGCAACAAGTTCTAAAAACTTATATTTATCTTCTCCAGCTTCATTTAAAAACTCTTGTTTTTTTCTATTTGATAAATCTTCTTGAATAAACTCTGCCATATCATCCATATTTATTTTTGGATTGTCTCTTGAAAATTTGTTAGTTGCACTAATTAATTCATGTTGACCTTTTTTCGTTTTTATCTCTTTTGAAAAAGTATCAATAAGCTCTTTTTTTTCAGCCAATTTTGAATCTCTAAAATTTTCGAACTTTTCTCTTAATAATTTATTTTTAGCTACAAAATCACCACCTACTTCTAAAGTTTCCATTTCATCTTCAGTTAGAATAGAACTTGGATTAGTGGCTAATTCCTTTTCAAATTCATCATGAATAGAATCAGATAAATCTGTATATTCTTGCTCCATAATGGAAAGTCTAGCTTCTTCTTTTAAAATCGATTGATTCATTTCATTTTCATCAATCTCTTCACCTTTCATCGGTTCTTTAGTATCATTTACTTCTTCTATGTTTTCATCCTCTTCTGGAGGTGTTCCACCTGATTCATCAGAAACAACAAAAGAAGTAAACATTACTGCAGATAATAGCAACTTCAAAAGTTTAAGCATGCTTTTTTCTCCTTTATTTACTTTCAAAATCAAATTCTAGAAAAAAATATTTTTTAATTAAAGGGGGGATAATCTAAAAAAGAAGCTTTTTCAAATCAATTTCGTAAGAATATTTTTCATAATAAGTGTTAAATAATATAGATAAGTATAAGCTAGGGCTAGTGTTAGATTTATCAGAATATTCATTAATGAGGTCTATAACACTTGGATGTAAAGTAAGCTTCCGTAGTCTTTTTACTTTTTGTGTTTGAGAATAGTTGTTTTTATTTTCCACTTTAAAAATTGCATTTTCTAACATAAAAAAATTCATTACAACTCTTTCAAAAAAATGGCTTCTTGTAATGTTATTTTCTTTTGAACCAGTTTTTAACTTATCATGAAAACTTTTATAAAAAGTCCATTCTGGATTATAAACTCTTTTTTCAGAATCTTCCACATAGTTATTACTACCTCTACCATTTCTTTTTCCAAAAAATTTAGACCTTTTTGGTGTCATTTGTTAGTACCATTAAAAATTAATTTATCTAATTCTTCTTCTGGTAGTTTTGCTATTTCCTCTTCAGTTAGTATTTTATTATCTGGATTTACTGGGGTTAAATTAATTTGTTTACCATAAATCGTTTGATAAGTTCCAATCATCATATCATGATAAGTTTTTACAGTTCCTATGCTCTTTGCTTTTTGAGCATATTTTTTCCCTCTCATTAAGTTCTCTGCTAATTCTGCTTGTAAAGTATGAGCATTTAAAACTTTATATGCAAGTTCTTTACTAGCAAGTTCTATATATTCCAAATCTTCATCTATTATTTCACCCTCTACAGTTTCACTATTTGCATCTTTTTCCATTGATGTTTTAATAATATTTTTTATATCCTCTAGTGGTAAACTTCCATCTATAAGTTTATCAATAGCTTCAAGTTCATTTTCAAATCGATTTTTAATCCATCCATATTTTGAAACCCAACTTTCTATTGTTTTCTCTTTTAATTCTTCATAAGCTGCAAATCTTTCATGAACTTTTTTAACACTTAAGTTATTACTTTCATAAACAACTTGGACTTTCAATCTCAATGTTTCATCAATAGCCATTTTTAAATACCTCTCCACTTTTTCTTTATAGTTCGTTTTTTTGATTGATTATTTTTATCTTTACTTGATTGATTAGGAATATTTTTTTTTGGACTTGCAAATAACCAAGTTGATGCAACAGAATCTATACAGTTATCAATTTGTTGTTTTTTTTCTGGGTCAAATTTCAACAATTCATTTATATATTGTGTCTGAAAATCTTGGTCGCAACCTTTATGAATTTTTATTAGATGAGCTTCATGGGGAGCTGTCATAAAGTCTCTAATTTTAGCTTGTTTACTTATTTGATTATTTGGTTTATAAACATTAACACCATTGTTTAATGGTAATTTTCCTTTTGCTCTTAGTTTTGCATTTGATTTTAATATCTCTTTTTTTAAAATTTTTTCTAATGTGATTCCTCCACCAGCTCCCTCAATATGTACTGGAGCTTTTGGATACTTTATCATTAACTCAATAATTTGTTCACTAACACCAAAAGCATCCCATTTTCCACGTTTACCATCCATAATTACAGTCAATTCAATTTCATCTAAATCAATACTCCAACCAACAACAGATATTGCTCTATCATCTGCACTTTTTTCTTCTGATTCTGCAGTATCTACACTTATATAAATATTTTGCTCAGGTAAATCTATATCAGTTATATATGTTATATCTTCTTTTTTAAAATGTCCACTTTCATCTATCTCTACATTTTGCTGGAATTGTCTTTCAAATTCTTTTTTCCCCATTTCCATTTTTTTTCTTTTTAAACTTTCTACACTATGTTTTTTTGCATCTAATGGTGTATTAATAGGTCTAATGATTTTTAAGTCTTGATATTCATAAATTTCCTCTTCTTCTTCATTAATTGCAGGTAAATTAATTAAAGTCCATAATCCACCATCTTTTTTTAACCCTTGTTCTTTGATTAACCAACCCACCAAATCATCTTCATGAAGTCTTTGCATAATAACAATAATAGCAGTATCTTCAGCTGCATACTCTTCATCTTCTTCTTCCTCTTCCATCCTTGATAAAATTGAACCTTTGTAAAATTTAATTACTTTTTTACGTTCATTATCATTATCTGCTTCATCTGCTTTTAAAGGGTCATCAATTATTGATATCTTAGACCCTTTACCTGTAATTGCACCACCAATTGAAGTACCAAAAAATTCACTCCCATTAGTTAATTTAAAATTAGCTTTTTTATCTTGCATTTTTTCAAACCTAACATGAGGAAATATTCTTCTGTATTCTTCTGATTGCATAATTAATTTTGTATCAACAGAAGTATCTTCTGTAAACTCTTGTCCATAGGTTATATATTGGATTTTTGTATTTTTTAATATTCCAAATGCAAAGCTAGTAAAAAGCCTCATAGCTCTTTCAGTCTTTCCATATCTAGGTGGCATAGAAATAATCAATCTATCCTCTTCACCTTTAATTATTGCAAGTAATGCTTTTGCAATTAAAGGGTCAAACCAAGTTTTTCTCAATCTTTTTTTATGTTTATATTTGAATATACTTTCCATAAATAATAAAAAATCACCACGTCTTATTTTTTCTCTAGTTGCTTCACGTCTTAGCTTTTCTTGGTAAGCTGCATTATTCATTTTTCAAAACCTTTTTAAAATTTATTGCAAACTCATATTTTTCAAATGCATCAATACAATCTTCTTCAATCCATAAAATCACAACTTCAGTATCATTAATTTCTTCAATTCTTACTTCTTGAGAATATCTATTTACAAACCTATCACCAATTTTCATTTAAATTAACTTTCCATCTTTATCACATTCAAAAAAAATTCTATATCCCTCACACTCAGGACAAGTTCCACATATATCCCCATCACATTCTAAATCTAGTAGTATCAAACCATTAAAAACCTTCTGACAGGCTTGACATTTGTAGTAGTACATATTAAAAGGGACACTCACTATCATCATCTGTTTTCGCCGGCGAAAGTTGATTGTTAGTTTGTGCATGATGATTTATTTGTGTTTCAGTATGAATAACATTTCCTTGTGGATCCTGGTATTCTATATCATAAGTAGGTTGTGCCATTTCTTGTTGACTGTATCCATTCTGATTATTATTTTGCTGTTTTCTTGGAGCTGACAAAACAATATTCCCATGATGATTTAGTTGGGTTTTTTTATCATCCTCTGTTAATACAAATACACTAATCCACATAACTCCACCATCAAATGTTGGGTCTTGTATACTACCTCTTTGATAAATAAGCCCTTTTTCACTTTTAGATAATTTTAAACTTCCTACTATCTCACTTGGTAAACTTTCACCTCTATTACTAGGATTCCACCATATATGCCAATCAGGTTTGTCTTTATCTTCCTCTTTTACTTGAGATGGGATAACTTTTCCACTTGAATGTTTTTTAATATTTACTGACAATGTATATCTTTTTCTAAAAGTAGTTGTTCTAATATCTAACACATCACTTTCTTGTGGTGTACCATCTTGAGAAGTCCATTTGTTCTCACCTTTTAATAATCTTCCTATATTCATGTTTTTCCTTTTTTTTAAATTTTAAATTTAGATTTTTTATAAAAGAGTTGGCAACTCTACATTTGTATTTTCTGTTTCCATTACTTCCACCTTAATTTTTCCACCTTTACCATCATTAGTAAACATTGTTTCTTTTGGTTTTTCTCTGTCTTTATATTTTCTTGTAAATTCTAGAAGCACTGGATTTAATTTTACTTCTGTTCTAAAATGTCTACCATTTTGTTTATTTTTACTTATTTCAAATTCTCGAACCTCCTTATTTTCATCATTACCCGCTTCATCAAATTTCGGTTTTTTCTTATGTATGTACCAAATTTGATTTGCTTCATGTGCCCCTTTCTTTGTTCCCATTGGTGAATGAGTTCCTCCTTTTGTATCCTCTTTACCTTGTTGAGCGATAAACAAAATAATTACTTCAAGACTATGACAAAGTTTTGCAAGTTTATTGAATTTCTCACTTTCCATCTGTTCTACAGTACCTTTATTTTCACTATTGTCTACTCTCATTTGTGAGTCAATAACTATAAATCTAACACCTTTTTTTGACCAAATCTTAATCTCTCTTTCTACATCACTTAAAGAATACCCTTCATTGATAATAAATAAATTGTCTTCATTAAATTCCGTTTTCCTTTTTGTATTTATTTTCAAGAACTGTCGTACGGTAAACTCAAAACAAAAAAATAAAGTAGGAAAACCATTAGATATGTTTCTTAAAATTTGTGTAGTCATTATTGTTTTCCCTGCTTCGGGGTCACCCATTACTAAAATCAACTGACCTCCTTCTGCACCTCCACCTAATGCATCATCTATAAAACTTACACCAGTAGCATATAAAGGTAAGTCCGGTGTTTTTCCATAATATATACGCCATTCTCTTGATGATTTTGCTTTTGTGCCAACTCCAACATCTAAATTCATTACTGCATCATCAATCTCTTTTGCAATATATGCACTGGGAGCTTTTTGCTGTAACTGTTCTTGTATTTGCAATGAAAGCCTATATAATTCTCTTTTATTAAACCACTCTATAATTTCTACTGCTAAAATATTTAAACTAGGCATTGGTGTTTGAGCCATAACAAGTTTAAAAGAACTAAGACAATCAGTTTCTTTTTTCATTAGTTCAATTGAAACTAATGCTGGACTTATTTCACTACCTCTATTATCAATTTCTTTTATTGTTTCCCATATAATTTTATGCTCTTCATCATAGAAATGATTTTTCTTAACTATTTCACTTACTTCATGAAAGTTTTCACTATGTACACATGAAGATAAAAAAATTTGTTCCAAATCTTTCTTAACTAAGTTTTCAATCATACCCATCCTTTAATTATTCGTAAAATTTCATTTTCTTTATAATTCATTTCTTTAAAATCTTCAAGACTTGCTCCTAATTCATTTAAAGCTTCTATTTCATACTCTTCAAAAATTTCCGCCCCCTCATTTGTTCGAAATTTTTCATATGGCAATTTATTTGCCTTTTCTTTTTCCTCATTAGAAAATTCTTCATACATAATAAGTAAATCTAAAATTTTTGTTGATAAACTCTCTGCTTTAGAAATTTCCGCCCCCTCATTTGGCTCTAAAATTTGAGCATTACTATTTTTAATCTCATCTTCATAATCAAGGAAAACTTTTTGATGCAAATATGTTGATGGATAAGCTAGTTTTTCACCAGATTCCTCTTTATATTTTAAATAAGCATAAGTTGCTGGCATAAGTATCTCTAGTTCTCTCTTTGTGAGCTTAGTAAATTTTGCTATAGCATCTTGCTTTTTTTTCTTCAATGGATAGATATTCCACCAAGAATCAAAAGAGCAGGCTAAACTGTAAGTTTGGTCAAGAGCATTTCTTTTCTCTTTAGTATTTATTTTAAGGTTAGTATTTATTATATGGTGCGGAATTTCTTCATGTGGAATTTCTTCATGTGGAATTTCTGCATTAGGGTTATCTACATTTTGTGATTTTTGTTCCTTATGTTGATTTTCTACATCAGGAGTATTATTATCTTTTTGAGTTTTTTCCTCATGTGGAATTTCTGCATTAGGGTTATCTACATTTTGTGATTTTTGTTCCTTATGTTGATTTTCTACATCAGGAGTATTGTTATCTTCTTGGTTTTTTTCCTCATGTGGAATTTCTGCATTAGGGTTAATATTTTTTGGCTCTTCATAAACAAGATAGGTCATTGTTCCATTTCCATTTTTATGCTTTACAATGTATCCTAAGTTTTCAAGTTCATTTATAATCTCAAGTATATATCTATAACTTGCTTTTGAGTTCTCTTTTTTAAACATTATCTTAGATAAATGCTCTGGAAGAATTTTCCAATTGTTGGGTTTTGAAAGTATATAAACCATAAATCCTAAAGCAGGTAAAGATATATTTTTATTATTAATTATCTCATTATCTATGTTTGTATATTTTTCTTTTTGAGCTTTACGAATTATAGTCTTATCATACATTTATAATTAGTCCTCAGTAACAATTTTTTTACCAAGAACATAGTTGATTTCTATATTTCTATCAAGGCAATATAGAATAATTTCTTTGTATGGCAAAGTACCTCTTTTTACATATGCACTTAAACCACCTCTATTAATATTTAGAATTGGCTCTAAATCTTTTTGATATTCACATCCTTCAAGACTTTTTAATCTTGAAATTACATCTTCTGGATTAATTTCAATCGCCATTTTAGTTCCTTTTTATGCTTCTATGCTATAATTCATAGACTAGATATTAGTTACAGTCTCAATTATTGCGATTAATGCATTAATATTCGCTTAATTTTAACCAAAAGGATATTAAAAAATGGTGGAATTTGATTTAAATATAATAAATGAGCGATTAAAAAAGATTATGAATGTCAAAGAAGACCAAGATGTAGCTGCTAAACTTAAGATAGATAGGAAGAATTATTCTAGATACAAAAGAAGTAATAAAATCCCATATAAAGAGATTTTTCAATATTGTCTTGAAAATAATATACTTATAAATTCACTTTTAACTGGTGATGATCCATTAGCTTTAAAAACAATTACATTTTCAAAAGTTAAAGATATTGGTGAAAATGAGCTAGCAATTCCATACTATGAAAATATAAATCCATCAGCTCCAGATAAAGTTTTTGTAGTAGAGCCTAAAAATAGAAAATATTTATTGATGGATAAAAATAAGAATCAATCTTTAAATACAGAATGTGAAGCTTTTAAATCATTTGATGATGCAATGATTCCTTTAATAAAAGAAAACTCAATTGTATTTTTTGATAAATCAAAAACTAATTTTATAGATAGTGGCATATATATTTTTATTTATGAAGATAAAATTTATCTTAGAGTTCTTGCTCATGAACTTGAAACAGATGGTATTAAAGCAGTTTCATTAAATCAAATATATCCAGTTCTAAAGATTGAGAGCATGGATAAATTTAAAATTTTGGGAAAATTTCTATACTCATCATAAAAGATAGTGCGGTCGCCCCGCCCCCTTTTTTGTTGCTAAAAATTAAAGTTGAGAAAATATAAAATTCCTATTTTTTCTAAATTTTTTTTATATATTTTTTCAACACTACTATTTTCCTAAAAATGACTCAGGGACTTAGTTCTGCAGGGATGGAAAATATTTCGCCGGCGGGCTTGGGGGATTGCACCCCTACCCTAAAATTTAACTCATTTTTTAATTTTCACCCTAAAAATAAATAAATAACACTTACTCACCTTAATTTATTTACTACTTTAGTGCAAAGTTTATTGCAAAGTAGCAAACAATACACCAATAAACTACCATAATAAAGGGGTTTAACTTTTATGTACTCTGGTCTAAATGGACGGGGGACATAAAAAACTATATCTACTAACAAAGAAATTTTATATCATGCCAATAATTTACTATTTAAATAATCCTATTTCTTAAAAAAAATGGGAACGACTTACAAAAATACCCCTATTTTCAAAGAACTAAAAAAAATTATACTTTTATCAGTTAAAAAATAAAAAAAATATGAATTTTAGCGACAAAAAAGGGGGCGATTTTTTTAAATAATAAGTTTTAATTAATATAATTTAATAAATTTATAAATTTAATAAAACTACTATTAAATGGTATTTAAATGCTATTTTTATATTAATCTATTTGATTTATATTTTTATTTTTAAGTTTATTTTAATTTAACATATATAATAATTTCATCACAACAAGATTATTTATTAGTTTTGTTACTAGATAAAGTTTATGAAGTTTGATTGTTTTATTTATATAAGTAATTCAATGAGGTTTCGGCTTCAAATTTTATTTAGGAGGTGGCTCTTGCTTAAAACGACAAAAACTAGCGGGTCTACTATATTTAAGTTTATTGGTGCTGTATATAAAAGTTTACAGTTTATTGATTCTTGTATCTTGAAAATAGGTATTAAGATTTTATAAGAAAGCAGAGCGGGCAAGGTGTAATCGCTCGCTCTTGCTTAAAACGACTAGAAATTGTATCAAAAAAGCTATTTAAAGTCAAATGGTTTTTTTGGCTAATTTCGGCTTAAAACGACAATAAAAAAGGTGTAAAAAATGGTAACAAATAGAATTTCAAATAGAGGACATTTAAAAAGGTTGATTTCAAAAGGTTTGATTGAGGTTAAATGTAAATATCATTATACAGATGATTATGCTTATGATAGTGCTTACAATTTTGGAAAAACCGATTGGATGCCTGCAGTATTAAATAATGATAATAAATTTGATGAAAATAGTATATCTTTTAATGATTGGGATTTTACTTCATGTGGTTACTTATCAAAAATTAAAGAGGATGGTACTTATTCTTTTGCAATACATAGTAATTTAGTTTATTCGGTAAGATTTAAAGAGGTAATTAATTCAGTTCCTGTAACAGAATTTAATAATGAAATTTTCGCCGGCGGAAATATTATAGATTTCAAACATACTCAAACGGGTGAAGATTTAAAAGTTTTAAAGCTAAATAAAAGACTTACAAAAGAAGAGTTTAAAAACTTTAATGAATGGCTTCAAAGTGAGGATAAAGGTTACTATAGTAAGTTTGCTAAAGGATTTATTCTAAAAATAAAAAATACAAATAACAATGAAACTAATGTACTTTCTATTATTACTATTAATAATGGAATTATTGAAGACCTTATGATTTCAAACTCTCCAAAAGTTGCAGAGGGATTGGCTTTTAATAAATCTAAGTTGTTGCATCCAACAGAAAATTTTTCTAACTGGGATGATGCAATTAAATTTTATAGCTCTAATCAAACATCTTACAAAGTAGCTATATCTAACAGACATGTAAAAATAGGAGATACTTATGCAAGCTAAAACACTAATAATAGGAACAACAAAAGGTGGAATTGGAAAATCAATTCTAACATTAAATGTAGCAATAGAATTAAAAAACAAAGGTATAAATGTAAGAGTTGCAGATATAGATTTTCAAAAAACTATACTTGTTAACAATCTAAATAGACAACATTTAGGACTAAGTACTATAGATGTAAGATCAATTCAATCTATTAATATACTAAATAGTTTTTTAGATGAAGATTTTGATGGAATAACTTTAATCGATATTGGTGGATTCGATACTCCATTAAATCGATTAGCATTAGAAAGAGCGGATAATATAATTATCCCTTTTAGTGGCAAAAGAACAGATTCAATAGGTTTTCTTCCATTTAAAAAGATTTTAAATGAGTGTGAAATAGATATTGATAAGATTTCAATTTTTCTAAATGATATACACTCAAGAAGAAAAAAGCTAGATGAAATAAAAGAATTAATAATAGATGATTTCCCAAGTTTTTTAAACACTGTGATTAACACTTCATCAGATTTTGATAATCAGCTTGAAAAAGGTTTAACAGTTGGTGAACTCAAGAAGAAGAAAGTTAAAGGTAAAAAAGTCGAGCCTAAATCAAAACTACAATTACAGGCTTTAACAATTGAAATAATGAATAAAATAGGAGCATAAAATGACTAAAAGACCAAATAAAAAACTAGATTTAAAAAGTATTGAGGATATTGTTGGTGAAGAAAATATAACAACTGGTGCAGACATGACTGAAAGTTTTGAGAATAGCAGCTCTATAGTTGAATTAAAAATGACATATATTTTCCCTGACCCAAACCAACCAAGAAAAAGTTATGATGAAGAGAAACTTGAAGAATTAGCTGATTCAATAACAGAGCATGGATTACTTCAACCAATAACAGTAAAAAAAGAATCTGAAAACAGATATATTTTACTTGCAGGGGAGAGAAGATATAGAGCACACAAGTTAAAAGAGCTAAGAACTATAAAAGCTATTGTTACTGAACAATTTGAAGAAAAAAGAAGTGAAGCTCAACTTATGGAAAATTTGCATAGAGAAGATTTAAAAGATTTTGAGATTGCAACTACAGTTATTGATATTTGGAAAACTGAAAAATACAAAACAAAACAAGAACTTGCAAAAGCTATTAGTAAAAAGCCTGCATACATTAGTAAATGTTTTGCAATTTTTAATTGTTGTGAAGATGTTTTAAAAGAATTAAGAGAGAACGTACCAGATATAGGTTTAGATGTATTATCTGAAATATCAAGGGAAAAAGATAGTAAAAAACAATTACAATATTACAATGATTATTTAGATAAAAGCATGACTAGAAATGATATTAGAAATAGTATAAGTGCAGATATTGAAGAGGAAAAGAAAAACCAAGAACAACTACATGATGAAAAATATGCAGAAAAAATAAAAGCTTATTTAAAAGATGGTGCATCTCTTTATAGTGAAAACAATGTATATGATAGGTCAAAAGATATCGATATTTATTTTAATCATGAGAATGACAAAGAAAAATTAAAAAATTGGGTTATAGAGATAAAAACAGAAGAAGAAAAAGAAAAAAATAGGGAAAAACTAAATGATAGTGTCTTCTTTGATGAAATGAAAGATTATATAAATAAAGGTGCATCAATTAATGTTTATGATTCTTCTGCTTGGGTATGTAATAATTCTCGAAGTATAAATTATGCTTTTTATCATGAAAATGACATAATGAAACTTCAAGAACTAAAAGAAGAGATTACAGCAAAAAAAGAAGAACAAGCAAAAGAAGAAGAGTTTTCAAAACTTATAAATGCAGATTATGAAAATATGGAATTAGATGACTTGAAAGATTCTTTAGCGGACGCTGATGAATTAATTACTAAAGGTATGCTTTTAACTAGAAGTGAAACATATATAAAGATATATAATCTTTGCAAAGAAAAAGATACAGAACCTTTTCTTGAAGAGAAACAAACAATTTGGGATAAAATGCTTCCTCTTGTAACAAACCATTATAAAATTTCAGTAGATGAAACATTTTTAAGATATCCTAGTCATGCAATTGATAGGGTTGTATTTATTGATAAAGAGAATTTAGATTTATTTAAAAAGCTTACTAAAATGAATGATGAAAATGACAAAATGCGTCTTCTTGATGATGACTTTGCAATTTTAATCCAAGCAGAGATAAGAGCTGGTGCAAGATTACTTTTTGATGAATGGGAATATGAGGGAAATGTATTAAAACTTTCAAATGATGGTTATGAAGTTTTTTTCAATGAAGAAGATTTAGAACAAATTGATTTATGGGTTAGACAAGAAGAGCAAAGAGAAAAAGAAACAGTAGCAACTCCAATTTTAGAAAATGAGGAGTTTAAGGAAAAAGTTTTAAGCACTCCAAAACCAGTAGAATCATTTTTAAATATATTAAAAGATAAAGATGATAATGCAACAGGTGTCGAATTAAAACTTTTAAATTCAAATCCTGATTTCATCAAAGAAATACAAGATTTATTTAACAAATACCATGACCCTTTAATAGAACTGGAAGAAAAAGCAACTTTGTAGAAGATGTTACTACTTTAGAGGACACTCTCAAAGTAGTAGCAACAATAAAGTTTTTAGTAGAGTCAAATATATTAAAAAAATCTGACACCTATTATAAAATTGCATTTGATAGAGGTTATGAAATAAAAGAGGATATTCTTTCTGATATGTTAGAACTAAGAATTGCTTTCAAAAGTGATAGTGAGATCATACTTAATGCTTATGAAAAAAACAATAACATAAAAGTAACTGATCTATTAAATCTTCCTGTAGAAGATGGAGCAAAAAGAGGAATACAAAGATTTATAGATAGTAATGAAGATTTAGATATTTTAACTTTCATGAATAAGTACAATATCTTTGATTATCCGCATTTTATGCCAATCGCGACCTCTACATCAAAAAAAGAGTTAGAAGAGGTATTTGATACCTTAAAAGTGTTTAGAAACATGGTTTTAAAAGGTTATATAGATTTAAGTGATTCTAAGTATAATTTTATGACTAATAAAAGAGAAACTAGAAAGAAAAAAGAGAATAGACCTGGTTGTTTTGATGGTTTATGTCTTGAAAAGAATATTGAGAAAATGTTTCCTTTCGCAAGGGAAGCATATTGAGGGCAGTAATATGGGAATGTATACAGAAATTGATTTAAGGCTTAAAATGATTGAAAAACTAAAAAAGGATAGAAAATGGCAATAGTAACTTTTACAACAGATATGATGGATGAACTTCAAGATAGTTTAGATTTATTAATAAATGATAAATCTTATGAGCAAGATGAAATGGAAGATGATAACAATATTGAAGATATTAAATCTATTCTTATTTCTAAACTCGAAGAAGATGGATATGAGGTACAAGATTTTGATAGAAATGAATTAAAAATATTAAATAGTTGGCAAGATGAATTTAATAGAAGAGTACACATAAATATTAAAACAGAAGATGAAAATATTAATGATAACATGGTAAATAGAAAATATTATACTATTTTATCTTAATTTCAATGGAGCCTATATTTTTATAGGCTTGATTGAGATTAAAAACATACAATAAAGGTAAGGATATGACTTATAAGCAAAATTTAGTTTTGAACTTTAAAGAATTGAATATGAATGTTTTTACAATGAGCAAAAAAGAGTTAAATGAAAATGCTTATATTAAACACTTTTTTAAAGAAGAAATTGAAACTGGAATTTATCAAATAAAAAAAGTTTTGGAAGAAAAGTCTATTGAGTTAGAAGATGAAAAAGTTGATAAAGTGTTTTATACAGAGCCGAACAAATTAATTTTAGAACTAACAATAAATCTTATGGAGAAAAGAAATGAAAAAAAAGATATTTATAGAAAATAAACCAGAACTTAATTCTCGTGCAATAATTGATAAAATACATACTCTACAATTTGATTTTAAAGAAGAATATAAAGTTGATGCAAATCAAATATATTTACCATTGCATATTTTAAAACAATTAAGTTTTGATTTACAAGAGAATAAACGTATTTTTAATGATATATATACTTTAAAAGGTATGAAAATTATAACAGATATAAAACCACTTTTAGTTGAAGATGAAGGATTTAATATTGAAATTTCTTTCTATGATTTTAATAAATTTAAATACCCCGATGTGCTATTAGATAAATTTGAGCCCGATGTAACTATTCATATTGTAAAAAATAAAAAAAGTAGTAAAAACAGTATAAGAGATTTTATAGTCCATCCTAAAACAATGGATATCAAGGAGGTGTAATATTAAAAAAAGAGTATTTACTACAAAAGAAGAAAAATATACTTTTTTGAGAAAATGGGCTTTAAGATTACTAAAACAAAATAAAAATCTTCATCAAGTTCACACGACCATAACTGAAGCCGGTCATAAGATAAGTTATATCAAATTAAAAGAGCTAACAGAAGAAGATTAAGCTGTCTTATCTTCTTCTTTTTTCTCTTCTATTATATCTTGAGCTTTTGCATTGTTAACTGCAGTTTTTGATGCAATCTCTTTAATCTCTGCTTGTAATTTCTCAAGCTTCAACATTATTTCTTGAGCTTGTAACTGTTGCATTTCATGAGCTTGTTTATCTTCTGCTTTTTGTTTATATTCAGCTTTTATTTCTTCTAAAACTTCTAAGGCAACTGGAGATTCTATATCTCTTAACATTCTAGGTAATAATCTATTAAGCATAGAGTCTTGACCTGCGAATAATTTCATAATTTCTACCCAATTTTTCTGTCGTTCTGCTACACTTCCTCTTGTTTGTGGAACTGCTCTTAGAACAATATCATATCTTTCTAAGAATAACTTATTTTTTCTTTTAACTTCACCAGATTCTCTTACAACTCTTCCATCAGGTGTTTTTTCAATCTCATTTACCACAAAATATTGGTCGGCTTCAAAACTATCCATAATTCTATAAACTTGCTCTGCATTGATATATTGATTGATTAGTTTTACTCCCATATCTGCTAAATTCATATCTTGTTTTAAACTTGCATCTATAAATAGTTGTAAACCTACCATCCCTGCATTTTGTCTATGCTCTATCGCATATCCACTTAATCTCTGTACAGAAGTTCCAAGTATCTCATTATTAAGACCTATTATTTCTTCTGCTATTGCTCTTTTATCATGAATTCTATTCATTAGTTGAGCAATATCATTGTTTTGTTTTATCTCTTGTATTTTTTTGTCTCTTAAAGCTCCTGATTTAACCTCTACTATTGAGTTATCAAGTTCGTACTCTTCCATAAAAGTTTCAGCATCATCTACAGCATCAGATTCAAAAAGCATTTTAATACTTCCCATCATGTTTGCTATTCTTAAATGAGTATAGTTAATTGCATCAGCAATTGGCATGATATCTCTTAGTGGACTATAAAATTCACATGGATTTTCTGGGTCTGCATCATAAACTTTTGTTACATCAACTGGTATTTTTCTCAAGTATTTATAGGGCATTTTTCTATGTTCTAACATAACACCCTCTCCCCATATCACATAATAAAACTCCATTCTCTTTTTTTTCTTATCAAACTCTTTATACCATGAAAAAGTTATCATAACTCTTTGTGAGTACTCTTCTGCAACTGTATAAGTATTTGTATTAGTTTGATTAAATATATTATCTGTTGCAAGTGGTATACTATCAACCTTTTCAATATCAAAGTAAGGATATAACTCTTCCCTATCGATTAATCTTACTTCATGATGATATCTCATATCAGTTCCAAAAGGACAAGTAGCATAAGGGTCTGGGAATCCTTGTTCCATCGGAATGTGATAATTTTTAAGTTCTCTCTCTTTTACACCAAGTAAATCTATAGAACCAAGCTCTTTTATTATTGGTTTCATTTGAGACATTCCTGTATGCCATAAGTCAAAATCTGCTCTTTTCTTTTGCGACCACCAAAAAGAATTATCTTGTGTATCTCTTAATACATTTGTAACTACATTTGCAGCAGGTTTATCTATTACTCTTTTTCCAAATGCATTAATCTCTTTTTTATCAAGAATTTTTAAGCCCATCACTTTATTAGATATCTTTTTAATGGTATTTTCCCATTCTACGGGTTGGTCTCGACCTTCAATTACAGCTATAATATCATCATCAAGCATTTTACCTTTAGCGTATCGTTTAATTCTCTTTGCTTCATCTCTAAACTCTTTTGTTTTATCGTAAGATTCTTGCCTTTGTCTAGTACATTTATTTAAAATTCTGTTAATCTCACTTTGGTCTAATTTCTTACTCATTTATTTGCCTTTTCTTTTTTCTTGTGTTATAATTTTATCATAAGAGGAGCTGAACCTATATTGTTAAGATATAGCACCACCCAGAGGTTGTTCTCATTTTGAGTTTACATACTGGAATTGGAAGATGGGTTCTCCCAGCTCCTTAGCCTTATTAAACTTAGTTTCAAGTTGACCATCATCTAATATAAATACTGACCTAACTCTATATTTCCCACCTTTAAGTTTAAACTCTACAACTGTACCTTTATCTTTGCCATTTGTTCTCACTAAAAAGTCATACTCTTTTTTAGTTGCTTTCATTGAATATGTTGGTTTTTCAAGTACATACTCCACAAGCTCTTTTGCATCTTTTGGATGCTCAAAGTATTCTGGATGTTTAGTTGCAAGTTGTATATAATCTGCAAAAACCCTATTTTTATCAACACCCAACTGTTCAAATACTTCATTTGGTATTTCTTTTACTTCTTGCTCTCTAAATTGTTTTTCTAGTGCTTTATCAATTGTAAACTTTCCAACTTTTTTACCTCCAGTAGCTATAGCCATACCTAAAATAAATTTTTCTGGATCAAGTGAAAAGTTTCCATTTTCATCTTCTTCAATTCCTGCTATTGTACCTACAGCTATTTCATCTGTACCTTTCATATATAAAGGTTGTCCATGCTTTTTAATATCTTGTTTCATTTGCTCTGGGATATCTATACTCCATACCATTTCATCAACTTCATCAAGTTCTTCTATCTTTGGTTTTACATTATATTTCTTAAATAGTTTTTTAACTGTATTTGGTACTATTTTGTCATAGTAGGTTTTCATTCCGTCACCACCAAACTCAAGCTCATCACCTTTTAGAGCATATACATTTTCTCTAATTGAGTTTTTAGGGTCTAGTAGTTTTCTTGTTAGTTCTTTACCTATGATTGTTTCAAGCTCTTCATCATTTGCAATAGCTTTGTCTACCACTTGATTTCCATTGTTAGTTATTTGTAAAGCCCCAATTGATTTATTATAAGCTATTAAATCTGCTTTTTTCTCAAGAGAATATCTTTTAGTTTGTTGACTTCCTGTAGTCCATGCTAATTTATCATAGTCATTAGCTACAGCTTCTTGTAACATCCTTTTCATACCCAGTTCTGTCCAGTTCTTTTTAAATGGAGCTTCAGGTACCAACTTAAACCAATTTTTTTCTATTCTAGAATAGTTATCCAGGATAAGTTTTTCATTATCTTCTAAACCTTTAGATATAAGTTTATTATAATTATTTTCTGTTACTTCATTATTAAATTTTAAACCATATTTTTTAAATATATCCTCTGCTTGAGCTTCTAAAGCTTCGACTTCATCATCTGGAATTTGATAACCTTTTTGTCTACCCGCTTGATGCCAGTCACTTTGAAGCTCTTCTATAAATAAAGTCTTTTTATTATCAATTGTTCTATCATCAACTCTAGTAAATACAACAATGTTTGATTCATCCCAATGAGTAGATACATAATCACCTTTGATATCAGGAGTTCTAAAAAGTAACTCACGATAGTTCTCGCCACCAGAAACTTTATATGTATCATATTTTGAGATAAGAATATTTTCTATTCTTTCATCTTGTGCATCATGTATTTCATTTAAATCTATTTTATCTTTATATTTTTTATGCAGATAATCCCACTCTTTTTCATAAGTTCCATCAGTAAGTTTTCCATCCTCTTCTAAAATCATCTTTTCAACTAAAGCCCTATCCTCTTCATCAACTTTATTTAATAAATCATTTCCTATATCAGGAATTTTATTATTAACACCTCTTTCAACAACTTCAACACTTAATCTATTCTCTTTTATGGTTTCTTCAATTTCTTCTTTTGTAAGCTTTTCTTTTTTATTCATCAACTCTTTTAAGCCACTCCATTCAATCTCATCTTCTTTTACTCCATTCTTCTCTAACATTTTCGCCAGCGAAATTGAATCAATCTTCCCACCAACTTTTTCATCAACAGTTTTTTCTAAAACCGAATAAAACCCTTGATTATCTATGAAGTTTTTTTCTACTATTGGAGGTCTTCCACCACCTGCTAGTTTTGACATTTCATTTTCAGCATCTAATATAAAATTAGAAATTTTCTCTTTAACTTTTTCATCTAGTTTATAGTTTTGAAATATCTTTTTACCTACATATTTTGCAACTGTATATCCACCTAAACCTGCGATAAAACTCTCAGGATTAAATGTTAAGTTTCCATCTTCATCATCTTCTATCCCTGCGTACATACCAACTGCAAGATTATCAATACCTTTTGAAAATAGTGTTTTTCCATTTGGGTCTACTACAGTTCCATCATCCAACTGTTTATAACCTTGCTCAATTAAATCAATTGGTAAACTCTCCTCACTATAAAGCTCTTTTATCTTTGGTTGCAGCTCTTCGTATTTATTCATCAACTGATAATAAACATCTTCATATCTTTTATTTCTAAATTTTCCATTTTTAAGGTCATATCTCAAGGCTTTAAAATGTTGTTTATCTATGATATTATTAACTATGTTTTCATCATACATATTTAATTCACTTAATTTACTAATAGATTCTTGATTAATAGGATATTTCAATTCATTTAATCTTTTATTGTAAACACTTGGGTCTATTTTATTTTTAGCTTTTACATATTGTTCTATCTCAGGAGCTGTTGCAATACCTCTATATATTTTCGTTGTTAATTGAGAAAAACTTCCATATTTATCATCTGGTGTTAGCTCTTCAACAACATTTATCTCTTCTCTAGTTGGAGTTTTAAAATTTGCAATTTCATCATTAACTGTTTTTTCATATTGTTTTTTATTTAATTCTCTATTCTCTATCTCTTCTAAAAGTTTTTGAGCTTCTTTATCTTTTTTTATTTTTAGTAACTTATTATGATCAGTGAGGATATCTTTTAAATCTGTTTTTACATTTTGAGGTATTTCTTCACTAGAAATAACTCTTTTTGCTAAGTCAACGGGAGTTCTAGATTTCTTTAACGCTTCTGAAATATGATTTTGTAAAGCCAATCTTTTTGAAGTATTTGAAAAAGGAATTAATCTTATGATTCTATCATATGCATTTTTTGCAATCTTATATTCAATTCTTCCTTTTATAGTAGTTGCTATTCCTGCTGTTGTATCATCACTTGTTTTAATAGCAACTTTTAATAGTTCTATATCATCACCATATTTAGTAGCCATATCTTTCATCAAATTTATAGAATCTTTACCACTATTAGTTACAAAAAAATTCTCAAGAGATTCTAAACTATCTGCTACTTTTTTATAATCAACAACTTGTAATTCATTGTCTTTACCAACTAAATTTTTATCAATAAAACTTCCAACTATACTATTTTCTATTTTTTGTTGTTCTTCAAAAGGAAGCTTTTTTAACAATGTCTCAAACTCTTTTTCATCATCTGCAGTATGATTAATAAGTCCATCTAATCTTGCCTTAGCATTTTTATCATCTCCCATAAGAGCTTTATATAATCCTGTATCTTGTATTTCATACATTTCTCTATAATCTTTAATAGCATTTTCAAACATATCCATCATAGGCTTATGTGTTTCTTTTGGCAAATATTTTCTTACAGAATTTTCTATAGTTTCATCTATGTTCTTTTTTAGTTGAGTAAATATCTCTTTACTATGATAAGAAAATGATTTTTGATGTTTACTATAAAACTTATTTGCAACTTGTCTTAATTCGATTAAATTATCAATATCTCTTGTAACACCTGTACCAGTCTTTGTATTATCAATTGTTTTCTTTACTGTTTTTATTAAGTTTTCTGCGGTTTCTTTTTGATAAGGGTCTACTATATCATCCACCACTTTTGTCATAACCTTGTCTATATTCAAAGACTTTAAATCAAAACTCAAATCAACATTTTCAAAAGCCTTTTGAAATGTATCTCTCATATCTGAGTACTGTTTTTGTACTCCCGATTCATAATTATTTACACTAGATTTAACTTCTGAACCATCTATCTTTACATCACCAAAAGTATCTATTAAATTTTTAGTTCTAGTATCAATAGTTTTTGCAACATTTACAGCTACATCTTTATCCTCAATTATTGCATTTTTAATATATTCTGTACCAAACTTTTTATCTTTTTGAGCAGCTGCTAAAAGTTCTTCTTGTTGTTTACTTTTATCTGTTAAACTATTTTTTGAATAATCATCTACTTCTTTATAACTTTGTTTAGCTTGTTCTATTGCATCATCAATAAAACTTTCATTGATATCTAACTCTTCTTTTAAAATTTTTCTTGCACCATTAATATTCCCATTTGCAATATAATCTTTAACCTCTTTTGGAAGTTCAATAATTTTTCCACCAACTTTTACTATTCCATATCCTATAGCATTACCAGCCATATCTAAAACAGCACTTTTACTAAGTTCATTTAAATAATCTTCTATATTTAAATCTTGATTACCTTTTAAATCACTTATAGCAGTATCTAAAGCCGTTCCAGTTATTGCACCAATTCCACTTGAGCCTAAAACAACTAATGCTCTTGCAATAGGATTAGGAACTACTTTTGCTAATTCAGCTCCTTTATAAGCTCCATATAATGCACCACTTATTTCTCCAGCATCTGCAACAATTCCATCAACAATACTTTCAAATAAATCATTACTAATAGCTTTTTCATTTCCTTCATCATCTAAGGCTACATATTCACCATCTTTATTTTGACCTAATGCATAACCACCTTTTGCAAGTATTCCAGCTACATTTTTTAAATAACCATCTTTTTGTTCTTGTGTTGCCTCACCTATTAGTCTTATATCTGTTCTTGCAAGAGCTTCAATATCTGAAATGAGACTTTTATCTATTTTATTTTCATTCTTTTTTTCTAAAAATTCTTTATGTTTTGGAGTATCTTTTATTAGGTCTATTTCCCCAGTAAGTGATTCTATAGGATTTAAAGTATTGAAACCTGTTTCTAATCCATCAGCACCAATATGTAAAAACCTTTTTGCTTCATCAACCCCACCTTTAACAAAATCTTTTGTTTTATCCCAAAATGTTTTTTCTTTTGTTTCAGTTCCATTTACATTTGGGGCTTCATGAACATTTCCCACATCGTTATAATCAGTTACTGGAGCAATTGGATTTATTTGTGCATTTACAAAGTTTCCAATAATTAAAGTTTTTTTATCTTCATCTAAAGAATTAAACTCATCATCTGCTAATTCTTTATTAAAATAGTTTGTAGCGATAGTTTGTTTTTTATCTTGTGGAAGAGCTTGAAATTCATCATCATTAAATATATCTATTCTATTCATAATTTCTCCATGCTGGTTTATTTCCTTGAGTAGTAGTTGTTTGTTCTTGAGTATTTTCTTTTTTATCCCTCATATCGAATAAAACTTTTGTTTTATTAGTTGATTCATCTTGAATATCATCTTTAAGAAAATTATCAATTACAACTATCGAATCATCTATATTTCTTAACGTATCACCATATTTAATATTAAAATATTCTGGTGCAGTATTTTTAATCCCAGATAAAGCATTTCTTCTATCTAAAATCTTTTGTTTAAGACCGATAAAATTTACTTTTTTATTTTTAGAAAGTGTTCCCATAGATTTATTAAACTGTTCTCTTTCTTTATCTGTAACAGTTAGACCACTTTGTAGTTTTAAAATTGTAGATGAAAGATTTAGAAAATCACTTCTAAATTCAAAGTTTTGAACATCTTCATCACTTGGGTCTAAATCAGGAATATAACTTTTAACAATGTCTGTTGCATTTTGTATTACATCTGTATTTACAGATTTACTATTTGCATATTTTGCAAATCTTTCAGCTTGTCCTGCTATTGTCTCAAAATCTGCTTTATATTTTCCATATTGAGACTCTAGGTTTTTTGCTTCTCTAGTTGAAGCTAAATTTCTTTCTAATTTTCTTTTTTCATTAGGAGTAATTTTACCTTCATCAATTGCTTTATTAAAATCTATATTAGAAAAATCTTCAGTCTCAAGCTTTTTAGAATAATCATCAATAACCCCATTTATGATTGTATTATAAGTAGCTTCTCCAGTCATTTTTTTACTTTGTCTATATTTTGTTGCATATTCATGTATTGGTTCCCATAACTTTTCATCATTTCCATATTTTGACTTCATTTCAGCTCTATACTCTTTTTGCATAATAGTAGGTGAGTATTTATCAGGATTGTTTATCTCGTTATTAATTTTTTTTGTCTGAGCTTGATTTTTCAATATTGTTGATTCAGTTTTTAACAAATCATATTTGTCTTTTTGAGTTAACTCTTTAGCAGGCTTATTAAGTTTGCTCCCATACTTTCTTTCAAATGCTTCTGCAAGATATAAGTTTTGAGGATCCTTTGAAAGTTGTTTTCTAACCTCTGTTAAGTTTACATTACCAGATTTATCTAAAAAAAGATTGTTCTCTTTTAAATATTTTTCATGGTCGGCTAAAGACTCATCATAAACCTTTTGGAGTTTTTTATCACTTGTTTTTTCAGCCAAATCTATCATCTCTGGAGTTTTTAATTGAACATCATTATCCTTTGACCATGTGTTAAAATCTGCATAATCACTATTTACATAACTTGCATAAGCTTTATTATCATGAACTTTATCTTTTGCAATATCTAATGTTGTCTTGTTTATCTCGTTCTTAACTTTTTCATTTTCTGCTTTTACTGCATCTTCTTTATTTTGACCTAAGTTATTAAACATATCGCCAAATACATGACCATAGTTTCTACCTTTACTATCTGAAATTTGTCTTGCCAAATAAGGGTTAAATTGTTTAGAATCACTCATATAAATCCTTTTCTTAACTTTTATAAATTTTAATTAAAAAAAAGATTTATATAAAGGGGGGATAATTTATCGCAATAATTTATAAAAGTGATATAATTAAAATGAGTATTGCGTGGTGGCATACTCTTTTAACTAACCTCACTCTTTTTAGAGTGGGTTTTTTATGGTCATAATGGTAATTAAAAAAGTTATTCGCTTTTTTAACGATTAATTAAGATTTTTATGTTATTATAATCTTAATGAAGTAGCTCTTCATCAAATGGATATTTAACTGGTAGCAATATCCTTATACAAGCCCTGCTTTTATAGTAGGGCTTTTTTTATGGTTGCTTGGTTGGGTTATGCGGTTAGAAAGTATAAGGAAATACTTTGCTACCAGAAGTAAATGTACATTTCATAGGCTATTTAGTGATTGCGACTATCTATATGATATTTGCTCTTAAATCATAAATATTCCTATGGCTTCGAGGGACTAGCTATCCCTTGAAGTCTGAACTTTTATAAAAGACTCCTTGATATTATCAGTAAGTCTCTCACATACATTTATCAACTTATCAAAGTCTTTTTCATCTGGATTTTCTTGATGTTTCCACCATGCATTTTCTATAACTGTTTCTAAGTTTTGGATATCTGTTTCTAGGTCTATTAATTTTTCTTCCATTTTAATCCTCCTGCTCTTCATCTGCAATATCTTTTTTAGGATTAACTATTCCTATACCTGGAAAATCTATTTGAATATAAGATTGCATATCCATCCTATTTACTCTAAAAAGAGCATTTTTAAAAGCAGCTCTTTTTATCTCTATATAACTTCTCACTTCAAATATTCCTCTTAGTTCTGAATAAATAAAGTCTTTACATATTCGACTATGTATATTATATTTTTTTGCAAGTTCCATAGCTCTATCATCTACAGCTTGTCTTAGCATAAAAACTTGGTCTGCATCTATTGGTTGTTGTTTTATATATTGTTCAATGGCTTCATTAGATTTTTCTATTTTTACAAATTTTGAACTATTTTCTTTAATAGTTGACATCATGGCTTTTGTTTCTGCTATTTCTTGCTCAAGATGATTAAATCTATTGTTTTGCATTTCTATTGACTTTGTTAGAACTTCAATTAGTGGGTTTAGGTCTGTAGTTTGAGTTGGTTGTGTAGGTCTTTGTAGTTTTTCTTTCATGAGAAAAAAAGCTTTTGTTGCATTTTTCTTAAACTCTTTTACTTTTGGTGTATTTCTTTGAAGTGTCATAAGATAGAAATATTGCTCCTCATTAAGTTCAGCAATTGTAATTTCTTGAATTCCACCTTTTGTTTCAAAGGGTGAGTTTTGAAAACCCACCCTTGTAAAGTCTTCAAAATCCTCAATATTCTCATTGATTAACCTAACTATCTGTTTGTTTTTTTGAGTTACAGTTATCTTTGTATCATCTTCTATTAGATTTTCTGCGATAGTTAAAGTTGATATAACTGGTGTTTCATTGATTACATCAATTTTGATTGGTCGTGTAGATTTCATTTTTTACTCCTTAAAGGTAACATTATGTTACTATTTAAAGAATATTAGTATTATTTTAAATCTTTGTCAATAGTTATGGTCATATTTTAATACTATTTTTTTTGAAATAGAGTAATGTTTTGTTACTTAGTTAGTTTTTTTAGTAATAATTTAAAATCTTCTACATCCTTTGCTTCTTGTTCTAATTTCTGAATTTTTAAAATCATTTCCAATGATTTACATATTTGTTCTGGGACATTTTCTGAATTTGCTACTCTTTTTATTGTACCCTCACTAACTCCAATCCTTTCACCAAGTTGTTTATAAGTAAGTCCAAGCTCTTTACAAGTTTTTTTAACAATATTTTCATCACTCATAAAAAACCTTTCAATCTATCATAAATCACTACCAGTAAAGCTAAAAAAAATGAAAATAGTATAATAATTCTAAAATATTTAGAGTAATACGGTAACAATCTTTTTCCTATCGCTATTTTATAGATTAATTACTTAATAATCAATTAAAAATAGATTATTGTTAATATCATATAAGGATTATAACATAATTAGCTAAATATCAATTTTATAAGATTTTTATTACTTAAATATGTATTTTATAAGATTTTTATTATAGATATATTTTTTAATTATATATTATCTCAGTTTATTTTTTATATAATTTTTTATACATTGTAACAATTAAATATTTAGGGTTTTTATATGTCTTTTTTTAGCGCTTATCTTTTTTTTGGTATATTCATTCTTCTTATAGGTATATTTTTAACAGGTGATTTTGTTAAAATATTTATTTATTTAGGAGTAATTCTTATTCTTGTAGCTATAGAACTAAAACGAAATGAACATATAAATGAACCTAAAGAAGTTTCAATTAATGATTTTTTTGATACTTTATTTGAAATAATAGAAAAGGTTTTTAATAGTATAGGATGTATCTTCAAAAAGCTTTTTACCATTTTATTTTTTATTGGGATTATTGCGTCTTTTTTTGCAATGATAGCTAGTATTATTCATTTTCAAATTTTAGGAGCATTAGGGTTTCTTTTTTTGTGTTTCATATCTTTTTTCATATTCGGAGCATTATCTGAAAAAAAATGCTAACTAATGAAATATATTCAAAAGGTTGTATATGCAAAGCTATTGTATTTTTAGTTTTTTTATTATTTGTCTAATTTATCTAATTTTTTCAAAATATATCAAAAGTGAGATTAAAAAACTTGAATTAAAAAAAGAGAACAAAAAGTTAGAATTAGCAAATCAAGAAAAAAAGAATATTTTAAAAACTATGAATAAAATACTTGAACTTTATCCTAAAGTTTAAAAAATCTTTTAAAACCCTAACAACTTCTTCTGCAGTTCCCCAATCTGTTTAAATACTGCAGGGCTTGTTTCATTTGAGTTTGTAAGCTTTTTTATCTTTGATTTTATAAAATCTTTTTGTCTTAGCTTACAGGCTTCTATAAACTCTTTTTTAGTATAAGGCTTGATATCATCTCTAATCTTCAAAGGGATAAGACACTCATCCTCATATCTCTCTTCACATATTGCTTTATCTATGTTATCTTGTAGCATTGCTTCAAAATCCATGAACTCTAATACTTCATCTAAATATCTAGGGTTCTCAAGCAATGTTTTTTGATAAGTCAAAAGTGCTTTATTCTCAAGTATTAGTTGCTCTGGTTGGATAGTTATTTGTGTTTGACCCAATGTTATACTAGCAACATTTATATTTAGTAAACTTGCCAAATATGTTTTATATTCATTTGCAATGATTAAACTAGGTAAACTCTTTAGATAATTAACACACTCACTTAGTGCTTTGTTTTTTGCATGAGGATTACTTAGATCATGTTTACTTGAAATTGTACTAAGAACATATTTTATAATATTAATTGGTTTTTTCATGATATCTATTAACTCTTGAAGTTTATCATCTTTTATTAAATCAGCTGGGTCACAACCCTCTGGGAACAATACTACTCCACCATCAATATCATGTTGACTTAAAAGTACAGATGCTTTATAAGCTGCAGCTCTTCCTGCATTGTCTCCATCATAGGCTATTAAAGCTCTTGCACCCGCTCTTTTTATCATTGGTATATGACTTGCAGTCAATGCAGTACCAAGTGTACCAACAGCAGTTTTTATACCTGCTTGATGCATCATTATTACATCTACTGCTCCCTCTGTGATGACAATAGTACCTTTTTTGTAAATGGTATCTTTTGCTTTATCGTATCCGAATAAAACTCTTGATTTGTCAAAGAGCTTTGTTGTAGGCGAATTGATATACTTAGTCCTTTCACCATTGATAATTCTTCCGCTAAATCCAACAAGTTTACCTGAGTGTGTTTTAATTGGAAACATGATTCTATGTGTAAACCTTGAGTATTTTTTTTCACTGTCATAATCTATTACTCCTATTTCTTCTGCATCTTTCAAATTAAAGTAGTTGCTAGTTAAATATTGTATTTGCTCTTTTGAAGTTGGAGCAAAACCTATTTCCCATTCCTCTATAATTTCTAGAGTAAGTCCTCTATTAAGTAAATACTCTTTTTTATCATCCACTAATCTTTTTATGTAAAATTGATTTAAAGCTTCTATTGTCTTTTTATAATCATTTGATTTAGTATTAGTATTATTTTCATACTCAAGATTAAAGTTGTAAAACTCTGCTATATCTGCAACAGCTTCTGTAAAATTTAATCTTTTATATTCCTGGACAAACTTAATTGAATCACCACTAAAACCACAGCCAAAACAATGGCAAATCTGTTTCGCCGGCGAAATTACAAAACTAGGAGTATCCTCTCCATGAAAAGGACAACAAACTTTATAGTTAGCTCCAGCTTTATGCAATTCAAGATTAGAACCAATGATATCTACGATATCAATTTGATTCTTTAATTGTTCGAGTGAAGAATTTTTTATCATCTTATTCTTTTGTCAAAGATTTTAATTTATTATAAACTTGAGAGTTAAGTTTAGTAAGCTGCTTTTCAGCTACCTCTTCATCTTTATCTAAAGATAAAGTTAGATTCATATATATAAGCATACCACTAAAAAAAGATTTCTCCATATCTTCTCTTTGTCCATTTGGCAATTCTGAATCACCATACATAGCTTTTATAAAACTTTCAAAGTGAAGCTCTATTTGATTTAATTCATTTTTACTCATTATTTTCCCCATTTCCAAAACTGCCACCATTTTTTTTCAAGTAGAGTTTCTACCTTGTGACTTATCTCTACGATACTACCTGCTTTCAACATTTCTATTTCAAGTCTACACTCTTTTAACTCTAGCTCTTTAAGTAAAGCTTCTTTTTTCTTCTTAAGAGTAATACCTTTTAATCTATCAGCAAGTGTAAGTTCTGTAAATAATTCAATCTCTATTTTTTCATAACTGATTCCAGCCGCAGCACAAAGACTTTTATAGTTTATTCTATCAATATGATTTAATTTATTTTTACTCATTTATATATCCATTCCTTAGCTTTATTACATTAATTATATGTCTTACAGAATCCTAAATCGTCTGCTCTAGTCCATTCAAAATATGTACTAGGGATGCTTGTTTCAGAGTTAAATTCAATTGCTATCACCTTATCATATCTTTCACCACAAAGCACAACAACTCTTATATCTCTATCTAAGAGTTCAGGAAAATCTTTTTTAGCTTCATTAACCAAATTATTAATATGTTCAATTGAATTTCCATAGCTTGTTGTAAAGACCCTTACGATAGATTCATTTTGAACTTGACTTTTTATAAACTGTTTTTTAAACATTTGTAATCCTTTACTACATATCCACTATGTAAATTTATTAATTTTATTTCTAAACAAAAACCACTCGACCAAAAGCTTATTTAGAATATTGTATTCATAATCTTTTTTATTAATTAACTTTCTATCAATTAATCCAATATCAAACATTTTTTTTAAATATACTGAAAGCTTTTTAGATTCCATTTGTAATTCATTTGACAAATCTTTTATTGTCAAATAATTAGACAAATCTTTTTTTGTTAGATTATTTTTTGTAACTCTATTGGGTCTAACTATAAGAGCATATATTATATGTTTCTCAATCTCTCCAAGCGAATCAATCATAGTTTTAAATATGGGTGTTAGATTATTTAGTAAAACAGTTCTATCTTTATCTTTAAACTCTTTTTCTTTTTGCTCTGCTAATTGATAATATTCTTTAATTTTCATTTTAAAATCCTTTATTATATGTTTTTATTTGTAAAAACTTCATAATTACCACAAATCAATTGTTTTAAGATTCTTTCTTGCTCTTGGAAATCTTTTATAGCACTAAAATTCAATACCAATTATTTTCATTCTTTTATTAACTTTATAAGTTAAACCATCTTCTTTTAATAATTTATTTTTTGGTATAAATTTAAAGCTACATTCTTCATGAATAAAGGCACAAACATACTCTTCTCTATTGCCATGTATATGAATTGCAATATCTCCACCTCTTAATGTTTTTGATAAACTTGCAAAAATTTCTTTGTTTTCTAAATCAATCATAGCAAAAGGAATATGTATAGATAAAGTATCTTCCTCAATACTATAACTTATATCACTATACAAACTTGAAATTTGAAAGCAAGTTGTATCTAAATGCCCTACTGCATAATAAGTTTCATTAATCTTAATCAGGTAATCATCTTCTTTAAACTCTTCTTCTGTAAAATTTTGTTTTATTGTCTTACCTCTAAAAACTGGAATTTTAATGTTTTGTGTATCAAACTTGTTTTTCATGATAACTCCCTCTGCTTTACAGCACTAATTTTTAACTCTAAATGAGATTAAAAAAACTGTGTTGCTTTTAAAATATTTTTTATAAAACTCTATCATTTCTATATTGCTATTAAATCCAAATTCTTCATATCCTATATAAGGAGCATTATAATTTAAATTAATATCTTCAAAAAAATGAAGTGTTTCACCAATTTCATATTTATTCATAAATGAAATTACTTTTTTTTCAAAATTAAAAACTTCAATAGTAAGTTCATTATTGATTTTATATTCTCCCAATTCAATAGGGCTATTTCTGAATGAAAAAACTTTAATTCCATCTAAAACTTTTGGAATAAATTTTTCATCTATAGGAAAAGTATTTTTAGGTATTTCACCCATGCAAGTTCCTTGTAATCTATTATTTTCTTTTGAAGTTTTTTTAACCCTCTACACATCCATAATAAGTGTCTACATAAATAGCTTTTTCTGTAAGTATGCAACCACCACCATAATGACAAGTAACAAACTCTCCATCCTGAAAATAAATATCTATATCCTCAACACAAACTCGTGTAGGAACTCTTAGTAGTGAAGGTATTTTTACACCTTTATTATTGTAGTTACAGTAGTCAATTTTAAATTTATCAATATCATATTCATAATCTTTAGCAAACATAGCAACATGAGTACAACCATCTTCATTTAAGGCAAAAGTTATAAACTCTCCTGTTTCAAATTTATCTTTCAAATTTATATTCATAATTCAAGTCTTTACTATTCATATATCACCATTCATTAATGGTATTATTGTACTTCTTAAGTGAATTGAGTACTCCAACTTACTTATCTCTTCTGCATATTGTCTTATTCGATATGAATCATTTTCTTTATCTATTGCAACTTTTATACTTTTTAATTTATCCTCTAATAATTGCTTATCTTCTTCCATTTGCTCTTTTTTGGTTTTTTTTATTTCATCATCATAATTAAACATCTTACTTATCTCTATATCTTTTTTGATTTTCACATTTAAAAAGACCATTCCTTTTTTGTCTACCAAAATAACTAATTAAAAAAAGAAAAATTGTAATTACAAAAGGCAATATATAATCAATTAAAAAATCTATCATTTATTCATCCTCACAGTAACTACAAAGTTCCATAGGCTCTACAGATTCATATTTTTTACCACAACCTTGACATATATAGCTTTGTCTAGGCATCACTATAGTAGCCTTGTTGATACACCACTCTATAGCTTCTTCTTTTGATAATAGAAGCCTTTCTGCTAGCTCTTCAAGTTTCTTATTAGAATTTGTATCTATCTTCACTGTTAGATGTTCACAAATCTTTATTCTATTTAACTGCATAGTAAACCTTAATCTAACCTCTATTGTGAAGTTTGTTTTTTAAGCAATTTTAGCTCTCTTTTAGAGTCTCTTAAACATTGTTTTTGAACATCAATTTCCACTGTATTTCTACCAATAATTTCAAACGTATATTTTTCATCTATATCAGCAATGATTTGAGCTGTAATCTCAAGAGCCTTTCTAATTTTAATTGCCCTTAATAATCTTTTTTTATGATATTTAACTTTATTTTTTAAATCTTCTAAAGTAAGTTCTTTTCCTGGAGCTTCTTCAAATATTCTTAAAGGAGCTTGGGGATTTATTCTTTTGTACATATTTTTACCTTTTTTATTTAAATTACTTCAATCCTACATTTATTGCAGTACCATTTATCTCGAAGTATAGTCTCAGCCCTTTTCCCACCTACTATTCAAACACTATACTTATATTATTAAATCCCATTAGATATTCTATTTTGTCTGGAATATCAAACTCAATAACTTTTTCTTCTTTTGGACTTTTTATTTTTTTATAAAAAAGAATATGATCTAGTAGTTTTTTAGTCATTCTTACATCATTTAAACAATAGTCAGTAACCTGTGCTATTTGACCTTGTTGCCAAAGAATAGGAGCTTTTGCACCATCACCAGTTTTTTTAATACCAAAGTTAGTTTCACAAACTGCATCAAGTCCATATCCCATATGTGTTGGATATCTAAATTCAGGTTCTAATCCATCAGCCTTCCATATCTCAGCCAATAAGTCATAATGCATTTTATGAGATATCCTAATTCCATTAGCTTCAAGTAAGTTATTATCAAATCCCAATTGATTAAATCCAACCATTACATCTCTTTGTTCTATAAGCTCTTGAAGTTCATTAAAGTTATCTTGCATAAAAACTCTATATCTATTATCAATATAATCATATACTCCAATTACACTAATACCCATACCTTCAAAATCTTTCCAACCCTCACAATACTCTATACCCTCAATAGGCTCTTCTTTTTTATTTGGTATTGCTTTTATAATCTCACTATCAAAAACTAACATTCTAACTCCCTATTTTAATTTGTTGTATTTAATTTTTTTCACTATCTCTTGTGCTAATTCAATCTCTATATCCATTTCTCTTATTCCTGCTTCTTCAACTGATTTTCCCAACTTGTGATATAAAAACTTGTAATTAGTAAAAAGTTGAAGTTCTTCTCTTAAAAGTGTTTTTCTTTTTCTTCTTAAACCATGATCTAAAAGAGCAATAGCTACTAACTCTAAACTCTTTTTTTCTTTTGAAGCTAGAACTTCAACATAAGGTAATGTAGCCTGTAGTATTTTATGCTGCAAAGTCATAGTGTCTAAATCAGTTAATCTATCTATAACTTTCCATAACTCTTCTACAATATAATCAGTACATTCTTGAATTTTTTGTTTTGATTTTCTATATTTATTTTTTTGATAAGTTATAACTCGCTCATCAAGTTTTATATTGTTTTGAAGTGTTGTTTGAAGCATTGATTTAGCTATAGATATATAAAGTAAATCTTCAATAAACTCTTTTTTTTCTTTGTCACTTTTAAATATAATTTTCTTTAAATTACCAAATATAGGTGCAATACTCATCTTATGCTCCTATCTCTTTAAATTCAGATATTTCTCTGAACTCTGCAGTATTTCTAAAGTCTGCTATTACATTACTATTTTTGTCAAAGTATACAGTTTCCCTTTTAGGGTGACAACTGGTTGTTTCTTTTTCGCCAGCGAAAAGAACATCAAGGTTCATTCTTGGATTAAAATCTTTGATTATTCCTCTTTTACCATCTACTTCAATATCCATACCTTTTTCAGCAAAAGGTATACCTCTTTGTTCTGCTGTTTCTTTAAATTGTGTTTTAACCATTTGAAAGCTCCATACTATTTTTTGTAATTAATCTACTTATGTGTGTGTCTATACAATTGACTTTTGATTGATTTAATTTTAATTGGCTTTGAAGAAACTCTTTTTTGTGGGTAAAGAAAATTTGTAATAGACACACGCATAAATAGATTAGTTTATTATAAGTATTTGCAAAGTAATTACTCGGCAATAACTTAGCAATAAATGTAGTAATATGGTAGTAATTTTGTATACATAAGTGCAGGTAAAGAAATTTGCACTTTGCTTTTTTTGTCGTTTTTTTATATGTATTAGTAGTCGATATAACTACTTTTAAATCATTTTTAAGTAACTTTAGATAGTATTCCGCCCCTAAAAATCGGTTAAGTCCGTTTTTCTCATAAGCCGGAGGTCGAGAGTTCAAGTCTCTCTCTTGACACCATTTATTTAACCTGAAATCGTCAGGTGGTGTTGGACATTGTTTTGATTTAATATAATCCCTTTTTTTGGGATTAGTTTATTCTCTTAAATAAAATCTACTAAATTTAAATCTAAAAATTTCATTTTTCATAACCTTTGGAATTAATCTTGCATATAAAACCATATATAAATTAATATGGATCAAATATGAATACAACAGAAATAAACCCAATAGAAAAGTTAAAAATATTAGTAAATAATAAAAACAATATCAACTCATCGTTAATTAATTTAATTTTAAAACAATATTTAAAAAAATAGAACTTAAACTATCTAGTTATATTTAACAAAAGCCTTTAATGCATTTCCCAATGCTCTTTTTCGGCTATTGCCAAAAGCTCTGAAAACCTCTTTATTCATAAAAATTTCTACTACGTGTAAATTATTTCTATATTCAATATCTATTATTTGAGCTTTATCTCCAAAATATTCGCTTAGTATTGCTTCATCTTTAGAGTTAGTAACTGAAATATTCATAATATATCCTTTCAGTTTTTATTTATTTTATTAATAAATACTAAAGTAAAATTATTGTTTATTGACTAATTATAAAAATTAAGAATTGTATCAATAAGATTAAGGATCAATTAAAATAATGATCCTTAATTATATTAATTTATAAAAACTTTGTCTGTTTTTTAAGTTTGATTTATGTTGATCGAGAATTGAAAAGATTGTTTTCCATATGATATTTATACAAATACCTAAAAATAAACCTAATAATACATTTGAATTGAATATCTCTCTTTGATTTATTATATTCAAAACTATTAATATAACAGGTATACTCCAAACGAAAAAAATATTTCCCAAGAACTTAATCTTTGATGTTATTCCTAAATCAGACATGATTGCTCCTTTTACAAAATAAGAAGCTCATGAAGACTGTAGTCAAAACTATTGAGTGAAAATATAGTTTTGGCAACCCGACTATCTTCGTGAGACTCGTGGCTTTCCGTCCCTAAATCGCTTTAGGTTTGGCAACTCGTATTTCTACAATAAAATTATAGCAAAAAAAAATTATTTTAACAAGAAAATGATACTTTTCTGATACTGTTTAGATTATTATTATTTTTTTAGAATATTTTTGGCGACCCCAGTAAGATTCGAACTTACGTGTTCAGGAGGAAATCCTGACGTCCTTGGCCTCTAGACGATAGGGTCATAATAAGGTTGAAATTATAATTAAAACTTAATTGATTTACTCTTAAATACTAAATCAAATACTCTATTTTATCTATTCCTTCACTAAATAATGGAAATTCGAAAGTTTTAAGTTTATTTATAATCCCTTTTTGAGTTATAGTTTTCCCTTTTTCTTTCCTCTTTTCATCTCTATTAATTAATTCATTTAAAGGTGTCAAAAATAATACTACTTTTATATTATGTGTTTCTTTAAAGTTTAATATCCACTCTCTTCTTGATTTTATTTTTAAATTTGGATTATCAACTATAATATCTCTATCATTTATATTTTTTGCTTTTGATTCTAGTTCTTTTTCTAAATCTAAAAGTTCATTTTTTATGATTTTATTTTCGTCAGCTAAATCATATGCCTCATCATACGTAAATTTTCCATATTTTTTGCCTATTTGCAATGTAATATTATCTCTACTAATCAAATAGTATTTGTTTTTATAATTCTCAATCCAACTACTTTTGCCTGAACATGGAGGACCTACAATAATATATAAACTATAATCTTTTTCTTGTTTACTATTTTTTGGTTTATTATATTTTATTGTTTTTATAAAATTACATCTTTGCATAATTTTATTTTCATCATAATAGTGAGCTTTACTTTTATCAATTAACCTACCAAATAAATCACACTTAACATAATCCGCTAAATCAGCTAATAATTCATCATCATATTTAAATTTTTCAACTATTTGTTTTAGGTTTGGGTCATTATATTTTAAATAATCAATCATAGTATAGTGATAAGAGATGATTTTAAAAACTCTTATCTTATCGTTTAAAGTTAAATCAGTCAAAGTTAAAATTTCTAAACCTGCATATATAGAGACTCCCTCAAAATCTCCAAAAGAAACATATTCTTCTTCTTTGTCTATTTTTCTAGTATAAATTCTTCCTATATCGTGTAATAGTATTGCCCATTTTATTATCTTAGAAACATTGAATTTAACTGCTTGTAAATAAGCCAATGAAGTATGTGTCCAAACATTTTCTTCTAGATGATGTAGATTTAAATGATTCTTATGATGATAAGAACAATTTTTCATTTTTTCTACATAATCTGGAAAATTTTTAATAAACCATTTTATCTCTTCCAATATATACCTTTATAGTTAAGAGTTTAAAAACTCTTAACTATCATGATTAGTATCAACATAATCATCAAGTTCAATATTTGCAATCATATTACTTGAACTCTCTTCTAATGCTTTAAATGGATCATACTCCTCTTCTTGTTGTGTTTCCTCTTCTGCATTAGCTTGGTTATCTAAAGGATTAATATTTTCATTAGCTGATGGTGTTTCCTCCTCACCTAATAAAGTTGAAATACTATTTTCTGCTTCATCATGAGTTAGCATATCTGCTAAATCTACATTGTCTAAATTAATCTCTTCTTCAACATCTATATCAACTTCAATAGCTGTTAATTCTTCAATATTATCAAGTTCTAATTCTATATCATCGTCATCTAACTGATATTCACTATTTTCTGATACATCTACAGTATCAGCAACAGCTATTGAATCATCTTGTATATCTGATATTTCATCAGATTCAGATACTGTTTCTTCAACAGAGTCTTCTTCTATATCATCAGATGTTTCATCTTCTGATGCTTCTTCACCTTCTACAATATCACTTGTTTCTTCAGTTGCCTCATTTGATGCTAAATCTTCTGATGAGATATTTAGTTCTTCAAAAGTGATTAAGAAGTCATCTCCAATTTCAGAAGCATCTATTGTTGCAATCACCACTCCATTTTGACTAAATGTTATAGTATCTCCGTCGTTAAATTCAAACTCTCCATTTTCATTTGTAACACCAGTAATACCTGAACTTGTTTCAAAAGTAATTCCTGCTTGTGGTTCTTTTCCAAAAGTAGCAGTTAGGATATCTTCACCAGTTTCTATAGTATCATTTGTATCTTCAGTTGTTGTTATAGAATCATCAACTCTTTCATCAAAATCACCCTCTTCCATATCTGCATATTCTTGTAACATTTGTTGAACATGTTCCATAGCTTCATTTTCATCAACATATGAACCACCAACACTTTCAACTAAACTTTGAACCTCTTCTTCACTAGCACTTCTTAAATCAATATTTGCATCAGCTAAAGAATCTCTCATCTCTTGAGTTATTACAATATTATCTCCACTATCTGAATCAATTGATTGTAAGAATACAGCCATATTTTCTAAATATTCATCATTTAAGTCACTTCTATCTACATCTGCAATATCTTGTAAAAATGTTTTTCCACTCTCTATATCTTCTGAGGTTGCAACACCTAAAGTCACACCACCAACACTAAAGGTTACATCATCCCCTACTCTAAAGTTAAAATTACCATTTTCATCAGTAATACCATTAATTCCAGAAGTAGTTTCATACTCAGCACCTTCTACAATACCATCTACTAATATTGCTGTTTTAATATTTCCACCATTTTCGGCATTGTTATTATATTCAGATCCACCCGGTGCATCATCATCACCATTCCCCCAACCATTATCTTCATGTTCTTTTGAATGTTTTCCTTTTGAATCATCATCTCTTGAGTCTTTATCTTTTGAGTGTTTTCCTTTTG